>Ga0302324_100000808_pt1 | contig 78897 bp, 71 predicted proteins | sample Palsa_T0_1_FD_201949 | JGI IMG/M metagenome (GOLD analysis project Ga0302324, IMG submission 201949) | Peat permafrost microbial communities from Stordalen Mire near Abisko, Sweden - Palsa_T0_1 | ecosystem: Environmental > Terrestrial > Soil > Palsa > Peat permafrost | place: Sweden: Abisko...
GCCGGAAGCGCAGCAGGCAAGCCTCGTAGATGGCTTCCTCCGGGGCTTTGCCGTTTACCCGCTCGGCTTCGAGCGCGAAATCGATCATCATGATGCCGTTTTTCTTCACGATGCCGATCAGCAAGATGATTCCAATCAAAGCGACGACGCTTAACTCCGATCCGCAGACCAGCAACGCCAAGATGGCGCCCACGCCGGCCGACGGTAGCGTCGACAAAATCGTAATGGGATGAATGTAGCTCTCATACAGCACGCCCAGCACAATATAAACCGTGACCAGCGCCGCCAAAATTAGGATCGGTTCGTTCGAGAGCGAGGCCTGGAACGACGCCGCAGTGCCTTGGAACGCGGCTTGGACGCTCAAGGGCATGCCGATATCCTGTTGCACTTTGTTGATGGCGTTTGTGGCGTCGCCCAAGGAGGCGTTCGGCGCCAGGTTAAAGGAAATGGTGACCACGGGGAATTGCCCCTGATGGTTCACGGCCAGGGGCGCGCTGGCCGATTCAAAATGCGTAAACGTGCTCAAGGGGACCGCCGCACCATTTGCCGAGGTAACCGCCAGGGGAGCGGACGAACCTGTGCCCGTGCTCCCGGTGGAGGCGGCGTTGGGTGACGCAGCCCCTGTCGAGCTCCCACTTGCAGTGGTCGAGGTAATGAGCGGGCTCCCGGAACCCGTGCTGGCGACGTTCGCGAGCGCGGAGCGTACATAAATGTCGCTCAATTTGGCCGGATTGTTCTGAAAGTCAGGCATGGTTTCCAGAACCACGTGATATTGATTGAGTTGGGTGTATAACGTGGAGACTTGCCGCTGGCCGAAGGCGTCATACAGCGTCTCGTCGATGGCCTGCGGCGTGATCCCCATGCGCGAAGCGGTGACGCGGTCGATGACCAGCGTGGCCGATAGGCCTTGCGTCTGCTGATCCGTGGCCACGTCGCGCAGCTCCGGCAGCGCCTTCAGCCTGTCGACAAACCTCGCCGTCCACAGATTCAATTCATTCGCGTCCGGATCTTCCAGCGTGTACTGATATTGCGTGCGGCTCACGCGGTCTTCCACCGTCAAGTCCTGCACCGGCTGCATGTACAACGTGATCCCATCGACTTTTTCGAGTTCCGGCTGCAGCCGCCGAATCACGTCCGAGGCGCTGATTTTCCGCTCCTCGAGAGGCTTGAGGTCGATCAGGATGCGTCCGCTATTTAAAGTGGTATTGGTTCCGTCCACGCCGATGAAGGAAGAAAGATTTTCGACCGCGGGGTCTTTCAAAATTACTTTGGCAAGCAGTTGCTGCCGCTCGGCCATGGCCGGGAAGGAAATCGATTGCGGCGCCTGCGAAATCCCCTGGATGATCCCGGTATCCTGCACCGGGAAAAATCCCTTGGGCACGATGATGTAGAGGAAAATCGTGAGGACCAGCGTCCCGACCGCCACGACCAGCGTCGCGGTCTGATGTTTCAGAACCCACTGCAGGGTGCGCCCGTAGAAGGCGATAATGTTCTCGAACGCGCGTTCCGAGGCGTGGTAGAGCCGGCTTTGCTCGGAGTCCGGTTTGTGGCGCAATAGCCGCGAGCACATCATGGGCGTCAGCGTCAGGGAAACGACGGCGGAGACCAGAATCGTCACGCTCAGGGTGATGGCGAATTCGCGGAACAGCCGCCCAACGATATCTCCCATGAACAGCAGCGGAATCAGCACGGCGATCAGCGAAATGGTCAGCGAGACAATCGTGAAGCCGATCTGTTCGGATCCCTTGAGGGCCGCTTCGAGGGGGTTTTCGCCCTCCTCGATGTAGCGGTGAATGTTTTCGATCATCACGATGGCGTCGTCGACCACAAAACCCGTCGAGATCGTCAACGCCATGAGTGTCAAGTTATTTAAGCTGTAGCCGGCGATGTACATCACGCCGAAGGTGCCTACAAGGGACAGCGGCACAGCCACGCTGGGAATGATCGTGGCGGAAACGTTCCGCAAGAAAACGAAAATCACCATGACCACGAGCGCCACCGTCAGCATCAACTCGAATTCCACGTCCTTGACCGAGGCGCGGATGGTTGTCGTGCGGTCGGTCAAAATCGAGACCTGCACGCTGGCCGGAAGGTTCCCTCGAAGCACGGGCAACAGTTTCTGGACCCGGTCCACCACCTGGATGATGTTGGCGCCCGGCTGCCGCTGAATGTTGACGATCACCGCAGGCGTCTCGTTCATCCAGGCAGCCTGCCGCACGTTTTCGACGTCATCGCTGACCATCGCCACATCGGACAAAAGTACCGGCGCGCCGCCGTGATAGGCGACCACCACCTTTGCGAAGTCCTTGCTGGTCAAGAGCTGATCGTTCGCATCAATCTGATAATCCTGCGAGGGCCCGTCGAAATTGCCCTTGGCCAGGTTCAAGCTCGCTTGCTGCAGCGCCGTCCGCACGTCTTCCAGATTGATTCCATAGGACGAAAGAGCGGTGGGATTGACGCGCACGCGAACCGCCGGCTTCTGCCCGCCGCTGATGCTGACCAGTCCGACGCCAGGGAGCTGCGAAATTTTTTGCGCAAACCGTGTGTCCGCCAGATCCTCGACTTGCGATAGGGGAATGGATTTTGAAGTCAGCGCCAGCGTCAGGATGGGCGCGTCGGCCGGATTGGTCTTGCTGTAGATCGGCGGAACGGGCAGGTCCGCGGGCAAATACGTCTGCGCCGCGTTGATGGATTCCTGCACCTCTTGTTCGGCTACGTCAATATTCAGGTTAAGCGAGAATTGCAAAACGATGACCGAACTGCCATCCGAGCTGGTCGAAGTCATCTGATTCAGCCCGGGAACTTGCCCAAATTGCCGCTCCAGCGGCGCAGTCACGGCCGAAGCCACGACCTGGGGACTGGCCCCCGGGTAGAACGTGACCACCTGAATCGTCGGGTAATCCACCTCCGGCAGCGCCGAGACAGGAAGCTGCAAATACGCCACGAATCCGGCGAGCAGGATCGCGGCCATCAGAAGCGAGGTCGCGACCGGGCGGAGGATGAATGGACGGGAAGGATTCATGGAGACTGTCTTTCATTCGGGCCGTTCGGCCGGTTTTGCACGGCCACTTTTACGTTATCCTGCAGCTTCTCGAACCCCTTGACGGCGACGTTCTCCCCCGGCTGGATTCCCTGCACCGCTGCCGTGTCGCCGTCGGTGGTGCCAACCGTGACAGTGCGGATTGAAGCGGTCTGCTCGGGTTTGATCACGTAGACAAACGATCCCTGCGCATTGCGCTGGATGGCCGCTGTGGGAATGAGAATGGCGTTGTGCGTGGTGTCCACCAAAAGCCGGGCATTGACGAATTGATTGGCGAAAAGCGAGTTGTCCTTATTTGGAAAAATGGCCTTGAGCTTGAGAGTCCCCGTGGTGGGATCGATTTGGTTGTCCAGAGTCAGCAGGGATCCTGACGCGAGCATTTTTTGCTGGTCGCGGTCGAATGCGTCGACGAGCATTGGGCGTCCCTTGCGCAACTGCTCCTGGATTTGCGGCAGATAGTCCTCGGCCACGGAAAAGATCACCGTGATCGGTTGCAACTGGGTCACCACGACCAGGGCCGTGGTGCTGTTGGCCTGGACGATGTTGCCCGGGTCCACCAGGCGAAGTCCAACCCGGCCTTCAATCGGGGAAGTAATATGGCAGTACACTAGATTGACTTTCGCGTTCTCCACCATGCCTTGGTCATTCTTGACGGTTCCTTCGTACTGAAAAACCGTTTGCTCCTGGTCGTCCACTTGCTGCTTGGCGATGGCGTTCTGTTGATAGGCGGATTGGTACCGGCTCAGGTCGATCTTGGCTTCATTCAGCAGGGCTTGATCGTGAGCCAATTGCCCTTCCACCTGCGTCAGTTGGGCCTCGTAGGGTCTGGAATCGATATCCAGCAAGGGATCGCCCTTATGCACCAGCTGGCCTTCCTTGTAGAAGACGTTGACGATCTCCCCCTGCACGCGGCTGGTGATCGTGTCTGTGTATACAGGGGTAACTGTACCTAGGGCATTAATATAGACGCCGATGTCCCCCTTGCGCACCGCCGCCGTCGAGACGGGCACCGCCCGCGGCGCCGGATCGGCTTGAATGCTTGAAGTTCGCTGCTTCGATTGGCGCAGAAAGTAATAAGCCCCCGCGCCAAGTATGATGACGACGATCACGGCCCAGATCCACCTGGGACCCTTTTTTTCCGAGTGTGAATAAGAGGGCGGATGAACCGGGCCTTCCGCATTCCTCTGGTTCGAGGTCTGTTCAGCCATTTTCATTCCGCCTGTGATCCCGCTGAATTGTCAGTCTACGATGCCGATGCTCCAAGGTCCGTCCCCCCTAAAAGATGGCCTCTCCGAACTCCCGGTAATATGGGACGTGCCACATCCGCCTGCTGTTACACTAGAATTGTTAAAGTAGTGTAAAGCTGGAACCCCGCAGCTCCTGAAAACCCGCTGGGCCATGCCGACGTAAAAAAGCGCGGAGAGCCGTCTTCATAAGAGTCCCAAACAGAAGCTAATAATTTACCACGAAAAAATTGTAATTGGTCAAGTCACAGCGCACCGCCCGTAATTTATTGATAATAAAATATTAATGGAGATAGGCCGTGCGGTTGCCCTTCGGCTTCCTGGAGTTCGCCCAATTTGACTTGGGAGAAATGCTGTGCAAATGGACCTTGAAAAACTCAGCGGGCCTGCCCGGCATGGCGAGATTCTGGGTCATCTTTGGGCGAAATAACCCGCGGCTTTGTTCTTTAGAATTTCCGGTGCAATTTCCTGCGCTGAGCCTGGGGGCAGATCGCCCAATTCAAAGGGACCGTAGGCCGTACGAATCAGGCGGCTGACTTGTAAGCCGAGGTGCGCCATGACCTTGCGAATTTCGCGATTCTTGCCCTCCTTCAGTGTGATCGAAACCCACACGTTGGCGCCGGTCTGCGCGCGTTCCATTTTCGCTTCGATGGGCCCGTAATTCATGCCTTCGACCGCGATGCCTTGCGCGAGCCGGGCCAGATGGGCGGCCTTTACGGCGCCATTCACGCGCACACGGTAGCGGCGCTTCCAGGCGTTCGCCGGCAATTCGAGATAGCGCGCCAAGCCGCCGTCGTTGGTGAGCAGCAGCAAGCCTTCGCTGTTCAGGTCAAGCCGGCCGACGCTGACCACGCGCGGTATCCCCGGCGGCAAATTGGCAAAGACGGTGGCACGGTGTTTCTCGTCGCGCGCGGTGGTCACGAGGCCCACAGGCTTGTGATACAGAAACAGGCGCGTCGCCTCTGAGGCGGGCAATGGTTTGCCGTCCACCAGAATCCTGTCTTCCGGCACAACAGTGAAGGCTGGCGAGTCCAGCGTCTCTCCGTTGACGCTCACGCGCCCGCCAACAATCCACCGCTCGGCATCGCGGCGCGAGCACACCCCGGCGCGGGCAATGACCTTTGCGATTCGCTCGGCTTCTTCGCTCCTGTTCAAAGGGTTCCAACAGACGGTTAGGGATTCACGACAGCCTGATGCCGATTGCACATGATGTCAGTTCTTTGCATCAGCCCCGCGAATCCATCGATTCTCTCGTGTCCGTGCGAATGACAATTGGTGGAGGCGGGGGGAGTTGAACCCCCGTCCGAAAAGCGCTACGGCTCGAAGCCTACATGCTTAGCTCAATTCCGTTTGTTTCGCCAGCCTCGCTCAGAATGAGCAAGAAACGCGGCCGGCTAGTCCGATTAGTTCTCACCGTCTCGCCGCGGACCGAGACTTGACGGCCAGCCTACTGTGTGACGCCTCTTACCGGGCCCGTAGACAAAGCCCGGGGAGACGTAGCTGGCCTAATTTAAGTTAGGCAGCCAAAGCCAACTGTTGGTTGGCAGTTCTAGTTTTCCACCCGATTGCGGGCAGGTGGCGCCCGGCATGCCTTCGAGTCGCGACAGCTTCCGTCGAAACCGTGTCGCCCCCTTTAGATATTTTACCACTTTCGTGCAGGTAAGGCTTGCGAGGATGGAAGGAAAGGCAATAGAGAGCAGGCGGCAGGGTGCAGATGGCAGGGAAATGCGGGGTCTGGAAGCAAACGGGTAATCCTGCTTGGATCGTTAGTTCTGGCCCTGCGCTGGATCAGAGGGATGGACGCCGACCGCGCCGTTTCTTTCGCCCGCGGCCAGTTCGCGCATGCACAATGCGGTCATGTTCAAATTGCATTGATAAATTTCAAAGAGCGGCAGATCCTGGGTTTGCACGATGTAGTTGCCGCTCTCGGCTTGATCGGCGCTGGCAAAGTCCGAGAGCACGTATCGGTTTCCCGGCTTGGCACGCAGGCGGAATTGGCCCGAGGCGGGCTCGTAATTTGCATAGCTGAAGCATTGTGCGACGCAAGCCCGGTCGATGACATGGTCGATCAAGAGCCTCGATCCGGCAAACGGCCAGATGGTCGCGATGATCCGCTGGCCCGGCGGCAGGAGGTGTTCGTAGCGTTCGGCTTGCTCTTCCATGTTGTTGAGCTTTCCCGTGTCGCTGTACAAAAAGAGAAAGAAAATGGCGGCAATCGCGGCGAGACAAGGGAAATGCCATTTCTGCGGCCGGGTTACGCCCAGAAGGCAGCAGGCCAGGACCGCAGTCACGGAAGTAAGCCGCGCCGTCAGCAAACCGAGAGGGGCTGCATAGCCCGGCAGGGTGACGAAGCTAGGGAGCAAAACGGCGGCCAGCAAGGCGAGGCCGTAAAGTTGCAGCGGCAGGAAATAAATGTGCCACGATTCTTTCAGGGCCCGGCGCATACGCGCGTCTAGAGCTACCCAAATCAGGCTGAAAATAATCAGCAAGTCCGACGGCAGCCGATATTGCCGGCCATAGAGAACGAGCTGATCGGCGCCGTTGTACGCCAACAGGGTTTGCAGAGATCCTTCGCTGGACCAAAGGACAGAGAAGCGGCTGCTAATGTATGTGGTCGCGGCCAGAAACAAAAACGCGGCCCCCGCGAGCAACACCAGGTGCCGCCGCTGGGGAAGCATCTCGGCGATCATGACGTAGGATCCTAAACCCAGCAGTACAGCCACGCCGAGCGGATGGGCCATCCACGCAAGCGGCAAAATTAAGAGAACCACAGCGCGTTCGAGACCGCTTCCGCGCAACAGCAACGCCACGCCGAAGAACGCAAGTCCCAAAGAGATGTAGTAATTCAGGAATCCTTGCTGAAACGTCCAGCCGTAAGCCAGCATCGCGATGCAAGGCGTGAGCGGCCACGGAGCGCGACGCGCCATCGCCGCGATCATCGCGAAGGCACCCCAAAAGAAAATCAAAACCGCGGCGGACACGCAAATCCGCTCCGCCAGGCGCAACCCAACAAGATTTCCCAACCGGCTCAAGCTGGCGTCGAACAGTATGTTGTTCCACTGGTTCGCGATCCACAGGCCCGGGGCTAGGCCGCGCTCGATCAATTGCGCGAGCCAAGCGTTGTAAGTATGGCTCCCGAGGTCCCCGGCTTCGATTCTCTTGTGCCAGAAGCACGGAACCAGCACTGCTGCGGAAGCAACCAGGACGCCGAGCCAAGAGCCTCGCAGGAACCTGGCGCAAGCCGAGAGCACGGAAGTGAGAGACGGTGTTTCGCTCGAGCTGGCCGCGATGCCGGTAAGCGCCGCGGAAGCGTTCACATCCCCCGGTGTTGCACCGGCCTGCCGCTCATCGATTTGCGTTGTCACGATTTGATAATAGCAGCGGCCCGCAAAGCTCTTGCCCTGGACCTCGGGCGGCGTTGCAAAATCGCCAACAGATTCAGGTTGCGGAAAAAGTTGACCCACAAGCCTGTCAATCGAGTCCGCCACGCCGGAGAAGAACCCCTCTTTCTTTCTGTGGGGGGTAAAGCGGCGGAAGATTCCTCTCCCGCGAGGTGTACCGAAATGAAACAAAATCACTGCTTCCCGACGAATTTTGCCAACACTGGCTTGACACGCAGGACGATCGCGTTATGATGAAGGTAGGTTTGAAGGGTTGGGAAGTCTCCACTGGCATGGAAACTCCCCAAGAGCCTTCCTTGAGCTTACTTGCCCTTAGGGGGGATAAACTCAAGTACCGCCACGACGGCAAGTATGGCCGTCGCAATTGCAACAACAACTTCCATACCTTCTCCTTTCTTGAGAGTACCCGGTGTTAAGGCACCGAGTTTTCCGCCCCACGGCGCGGAAACTCTTTGGGCAAAGGAGTAAAACCCAAAACCTACGGAACACCAGCCAGTGGCTTGACTATAACACTTTTTTGTTTCCCGTATTCAGAAAAAGTCACGTTTCATGACAAGCGCACGCCCGCTCGAGACTGAAATCTCCGTGCCTCGTGCTTTGCGGGCACCTTTGTTCACCCACCACCGCGTGCCGAAACCTTCACCCGATGTGGAGTTGACAACCCTTCCCGGCGGCTCCGATAATCGACCCTGGGGCCAGCCCAATGGAGGCATCCGGGTATGGCGGCAGATCCGAACGCAGTCGAGCAGGCAGTCTCGCGGACGCTGCGTGACAACCTCGAAAAAATCCAGCGCACCGCCGACGAATTGCACCAGGCGGTCAACGACATGGTGGCCGCATGCGCGAGCAGCCGCGCCAGCAATGCCTTGCCTTCGATGCTGCGCGCCCAAACCTCCGCGGCTTCGATTGCCGCCACGCTCGAGGTCCTTTCCCGATTTGTGACCAGCGCGCTGCAGCCTCCCATGCGCTTGCCGTTCGAACCGGATATTTTGCGTGTCCCTTCCTTGGGAGCCCCGGCGCCGCCGGTTGGCGCATTCGAGCAGCCTCCATCAGTGCCTCCGCATCTAAAAGAAGAGATATCTTGGGCGCCTCCGGTGCCGCTCATCCCGGCTCCGCCCGTACTGGAAGTTCCTCCGCCGGTTCTGCCGAAGCCCGCGGTTTTGGAAATGCCACCGCCGGTCGAGCAAACGCCCGCTGTCCCGGAAATGATTGTTCCGGCCGAGGCTCCCTCCATTGCGGAACTATCTTCGCGAGCGGAAATCCCTCCCGTTGCCGAACCTTCCGTTGCGGAGCCTCCTCTTGCTTTGGAGCCGATATTTTTAAATGATGCGGCGCCCGCAACCCCGCGCGAACCTGCGCCGGAGTTTGAATTGGACCTTCCCGTCGAGGCGTATCCGGCAGGGGAGGCGAGCGCCCCGGTTGAGCCGGAGGAAGCAGCGCCCGTTTTTAATCTCGACTTGCTGCCACCGGACGCGCAAGAATTGCACCGGCGCGCCTCGCGAGTCGCCAAGGTTTCCATGCAGGACATCCGCATGCTGCGTCCGGAAGACGTGCGGCTCGGGCTCCTGAACAAGGATTTGTGTTTCCGATTGCGGGATGACATTGAAAAGGCTCACAAAGAATACGATCGCCGGTTCCAATCCATCCAGTCCCATCCAGTGGATTACTTTTACGACTGGATGGTGGAAATATTGGCCGGCGGAGATCCGCAAGCGCTTGGCGAGTATCCTTACCCATCTCCCGTCCTGCGCCGGTAGCGCGAACGCACCTGCCGGGAAGTCTGGCTGCTTCCACCTGCTCGCTGGGACTGCGGCCGCGGCGATGTTCTTTTTTTGCGCGCCGCGCGCGTGCGCGCAGACTCTAGCCAATCCCACGAAGAAACCCGCCGCAAGATCTTCCACGGCCTCAGCGGTCGCCAAGAAGCACCCGGCAACTGCCGCGGCTCCGGAACCGGAGCTGCTGGAAAAACAACTCGCGCAACTTTGCCGCGCTCTTCGCGATCAGCCGAACGCGACCACCTACGGGGCCCTCGCCGCTCTGGCCGCGCGAAACGCCAAAAATGAAACCGGCGCGCGCGCGGCTTTGGCGCTGGGCTATTACGACCTCACACGCGACAAGCCGGATTTGGCTCTGGGCTGGATGCGCAAGGCCGCGGGCGAAAAGTTGCTCCGCGAATATGCGCTGTACTGGCAGGCGCAGGTCTCTCTCGCGTTGGGACAGAAAGAAGCGGCGCTCGAACAGTTCCAAAGTATTCTCCGGGATTTCCCCGGCAGCGCGATCACCGAGCAAACCGTAACCGCCCTGGCGGATACGGCGTTGCAGTTAGGAAAGGGTGGAGACGCCCTGGCGGCTCTGGACGCTTATCCCAATACCAGCGCCAAGCCCGCGCTGCTTCTGTTGCGCGCGCAGGCGCGTGAAAAAATTTCGGCGGCAAAAGCGGAAAAGCCCGCTGCCGCGGCCGTGGATTATCTGGACCTCTACTACCGCTTTCCGCTGAACGATGAGGCCAAGGATGCGGGGCAGAAAATTCCGGCGCTGCAATCCGCGCTCGGCGAATCTTTCCCCGGTGTGCCGCTGCAAACGCAAATGGCGCGGGCCGAGTCGTTCTACGTTGCCAAACGCTGGCGCGAAGCGAGCGAGGAATACGCGAGCCTGCTTCCGAAGCTGTCGGGTGTGGATCATCAGCGCGCCGACCTGCGCATCGTGCAGTGCGCAATCGAACTCGGCGGCAAGCTCGACCGGCTGGCCGAGGTTTCGGTCGCCGATCCCGAACTGGACGCGGAGCGCATTTTCTCCATCGCGCAAGCCCATCGCGGACTCAAGCTCGAAGCGGAACTGCTCGCTGATGTAGATCAACTCGTCAAGCGCTACCCGCAAAGTTCCTGGACCGCGGACGCGCTGTTCGGCGCCGGCAATTTTTATTGGGTCAATTTGGATCGCGCCCGCGCCGCGGAATTTTACCGCCGTTCGCTGGATATCTCCTCGGGCGGGAAAAACGCGCCAACCGCCCTGTGGCGCCTGGCCTGGATCGCTTATCTGGATCGCAAACCCGAAGCAGCCGATATGCTCGAAAACTTCGTCCGCCAGTTTCCGCTGTCCAGCTACGTGCAGGACGCGCTGTACTGGTTGGGGCGCTCCTACGAGCGATCCGGAAACACCGAGCACGCGCGGAATTTTTATCTCGCCGCCGCCAATCGATTTCCGCTGACCTATTTTGGAGAAAAGGCCGCCGAACACGTCCGTCCGGCGCCGGACGGGATTGGCGCATCGCCGGTGAGGCCCGCTGATTTTACGCTGGTGATTCCTCCGGCGCCGCCCGTGCCGTCACTCGATCAGCCGGTGGCAGCGGAAACCGACGAGCGGGAGGCACGCGCGCGGGCGCTCAGCGACATCGCTTTCGATGCCTCGGCGGAATTGGAATATCGCGCCGCGTATGCCGCCACACATGCGCCGAAATTCCTGATCGACGCCGCCGGGGCCGCAATCGCTGCCGGGCATTACGGCGCGGGCATGGCCGCCGTGCGGCAGGCGATTCCTCAACTCGAGGCGCGGCGCATCGCGGACATTCCCAAGGACGCCTGGCGCGCGGCGTTTCCACTGCCCTACGAAGTGAATCTGCGGAGCGAGGCGGCGCACAACCAGCTGGATCCGATGCTGGTCGCCGGCCTCGTCCGGCAGGAATCCGCGTTTGAATCCAAGGCGCTGTCTCATGCGGGGGCCGTCGGCCTGATGCAAGTCGAACCCAAAACCGCCCTCAAGGTGGCGCGCCAATTGAGAGTGCGATACGCGCGCGTGCGGCTGACCGATCCGGGTTACAATCTGCAGCTCGGTTCGCGCTACCTGGCCAATCTGCTCCAGGCCTTTGGAACCCCGGAGGCGGCGCTGGCCGCTTACAATGCCGGCGAGGATCGCGTGGTGCAATGGACCACGGGACAGAATTATCAGGAGGCGCCGGAGTTCGTCGAGTCCATACCGTTCACGGAGACGAGGGAGTACGTGCAAATCGTAATTCGCAACGCGGAAGTTTACCGTTCGGTATATGGCCCGTCTCTTCCCGGAGAGCCGGAGCAGCACGCGCGCCTCTCGAAAAAAGCGGCCGTGAAAACCATCGCCGCGCGCCCTGCCGCCGCGGCCGAACCGCATCCCATCGGGACAGGAGAAACCCGTTGAGCGCGCCGTCGAGATTGCCGGGCGAGGGGGGCGCATCCGCCGCGGGCTCCGGCCGAGTCGCGGCCGCGGTGCGGAAAACGCTGTCCGCCAAGGCCGAGCGATTCACCGAATCCGTGATTCGGGAAATGACGCGCCTGGCCATGCAGCACGACGCGGTCAACATGGCGCAAGGGTTTCCGGATTTTCCCGCGTCGCCCGAAGTGAAGGAAGCCGCCCGCCAGGCCATCTCCGACGACATCAATCAATACGCCATCACCTGGGGCGCGAAGGAATTGCGCGACGCCATCGCCCGGAAATTCGAGCGCACGCAAGGCGTGCGCGTCGATCCCGAACGCGAAATCACCGTCACCTGCGGTTCGACCGAAGCCATGATGGCCACCATGATGGGCATCATCAATCCCGGCGACGAAGTCGTCATCTTCGAGCCGCACTACGAAAATTACGGCCCCGACGCGATTCTTTCCGGCGCCACGCCGCGCTTCGTGCAGCTTCAGCCGCCGCACTGGAATTTCGACCGCGACGAACTCACGCGCGCCTTCGGACCCAAAACCAAAGCCATCATCGTCAACACGCCCAACAATCCCACGGGAAAAGTTTTCTCCCGCGAGGAGCTGGAATTCATTCGCGACCTCTGCGTGCGCTGGAACGCCTTCGCCGTCACTGACGAAATTTACGAGCACATTATTTTTGACGGCGCGAAACACATCTCGATGGCCTCGCTGGACGGCATGCGCGACCGCGCTATCACCATCAACGGCCTCTCCAAAACTTACAGCGTCACCGGATGGCGCGTCGGTTGGGCCATCGCTCCGCCCGATGCATCCGTCCCGATTCGCAAGGTGCACGATTTTCTGACCGTCGGCGCCGCGGCGCCACTTCAAGAGGCCGGCGCGGCCGCCCTCGATTTGCCGCCCAGCTATTATGAAAAACTCGCCGAAATGTATCTCGTGAAGCGCGACCGCATGCTGGCCATCCTCGGCGATGCCGGCTTCCGCTGCTTCAAGCCCGCCGGCGCCTACTACATCATGACCGACATTTCCGACTTCAATTTTGCCGACGATATTTCCTTCTCGAAATATCTGGTCGAAAAAATCGGAATCGCCGTCGTTCCCGGCTCCAGTTTTTACGACGATCCAGCCATGGGCGCTCGCCAGGTCCGCTTCACCTTCTGCAAAAAGGAATCGACGTTGGCCGCTTGCGCGGAAAAGCTGTCAAAGCTCCGCAACGCGTAGAGAGCCAGCGGAAAAAACCATCCCTCCCTAACATTTTGTCATTCCGAGCGGAGCGAGGAATCTCTCACACGTTTAGCAAGCGGAAAAGAATGAGAGATTCCTCGCTCCGCTCGGAATGACAAAATGAATCACTTTCCTCGCAACTTGTGGAACCAATTGCCCCTCTAATCGTGTCACTTCCGCCGAATTGTGACAAAATCGATTATCAAAGGAAGGTGAGACCATGGCAACCGGAGACATGGATTCCGATATTGACGGGACGGCCTGCAAGCTGATTGAGAGAATCCCCGGCAAAGTCTCCGGGCAGCCCATCGTGCGCGGCACGCGCATTCTGCCGGATGCTATTGTTGACAGCTACGACCTCGGAGAGACGATCGACGAACTTCGCGGGGGTTTCCCCGCCTTGTCCGCTTTCGAGATCGAACGCCTGATCGAGTTCGCCCACGCCCAGCGAGGGCAGCGCAAGCCGTGAAGGTGAGCTCCACAAAAAGCTTGACCACGCGTTTTTACCTTTCGCGAAAGTTACAAGCCCGCCCCAAGGAGGCATCGCTTGGAATCTGTGGCTGTGATTCGCCAAGTTAGACGGTACCCGGTCAAGTCCATGCAAGGGGAGGAGCTGCCATCGGCTGTGCTCACTCTTCAAGGTTTCGAGGATGACCGGCGCTATGCGTTCGTTCAGGCGGCCTCCCGCAGCTCGTTTCCGTGGTTTACCGCGCGCGAATTGCCGGAGTTGCTCTATTACCGGACCTCCGTCGAAAAGGCGGGCACTCCCGAGGGGGCCGTAACGGTGGCGACTCCTCATGGAGAAACTTGGCCGGTTGAGAGCGACGACCTCCGCAAAGCGCTCGAGGCGCGATCGGGAAAATCACTCTTTTTACTGCGCGACTACCGCGGATTGTACGATGCCGCTCCGGTCTCCCTTATCAGCGGGCAGACGGTTGCGCGCATCGCGGAAGAAAGCGGAACGAAGGAAGATTCGTGCCGCTTTCGTCCCAATCTGCTGGTTGATTTGATGGGTGCCGCGCCTTTCGACGAACTGCAGTGGGTCGGAAAAATTCTTCGGATTGGGAGCGCAGCGCGAATCGCCGTCACCGAACCGAATCAGCGCTGCATGATGATTACTCTCGACCCGGCGACCGGCGAGTCGAGCCCGGAAATTCTGAAGTGCGTTGTTCAGAAGCATGCGCAGAACGCGGGAATCTATGCGACGGTGCTCACTCCGGGCGAGGTGCGGGCTGGCGACGCGGTCTTACTCGAAGCGTAGCGCGTTAAGGTTTCCGGACTCCAAGCTGCCGAGAAGCGCGCTTTTTCAGACCCTATCTTGTCCTTGTGCGGCTTTTCAGAACTATTTGTAGTTTCGAGGCGCAAGGATCTCGCTCAAATAATCATGTGCGCTGGGTATTGTTTCGAGATGCGGGTAGCGGACACCGCCGCCATATTGAATTTCGTGGGATTCGACGGAGTTAAAATTGCGGATGAGGAGCGTGATTTTGCCGTTGTGCGGGTGCGCGATGAAATCGTTCAACGCATCGGCGGAATAGACGACGCCGTCTACAGAGAGAATCATCATCTGCGGGCCGAGGCCCGCGTCATACGCAGGCGTCCCGGGCAATACGTCCGAGATCGTGCCGTCTTTTTTTACATCCATCCCAATCGAATACGTGCCGTAATAACCGATTGGGAATATTTCGCTGTCAAAAATCTCGTTGTTGGGCGTCGCGCTATACACGATGCGCCAGCCGGCGGCCTCGAGACCGTCGGTCGGCGGCTTGCTGTTCACCTGGTAGACGTGCGCCTCGATGAACGCATGCCAGTCATACGGGCAGACCGCCGCGAGCGCCGCTTCGACGTCTTCGCGCGTGTAGGGTGCGACGATCGGGCCGGTGTCGCGCTGGCCGAGAAAGCCGCGCAGGAAATCGTCGAGCGAAAGGCGTCCCTGCGTTTGTTCGCGGATGATCACGTCGGCGCGCAGCCACATCAGCCCGCCCTCGTCGTAGTAATCCTGTCCGCGGCGCAGTGAGGACCACCCAGGATCGGCCGTCCGCAAGATCCAGTTCTCCGTCGCCGTATCCACCAGGGCCGAAGAAGCGCGGCCCGGCTCGATAGAAAAGTTGGCGGCCGTCCGTCCGAGATAGTCGCGCATATACGCCGCGTCATTGAAGCCGGCGCGCGTAGCCAGCAGCCAGCCAATGTATTCGTTTAAGCCTTCATACACCCAAAGCAGAGTGGAGCGTTCAGGCCGCTGATAGTCGTTCTTGGAATATAGCTCCGCCGGACGGCGGTACTTGCCGTCCCAGGAATGCGATTGTTCGTGGGCGAGAAGCGGCCAGCCGAATTTTTGCAATTGCTCTTTCTTGGAAAGCCCGGCGTCGCCGATGGCGTTGTACGGCGAATCCTCGTGCTCCAGTCCGTCAAAGGGGCGGCCCGCGCTTTGAGACACGAGAATGTGCAAGGTCTGCCAGTGCCGGAAGCCGAACATGGCGCGATCCTGATCGACGAGGTTCGTGAAAAGAGCGAACGCGTGGGCGTCGTCCGCATTGTCTACGGCGGCCTGATCGTCCCCGGTAAAGTCAAGTTCCGCGGGCCAACTCGAAGCGAGCGGCACAGCGCGAAAAAATTCGCCGGCGAGCACGGGCGAATCGATCAGGCGTTCCAAAGAAATCGGCGCGAAATTCACGCGATTGCCCACACGCCCGGCAACCTGCAGCGAACTGCCTTGTTGCCAGTTGGAAGGCATAAGGATCGAAGGCTCGATCATCAACTGGCGCTTGTCCATGCCGCGCGGGTAAAGCACCACGGAATTCCAGGCCAGCAAAAATTGATGATCGGAGATGGTGTTTTCCAGCAAGGTATCGAAGTCGACGGCGATCCGATCGGCGCCCGCCGGAATTTCCACGTGAATCGTGGAGATTTCCTCGGGATCGCGCGTCCAAGGCAGCGCCACGTTTCCGGAATGTATCCGCAGCGCGGCGAATTGCGGAAGGGGCCCAGTCGGCCCGTGCTCGCCCGGAATCCAAAGCGGATACGCGAGCGTGAGGTTTCCAGGCCGCACGCGAATTTCCTCATGCACGAAAGCGATTCGCCGCGCTTCCTGCGTCTCATCGACCACGAGCGTCATGGCAGGCGCCGGCGCGTTCTGCGCCCGCGCGCACGTTGCGATGCCAATCATGGAGATGGACAGCGCGATCAGAAGAACCCTCGGGGAGAAAGACGTGATCAAACCAGCCCTCCATCGCGCAAACCGGAAGCGTTCGCATTCTGCCAGAGAGGTGCACCAAGATCAATTCGACGGCCCCCTAGGAAGCATCGTAAGGCGGCCGCCTGGTCGTTCCGTGGCCCCCGCACGGGTCCTGTGTTAAAATTCGCCGCGAAATCCCAGGAGAAACCGAATGGCCATGGAATTCGATCTGATTCCGCAAGGCACGCTGCTCCAGGAAAATGGGCATGGCGAGGCTGTCGATATTCGCGCGAGTGCGACGCGCACTTTTTATTGCACGATGGTGATCCGCGAACAGATCGAGCAGGAATCGGTCGACGTGTCCATCTGGGGCTCCGCGGACGGAGAGAATTGGGGCACGCACCCCATCCTGAAATTGCCGCAGCAGTTTTATCGCGGCGAGACGCGCGCAGTCTTGGAGCTGACTCTCGTTCCAGAAGTTAATTTTATACGCGCGGGATGGGATCTGAATCGATGGGGGCGCGTCGCGCCTCTGCCCATGTTCGTTCTTGGATTGCACCTGGCGGAAGTTCCCGCTATGCCGCTGCACGCCCCACAGGGCCATGCCAGCGCGGCGACGTAAAGCGATTTTTGCTGGTACTTAGCCCGCCATAACGAAAATTAAAGGGGTAGGAAGCTAACGGTCGGTTGCTTCTTGGTGGTCGCTTCCTACCCCCCCGAGTGGTCTTGAGCGATTGGACGTACCCCGCTGCCGGCAGGTTTCATCATTGATAGCCACCATTCAGAATTACTTTTAAGCAAGCGGTTTTCAGCGTGTAGCCGTAATAGAGGCTGCTGTGCGGGCATTAATGGCCCGTGAGAGGTTTCACGCCCACGGTTTTGTCGGGGATATCGCCGGCGCGGCCTTTGACGCGATCGTAGACAGACACGAGCGAGGTGGAGCCGAGGGCTTCATTGTAGTAGGTGGGGATGCCCAGCGCGGTTCTCAGCTCTTCGTTGAATTTGCGCATGTTGACGAGTTGTTCGGCGTGCGCGGGGAATTTTCTGCCGTCGTCGGTGAGCAGGAATTTTTGGTAGCCGGCGTCCCACAGGCGCACGAATTGGCCGTTGAGCAGGATGGTGGGGAGAATCGTCATGGTGTAATGGTCGTCGGAAGTGCGGCGGAATTCGGCGCCGCAGCCGTACTTTTCGACGCGCGTCACGCCGCCCGTGCTGCTGACGACGAATCCCGCGCTCGGCAGCGCCTCCATCAATTTCGCCGGAAACCGATCCGTCACATCCCACATAGATTTCAAGAATACGGTCGCCACGGCAAGGTGTAAAGTCAAAAGTCCCTTTCGAGCCGGAATGCGTACCCGTCTCGTTGTTTCTCTCCGCATTTCTTGGTGTTCTCTGCATTAAGTTTTTGTGCGTCGAAAATCCCTCATCACAAAGGACGCGGAGAAAAGAGGAGAGCGCCGGGCAGGGGGAAGAATCGGCGAGGTTTGTGCTAAATTAGCTGAATACGATGGAGCCGCATCGGCATCTGAAATCGCGCGTGGGCCTGAGTTCGCCGAATGGCCCTTGGCAAGCGGGGTAGCCGAGGGCGGAGGATGCGTCGAGACATGAGCACGGCAAAAAAACCTCTTTGGGCGGATGCGCAGGGGAATGAAGGGAGTATTGGGCGCAACGTGCTCGATTGTGTTGGCAATACGCCGCTGCTGCGCCTCGAGCGCATCGGCCCCAATTTTCCAAATGTGGAATTTTTCGGCAAGGCGGAATGGTTCAATCCGGGCGGCTCCGTAAAGGACCGGCCGGCTCTGGAAATGATTCGCGAGGCGGAACGTTCCGGGCAACTGAAGCCTGGCCAGACCATCCTGGATGCGACCAGCGGAAATACCGGAATCGCCTACGCCATGATTGCCGCAGCGCTCGGCTATCGCGTAAAGCTGTGTTTGCCAGCCAGCGCGAGCGAGGAGCGCAAGAAGATACTCAAGGCATTTGGCGCCGAACTGGTGATCACGCCGGGAGACGAAGGCTCCGACGGAGCCATCTTGCGCGCGCGCGAAATTATCGCCGCCGAGCCCGGCAATTATTTTTATGTGGATCAATATGGCAACCCGGGAAATTGGCGCGCCCATTACAAGACCACGGCCAACGAGATCTGGGAGCAGACCGCTGGACGCATCACGCATTTCGTCGCAGGACTCGGCACCAGCGGAACGTTTGTGGGCACCACGCGGCGCCTCAAGGAATTGAATCCCGCGATTCGCTGCGTCAGCTTGCAGCCCGACGCTTCCTTCCACGGACTGGAAGGTTGGAAGCACATGGCCACGGCCATCGTGCCCCGCATTTATGACGCGACGCTCGCCGATGCCAACCTCGAAGTGGGGACGGAAGAAGCGTATCGCCTAGTCAAACGGGCCGCGCGCGAAGAAGGATTGCTGCTGAGCCCAAGCGCCGCCGCCGCTCTCGAAGGCTGCTTTCAGGTGGCCGCATCGCTCGGGCCGGACGAGCGCGCCGTCATCGTCACGATTTTCCCGGATTCCGGGACAAAATATTTGAGCGAGCGTTTCTGGGATGAGGTTTAGGCGAGCGCATTTGCTGCAGCCCGCGTCTTCAGACGCGGGGATTTTGTCGCTGCGTAACGAAAGCTCTCGCTGCGCAACAGAAACCCTCGCCTCTGAAGAGGCGAGCTACAATCCTTCCGGGCCACATGGAGAGGGTCGATCGATGCTGCTGCTGGCGAAAAATTTGGAACAGGAAATCCGCGATCACGGCGCCAGGGATTATCCGCACGAGTGCTGCGGCGCGATGCTCGGAACCGATGGCGACGCCGCGGGACGCCAAGTGCGCGCCCTGTTCCCGTTGATCAACCGGCGCGACGATTCCCCCCGCAACCGCTTTTCGATTACGCCGGAGGATTTTCGCGCCGCCGAGCGCGCTGCAGCTGAGCAAGGATTTGATCTCTTGGGGTGGTATCATTCCCATCCTGACCATCCGGCCCGGCCGAGCGAATTCGATCGGGAACACGCCTGGCCATGGTACAGCTATGTAATCGTCAGCGTGGACGCCGGCGTCCCCAAGGATCTGACGTCCTGGCAACTGGAGGACGACCGCTCCAAGTTTCAGCCGGAAGTAGTTGTCCCGGAAGGGGTTGCCGGCCAAGGCAAATAGAGCTAAGCTTCCCGTTTGAACCTTGCGCCCCCGATCCCGCATCCGATGTACTGTTTTGTGAGGCTGGCAACTCGGGTTGCAGGAAGCACCGAGGGCAGGAAGGTAGTCAGCCAGAATGCAGCAGAATTGGGTGCCGCACCCTTGCGCCTTTCAAGGGTGCGGGTTTTCGTTCGATACTTGAATCCATCTCCTGTGTCCATCAAGGGGGAAACGACCGTATGTCCGTAAAGGTTTTGATCCCGACGCCGCTCCGCCAATTCACGGGAAAGCAGCCCAGCATCGAGTGCAGCGCACAAACGGTGGGCGAAGCGCTCGGCAGCCTGACGGGCACGTTCTCCGAGCTAAAGAAACATCTTTTCACCGAAGACGGAAAAATTCGCAGTTTCGTCAATGTTTACCTGAATGACGAGGACATTCGTTTCCTGGACAAGGAAAACACGCGAACGAAGGACGGCGACACGATCAGCATCGTGCCTTCCATCGCCGGCGGTTCCGGAATTTGCACAAAGATTGAGTGCTGAGAAATCAGAGGAGAACGTCCGTGGCGATTCCGACAGACACATTGCAACAGCAGGAAGTAAAACTTTCCAAGGAAGAGATTTCGCGTTACAGCCGGCATCTGATCATGCCGGAAGTAGGCATGGAAGGGCAGCTGAAGCTCAAGCGCGCCCGCGTGCTGACCATCGGTACGGGGGGATTGGGCGCCCCGCTCGGCCTGTATCTTGCCGCCGCGGGCGTGGGACACTTGGGCCTCGTGGATTTCGACGTGGTCGATTCCTCGAATCTGCAGCGCCAAGTGACGTTCACCACGGCCGACGTAGGAAAATCCAAGTCCGAAGCGGCCAAGGCGCGGCTTTCGGCCCTCAACCCGGCGATCGAGATCGTGTCATACGAAACGCGGCTGACTAGCGACAACGCGCTCGAATTGTTCCGCGATTACGACATCATCGTCGACGGCACTGACAATTTTCCCACGCGGTTCCTGGTCAACGATGCCTGCGTGCTCCTTGGCAAACCGAATGTGTACGGCTCCATCTTCCGGTTCGAGGGGCAGGCGACCGTCTTCGCATATCCCGGCGGCCCGTGCTATCGCTGCTTGTACCCCGAACCGCCCCCGCCGGGGCTTGTGCCCTCGTGCGCGGAAGGCGGCGTGCTCGGCGTGCTGCCCGGAATCGTCGGCTCGATCCAGGCCATGGAGACCATCAAGCTGATTCTGGGCGCGGGAGAGCCGCTGGTTGGGCGTCTTCTGCTTTTTGACGCTTTGGCCATGCGCTTCCGGGAATTGAAGCTGAAGAAAAACCCGGAGTGCCCGCTATGCGGCGAGCACCGGACGATTACCAAACTGATCGATTATGAGGAATTCTGCGGGATTCGGGGCGAGGAGGCTCCAGCAATGACCAACGGCATTTCGGAAATTTCGGCAACCGAGCTCAAGGCGCGGCAAGACCGCGGCGAAAAGCTGTTCATCCTAGACGTGCGCGAGCCGCATGAATATCAAATTTGCAACTTAAACGGTAAGTTAATCCCGCTGGGGGAGCTTCCCCGCCGCGTGAACGAGCTGGACAGTTCCGTCGAAATGGTGGTGCACTGCCGCAGCGGAAAGCGCTCGGCCGACGCCATCCATTTCCTGCAGACCGCCGGCTTTAAGAAGTTGTGGAACTTGAAGGGCGGCGTCCTGGCTTGGGCGGATGAAGTCGACCCGAGGATGCCGAAGTATTAAAAAGGGCATGCGAGACTCAGGGAGTGGCGGGATTCTGTAGCCCACCATTGTCAAAATTGAGACTTGAAATTGAAACCGCCGGGTCGAGGACGTTATCTCCTCGGCTTAGGCTGGTCATTTGAAATCAAGCGCGTGCCTGTCCGCTTCCGCGGACGACGGTCTCGAAGTTCAAACCCGCCTCGTCACAAAATGTCCGAGGACGGTTATCTTAATTTTCTCGGTCCACTGGGAGCACAAATGCCACCGACAAAGATCACGGTTCGCAACGACGGCCCCTTGCGCATCGAAGGGGAAATCGAACTCATCGATATGGAGGGCAAGCCATACGGGCTTGGCGGCCGCGACGCGATCGCGCTTTGCCGTTGCGGCCACTCCGCCAGCAAGCCATTTTGCGACGGCGCGCACAAGACCGCGGGCTTTCAAGATAAGCAGCAAGCCCGGGACCTTCCTCCTCCACCGCCTAAAGCCTAACCAGGTCAGGCTGCGGAAAAGGGGACCCATTTGAAATTCCGAGTTAGGGCAAGGAATCCCTCTTCGGATCGGGCCCCGAGTGGGAAAGGGAGACTGCTCATACCGCTCGAAATGGCAAAAAGCTGGGACATATTTCCGTATCCCGTTACATCGGCACTATCAAAATTATAATTTTCTAATCCGAACCGTCTATCCCAAGCCTCGCTAGTTCCAAATTAGCCACTAGGCCGTGCCAGATTGGGAAGGGCGTTGGAGTACTGGTTACATTTCTATCCCTTCCCCAGGAACGCTCCGCCCCCCTTTAAATCGTATCTCCCCTCACAATTCAGCAACTATATTTTTATCAATAACTTAAAGAGTTGGCCAGTTCCCTGCGAAAAAGGCTCTGAACTTGCTTCCCTATGTTGCGTGGTGGGAAATGGGGCCCATGGAACTGCTCAACTGGGGGAGCGGTGACTGTGTTACATCAAATTCGGGCGTGGTGTTGGCGCCTCCGTTGGTTTCTCGGAATTCTCGCTGCCGCGGCGTTTGTGGCGTTTGCTGCTTGGCTGCGCCAGCTGACGTTTTCTTCTGAGCCCATTCTGTATTCGTACCTGCAAATCGTGGGCAGCCTGCTTTGCTTCACGTATGCGGCAAACGCCTTAGTCCGCTTCCGCGGCACGCATGACCGCCTCACGCTGATCCTGGCTTTCGGATTCGTCCTTTCCGGCGCGATCGAAACCGCCGCGACATTCAATTTCTACGACGTTCTGTCTTCCGGCAGCGTGGGCCAGATGCGCGTGCCTCTCGTGTGGATGGTTAGCAGGACGCTGCTGGCCCTGGTGCTGATTGCGGCGCTGATTGTGGAGCGCCGAGTCCCGAATTCGCGCGAGCCGGGCCGGGAGATCGCCGTCGCGCTCTTCGTGGTCGTTGGCGTCGCCTATATGACCAGCGCTGCCTATTTCGGCTCTCCCCTGGAACCGGGCATCCACCCAAGGGATCTGCTTTCCCGGCCGGGGGACCTGCTGCCTGCGATTCTATTTGCAATCGCCGCGATTGGATTTAGCCGCAGGTCGCGCCGCCATGCCTCTCCTTTCGATCGCGCATTCAGCGTGGCCCTGTGGATGAACGTGGCCTGCCATGTTCTGGCCACGCAATCCGTGAGCTTGCTGGATGCGCCATTCACCGCGGCCCAGACCTTGAAGGTGGGCAGCTATGCCCTGGTCCTGGGCGGCGCGCTGTTGGACAACGCGCGCTTGTTCGAGCAGGTCCGCCAACTTGCCGTGACGGACTCCCTGACCGGCCTTTCGAACTACCGTACGCTGATCAACATCATGGAATCGGAAATCCAGCGCTCGCGCCGCACCGGCCGCCGATTCGCCGTTCTGCTCTTCGACCTGGACGGACTGAAAACGATCAATGACGAGCACGGTCACTTGGTCGGCAGCCGCGCCATCTGCCGCCTGGCCAGCGTCCTGCGCATCCATTGCCGCGCCATGGACACCGCGGCGCGATATGGCGGCGATGAATTTGCCGTGGTGTTGCCGGAAGCGGGTGAGGAAGCGGCCGCCTCGGTGAGCCGGCGCATTTGCGAACGCCTGGCAAAAGACGGCGAATTTCCGGCGGTCACGGTGAGCGTCGGCGCCGCCGTGTTTCCGCGGGATGGGGAAACGCTCGACGGTCTGTTCAACGCCGCGGACCGCGCCCTGTATGGAATGAAGCGGCGTCCGGACGGCATTCGTGCCCTGGCCCGCATCGCGGCCTGTCTGTAAAGCAAATTGAAGGGCTTTGCATCCGGCGCGGAATGCGCAGGCCGGAGCGTGGACTCTGCTGAATCGCGGAGAAAAACGATGGCGCAAACATTTTCTGTCCAACGAATTGAAAAAAGAATCCCGATGATGGTGGCCGTGCATATTTCCGGGCTGCGAACCGCTTCGCAGGTGGAAACGACGTTCACTGAGGACGTCAGTTCACGCGGGGCGCGCGTGCCCAGCGTGCACGCCTGGCGGCTCAACGAAACGGTAAACATCGAATCGTTGCCCGGCAACTTCCGCGCCCTGGCGCGTGTGGCCTACTGCCGCCCGCACCCGGAAGGATACGTCATCGGACTTGAGTTCCTAGAGCCCACCGGACGGTGGGTGGTTAACGCCCCAGTCGGCTCAGGGAAACCGCTGCAAGGATAGGAGGAACACGCGAAGGCAAAAAACTGGCGTAAGGTTTTAACCAAGAGCGCTTGACATTCCGCGGGAACGGGATGTCAGGCGCTTTTGGCGTTTGGGGATTAGTAGCACAGACTTCAGTCTGTGGGTTTCCGCTCAACCTCGCGGGCCGTGCCAAGGGAGCCGACCATGTCCGAAAAACGAATTTTGGCGCCGGGTTCTCCGTGAACTCCAACAGACTGAAGTCCGTGCTACCACAACCTTCTGACGCCGTAACCTTCAAATACGGCTTCGTTGCTGATAATCGGCATGTTTTCGGCCTGAGACTGAGCGATTAGCATGCGGTCGAATGGGTCCTTGTGAGGGCCGGGCAAAAGGCCGGCGCGAATGCCGTGCTCTGAGGAGATAGGCAACACTTGAAATCCCTCCTGCTCCATCCGGCCAGAAAAGTTAGACACGAGGTCGGCGGCCTTGCGGAGTTTTCCGTGTTGATACTTAATCGCAATTTCCCAAGCCGAAGCGGCGCTCACCACGAGGGTATTATCCGTATCCGAGATGAAACCTCGAGCGGTTTGGGACAGCAAAGGATCGTCCGAAAACCACCAGATTAGCGCGTGGGTATCCAAGAGCGCACGCAAGTAGGCTACTCCCAGTGCGAAAGTTCTTCGTCGGAAAGAGGCTCGAAAAATTCCGGCCCGATTTCCAACTTGCCCTTTAAGGAACCCGGCTGGCGTTTCCCTTTTACCGGACCGAGGGGGACGAGGCGGGCTACAGGCTTTGAGCCTCGGGCGATGATGATTTCTTCTCCCTGGGAGGCACGTTCGATTAATTTGGAGAGATTTGTCTTGGCCTGGTGAATGGTCACGGTAGGCATACCATCTCCTTAGCTAAGTCGTCTTAGCTTATCTAGATTGAAATTGCGCGTCAAGATTTCATTGCAACTGCTAGGTGGACGACCGGGCCGGGCTCGCTCGGGTGCCCCATCCTTGCGACTTTTGCGAGGGTGGGGGTTTTCGGGGCGCTCCTCGATTGTCCCTTTAAGTCGCGGCGACACTTTACTTTAAACCCCCACCCTTTGAAAGACGCAAAGGGTGGGGCACCTGGCAACAACTGCACGGCTGATTCAAGGCAACATCGTGAATTTTTGCACGCGCCTGCCGCTTTCGACTTCGCCCGCGTACACGTTGCCATGAGAGTCGGCCACGGCGATGTGCACCCAATGGAATTGGCCGCCGTTGCGGCCCATGTGGCCGATTCTTCCGGCGACGGAGCCGTCCTGGCGATGAAGGATCCAGATCACGTTGTTCATGATGTCCGCGACGTAAATGAATTTCTGCTCGGGGTCCGGCGAAAAGCTGACCGAGCCCACCGTGCCGCGCTCCAGGGTTTTATTGGCGACGAAGAATTCCTTGATAAATTTCCCCTGTTTTGTGAACACCTGAATCCGGTCGCCGCCGCGGTCGCACACGTACACGAATCCGTCGTTGGAAATCTGGACGCAATGGACGGGCGGGCGGAATTGCTTCGAGGGAGGGCCCGCGGGATCATGATCAGGGGCCGGATTGTTGTCGATGTCACTCAAGGGAACGCCGTAGGCTCCCCATCCGCGTTTGAATGCTCCGGTTTTGGAGTCGTAGACCATCACGCGTTTATTCAAGTAGCCGTCGGCGATGTACATCTCGTTCGCGTCTTCGTCCAACGTGGCGGCGGCGACGCCTCGCAGCAGCAAATCGGTTTCCTGATTATTCTGCATCTGCTTCTGTCCAGGCGGGACGGCGGGGCCGCGATGGCCCCAGTCCGAAAGAAATTTTCCGTCGTTCGTGAATTTCATGAGCGTATCGCCCGGGCTCGAACCGCCGATATAAACGTCTCCGGCCCGGTCCAGAAAAATCGTGTGCTCCGACGCCGGCCAGCCGGGGACGGAATTCGGGACGCCCCAGCTTTTCAGAAGATTGCCGGCCACGTCGAATTCCATCACGGCCGGAGGCGCGATGCAGCACTCAGCCGTCGGAGGGATGAGCGTGGCAAAGTTCTCCGACTGGTCCAGATTGCGCGGGCGATTCAGCACCCAGATGTGGTCGGCCTTGTCCACAAACATGCCGGTGACCTCTTCCATCGACCAATTGTGGGGCAACTCTTTCGGCCAGACGGGATCGTACTGATAGCGCGGCGCGTCCTGGGCGCGAGCGGCCGGGCGCGCAACGAAAAAGAAAATACAGCACAAGCCCGCCAACGGTAGGAACGGCTTGCTCCAATTTTTCGATGTATGCATTTTATGCTTGCGACCTTTCCACGTAGTCTGGGCAGCGAAACACAGTCGCCGCCGTGAATCCGCGCTACAACGATTTGACGTCTTTCAATTTCTTGAACGTTAAGCCAGGGATTCTCATGTGTCAAGTCACGCTTCGTTCGGTGCCCCGCCAACTTTTGGTAAGCACAGCGAAAAACTCACGGTTCCGGAGGTCCGACCTTCAGGTCGGACAATCAGCTTCGCATCAACGAGGCCTTCAGGCACTGAAGCTTCATGGGCTGAAGCCCTAATCAAGCGAATCCCAATGTCCGAGCTGAAGCTCGGACCTCCTGATAACGAGGATCGTTCATGGCAACAATCTTCAAATTGGGATGCCATCTCTGTCCGGCCTAGCCGCGGTTGGATGGCAATTGCGACGGGTCGGGTTCGGTCGCAGCGGAGAAAAAGCCCGAGAGGTCGCGCTGTTTCAATGTGCGAATCCGGTCACGCAGGGCGGCAGCTCGCTCGAACTCGAATTTTTTGGCGGCTTCGCGCATTTGGACTTCGAGCTGCGCGAGGACTTCGCCGAGCTTGGCTTCGCTGGTGATATCCGCATCGGCGAAATCTTCGGCGGGGACGGTGACGTAGTCGGCTTCGACGATCGCGGCCAGCTTCATGTCCACGGACTTGGTGATGGACATGGGCGTGATTCCGTTGGCGTCGTTGTAGGCGACTTGCTTGGCGCGGCGGCGATTCGTTTCCTCGATGGCCTGGGCCATCGAGCCGGTCATGCGGTCGGCGTATAGGATGGCGCGGCCTTCGACGTGGCGCGCGCATCGGCCGATGGTCTGAATGAGCGCGGTGGCGCTGCGCAGATAACCTTCCTTGTCGGCGTCGAGGATGGCGACGAGCGAAACTTCCGGCAGGTCGAGGCCTTCGCGCAGCAGGTTGATACCGATTAAGACATCGAATTCGCCACGCCGCAAGTCGCGCAGAATGCGCACGCGCTCGAGCGTATCGATTTCCGAGTGCATGTAGCGGCAGCGCACGCCGGTCTCCGTGAAATATTCGGCGAGGTCTTCGGCCATGCGTTTGGTGAGCGTGGTGACCAGGACGCGCTCGTTGCGTTCGGCGCGCAGGCGAATCTCTTCGAGCAAATCGTCCACTTGGCCCTTCACCGGGCGCACTTCGATTTGCGGGTCCACGAGGCCTGTCGGGCGAATCACTTGCTCGACCACCACGCCCGCCGAACGCGTCAGCTCGTAGGGACCGGGGGTCGCAGAAACATAAAGCACCTGCCCGGTGCGGTGCTCGAATTCCTCGAAATTCAGCGGGCGGTTGTCGAGCGCCGAGGGCATGCGAAAGCCGTAGTTGACGAGCGTCTGCTTGCGCGAGCGGTCTCCGTGATACATGGCGTGCAGCTGCGGAACGGTCTGGTGCGATTCATCGATGAACAGCAAATAATCCTGCGGAAAATAATCGAGGAGCGTAGGCGGGGCCTCGCCGGGCAAGCGGCCGGACATGTGCCGCGAATAATTTTCGATGCCGTGGCAGTAGCCAATGGTGCGCATCATCTCGATGTCAAACATGGTGCGCTGCCACACGCGCTGCGCTTCCGCGTATTTGCCCTGTTTTTTCAGCTCGGGAGCCCACCAGTCCAGTTCTTCAAGGATCGTACGGATGGCGCGTTCCCTCTGCGCGGCGGGCATGACGTAGTGCGACTTGGGATAAATCGTCAGCCGAGACATGTCGTTCTGGCCGGAGCGCACTTCCCCCGTGAGTGGATCGATCTGGCGGATGGCGTCGACCTGGGCGCCCCACAGCTCGACTGCGTAGGCGTTGTCCTCATACGGCGGATAGATTTCGAGGCGGTCGCCGCGCACGCGGAAGGTCCCGCGGCGCAAATCTTCGGCGCGTTGGTACTGCATGTCCACGAGTTTCCGAAGCAGCGCTTCTCGCGCGGTGCTTTGTCCTTTTTCGACCATGAGGAGCATGCCGTAATACGCCTCGGGAGAGCCGATGCCGTAGATGCAGGAAACGGACGCGACGACGACAACATCGCGGCGCTCGAACAGCGAACGCGTTGCGCTCATGCGCAGCTTGTCGAGCTCATCGTTGATCGTGGATTCCTTTTCGATATAAGTGTCCGAAGCGGGGATGTAGGCTTCGGGCTGGTAGAAATCATAGTAGCTCACGAAATATTCGACCGCGTTTTGCGGGAAGAAACTTTTGAATTCGCTGTAAAGCTGCGCGGCCAGCGTCTTGTTATGCGCGAGGACGAGGACGGGGCGATTGGCGCGCTCGATCACCTTGGCCGCGGTAAAAGTTTTTCCCGAGCCCGTCACGCCAAGTAACACTTGATGCTTTTCGCCCGCCTCGATGCCGCGCGAAAGCTGCTCGATGGCGTCCGGCTGATCGCCGCGAGGCTCGTAGTCGCTCATGAGTTTGAAGTTCATCGGGTATGGACTGTACGGCGCTTCTCGCGGGCCGCACGGAACCACTCATTATAGCGCAGCCGGCCGGGGACTGGGGGTGCGGCGTGCATCCGGCGCGGCGGACCGCGTCCAGTCAGCGGATTACGATCGGCAGGCTAGGATATATGAGCTTGCAGTTTTTAGGACGGCGCTATATATCTGAGAGGTGCTTGTTCCGAGGCGCCTACCATGTCGATCATCGAACCACTCAAAGAAGGTCAGGAAGTCTTTCTAAAACAGCCGCTTCAAATTTACGCCAAAGTAATAGGTCCGTGCGAAGGCGATTTGGATTTGCCGCAGGAACAGGTGCGCTACGCCGTCCAGCTTTTGCCGCTGGTGCAATATTACCTGGCGCAGGACCTGGAAGCCGCGCAGCAGCCGCAAGCCGTGAATTCGCGGCAGGAGTTCGCGACACCGGAAACGCTTGAGGAGCCTGCGCAACCCGGCGAATCGGGCCCCAATCTTTCCGCGAGCGATCCGTTCTTCGATCTCGCGCGAGAGATCCACAGCCGGATCGCCGGCCGCGCCTACGAGCTTTACGAAGGCAGGGGATTCGCTCGCGGCCTTGACGCCGAGGACTGGCTGCTTGCCGAGTCAGAAATCCTGCAGAATGTCCCGGCGGAAATCACCGAAACGGAAACCCAACTGACCATCCGTGCGGGCGTGCCCGGGTTCACGGAAAATGAATTGGAAGTGCGGGTTGTTCCCCGCTCTGTTTGCATCACCGGCAAAAAGCAAGCAGTCTCGGAACGAATGGAAGAAAAGTCCGCCGGCTCCGAGCGGCGGGCCAAGCAGATCTTTCGCGTACTGGATCTTCCGTGTGAAGTTGATCCCTCCAGAGTGGTTGCATCGGCGGGCCGCGGCGTACTCGAGGTCAAACTTGTGAAGGTAGGATCGCGCAAGGTCGTTCCGGTGCGCGCCAAAGCTGCCTCTGCCTGATCGGCGCCGCCGGCGGCGAGCGAGCACCCCAACATTTTGTCATTCCGAGCGAAGCGGGGAATCTCTCTTCGGTTCGCGCCGGCCAAAAGAAGGAGAGATTCCCCGCTTCGCTCGGAATGACAAAATAATCTGTTTTTTTCCCGCGTCGCTCATTCGCCAAATTATTTCCCGCGCGTGTCGTCCGCGACGAGCGCGACCTGCGAACGCGACGAAATGGTCCCGGCGTAGTGCATGGAAGTGTTGTGGTTCGAGGTGAGGGTCACATCCATTTCTTCCGTTCCGGATTGAGTCATGCTGACAACCATGCCTGTGGCCAGCGAAACGTACAGCAAGCTTTGCGCCGAGCCGTTCCACTTTCCCGCCGATTGCACTCCATTTTTGCGGAAATCAGGGGGTGTCGAATCGCGGGCCGCTTTCGAGCGGACCAAGTTCAATTTCGCGAGGATCACGGCGCAGTCCAGCGGCGCTTGCGAATTCGCGAGGGAATTCGCAGCGGGACTCGCGGCATCGGGCGCAGTTGGGACATCGGGGTTCGGAGGATGGCAGGATTCATTGCGAAGATATTCCGAGCCGGTGCGCCAGACCAGTCCGGCGATGGGCAGTGAATTCGCTGGCTGTTCCGAGGACCACATTTGTCCCACGGAAACGCCCCCGGCGGGCGCGCCCGCGCTGGCGCTGAGCTGCGCGATCCAATCGCGCGCCGATTGCGCCGCTTTTTGCGAGTCGAGAATTCCTTCGATGCCGGTGACGGATTTCACTTTTCCGGCGGCGTCGAGCGTGAATTCGACCACCTTGCCTTCCAGCTTCCGATATTGCTCGCTCGTTTCCGTGGCCTCCGGATCGAACGTGTCGCTGCGGACAGTGGCCGCGGATTTTTCATACGTGGTCCTCAAACGGATTCCGCCCGGCGTGGTGGGTTCAGCCGCGAGAACCTCGATCCGCACCGTCGCGTTCCAAGCGAGCACCAGGCTGGACGGGCCTTGCGGGTCCGAAGCCAGGCCGGAGCGCGAGGTTTCGGTGGTGGTCTCAAATTCCATCTCATAACGGAATCTCTCTCCGGGAATAAATCGCGGTGTAAGAGAAACGCGCGATGAAACCGCGCCGCCTTTTTGCACTCGCGCCGTAGTAGACTTTTTGTCCGCAGCATTTTGAGCCCGAGCGCCAAGCGCGAGGGCCAGCAAAATCGCGCCAAGCGCGATTGCGCGCCGGATGAGAAGCAGACGGCCGTCCCGGGATGTATCGTGGCTTGGCATATGCGAATAGTATGATGCGGGATCGCCGGCTGCAAAGCGGAGCGCCTGGCGGAAATTGAAAAAGGATTCCATAAGGAAGCAGTTTGATCTAAGCTACCGCAATTCCGAAGGAGGAACGGAAATGCCCAAATTCCTGATCGAGCGGGAAATTCCCGGCGCCGGCAGCCTATCCCCACAGCAACTGCAGGCCATCTCTGAAAAATCCTGTTCCGTGCTCAGCGGTATGGGGCCCAAAATTCAATGGGTCCAAAGCTACGTCACGGGCGACAAGATTTATTGCGTCTATATCGCGCCGAACGAACAAATGGTCCGGGAACATGCCCGGCTGGGCGAGTTTCCCGCCAATCGCGTTTCAGAAATCGAGACCGTAATCGACCCAACGACGGCGGAGAAGATTTAGCCGCTCGCCTCGAGCGTTGCCCTCACCGCGAACCGGGCCGGGCCGCCTGTTTCATCAGCGTGGAGGGGAGAATCAGGTTCGGATTCTCGATCGTCCCGTTCAAGAGAAAGCTCGGCGGCGAGGCGGAAGCGGGGTCCGTGGCGGCCTGGAAAATCGAGGGTTGGAATCGAAGATTCAGGGTGTGTGAGAAATCGATTCGGCCTTCCGCCTGGAGACGGCCTCTAGAATTATCAATAATTAAACTATCCAAATCTAAACCATTGCTTTGGATGCGAAACGTTCCCTGAACCGACGCGACCGGATCCGGCGCGGCGTCCAGATTCTCCCCTGGAAATACGCTGGAGAAATCGATCCCAGGCAGCGCCACGTTCCGTCCATTCACCGTGCCTTGCCCTTGCATCGAGCCAACCAGATTCTCGCGGCCGATGCCGTGCGCGGACAGGGTGAGCGCGGCGGATGCGTTTCCTCCGATTCTGTCCTTCAAGAAAGGCACGGCGCGTCCGAGCTGGGCCAGGTCCACGCGGTCGAAGCTGGTGTGAAATTCGTAAGAAGGATCGGGCAGGAGTCGCGCGTCTAGCGAGCCGGAAATTGTTCCGCCAAAAAAATCGCCCTGCGCTTTGCGGATGCGGATCGTCCGTCCATCAAGTTCCGCCTGGGCGTCGAATTGTTCGATACGCATCGGCGCCATGTCGATCGCGCCGGCGCGGAGGCGCCCGCGCGCCGCGAGCCGGGTGACGGCCGCGCCGGCGAACGGAAGGGAAGCGGCCGCGTCGGCGGTATTTGCGCTGGTGAATCGCGCAAGGAAACCCGGCCTGGCGCGCGGGCCGAGCCAGCGGTCCAGGTCCGCGGCGTCCAGATGGTCCGCCGACAGATCGAAAGTCCATTGCGTGTCCGAATTTTTCCGCGCGATCGTGCCGTGCCAGAGCGCGCCGAAAGCCTCCGCCGCGGACAGGGTGATGTTGCGTTGCGTCGGCGCGAATTCGATGTGGGCTTTGGGAAAGCGCAGCGGCTGATTGACGTACGCGGAGTTCAACGTTAGGCCCAGAAAATCCACGGTTCCAAGCCAGGGGTCCGCCGCGTGCGAATCCGCTCGATGGACTCCGCGGATCTTCACCGCGAGGCCGCCTTCGGCCGTCCAGCCCGAGTTCACAGGCCGCGCCAGCGCCGAGGATAGAGCGAGCCAATCCTGCACGCGAACGGCCGCGCCCTCGATAGAAAAATTCCAACCCGGCGGCCAGCGAAACACGCCATTCATCTGGGAAAAAACGGCGCCGCGCACCACGAAGGAATTCCGAGGCGCGCCGTCCCCCTGGATCTTTCCGCGCACGGTCTCCGGAGTTGTGGAGGAAAAGAAAATCTCCGCCGGGGAAATATCGATTCCCCCAGGCGATAGGCTCGCTTTCAGCGCCCCGATCCGCAGCGCCGCCGTCAGCGATTTCGCCGTCAGCGTTCCGCCAACACTGGAGATCACGCCCTGCTGAATTTGAATGGGCCATCCGCCAAGCCTTACATCCAAGGCGAGGGCGCCGTCCGCGCGCAAATCCTCCACGACGTCCGGTTGCAAAGCTCGATACCAAGAGAGAACGTCGCCGAGCGCGAGCGTGGAAGCTGCGATGTGCACTTGCGGACGAAGGCCGTGCGCCCAATTCATATCGCCATTCGCTTGCAGGCGCGAGGCCGGCATTTCCACAAGCAGCTTCCGAATTTCGGCGCGAGCCTCGCCCGGCCGCCAGTTCATTTCCACGGAAAGGTTTGCGGCGGGATCGGTGTCGCGTTCGGGGAGGCGCCAGCCATGCATGCCGGTCAATCGCGCCACTGCGGAAACGGACCATTGCGCGGCGCTGGAATCCGCGGCGCGAACAGGGGAAAGTGGCTCGGGAGCGATTCGGGCGTTGAGGTCAACAGCAAGCTGGCCGCGCATCCCGTAATCATTCTGTCGGACGAGTCGCAGCGCGTCGGCCAGGGACGCGGCGCGCCAAGTCAGATTGAGATCGGCGGGCTGAAGTCGCGCGGTGGTCCCGGCAATCGAGCCGCGCAAGCGCAGAGTGCCGATATCCTGCAGCCCCACGCCCGCTCGCATGGGACGAGCTTCGAGGTCAAGTTGCCAGCGGCCCGCGCCATTCTGCTCGACGCGGCCGGAAACATCGACCAGCGCGAAAGGACTCTTGTCGTCGCCCTGCTTGAAATTGATGCGCCCGCCATCCACGTCGAATCGGGAAGGGCGCACGACCCGGGCGAAACGCGAAGGGGCCATCGGACCCACAAAACCGGGGCGGGCGGCAGGCGGCGCGGCGGGCGGCAGCCAGCGCTCGATGTTCCAGTGGCCCTCGGCGTCGCGCGCCAAATTCAAACTGGGACGCGACAGCGACACGGAACCGAATTCGAAGCGTCCGGCGAGCAAGGCCGTCCATCGCAGGCCGACGGTGAGCGTATCGGTGCGCAGGAAATATTCGTTTCCGAAGTGCGGATCGTCCGAGACGCTGACGAAATGGGCCTCGATGCGCGCGCCGTCCGACAAGCTGAAATCGAACCAGGAGACCTCGACGGGGCGGCCAAAGCTTGCCGCCAGGTGCGCGACGAGGTAGCGCCGCGCGGCGCTGGCCCGCAAGGCGCGCGAAAATCCGAAGCTCGCGGCGAGGAGCAGCACGGTTCCGATCGAAACCACACGCAGCCACTTTCGTTTGCTCATGTGTAAAACTCAGTGGTTCCTGTATCGCCCGCCTTCAGGCTGGCATCTTACGTGGCGCAGGCTTCAGCCTGTGGGGTTTGGTCATTACAAGGAACCACCACAGGCTGAAGCCTGCGCCACAAATGCCCCCCTGAAGGCCGGCGATACATCAAATCGCGACACCAAAGTGCCGGCCTCACATGGAATCGTGCCACACGGATACCTTCCAGTTCATACAGGCGCCGCAATCAAGGATTGTTGCAAAAGGCGGGAAAGAAGAAAAGCGCCGCGTCAGTGAACTTCGTGCAGCATACGCGACCAGCGCGTCCGCGACGGCAGATGCAGAACGGTGTCGAGGAGATTCAAGAACCAGGAATTCACGTTGCGGTCCGCGCCCTCATCGCCGATCACGGACCAATAGATCACCACCGGGCGCCCCATGACAGCGTCGCGGTCCACGAATCCCCAGAACCGGCTATCCCAGCTATGGTCGCGGTTATCGCCCATGGCGAAGTATTTTTCGGGAGGTACGACGATTTCGCCGTCGTGAACGTATTGAAAAATTTCGTCGGCCCATTCGGGCTGCATGTTGGCCTGCAGGTACTGTGGGCTGCGCGGAGGAAAGTTGTCTCCGAAGGGATCGTACGGAGCGGCGGGGTCGCGCACGATGTACGGCTCAATGATCCGCTTGCCGTTGACGTACACCTGCTGGTCCACGATCTTGACGCGGTCGCCGGGAATTCCAATCACGCGTTTGACGTAGTGCGGGTGATCCTGAAACGGAAATTTGAAAACGATGATGTCTCCGCGGCGGATTTCGCGATATGGAAGCACATGGTCGTACCAGTGCGCGCGCCCGCCGAAAATAAATTTATTCACGAGGAGGTGATCGCCGACCAGAAGGGTTGGCTCCATGGATTGCGAGGGAATCTTGAACGCCTGCACGATAAAGGTCGTGCCAAACAGCGCGAGAATGACCGTAACCAAGAGCGATTCGATGTACTCGCGCACCGTCGCGGGATGCGACTCCGCGCGATGCGCCGCCGCAGCGGCTTCTCGCGCTTGCACGGCTTGTGCGGTTTCCGACGTCACTCCGTTCCTCAGTTCTCCTCGGCTCCCAATTGTATCAGGGCGGCGATCGCCGCGGACTGCTCGGCTTCTTTTTTGGTCTTTCCCGACCCAACCGCGGTGACTTGCCCGCCGATCCGCACCTCGACGCGAAATGTTTTCTGATGGTCCGGGCCGGTCTCCGCAACCACATGATACGCGCCCGGCGCCATTCCGCGCGATTGCAGAAATTCCTGCAGCGCGGATTTATGATCGGTGTGGCCCAGCCGCTCGGCCTCCACCGTGATGGCTCCCTCGACAAGGGAACGGCGCACGAATCCGCGCGCCGCTTCCAACCCGCCGTCCATATAAATCGCCGCGATCAAGGCTTCGTACGCGTCGGCCAGAAGCGCTGGCTTGCTACGCCCGCCGGTTTTCTCTTCTCCGCGGCCGAGGCGCAAATACTTGCCCAAACCGAGTCGTTGCGCGGCGAGAGAAATCGCCGTGGCGTTGACCAGGCGCGCCCGGCTCTTGGAAAGCTGCCCCTCGCTCCAATCCGGAAATTCGCGTACCAGTTCTTCGCTCACCACTAACTCAAGAACGGCGTCGCCCAGGAATTCCAGCTTCTCATTGCTCTCGACCGGTTCTTCCGCGGCGCGTTCCGGGATGCGCGAACTGTGCATCAACGCCTGGCAAAGCAATCGAGGATCGCGGAATGGATATCCGAGAACCGCCTCCAGCTCCGCGCTCCCGGTGAGATCCATATTCCGCGGCTCAATCCCTGCTCAATTTTGTTCCCGAGGCTACGTCTTTCTTGACGGCATCCTCGCCGGCCTTGCAGGCGCTCACGAGCGGCCCGGTGGCCGCGCATTTGTCATAGGCCGCAATAGCGCCATTCAAATAGCTGGCTTGCGTGTCGGCCTTGGCCAGCAAGTAGTAATCGACCGGATCGGGGCTCGAGGCAAGTTGCACGGCCTGCGTCAATTCGGTCCGGGCGTCCTCGAAATTGGACTTCACGTTGAGGTCGATCAAACCCAGGCCGCTGTGAGCCAGCGAGAGTTTATCATTCTTGGCCTTCTCGAAGGTGGCATCGTCCACCGTCGCGGGCTTGGCCATGGCCGGAATCAATTCGATGGCATGGCGAGCGTACTCCTCGGCCTTCACCATTTGCTGCGCGTATTCCGGCGTGCCCTTTTTGGCGCGCCGCGGAATGGCCATCGCCAGCAGGGACAGGACATCGACGTTATCGGGATTGAGTTCGAGCGCCTTGGCGCCCGTGGCAAACATTTTGTCCGTATTTCCCGTGGTGAAATAAGCGGTAGTCAACACCCCGTACACTCCGGGCAGATATTTGCTCATCGGGAATTTAGTGATGAAATCCTCTCCGGACTGGATTTGCACGGCCGGATCGCCGCCTTGGGTGGCCACAAAGGCTTTGTAGGCGGCTTCTTCGGCCTTATTGATCTTCTCCTTTTTGTCTTGAGCGTACGCGGCGGGCTGGCTTGTGATCGATAGGCTGGCCCCAACGGTAAGGACGATCGTGAAGGCGAGCAATGCCGCCGGGAACCTGAAGAACTTTGCCGTCATGATGGAAATCTCCTCCGCGAGAATAATTCTCGGAGACCGGTGGAACGCCCCGAGTGGATTGCGTGTCGCCCCGCGCCGCCCGCTCCTCCCTGCATACGGCAGTGCAGCAGGATGCGCGGAAAAAAATCACGATTTACCGTCCGGCGGCTTGTCGTGCCCCGGCGTCTGGTACCCCGTATCGATCCCTTGTTGCGCGGCGGTCCTTGCCGAATTCGGCGCTCCCGTGACCGCCAGTGCGGCGCGATATTCCAGCACGGCCTGGTCCCGCTTGCCTTCTACATCGTACATTCTTCCGAGATAAATGTGCGACCAGCAAAGATTGGCGGGATCGGGACGCGCGCTCGGACCGGCAAGGGGGTTCTGCGCGTCCGCGATCACTTTGGTGAAGAGTTCGCGCGCCTGATCCGGCTTGCCTTGCAGCGCGGAAGCGACTGCCAGGCCATACGTGGCCCGCTCATCGTCGGGATGCGCCGCCAACACTCGTTCAAACGACGCGGCGGCGGCGGCACCGTTGCGCGCCGAAATTTGCCGCTGCCCTTCGGCGAGATCGTCATCCAACGGACCCGACGGGACGACCGCCGCCGCCCGATTGGCCGCAATTCGCACGTCTTCCGGCGCCGTCGCGCCGGCCGGCGTCCCTTGCGCGAATTTCACGGCGCTCAAGCGCCGCTCTTCCCCTTCCACATCGATTCCCTTGATCAGGTCCGGGAGATAATATCCCATGGCCGGTTCCGATTTTTCAAATCCGGAAAGCCCTCCGTAGATGGGGCGGACGAGAACGTATCCGTTGCCCTCGGCCTCATCGATGGCCGCAGCCAAATCCGTGGGGGATAGGCGGCGCAGACGAAGCTCGACCGCGCGGACCAGGCACTCGTCGAAGAAAGCCGAAAAATCGTCGCGCAAGTCCACCGGGAGATGCGGGGCGCGCGCGGCGTACTCGAGCAGAGGCGAAGCCTTGGAGGCCTGGACGCGGTAGCGGATGGCGATGGGATCGAGGAGGAAATGCAGAAAGGCATGGCGAATGTCGTCCATCGGCGGATTGGGCACGGGCCGCACGACCAGGGCGTACTGGTCGCCAAAATTTCTAAAAATCGTTTTGTCGCCAGCGAGCGGCTCGACGTAGATGGAAAACGTGCGGCGGTTGCTCGGGCGCACGATTTCACGAAGATAATTGGAAACCGTGAAAACCAGGTCGGAAACCGGGACGCGCAAGCTCTCCACACCGCGCTCGTAATCCGCCTGATAAAATTTCCAGAGCTCGTCGATCTTCTGCTCGTTATAAAAATTGGCCAGGATGGAGTTGAAGCCTTCCAGGGCGAGCGCTTCGGGCGGCAAATCGTCGCGGGTCAGCGTAAATTGAAAATCCGGAGGCGGCCCCACCACCAGAGCGAAGGAAACAAAGCGGGAGAACGTGGCGCCGGAATCGCCCAGGGCATGCTCCGTGTAATACTTGCGAACCGCGGCCACCGCGGCCCCTTGCAGCGCGAGCATCCGCTTGCGCAATTGCACCCGCCCGGGAGTATCGCTCGCCGCGCTCGAGCTGGATTGGTATCCGGCGGCATCCAGCGCGCACAGGACCGCAAAGAGTTGAACCCGCGAATCGACGGAAACGACTCGGTGAGATTCGTCCGGCGCAGCGGGAGCGGGAACCTTCGGCGCTGGCGTTTGCGCGTGCCCCGGCGCGAGCGCAGCCAGAAGCAGGACGGCTCCGAGACACGCATTCCAAACGGAACGATTCGCATCCAACATAATTTGCAATCGGCTTTCCAATCTGGCCATGAATTTACAAGGCCGGGCCAACTCAGTCAAGAATCCCTTCCATATTTGGAAGGTCATTTCGGCGACCGGGTTGTCCTATCAGTATTGTATTGGAACGCGGCGGGAGGAGAAAAAAAATCCGCGAGGGCTATTTCAACTTGAATTCGACGCCGACGGTCACTTGCGCGGGAGCGGGTTTTTCATCGACCAGGGCAGGTGAATATTTCCACTTCTTCACCGCATCCTCCGCCGCTTCCCGGAGAAGCAACGGACCGCTGAGCGCCTGCGTGCCGACAACATTTCCCTTGGCGTCGATATTTATGGCAACCACAACGCTTCCCTGGATGTTCGTTTCCTTTGCGGCCGCCGGATATACCGGCCGCGGCGCGGAAATCAATTTCGGTTCGCGCACTGTTTTCGCGGAATATACAGGGGCCGCCGCGGCCGACGCCAAGGCGGCGGCCGGCGGAGAGGGTGGAGTGGATGTGCGTCCCGACGATGTCAGCAAGCCGGCAGGTGGAACTCCTCCAGCTGCTTCCGTGGAGGCGACGTTTTCCGCAATTGGCGTGTTTCCCTCGTCTTTTTGGCCGGGGTGTTGATTCGGGGCGCTCGGGGAACGCATCTTCAAACTCGGAATCACAGGGCTGCGGGGAGGAGCCGGGGCCGGCTGTTTGGCAACGACAACATTTTTTCCCTGCCGCCGAGCAGTCCTGGACTCCGCAGGTGGATCCGCCGTTGCGGGGCTTGTGACTACGGCGGGAACCGGCGGCGTGGCGCTGGCGGGCGGCAGCTGCTCGACGGCGACCGGCAGCGGTTGGGTCTCTTGTGTAGCCACAGGAGCCGCGTCGTCCTGCGCCGCCGGAACAGCTTCAGGCGGGATGTTTGAAATCGGAGGTTCGGGCGTCGAAGGCTGGCTTATAACTGCCGCATTGGCAATCGGGACAGGGGCGGTCCTCCGGTGCAATAGAAACGCAACAGCGCAAACGCCGGCCAGAGCCAATGCGGCCACGCCCACGATCAACAGTGCGCGCCCATTCGAAGCGCCGGGCGATGAATTGGCCGGCGCATATGCCATCAGGCCTTTGCTCAGAAAATCGTGCGTTGGTACGGGGGCCGTAGAGGCCATTTCCGATGTTTCCCTGCTTGCAGGAATCGCCGAGCCTTCCGTTGGCAATCCGGAGGCTGGCGAGTCCCAATTCGCGAGCGACGTAGCCTTGGCAACCTCGGATAGGTTGTAGCCGGAATCGTCCTTGGCCATCTTCTTCTCGGGCCCGGGCCCGGGCCTGGTCGCCGGATCGTTTTTCGAATCCCGCGCTGCTTTGGGTAGAGGGGTGCTTGCCAGTCCGACGTTATTTTCGAGCGTTAGACCCTTTCCCAAAACCACGCTCGAAGACTTTGCCGCCACATCAGAAAGAGCAGCGGTGCGAGACGGCGCAGAGGGTGGCGGGGCCGGTGCTTGCCGAGGAGCTATTGGAGCGGGCGGCGGCGCGGCGAAATCAGCGGAATTAAAATCTCGGTGAATCCCCCAGAAATCGTTGACCGCTTCGAGAAATTCGACTTCCACGTACCCTTTTAAGCTCGGCGAGTTGTGCCCGCTAGCCACCTGGCAGACCACCTCTTGCCCGCTCGGATTCGTTATAACGATCTTTTGCCCGATGGGCATGTCCATCGCGCTGCGAAGGACCGCTCCATTATCGAACACAATAACGGTCCTGATCTCTTCCCGCACCGGCTTCGCCGAGCCCCCCTCTTCGGCCGGCAAACTCCGGATCGTGACGGCAACTTCCAGACAGACGGGATTGGAACGAGAGGATTTGCCAGCCGTATTCTCGGAATTCCGGGAAGGCGCACCCGGTCTGCCCGGGGCGCTCAATTCAGGGGAGTTTTTGATCGTAGACGTCATGGCGTTCCAATTGTGAACAGTCCCACGCACGAGGGTTTGCGTGCGCCATCACAATGACTCCATTGTCGGCTTTGCAAGGGAATACCGCCTATAGTACGCGGGTACTACTCAGGAAGGGGTATGTGTAACTTAGCAAGCTCTGCCGTGCTGGCGATGGAAATCGCCGAGCACAGATCCAAGGAAGTTTCGCTTCGACCAGGCTTAGCCGCGGATGGAAATATCGCTAAAACTGAGGACCACGCGCCCGCCGGAAGTGAAGCGGCCAAAGCTCATCTGCGGCCGGAATCGCGAAAACAAAAGCACCAGATCCAGCTGGCGGCGAACCTTCTCGGTATCGGGCCCGGCAAGAATTCTATAGCTCACGGCCTCTCCCTGCGAGCTCACCGTGGCTTCCACAAGCAGGGCGTGGGGACCGGAATGCCCGGACTCCTCCAACCCGGTGATCGGGAAGGGCGCCAAGGCTTCGAGGCGAGCCGGCTGGAGCAAATTCGTCGGCGAATCATTGGACCCGGCGCGCAGCGGCTCACCTAGCCCAAGCAACTGGCAGACCAGAACAAAGACGATGAAAGCGACTGTGAAACCCGCCGTGGCGGGGATGGCCAGAGGTTCCAGGATATTTTTCAAGACCAGCTCAGCGCGGGTGCGCGCGCGAAGCGCATAGTGCACCCAGGTCCGGTCGGAAAGCCGTTGCGCGGCCGCAACGCGAATCCGCAACGCCAGGTCGGCCGGCGGCTTAGGACGCTTCACGCCGGACATCATCGACGACATTGCCTGGTAGGCTTGCAGCTCCGCGCGGCAACCCGCGCAATCCTGCAAATGATGGCCGACGGAAACGTGTGTACCGGCCCAAGTGCCGGTCGGCACCGCGTCGTCCAAATACCCTGGCAATAATCGTCTTACTTTTTCGCAATCCATGCGACACCTCCTTCAGCGTCACCCGTCTTGCGCGGATGCGCCCAGCCGGCTGTGTCGGTTCGGCTGGATTTGTGTTCCTCCGCCGCGAAAAATAACGGGGAGTGCAAAACCGCTGCTCTTCTGTCCGGCCCTGGGGCCTGGGGCTGCGCGTTGTGCGGGATCCGAAGCAAAGGATCCAAGATTTCCCGCAACATGCGCCGCCCGCGCAAAATGCGTGATTTCACCGTGCCCACCGTCACCGTCAGCACTTCAGCCACTTCCTCATAAGCCATTCCTTCGAGGTCCCTCAAAATCACGGCGCTTCGAAAGACTTCCGGAACCTTGAGCAGCGCCTGCTGCACGGCCTGCTGCACTTCGTGAGAGGCAGCCTGATCGAATGGCGTGCCGCTCGCGTCCTCGATTTCGAACGATATGTGGCCGTCGGCGGCTTCCGCGTCGATCGAGTCCTGCTCCCGATGATGCCGCCACAGCCAGCGCCGGTGATTCAGCGCCTCACGGATGGCGATGCGGTAAAGCCACGTCTTCAGCGAGCTGCCGCGCCGGAATCCACGAATCCCGCGAAAGGCCTTCAGAAACACGTCCTGCGTAATGTCGGCGGCGTCGCAGGATTCCGAGACCATCCCGGCAACCAGGCCGTAGACCGGACCGGAATAGTGCGTCACCAGCCAGTCGAACGCTTCGCCGGAACCGCCCTGCAGCTCCGTCACCAGCTCGGCTTCGTCCTGCGACCAGGGAAGGACGCGCGCCAAGTCAGACACGTCTGCCGCCTCTCCAGCCTATCTGCGCCAAGCGTCCGCGCGAAGCAATCGCACCGAACGTTTTGTGCCTTGCGTAGCAGGCTTTGAAGCCGCTTACTGGGTCTCTCGACCATAGACCTACACGGCCGAAAAGCGCCGACTGGTAAGCGCCTCAATTCAATTAGACACCAGAAAGGGGGAATGGTTCCCCCATCCTTCTAACTATTCTGCTCTTCCAGTACCGGGTTTGCAATGGTACAGGGGTGGTAGAACCGCATTGCAAGGAAAGGGATTAGCCCATCGGCACGATCGAAAACTCCCTAATTTGGGCACTTGGAGGGATTAATCAAATAGGTTATGTACCAGCCAGGTTACCCGCTCTTGGCTCAACAATCGTATTCACAGGTTCGACGTTCGGGGATAACATCAAGGCGTCGCGGCTGAGCCCGCGTCATCTAGGTGATGGAGAGGGCATGGACCGGAATCCGATACGTCAAATTGCGCTCATTGGATTGGGAGAGGTAGGCGGCATTTTCGGCTGGGATTTCGCGGCGGCGGGGCTTGGCGTTTCCACGTTCGACATTTTGCTGAATGCGGAAGCGTCGCGCTCGGCCACGCTGGCCAAGGCGAAGAGCGCGAATGTGATAGCGTGCGATACGCTCGAAGAGGCGGTCCGCGGCGCGGACCTGGTGATTTCTGCGGTGACGGCTTCGTCCGCCGCGGACGTGGCCGCTAGTGCAGCGCCGTTTTTGCGCGGCGGCCAGATTTATTTGGACATCAACTCGGTCTCGCCGGCCACCAAGCTTTCCATCGCACGCATTCTGAGCGAATCGCCGGCCACCTTTGTCGAAGCGGCCGTGATGGCGCCGGTCGCGCCGCAGCGTCTCAAAGTTCCGATGCTGCTGGGGGGCGCGGACGCAGCCGGGGCCGCCGGGGGGCTACAAGCGATCGGCATGAACGTGAAGCCAATCAGCGAGCGCATCGGCGTGGCCTCGGCGATCAAAATGTGCCGCAGCGTCATCATCAAGGGGCTTGAAGCGATCACCGTCGAGTCGATGTTTACGGCGCGGCGGTATGGCGCCGAAAAGGAAGTTCTCGATTCCCTTGCCGCGACATACCCGGGTATGGGCTGGAACGGCGCGCTGCCCGATTATTTGATCAGCCGTGTGGCTGAGCATGGCAAGCGGCGCGCCGCCGAGATGCGCGAAGCGGCCCAGGCCGTTGCGGATGCGGGCCTCGAGCCGGTAACGGCTCTGGCGACGGCGCAACGCCAGGATTGGCTCGCTCAGGCCATCGCGGAATTTTCCCTGGCGGTCCCGAAAGGCGAAAGTTTTTCCTGGCAGGAGCTGGCCGACTTAATTGCCAAGGCGACTTCCGAACAGGAAGAGCCGGCGCGAAAAACATAGGCGCGCGTCGGAGCGAAACACCGGGGGATGATCCACCGGAACACACCAAGAGTTCGCACCCCAGCAATTCACGGGAGATTGTCTTGACCGACCTTAATCCGCAGGCCAAGCAGATGGCCGACGAGTCCATGGTGCGAAACCTGGACGCGCAAGCGCGCGCAATCTGGCCGCAGGAAATGCCGCTCCTTCGCCGCTACACGTTGCCGGCGGAGCCGCACATTCTCGATGCCGGCTGCGGTACGGGCGAGGGATCGTCGCGGCTCGCCGAGCTTTTTCCTCGCGCGCGCGTGCTCGGCGTCGACATCGTGGATCCCCATTTGGAGCTTGCCCGGGCGCGGTATAAAAACCTCGCGCCACGCTTGGCGTTCGAGCATCAGAGCATTTACGAATTGAAAGCCGCCGATCGCGCCTACGATCTCACTGTGTGCCGCCACGTACTTCATTCCATTCCGCACGCGGATCAAGTGATCGCCGAGCTCGCTCGTGTCACGCGACGGGGTGGGTTCTTGCACTTGATTCCCGAAGACTACGGCATGCTGCACTTCCAGCGCGCAGCCCTCGATCCGCTGGATTTTTGGTATCAAGCCGCACCGAGTTTCGGCGAACGCACCGGCACCGACCTATTCATGGGCCGCCATGCGTTTAAAATCCTCGCCGCGATGAAGATGGAGGAAATTCGAGTGGATTACGTGGTCGTCGACACGCTGCGCGTCCCGCGCGAAACCTTTGCGGCGATCCTCGAAGCGTGGCGCGACGGATACGCCGAGTCGATCGGAGAGCTGACGCCCATCTCGCGCGAATCCGCCGTGGCGTATTTCAATCAGATGATCGCCAACATCCGCGACCCGCTGGGGTACGCGGTGTGGATGGTCCCGGTGGTGAGCGCGCGAGTGCCCTAAGCGCGCGGATTCCTTAATCGTGCGAATGCATAGAGCGCACGAGCGCCTTAATCGCGCTCATGCCTGGACGCGCTGGGGAAACAGCGCGCCAACCTTTTGTCATTCCGAGCGGAGCGAGGAATCTCTCCTGGGTTTCTGCCCGCGAAAAGAAAGAGAGATTCCTCGCTCCGCTCGGAATGACAAAATAATCTTTCCGCTGCCTGTCAAGCTGGCGCCCTAAGCTTGACGGAGACAGGCGGGCAATTGATTAGGATAAGATGACAATGAATATTCCCCATATCCGCGCCGGAAAGGTTTTCCTGCATGCCTAGTGAACCGATTTACGACCTCGCGCATCTGGCCCACATGGAACTGCTCACGCCGAAGCCGGTGGAAAGCCTAAAATTTTTCGTTGACGTGATGGGCATGACGGAGTCGGCGCGCCAGGGCGATTCCGTCTATTTGCGCGGCTGGGACGACTACGAGCACCACACGCTGAAACTCACCACGTCAAAAACTTCGGGCATGGACCATATGGCTTTCCGCGCGCGCAGCCCGCAAGCGCTCGAGCGCCGCGTCGCCGCGTTGAAAGGCTCCGGCTACGACATCGGATGGACGGACGGCGACCTCGGCCATGGCCCGGCGTTTCTCTTCCAGGATCCCGACGGCCACAAAGTCGAAATCTACTATGAGACCGAGTGGTACAAAGCGCCGCCCGAGCTACGCCCCGCCCTCAAAAACCAGGCCATGCGCTTCCCCGCGCGGGGCATCAACGTCCGCCGGCTCGATCACCTCAACTGCCTCGCCGTGGACATCAAAGCCAACCGCATCTTCTTTGAAAATTTCCTGGGCTGCCGCCTCACCGAGCAAATCCTGATGAACGACGGCTCGGAGGCGGGCATGTGGATGACCGTCTGCAACAAGACCTACGATTTCGCCTACACGCGCGACCATACCGGCACTCGCAGCCGCTTCCATCACGTCACCTACGCCGTCGATTCCCGCGAAGATGTTTTGCGCGCCGCCGACATTTTCCTGGAAAACGGCGTGTACATCGAAACCGGCCCGCACAAACACGCCGTCCAGCAAACGTTTTTCCTCTACGTGTACGAACCCGGCGGCAACCGCGTCGAGGTCGCCAACGCCGGCGCCCGCCTGATCCTGGCCCCCGACTGGAAGCCCATCGTGTGGTCGGAAGAAGAACGGATGAAAGGCCAAGCATGGGGACTCAAGACCATCGAGTCGTTCCACACGTATGGGACGCCGCCGGTGAGAGTAGTGGATTCGTAAATCAGAAGAATTCGCCCCTCCTGAGCTCTTGAAGTCTTCTGTTCTTCGTGGTAAAAACCTAGTTGTAATCTCCCTAGACTTCAGTTGTCCCTCAGTTTGGCCCGCCAGCATCCAACCAAAAGGACGACTACATTTGCATGAAACAAAATTAAGAAACGAAAGGAAAGACAATGCTAACTTTACATATAGACGAGAAGCGAGAATTGCTTTTGGCTCTCGATGATGCTTCGAAGCAGATGAATAAGCTGGTGGTGCTCAAGCCTGAATGGTTGGAAAAGCCTGAAGTCCAAGATTATCTTGCGGAAATGCTGTCCGACGAACAGGTGGTCTACCCCTTCAACCGCCGAAACATGATTCAGTTCACCAGCAGGGGATCTGCACAGAGCAGCAGGCTTATTGCGGCCATGAGACGGCTCCCATAGTGCGCGCCCCTAAATGCGTCTCTTTCTTTTAGTTCTTTGAGGCCCAGGCCCAGCATCATCGGGCTCTCCGGGTGCCGCAAACCGCAACTGCTCCGGTAAAGGCGTCTCTGCCTTCGGCGCTCTTTTGAAGGTGACATTCGACGGGTGCGGATAGTCTATGCTTTTGCCATTGAGGATTTCCGCGATGGTGAGGATTTGAAGCCGTGGGTGATTACCCCACGGTGATTTATAAAAGCCTGCTGATGCAGCTTCGGACGTCATCGGCCTGGTGGGTTGTTCCAGGGCTAGGAGTATGCCTATTTCCGCTTTCTCCCGCTCGATCACGCCACGCAAGTCGCGAACGTAAGAGACATTCACGTGCCCGGATTTCACAGACAGGATTATCTGCTTTGTCTTGCCGCCTTCGGGCTCGTCATGGAAATAGAGGCGCCCATCAATGCCTTGATCGCTCCCCTTCTTCTGTTCAATCGGTCTTGCTCCAACAAGGCCAAGCGCCCACCATTGAAACTGATACGGGTCCTCCTTGGCGAGTTCGGACGCGTCCTGTTATGAGACGGGCTCGCCGATGACGCTGTAGGTTTTCGCAACTTCGTCACCGAAGGCGTCGCGGAGGCGGCTCTTAATCAGCCCAATGGCAAGGTGCGTGATGTCGATTCCAATCCAGTTCCTTTTCAGACGCTGTGCCACCGCTATCGCGGTTCCACAACCGCAAAATGGGTCAAGCACCACGTCGCCTTCATTACTGCTGGCCGTGATGATTCGTTCCAGCAACGCCTCAGGTTTTTGAGTGGGGTAGCCCAATCTTTCCGCCGCACGCGAGTTGATGGGGTCGATGTCCGTCCAGACGTTTCCCATAAGCACGCCGGACATCTCATCGAGGAATCGCTTGAGTCGTGGCCTCTTATCTTTCGTGTCCGGGTACCATATAAGTCCCTCCGCATCGAGTCGCGCCATCGTTTCCTGTGAATAACGCCACCCGAAAGGTGGGGACGCGTGCCCCTTCCACTCGTACATCATGTTGGGCCGAGGCTTCGGGCTTGTCATGTTATCAAGCATGTAGCGCCGGTTGTCTTTGTCCCAAAATCTATACTTGTCTTCGATGTACGCCTCGCTATGCGGCACGTGCAAAGGATTCCAGATGTACTCCCCCGTGCGTGAGTAATGGAGGAGAGTGTCGGCCACCGGACTCCAACGCTTCGCATCACTGTGCGTTCCTGTCCGCCGCCAGGTGATGTCTGCCCGGAAGTTTTCTGGCCCGAAGACGGCGTCAAGGAGCACTTTGAGGTAGTGGCTGGAGGTCGGGTCACAGTGTAGATACAGACTGCCTTTTATTTTCAGAACCCGGCGCAACTCAACGAGGCGGGGCGCCATCATCGTCAGATAAGCAAGCATATCGTTCGTGCCGAGAAAGCGGCGGAATGCTTGCATGACATCGGAAACTCTGCCTCCAGCCTCAACCAATTCCTCGTAAACTGCTGCCGAAAGTTGATTCCAATCCCAAGTGTCTTCGAAAGGCCTTGAACTGAGAAGCTGCGCCCGTTCCGTCCTTCTCAGCGAACAACACGTTAAAGTCTTGGTTGGATTTGAAAGGTGGGTCTAGGTACACAAGATCGACGGTGTCGTCCTTGATGTGCCGCCGCAGAACGTCCAGATTATCGCCGTAGTAAAGTAAATTCACTGGCGAGAGTCTAACTGTGCTTGGCGCACCCGTTCAAGCATTCGCTTTCGGGATGTTCCGAATTGCACGTCAGGGGCGCGCGAGCCATCCTTTCGAGAGGTCGCGCGTGCAATAACCGCACCCTTCCGAAGGGCGGAAGAGTGCGGCACCCAAAATTCAAAGCCAATCGCAAGGCCACCCCCTCACGTAGACGATGACGCGTCATCGCTACCCTTTGTTGACCTGCGTTACGCAACGCGTTACGCTTGGGACGCGATGCAGGAAAATGTCGAATACGGCTGATGAAGGTTGAGCTATGCCAATGAAGAATCCACCGCACCCTGGCGGCTTTGTGCTGCGCCAGTACATCGAACCTCTGGGGTTGACCATCAAGGACGCGGCCGCGGCGTTGGGCGTTACGCGCACGACCTTGTCTGAACTCGTGAATGGGAAGCGCGGCATTTCCGCCGAAATGGCCGTGCGGCTCTCGAAAGCGTTCGGGGGAAGCGCGGAAAGCTGGCTCACGCAGCAAGCCCACTATGACGTGGCGCAGGTTCGTGCCGACCGGATCAAAGTGAAGCGGCTCTAAACGGTTTGAGCCTCGGCGAATTCATTTACTGAACGTGGGAAGAGAAAGGAAATTTGGGTGTTCGGACGGGCAAGAACCGCACCCTTGCGAAAGACGCAAGGGTGCGGCACCCGAATACGGAGTCCGGCGTAGGGCGCACACTAAAGAGGTCCATAGTCGTGGAGCATTTCTTCCAATGCCCTCATTGCGGGGAAGAAATTTCGATGGTGCTGGATCTTTCGGTGCGGCGGCAAAGCTACGTCGAGGATTGCGAAGTGTGCTGCAACCCGATTGAGATAAGTTTTAGCGTGGAGGACGGGGCGCTCTCCAGTTTCGCCGCAAAAATCCTGGAGTAGGGGCACGATCCGCTGCAGCGGATGCCCCTACGGCGCGCGCCCTTTTTGTTCGGAAACAGGAGGAATCAAAAGATTGGTGGACGTGACAGGGATCGAACCTGCGGCCTCATCCATGCCATGGATGCGCTCTCCCAGCTGAGCTACACGCCCGTCACAGTACGAAACGATTTACTGCTGGTTTGGCGGACCTCAAACATCTTAGCGAATATCCGTGTGAAATTCCACTGCGATGAGCTTATGGCGGCGGGACAAGTTTACGCGAGAGAACAACATGTGCCGCCCCCCCCGGGACTTTCAGGAGCAGGCAATTAGCGCTACTCAGACCTCACGGTCATTAATGATCTGATTTGAAATGCAATTCCGTATCTTGCGCCCGATCTTTCTTTGCGTCCTCAAGGCTCTTCTTTGTGTCCTCTGTGTTAACGCCTCTCTTCCATTTGCGGCCGCGGCGCCAACAACTTCCATTAGAATGGCAGCCCTATGCCAAAACTGACATTTCTGGGCGCGGCCGGAACCGTTACGGGCTCGAAGTATCTCGTGGAAGCGGAAGGCAAGCGTTTGCTGATCGATTGCGGCCTGTTCCAGGGGTTGAAGGAACTGCGCCTGCGCAACTGGAATCCGCTTCCGGAAAAGCCGGCGTCGTTCGATTGGTGCGTGCTGACGCACGCGCACCTGGACCATACGGGCTACCTACCGCGCCTCGTCCGCGACGGCTACCACGGGCCGATCTACGCCGACGCGGCGACCATCGAGCTGTGCAACATCCTGCTCCCCGATTCGGCGCATTTGCAGTTGGAAGACGCCCAAAACGCCGCGCGCGGCAGATTTAGCAAACACGACAACCCGCTGCCGCTCTACACGCCGGACGACGTCGCTCCGGTGCTGAAAGCGCTGCAGGAAATTCCGCGCGCCGATTCCTTTACCATTTCGCCGCAATTCACGGTGCGGCCGCACAACGCCGGTCACATCGTCGGCGCGTCCAGCCTGGAACTGACGATCACTGAAAACGGCAAGAAAATGGTGGTCCTGTTTTCGGGGGACGTGGGCCGCTACAGCCAGCCCATCCTGAAGGATCCGGAAGCGCCGCCGCGCTGCGACGTTTTGCTGTGCGAATCCACGTATGGAGACCGCGATCATCCCGCGGGCTCGCCGGAAGACGCGCTGGCAGACGTCGTCAATCGCGTGGCCAAACGCGGCGGGCAGATGGTAATCCCGGCGTTCGCGGTGGATCGCACGCAAACGATCATGTACATCTTGCGCAAGCTTGAGGACGCGCATCGCATTCCGCTTCTGCCCGTCTACGTAGACAGCCCAATGGCCATTAGCGTAACCAGCTTGTATCTGCGCCACCACGAAGACCACGTCCTGACGTATACGGCGCAAGAAAAGAACGGGAATCCTCTGGACGCGCACAACGTGCACTACATGCGCGCGGTCGAGGACTCGAAAAAAATCAACAACGTGCGCACACCGGCCATTATCATTTCCGCCAGCGGCATGGCCACCGGCGGACGCGTACTGCATCACATCGCGCGCCTCGCGCCGGACCCAAAGAACGCGATCCTTCTGGCCGGGTTCCAGGCCGAAGGCACGCGCGGCTGGGAGCTCGAGGAGGGCGCGAAAACGGTGCGCATTTACGGGGAGGATGTCCCGGTCGCCGCGGAAGTCATTAACCTGCGGCAATTTTCCGCGCACGCGGGCCAAAGCGAATTGATGCGCTGGCTCACCGGTCTGCCAGCGCCCCCGCGGCAAACGTATCTCACGCATGGCGAACCGCAGGCTTCCGCCGCGCTCAAAGCAAAAATCGAATCCGCCTTTCGATGGCGCGTGGCGCTCCCGCAATATCTCCAGGCCGTTGACTTGAACGCCTAGCACTGGGCCGCGGTCCTTGCGCCGGGCGACACCAGGCGTGTTAGAATCCGTTCCGGCCCGCCTTCCCCCGCCACCGGAGGGGCTATGTTTCTTCGCCGCTTGCCGCTTTGCCTTTTGGTTCTTGCTCTTGGTGTGTTGCAGGCAAGCGCGCAGGTACGTCACGTCGACCATGCCATATTCAGCCTGAGCGGCTCGGTGCGCGATGGGGGCAGTCAGCGGCCCATGGCAGGGATCCTGGTGACCTTGAAGCGGGCCGGCGACGCACCCGTGGCCGCTGCGAACACGAGCCAAAACGGCGATTTCTTTTTCGACGGCCTGATCAACGACAGCTACATCATCGAGATTAGCGTAAAGGACTACGAGCCGGTTCGGGAGACCGCAACAATCTCCGGCGGCAACCTCGTGGGGATTTCCATTTCGCTTACACGGAACGGGAAGGTCATGATTCCGGCGTCGCAGATGTCGATTTCAGCCCATCAGCTCAGCGTCCCGCACAAGGCCCATGACGAATTTGAAAAGGGGATGGAGCTGATTTATTTGAAGGCGGATTATCGAGGGGCCATCGCCCAATTTCAACTCGCGATCAAGGATTTTCCGACTTATTACGAGGCCTATGCGGAAGAGGGCAATTCCTACTATCGGCTGCAAGAGATCGGCCCGGCCGAGGAAGCGCTGAGGAAATCCGTCGATCTCAGTTCGGGACAATATGCCGACGCCAAGTTCACCCTCGCCTCGATCCTGAATGACACGAAGCGCTTCACCGAAGCGGAAACGCTTTCCCGCCAGGGAATCGCGGTCGACTCTTCGTCCTGGCGAGGCCCGTTTGAATTGGGTCGCGCGCTGACCGCCTTGAAGCAAATGGATGAGGCCGAGAAGAACGCGCAAAAATCGCGCGATCTAATGCCGGATAACGCTCCTGTCTATTTGTTGCTGGCCAATATTCATATTATGCGCAAGGATTTCCCCGCGCTGATTAGAGACCTTGACGAATTCCTCCGGCTGGCGCCGAACAGTCCGGAAGCCGATCAGGCGCGCAAAACACGAGAGCGCGTGCAGTCTCTGCTGGATTCCACGAAAAACGAATCCGCCAGTGGTGGAAAGGAAAAGCCGCCGGACGACGAGGAGGACGTGGACCCGGCGACGGATAAAGACCCGCCTCCGCGCGCTGCACCAGACACTTCCGGGCTTCCGTCGTTGCCGCCCCCTACAAAGTAAAATCGTTAGCAATCTCCTAATTGGGGGACGACGGCAGTCTAAAGAAACCTTTATCGAGTCCCCCGCCAAAAAAGGCAGCATTTGCAGCGGCAAATCGAGGGTTTTTCGGACGAAACCGCGTGCGAGCGGTCGAAGTAGGATCCCCAAACGCGCCGGCTAATACGCGTAAATTTTGAGGAACACGAAGACAATTACGCCGGTGATGGAAACGTAAAGCCAGATGGGGAAGGTGAATCGGGCGATGCGGCGGTGTAGGGCGAAGCGGCCGCTGAGGGAAAAGAAGAAGGTCGTCAAAACCATGGGCAGAGCGACCACGGATAGAAAGATGTGACTGGCCAAAATGGAAAGATAGAGGGTGCGAACGGGTCCGACGCCCGGGAAATGCGTGTCGCCATGCAGGGCGTGGTTGACAATGTAGCTGATCAGGAATAGGGAAGAAAATCCAAATGCGAAGAACATGCTGGTGCGGTGGGCTTGCCGGTCCCCGTGCTTGATGAAGTACAGGCCCACACAGAGTGCGATGGCGCTCAAGCCATTTAGGAGCGCGTTGAGGGCCGGCAGAAAAGTCCACTGGCCGGCGAATTGGGCTGAGGCCCGGTGCACGTAGAGCAGCCAGAGTAGGAAGCAGATCGCGGCAGCGCTCGTTGCAACGATCGCTCCCAGAGCCGCGCGCGGGTTGTTTTGCACCTGTTCCACGAGGATATTAAAACACAAATTGTTCCATCCGGCGAGTGCCTACACCTGGCGAAATTTGCGCTTCCAGGTTCGGGGAGGCAAATCCGGCGTGACGCTAACGCGCGGCGGCGTCGCGCAACTGGCGGCGGAATAGGGAGGGATCGACGCGGTGTTTGGCGGCTTTTCGCGCGCCCAGGAATATGACCGGGACGTCGTAGTCGTAACGCGCGCGCAGTTCCTCGTCTTCGTCAATGTTGATTTCGGTGAGGCGCGCGCCGAATTCTTTCAGCAAAGGAGCGAGTTGCGCCTTGGCCTCTTCGCAGAGATGGCAGGCGGGGCGCGAGTAGATCGTCACATCATGCGGGGCGGCGAGTTGCAGGCGGCCGTCCTCGGTGCGCGTGTACGTGTCCGGCTCGTCCGCGGCGCGCAGCCAGCCTCGCTCGACAAGGCGCGCTACGGCATCTTTCACGATCGCGGGGTCGCCCAGATCCGCGAGCGATCGGGCGCGCGCGGCGGGTTCATCGAAGGCGGCGAGGATTTTCCGTTTCAGCGAATCCATGGCAGCGGACATTTGTATCTCAATTCGATCCATAGCAGAAGTGCGCTTCGGGTGTTTCTCTCTGTGCCCTCTGCGTTCTTTGTGTTAAAGCTCTTGAGACTTTAAAGAGAGCCAAGGCTTAACACAGAGTACACGGAGAAATGCGGAGAAAAACGGAGAGGCCTGGGCTTGTGTTGCGGGGACGCGCGTGGTACATGGAGAAGGAGAACTTTTGCGAGGATGGATCTTCATGGCGGACGCGATCGCATTGATTGATGACATATTTTTTCTGGCCAAGGTGCGCGAGACGGCGAAACAGACGGGCGTTTCGCTGGAAACCGCGGCGACGGGCGAGCAGTTGCTGAAAGCGGCGGCGGGGAGCCCGGCGGCGCTCATCCTGGTGGATTTGAACGCGAGGCAAGGGGCGCTCGATGCCGTCGAGCGGCTGTGCGCCACGAACGGGGGAGGCAACCCACGGCAGGTGATCGCGTTTCTATCCCACGTGCAGACGGATTTAGCGGAACGCGCGCGGGCCGCGGGGTGCAGGGACGTGATGCCGCGTTCCAAATTCACGCAGAATCTGGCGCAAATATTGCGCGGAGCGACATCGTGAAGGCAACAAGTAGAACGGGCTTCAGCCTGTCTGCTTCTATGTGGCGCTGGGCAAAATCAAAACCAGACAGGCTGAAGCCCGTCCTACTGGTGGCGCTCGCCGTGGCGAGTGCCAGCGCCGCGCAGCAGGTGCAAATTGCCTCAAATCCCGAGACGGCGCTGACCGACGCGCTGTCCGCCGCTTGCCGCCAGGACTCGCCGGCCTTTGCCAACTCCCTCACGGCGGACAACGCCACGGCCTTCCGCGCGCTCCCTGGCGCGCAGCGCACCGCGATGATGAAACGGTTTGTGCTGCTCGAAGAGCCAGGAAGGCCGCTGCTGTCAACGAGCGGCAGCGGACAAAAGCTGGTGCGCTGCGAGAGCCCCAGCTTCACCACGGAGATGCGCCTAGGCGAAACGCGCGTGCGCGAAAATCTTGCCTTCGTGCCGATGGAAATCCCGATCCCCGGTGAGGATTCGCGCAAGATCACGTTCGGCTTGGTGCGCGAAGGCGGAAACTGGAAGCTGCTCTCCGTAGGCCTCATCCTGCTGGATGTGCCTGCGATGGCCAAGCAATGGGAGCAGGCCGACCTGGACGCCGGCGAAGACGCCGCAATCGCCGACCTGCGTTCGGTGGCGGAGGCGCTGGACAGCTACCGCCGCGCGTACGGCAATTTGCCGGACACACTCGAACTGCTGGGCCCCGCGCCGCCCAACGGGGTTTCTCCGGAAGCGGCCGGCCTGCTCGATGCGGATCTGGCCGCCGGCAGCAAGGACGGCTACACGATCCGGTTTAGCATCACCCCCGCAGCCGCCGGCGTGCCGGAGGAAGAGGCCAACAAAGCGGAAACATTCTCCCTGGTATCATCCCCGAAGGAATACGGCAAGACGGGACGCCGCTCGTTCTTTCTGGACTCATCGGGGATCCTGCGCGGCGCCGACAAGCAAGGCGCCGTCGCGACCACCACCGATCCGCGTATTGGCCCTTCCTAACTTCTCAAGAGGGAAACAAAGCCCGCGACAAATCGGGTGCCGCACCCTTCACGAATTTTGTGAAGCGTGCGGGTTTTGCGCTCAGTACGATTCTGCGAAATGCACGATTGATTCGTGGCCGTCACGCTGGCAAGTCCGCAGGAATCAGGTGAGTTGGACTGGAATCTGTTCTTGGCGAGGGCGGAGTCGAAAACCCGCACCCTTGAAATTCACAAGGGTGCGGCACCCGAAATTCAAGACCCTCTTAAGAACCTAAGAGCCGGGTGCTGAGGAAGTCTGGCGTGGATGGCGGATTTGGCGATAACATGGGTGGTTCAGCCATGCCCTCTCTTCGCCGCCACAAGTTTTTGCGAATATTTATTGCCGCTTCGCTGTTGATGGCGGCTGCGGGAACGGCGCCCGCTTACGGCGCGCGCCAATCTTCCATAACGCAATCCTCAAGCACGGAATCAACACTTCCAGTTTTTGAAATGCACAGCGGCTTTTGGGTGAATCTGCATCACTTTCTGTACCTTCAGGCGCGCCTGCTCAAGAGCCATTCGTCCGCAACGGAAACCGTGCGGGGAGCGGCGCAGCCCGACGAGCTTCCCGTTTCACTCAACGATTTCCCGGAGGCGGACATTCGCGCCTGGCAAGATGCCGTCGCGTTTTACTCGAAGGATTTGGCGGGGCGCGATCTTTTGTTGAACGGCGACATGGAGATCATCAACAACCAATTGTCGGCGATGGAAACTTGCCCGGATCTGGAAGGCAAGACCACCGTGTTGTGCAGGTCCGGTCTGCGGCCGGACCTGGTGGACGCGCTGGAACGCGCAGCGCCCGTTTATCGAGCACACTGGTGGACGAAGCAAGACGCCGCCAACCGGGAATGGATCGTCCAAGTTGCGCCCATGATCGAGAAGATGGGCGTGGAACTATCCGGCCAACTCGCGGACGTGTACCAGAGGCCCTGGCCGTCCCAGCGGGTGCACGTGGACGTGGTGTGGTACGCAGGCCCTTTCGGGGCATACACTTCGCTCGACCCGATCCACTTGACCATATCGAGCCACGATCCGCGCAATCGAGGCGTGTACGGATTTGAAGTGTTGTTTCACGAGGCGTCCCACGCGCTGTCCGGCGCCGTAACGGCGGCCATCGCCCGCGAATTCCGCGACCGCGACAAGCCCATCCCGCGGAATTTCTGGCACGCGCTGCTGTTCTACACCACGGGAGAAATCGTTCGGCGCGACATCGAGTACGGAACAATGAGTTTTATATCTGAACAATCTAATGGCCCATCGGTCTACCTGCCCTACGCCGCGCGCTACGGACTCTATTCCGGTTCGTGGGAACACTTTCGCGCCTTGCTGGACCTGTACTGGCTGCCCTATCTCGACGGAAGAACCTCCTTTGACACAGCGATCGCGCGCATGGCGTCCGACATGTAAGTCTGTGCTGAGGATTGGACGCGCTTCCAAAGCCTCAACACAGAGAACGCAGAGAAAACCCGCAGAAGCACAACCTGAACGGCCGAGTTGAAACTCGTTCCTCCAACAAGCGAAAGCCTCCAAATTAGGGCAATGCGTCCCCGTGTGGCGCGATGGCGGCGCCTGCGCTCGTGTGCTATTTTAGCGGTTCCCGGCTTTTGCGGAAATTTTGACCGGCGCGTCCCGCCGCGAACGATTCGCCTTCTCATCATGACTAAACGCGCCAAGGAAACCATGCAAGCCGCAACAGCAGCAGCGCCGCTGCCGGAACGGATCCAGCCCCGCCCGGATACGCCGGATTTGGAGAAGCCCACGATTGCCGAAATTTTCGGGCCGGGCGGCGCGATCGAAAAATACATGCCGGAAGGTTACGAGCACCGGCGGTCCCAGCTGGAGATGGCGGAACTGGTGGAAGCCGCGTTCCAGGGAAAACGCCATTTGATCGTGGAGGCCGGAACGGGCACGGGAAAAACGCTGGCCTACTTGATTCCGGCGATCCGCAGCGGGAGGCGCGTGGTGATTTCGACGGCCACCAAATCGCTGCAAGAGCAGCTTTTCGAGAAGGACATTCCGTTCCTGCAAAAATATTTCGCGCCGAAATTGAAAGTGGCCGTGATGAAGGGCCGCGGCAATTTTCTGTGCCGCGAGAAGGTCTACCGAATGGCCGACCAGCCCACGCTGAAGGGCCTGGACGAGTTGGACTGGTTCGCGCAAATCCGCGACTGGGAAAAAGTGACGGCGACGGGCGACCGCGCGGAACTGAATTTCCTGCCCGACGATTCGGATCTGTGGCAGCGCCTCGACGCGCGCCGCGACGCGTGCACCGGCTCAAAATGCCCGGAGTTCAACAAATGTTTTCTGACGGCGATGCACCAGCGGGCCGCCGAGGCCGACCTGATCATCGTGAATCACCATCTGTTTTTCGCCGACCTGGCGCTCAAGCAGGACGACTTCGGCAGTGTGCTTCCTGAATACGGCGCCGTGATATTCGACGAAGCGCACGAGATCGAGGACGTGGCCAGCGATTTCTTCGGCCGGGAAGTTTCCAACTATCGTTTCGAAGAGCTGGGGCGAGACGCCGAGATCGCCGCGCGGATTACAAAGGCCGGCGGCACGGGGCTGCAAAAGCAAATCGCGCGGATGCGCGAGAGGTCGCGCAGCTTTTTCGAGGCGTTTCCGGCGCGCGAGGGGCGTTTCCCGTTTGACAAGGCGCAGCGCGCGGGATTCCTGGAACAAAACATGGAGGCCTACGACGCCCTGGTGAACGCCTTGAAAAGCCTGGAAGCGGAAATCGCTTCCCTTCCCTCGAAGCCCGAGGAGCTGCTGAACATCGCGCGCCGCGCGATGGAGCTGCGCGGGGAATTGAAATTTCTGTTCGAATCGAGCGAAGGGAATTACGTGTACTGGTTCGAACGGCGGAATAAAGGCGTGTTTGTGGCGGCGACGCCGATCGACGTGAGCGCGCTGCTGCGTGAGCGATTGTTCGAGGCGTTCGAAACCATCGTTCTTACCTCTGCGACGCTGGCGGTCGAGGGACGATTCACTTTTTTGAAGCAGCGCCTCGGGATTGACATGGCCAGCGAGCGCGTGCTGCCTTCGGAATTCGATTTTGCCGAGCAGGCCCTGTTTTACATCCCCGCGGCGCTGCCGGATGTGCGCGACGCGGCATTTCCGGAGCGCGCGGCAGAGGAAATCGTCCGGCTGCTCGAAATTTCGCGTGGGCGTGCGTTCTGTCTCTTCACCAGCTACAGCCAGATGAACGATTTGTACGAACGTGTGCGCACGCGCGTGCGATTTCCACTGCTGATTCAGGGCTCGGCGCCGCGCACGGCCCTGCTTGAAAAATTCCGCACGACGGAGAGCGCGGTGCTTTTCGCCACTTCGAGCTTCTGGCAGGGCGTCGACGTGCGCGGCGAGCAGCTTTCCTGCGTGATTGTGGACAAGCTGCCGTTCGCCGTGCCCTCGGACCCCATCGTGGCGGCGCGCGTCAAGGCTTTGCAGGAGGAAGGCCGCAACGCTTTCGCGGAGTACCAGGTGCCCGAGGCGGTTCTGGCGCTGAAGCAAGGCTTCGGGCGGCTGATCCGCTCGCGCACCGATCGCGGCGTGCTGGCCATTCTGGATAACCGCATCCAGCGCATGCAGTATGGTAAGATTTTCATGGAATCGCTCCCGGCATACACGACTACAAGGGACATCGCCGCAGTGGAACGTTTCATGCGGAAGTAGAGCGTGCTCGGGTTAGAATCCGCGCGCACTGGACATACGATTGCTATGAATCGCTCCTTCCTCATCGTCATTGTGCCCGCCATGGCGGTGGCGCTGGGCTACCTTTTGATGTTTCATTGGCTCGGGGTCGTGCTGGAGCCGTTTCGTTTTGTGATGGCGGCGATTGTGGTGATCGCGGCGGTGATTCTAGTGCAATGGCGCCAGCGGCGGAAAGCCTCGCGTGGGAGCCGGTAGCGGCGTTGCGACGAAGGAACGGGTACCGCGGCGCACATCGAAATTGTCAAGGCGGTCACCGGCATGCGAAAATGGGGCATCGCAAAGCGGGGTAAGGAATTGGGCGCGCCGCTGGACCGAATCTGGTCCTGCTGCCAGTTGGAAGACGCGGCGCGTGAGGCGTGCGATAGCTGCCGGCTGCGGCTGCAGGCGTTCGCCGAAGCGGGATTTGCGATCTTATCGCCTATCGGATGCAATTTGAGAGATAATTGAAAGACAATAACGAACCGCGTGGGTAACTCCCCGCTCGGATCTGCGTTGCTAGGAGGCAGTGAAGATCATGAACCGAATGAAAACAATCCGGATGGCTGTCATGCTCGCGCTGATCGTCGGGCCGCTGGCGGCGTGGCTAGGGCCTGCCGCCCGCGCGCAGGGCGTTGGCGTGCTGTCGGGGACGGTGTACGACCTGATGGGCAAGCCTTATCCCGACGTTACACTCACGATCAAAAGTGTCGAAACCAACAAGGAAACCAACGTCGTCACCGATTCCAAGGGGCACTATACGATGGCCGGCCTGGGCGGAGGGACCTACAACGTCGACGTCAAGGTCAAGGACAAGGACCAGAAGGAGTCGCTCCTTTATCAAACCGGCTTGAGAATTACCGCCGGGTCTTCTCCCACGTTCGACATTAATTTGAAAGAACTCCAGGAGCAAGGCAAGCTTGCCGCCCTGGATGCCGCAAGGAAGCAGGCGGAGGCAGAAAAGCAGTTTGCCGAGTTGAAGACCCACTACGATGCTGGCATCGCGGCCATCACGCAAATGAAGGCCGCCCAGACGAAACTGGCGCAGACTCCGAAAGACCAGCAGGATCCCGTAAAGGCAGAGATTACCCAGGCAGGAAGCACGGCAGTCACCGAACTGACCGCCGCGCTGAATTTGGAAAAGCCGGAAGATCCAAATCGCTCTATCGTTTTGTCCCGGTTGGGCGAAGCATACGAGAGCATGGCCAAATGGCAGGACGCCGCGGACACCTACCAGAAGGCCATCGCGCTGAAGCCTGACGCCGCCGCTAATTACAACAACCTCGGCAACGACTTGGCCAAACTCGGGAAGGTCGATGACGCGCGGGTTGCTTATCAAAAGTATGTCGACCTGAACCCGACCGACGCGGCGCTGGCCTGGCGCAATTTCGGAACCGTGCTCTATAACTCCAACCGCATGAAGGAATCCATCGACCCGCTGCAAAAGGCCACCACGCTGGATCCGAAAAACGCGACGGCTTGGCTGCTCCTTGGCATCGCGCTGGTCAACACGATGGAATTCAAGACCGAGGGCGATAAAATCACTCCGGTGATGCAGCCCGGCACGATTGAGGCGTATCAGCACGCCATCGACCTCGATCCGAACGGGCCGATCGGGCAGCAGGCCAAGGACGGCTTGGCTTCCTTGCAGGCCATGGGCGTTGGCATCACCACGAAGGTAGGAGATGCGCCTTCCAAGGGGAAGAAGAAGACTAGCAGCAATCAATAAATCCTCTTTTTAGACTGGGCGATGGGGCCGGTCCCGCCAGCCCCATCGCACTTCATCATTCTCCCCAAGAAAAGGTAGAAGTCAGTCCCCGCCTGTAGACGGGTTGTGCGAAATCCGGATTCAACCTGTATTTCTCGAGAATTATCCAGGAAGGCGCAGCGATTCATCCCGGCGCCGCGTTAGAGCGTTTTCCGCTCCTATCTATACGAAGCGCTACATGATTTCAAAGCCTGGCTTAGAAATGGAGACTCTCAAGTGTAAACGCATGAACGGAAAACGCTCTAAGGGGTCACTTTGAACGGGATCGACGCTTCCGTCGTTTCCCAGGCGAGCGCCAGCGTTCCCTGATTTCCGCCGTCGGATCGCAAATCGATCTTGAAGGTTTCAACGGGATTGGCGAGAGTTTTCAAATTCATCTTGGTGCGGCCGAAATCGGTAGAAGAATCGTAGTCCTTGTGGAACTGCCCCGTTTGTTTATTGATAATGAGCGTCCATTCGTTCGCGTTCGGAATCGTCCAGATGCTATAGCTCCCGGCGGGTAGTTTCAGGCCGCCCATCTGAAGGTTGGCCTCGCTGGTTATCTTGGTCGCCCAATTCGCGCCGGTGCACCACACCTCGCCGAACGGAACGAGGCCGCCCATCACTTTCCGGCCATGCATCGAGGGCGCGTAATATTCGATGCTGATTTTCTTGCCCGCGATGGCGGCCGAGACACTTGCCGGAGGGCTCGTGTATTTCGATTGGCCGAACTGGCCGAAGGACGCCCAGGCAAACACGCCGACGAACACAGCGACGATCCCGAGCCAAAAAAGGAAAACTCGTTTCCGTGCGCTGATCGGCATTGCCGCGTTTCTCCTACTGCGTGCTACTCCCCAGGTTCAATTCTTCGCCAAATAAAAATAGCCGACTTTATTGTTGGAGGGCGTCGCGTACCACATGCGGCCCTGCGCATCGAGGAAATATTCCCTCGACGTGATTTCGGAATGAGGGAACGGATATTCGGTCACCTTGCCGGTGGTGGTGTTCAAGCGGCCCACTTCGTCCAGATATTCCGAGGAATACCAAACGTCGTGGTTGCGGTCCAGGTTCATTGCATAGGGACTGGCGTTCGGCCCCGGCAACTCGTAATTCTTGAAGGTTACCGTTTTGGGATCGAACCGGCCAATCTGCCCAGCGCCGGATTGGCTGAACCAAACGATGCCGTCCGAATCTACCTGAATCCTGCGTGAGTACACGGTGTTGCTTCCGGGAGGAGTCCAGGTTTTCACTTCCAGAGTTTTGCCGTCGATTTTTCCGATTTTCCCGACGGCGTTGTATTCCGTGAACCAGCAGTTGCCGTCTTTGTCCAGGACGACGCCGTAGGTCGGCTCATTGAAGTCCGTGAACTTCCCTGTCTTCGGATCGAGGCGGCTGATGCGCGATCCGCTCGACCAGGCGATCCCGTCCGGACCGGTTCGCACCGTATGCTTGCTGCCGCCGACGACCAGGCCCTCTTTGCCGGGAAGATAATCGTCGGCATACTCCGTGAGTTTTTCCGTTTTCGGATCGAATTTTCCGACCTTATTAATCCCAAATTCTCCCAGCCACACATTGCCATCGGGCCCTGGATATGCGGAATGGATTCCCACTGCATTCGGATTGGGCACGTCGTACTCTTTTACCTTCGCCGTTTCCGGATCGAGTTCGCCGATCTTGTTGGCGCCGCCGTAATAAGGCATCCACAGGTTGCCCTCTTTATCCGGCGCGGCGCTCCAGGGCATGCGGTTGGGGCCGGGCAAATCGTATTCGACGTAGACGATGTTCATGGCATCGTCGTCAAAGGTGTGCACCAGGTTCTTATATTCGGGCAAATCCGCGGGGGATTTCGGCAGCTGGGAATCAGGACCGAAAGCACTGGATATGAACGATGCCACCTTGTCGGCTTGCGCGTCGTCAACCATGGGCGCCAGCAGATAATGCATTCTGGTGCGCATGTAATCGACGCGGTCCTTGGCGCCTTCGAGATCACGGCTCACGCTGGCCATGCGCGTTTGAAAGCCGTGGCAAATTTGGCAGGGCGCGTCGCGGAAATTAGAAAGGGGGCCGAAGACCATTTCCTTGCCGCGGATATTGGGGATCAATTTTTCGCCTTGGTAAAGGGAAAGATCGCGCCAGCGCACGGTCCCCGGTTTCAGCGCCCAATCCATGGAGGCGGATTGATTCGCCGTCAGCGTGACGCCCGTGCGCGGGTCGGCCTCATAACCGACGGCGCGAATCCGCAGCACGTATTCGCCGGCCGGCAAATCCTCGACTCGATAGGCGCCGTCCTTGTGAGACAGCACGTTGACGGTAATCTTGGTCTTCGTATTCTGCGCCTGGACGAACGCTCCCTTGAACGGCGCTCCGTCCGGCCCTTTCACCGTGCCAGTAACCGTCGCGCCGTGCGCGAGGGCGGCCAGAAAAATCGCCGCGCTCATCCCTGCCAGCATTTTTGAAATCATTGATAATCTTCGCATAGAGGCTCCTGACCGGCGCAGCGTTCCCGGATATGCCGTTCGTTTATTGGAAGTATCGAATTTCCGCCCGCAACCCTCACAGCCTGGAATCCTTGAATCCTACTCCAGAATCACCTGTCCCGGCCAGCGTTGTTCATCGGCGTTACTGCGCCGCTGCGTTCCGGCCGGCCCGTGGCAGACGCATTTCAAATTGCCGGAATTTCCAAAGGGAATCCCATCCGTGTCCACCAGTCTCCGCTTGGCAAAAAATGACTCCGGCCATTACCATGAAGTGGAACAATTGAGGAACGCTCTGCAATCATTCGGGGAGGTATGGAAATGCGCGCTGAAAGGAAAACGGCCGTACGCTTCATGCAAATGAGGGTCCTTCACTTGCGCCGCGGCGGCAAGTGGCTCGCCCTGCTCCTGCTGCTGCTCCTATTCCCGCGCGCCGGCCGGCCGCAAACGAACGGCCTGAAAAAATTATTTTCCGACTACTACGAGTTTCAGCTTCGCGAGGATCCAGGGCAGGCCACTTTCGCCGGACGCGCCGAATATAACGACCGCTGGGACGACCCTTCTCCGGAGCACCAGCGGCAATCTGTTGCTTCGCTCCAAGAATTCCTTCGCCGGCTGCACGCGATTCCGGAAACTGGACTGGGCGCGCAAGACCGTCTGAGTTATGCGCTTCTCGACCGCGAGCTGAAAGAGGTAATCCAGGGAAACAGCACGATCTCAACTTTGTTTAAGGTAAATCACATGGTGGGCGGGCATCTCGACATTTTCAGCACCATGGCTGTCGCACCCGCCAAGACGGTGAAGGATTACGAGAACCTGACGGCCCGCCTGCGAGCCCTGCCCAAATGGGTGGACGAAACCATCGCCGCCGCGAATCAGGCCATCGCGCAAAAAAAGATTCAGCCCAAGCTCACCGCCGAGCGCGAAGTGGAGGAACTGAACGTGGAAATGGAGCCCGATCCGCTGAAAAGCCCCCTGCTCGCGGCGTTCACGAATTTCCCCGATTCGATTCCAGCGGGCGATCAGGAACGCTTGCGCGCGGACGCGGTCGAGGCGTACACCCACGCATTTCTTCCCGCGTGGCGCAAGCTGCGGGACTACGTTTCCGGCACGTATCTGCCGGCGGCGCGCGACACCATGGGCCTCGCGCAAGCGCCCGGCGGCGCGGAAATGTACGCCTTCCTCGTCCGGAGATCGACCACCACAAACTATTCGCCTGAAGAGATTCACGAAATCGGCCTGAAGGAAGTCGCGCGTATCCAGTCCGAAATGGCCAAAATCCGCGAGCAACTGAATTTTACCGGCACAGCCGCGGAATTTACCGACCAAGTCCTGAACGCGCCGCGTTTCCACTACCACAGCGAAGCGGACATCTTGATTCACGGCCGCGACGTCGCCAAGCGCATCGATCCCGAACTCCCTCGCCTTTTCAAAGTGCTCCCTCGCATTCCCTATGGAGTCGCGGCGATTCCCGCGGATCGGGCGCGCACTTCGTCGGAATATTACGAACCGCCCGCGCTGGACGGTTCGCGCGCCGGATATTTCTACATGCGCACTGTGGATCCGGAAAAGGAGACGAGCTGCTGCCTGGAATCCACCATCTTGCACGAATCCGTCCCGGGGCATCATCTGCAGATCGCGCTTTCCTACGAAATCCCGGACATGCCGGAGTTTCGCAAGATTTTGCAATTCACGGCTTACACGGAAGGCTGGGCTTTGTATGCGGAGACACTGGGTCCCGACCTGCACATGTACGAAACGCCTTACGAAATGTACGGCTACTGGCAGGGGCAAATCCTGCGAGCGGCGCGGCTGGTGGTCGATACGGGAATCCATGCCAAGGGGTGGTCGCGGGAGCAGGCCATCGACTACATGGTGTCCGTCGGGGCGGACGCTTCCCGCGATTTCATCACCAGCGAAGTCGAGCGGTACATCGCGTGGCCCGGCCAGGCGCTGGGCTACAAGGTCGGCCAGCTGAAAATTCTGGAGCTGCGCGCGCTCGCGCAAAAAGAGCTGGGGCCGAAATTCGATATCCGCGACTTCCATGACGTCGTTTTGAGAAACGGGACGATCCCCCTCGATATCCTCGAAACGCAAGTCCGCGACTGGATCGCTCAAACTCGCAAGTCCGGTTCGTCCACGAAGAAATGATTGCGCGAAACTTTGCTACACATGAACCGAAATCCTAAAACGATTGGAGTGATCTCGGACACGCATGGGCTGCTGCGCCCGCAAGCCCTGCGCGCCCTGGAAGGATCGGACCTAATCGTTCACGCCGGCGATGTGGGCGATAGGAAGATTCTCGAGGCGCTGAAAACGATCGCCCCGGTTTTTGCCGTGCGCGGAAATGTGGATACGGAAGAGTGGGCGCAGGCGTTGCCCGAAACCGAAGTCATCGAGACGGATCCAGCGACAATTTACGTGCTACACGACGTTCACGCGCTCGATCTGGATCCCGCCGCCGCGGGGTTCCATGTCGTTGTTAGCGGCCATTCGCACAAGCCCGGCCACACCGAGCGCGGCGGCGTCCTGTTCCTCAATCCGGGAAGCGCCGGCCCGCGGCGTTTCGATTTGCCGGTGACGATTGCCCGCCTCGATATAAGTCAAAAGCCCTGGAGCGTGGCCTTCATAGACCTGATGGAAAAGTCATCCAAATAATTCTCGAAATGTAAACCTGCCTATCTCCTGCGTCAGGCCAAGCTCAACTGTGGCAGTAGTTGCGGTTTATTCTGGAGACAGAGCGATTCCAAGGTACGTTTCAGCAAAATCGCAAACAATAAGGACCATTCTGAGCTTACTGGGACTCCGGACCAGTTGCTCCGAATCTGGCCATGCGTTCAGTAGAAACAAACGATTGACTTCCGTAGGGTAACGACACCAGACAAGCCGCAGTTTCAAACGCCCGACACAATTGGGGGGCAAGCGCGGGCGTGCAGCCTGTAGGGTGGGAATTGAAGGGGGAACAATCGTGAAGCGTTCCGCGATCGTGATGCTCGCTGCACTGGCAGCGTTGCTGGGCGGGTGCGCCCAGGCTATTCTGCCGGGCGACCCGGGACCCTCGGGTGGACCGGGGCTAACAGCGCTGACCGTGACACCTTCGGGCGCGTCCATCCCCGGTGTAGCGCAGCAACAATTCACAGCGAAAACAGGTGACGGCTCGACGCCCGCGGTGAACTGGTCGATCAACGGAATTGCGGGCGGAAATGCAACGCTTGGCACGATTGACGCGAGCGGTATGTATACCGCCCCGGAATTTCCGCCGGCGCCCAATTCCATCACCATCAGCGCGGTCGAAACGTCGGACATTCGAAAACTCGGAAACGCCACCGCGACGCTGAATAATCCCGTGCCGCAATTGACCAGCGTGATGCCATTGGAAGTTCCCCAGGCGCCGTTCACGATCACACTCAGCGGGCTGCATTTCGCGCAGGGTGCGGTCGCCTATATGGGATCGATCGCCCTCACGACAACGTACGTTTCGTCGACACAACTGACGGCAACGGGCACGGCGACGAGCGCGCAAGCAGGAACACAGAAGATTACGGTACAGAACCCGGCCCCCGGAGCCAGCGTTTCCGCGAGTGTGAACCTCATCGTTCAGGGCGGAGTCGCCGTGCTGGTGGCGCCGGCAACGGCCATGGTGCGCACCGGCAATCAACAAGTCTTCACGGCCATGGTTACGGGAGCATTGAACCTGAGCGTCACTTGGACGGTGAACGGGGAGGCTGGCGGCGACCCAACGATCGGCACTATCGCGGCCAACGGCACTTACACGGCGCCTCTCACATTGCCCACCGCGAACACGGTCACGGTGATGGCCACCAGCGTCGAGGATCCCACGCGGTCGAGCAGCGCGACGGTAACGCTCGAAAATGCGATACCCGTGATCAGCAGCGTGACGCCTACGGCGTTCACAGCGAACACACAATTTGAAATAACCTTAAACGGAACGGGATTCGTTCCCGGGTCCATCGTGAACTTCGGCGCCGTGCTGCTCAGCACGACATTCATTGCACCGACGCAATTGATCGCCGTGGGCACACCCACGCAGGCGCAAGTGGGCACGGTGCCGGTGACCGTCGTCAATCCCAATCCGGGCGGCGCGACTTCCGCGCCGTTCAACGTGCAGGTGGACGGCCCGAACTCGAACATCACCGTGACGATTTCACCGAAAACGGCCACACTCGGGGCGGGAAACGTGCAGCAATTCCAGGGGACGGTAACAGGTTCGGTCGATATGACCGTGCTCTGGTCGGTGAATGGCGTAAGCGGCGGAAACAGCACGGTCGGTACGATCGACTCTCAGGGAAACTACACCGCACCGAACAACATCGTGGGCCTGGGAAGCGTGACCGTTACGGCCGCCGCCGACGCGAATACCGCGAAAACGGCCAGCGCCGTTGTGACGCTAACCAATCCCGTACCCGCACTCACGTCGATCACTCCTTCGACTCTTGGACTCGGATCCTTTCAAATGACGCTAAATGGCACGGGATTTGTGAGCACGTCCATCGCGACCTTTGGCGGGCAGGCGATGCAGGTGACCTACGCGACTTCGACGATGATCACCGCGATCGGCAGCGCGCCGCAAGCCGGCACAGTCACCGTAATGGTGACGAACCCCGCACCGGGCGGCGGAACCTCCAACGGGCTCAATGTAACGGTGACCACCGCCGGCACTCCCGAAAGTTCGGCGGCCGCGGTCCGTTTTCTCGAGCAATCTTCGTTCGGTCCGGACATGGAATACGTGAACCAGGTGATGGAGACCGGCTTTGACACGTACCTGCAGAACCAGTTTGCTGCGGCGGTCACTCCCTATCCCAACCCGCGGCCCAATGACAACATCAGCAATGTGCAGCAGACGTTTTACCTGAACGCGATTGCCGGGGGAGATCAGTTGCGCGCTCGCGTGGGGTTCGCACTCAACGAACTTTGGGTGGTGAGCGGGGAGACCGTGACCGATCCGCTCGGGTACACGAATTACATTCGCGCCCTCGACAAGGACGCGCTGGGAAATTACCTGAACGCGATGACGGATGTGACGTTGACCCCGGCGATGGGCAATTTCCTGAACATGGTGAACAATGACGCGCCGCCAGCCGGAGAACACGCCAACGAAAATTACGCCCGCGAAATCATGCAGCTAATGACGCTGGGATTGAACCTGCTGAATCCGGACGGGACGCCGACGCTGGACAGCAGCGGAAATCCAATCCCGACCTATACGCAAAGCGACGTAATGGCCCTGGGCCGCGCGTTTACCGGATGGACGTATCCGCCGACGCCGGGCATGCCGTCACAGAATCACAACCCGCAATTCTTCGGCGGTCCGATGGTGGCGGTGGAAAGTCTGCACGATATGGGAGAGAAGACGTTTCTGGGACAAACGATTCCGGCGGGACAGAGCGCCGAGCAGGATTTGGCGTCGGCCCTGGGAATCATTTTCAATCATCCGAACATAGGGCCGTTCGTGGCTCAGCAGATGATCGAGCATCTGGTCACCAGCAATCCCAGCCCTGCGTACGTGCAGCGAGTGGCCACGGCATTCAACACCGGGACGTTTAACAGCTACGGGTCGGGGAAACGCGGCGACATGCAGGCGATGATCGCGGCGATCCTGATGGATCCGGAAGCGCGGCGCGGCGACAACCCGGCGACGGTGGTTGTGACGGACGGCAAGCTGCGTGAGCCCGTGGTGCTCGTTGCAAGCGTGGCTCGCGCGTTCCACGCCGCAACCGACGCGGGAGGGCTGCCGAATTGGAGCGCCAACATGTCGCAGGACGTTTTCAACGCGGTGACCGTGTTCAATTTCTTCCCGCCTGTCAATCCGATTGCGGGCACCACGCTGAATGGGCCCGAGTTCGCGATATACGACACGAACACGAGCCTGGCGCGCGTGAACTTCATTAATGCGGCGGTGTACCAAAGCCTGGGACAGAACACGACGCTGAATTTCAGCCCCGTAATCTCCGCGGGCACTTCGGACCAGATGGTGGCATGGCTTGACACTCTGTTCCTGCACGGGAGCACGCCGGCACAAATGAAACAAACGATTCTTACCGCGGTGGCCGCCGTCGATCCCACGAACACGATGGCCCAGGCGCAGGCAGCGATTTATCTGTACCTTTCGTCGTCCATGTATGAGGTGCAGCACTAAGGCAGAGGAGCGAGCGATGACACGGCATACACGAAGAGACCTGTTGCGATTGGCGTGCTGCTCGACGGCCGGCGCGAGCCTGGTGAGCGGATTGAGCAAGCTCGGCCTCGTGAGCGCGCTGGCGCAAGGCACGACGGATTACAAAGCGCTGGTGTGCATTTTTATGTTCGGCGGAAATGATAGCAATAACATGCTGGTGCCGACAGACTCGCGGTACGCGCAGTATTTGCAAGCCCGCAGCGTGTTGGCCCTGCCGCAAAGCCAGTTGCTCCCGCTGCAAATGAACGGACAATCGATCTACGGGCTGCACCCGAACATGCCGGATATGCAGGGGTACTTCAACAATCAGAAATCACTGGCGATTGTTGCGAACGTGGGAACGCTGGTGCAGCCCACGACGCAAGCGACCTACGTTGCCTCTCAAAATCTGCCGCAAAACCTTTTCTCGCACTCCGACCAGCAGGATCAGTGGCAGAGCGCGCAGCTGGCCGGAACACCGGTATCCGGCTGGGCCGGCAAGGTCGCCGACAATGTCCAGACATTCAACGCCTCCGCGCAATTTCCGCCGATTCTTTCGATCTCCGGCAGCCCCGTCTTCTGCACAGGCATCACCACCAGGCCATTCTCGATGAACCCTGGCCAGGCCCCCGGTCTCGCGGGATTCGACGCGTCGGCTGCATCGCAAGCCCGCTACGCCGCGACTCAGCAACTGCTCACTTTTGACAGTGGCTTGTCGATGGTGCAGGCGGCAAACTCGGTCACGGGACAAGCTGTGCAGTTCGCACAGGTGCTCTCGGCTGCGCTGCAAAGTATCCCGCCGTTGCAGACAAAATTCCCGCTCAGCTATCTCGGCCAGCAATTGCAGCAGGTAGCGCAAGTGATTTCCGCGCGAAGCGCCCTGGGGGTGCAACGCCAGATCTTCTTCTGCGCTGATGGCGGATTTGACACGCACGCGGACCAATTGCCGCAGCAGGTGCAGTTGCTCTCGGACGTCAGCGCGAGCATGTCGGCGTTCTATCAAGCCACCCAGGAGTTGAATGTCCCTAATCAAGTGACGACATTCACGCTTTCGGAGTTTAGCCGCACGCTGCAACCGAGCTCCAACGGCGGCTCGGACCATGCTTGGGGCGCCCACCAGTTAATTCTGGGAGGCGCGGTGAAAGGCAATGCGATCTATGGAACGTTCCCAACCCTGGTGGTGGGCGGGCCGAACGACGCCGACCAGAATGGCCGGTGGATTCCCACGACGGCGCTGGATCAATATGCGGCGACGCTGGCGACTTGGTTTGGAGTCGGTGCGACGAACCTGCCCGCCATTTTCCCGAACCTGGTGAATTTTTCCACCGGCAATCTGGGGTTCCTGGGATAGACGCAACTTCTTTTTCTACGCGCAGGGGAAGGTGCGACTGCCCGATGTAGACAAGGGAAGCGAGGAGTTGAGGACAGCTTATGAGAACGATGCTCAAACGGTGGCTCCTGCTGGTCGCGCTGGGTTTGGCGTCTCAGGCACACGCGCAGGGGCCCGTAGTTGCAGGGGTCGCCCCCGTGATTGAGAACGGGATCGGGTACTCGTATGTGCAGTCTAACGTGCCCTCGGAGGGCGACCTGACGATGAAGGGGATCGTGGCATCGGCAAGTGGGGATCTGACTGCGCGCTTCGGAGTGAAACTGGAGGTGGGATATTCGCGTTCCTTCGATGCGTTTCAGACGGGCCGCGTCGCGGATCTCTTGACGTACATGGCCGGGCCGGTTTTCTATCCGGTTCGGCGCAGCAGATTCGATATCCACGCGCAGGTGCTGGTTGGCGGGGCCAGAGAGACCGGCGTGAATTTCGAGAACGATGGAACGCTGGTGCGAGGATACGCGAACGAATTTGTGTGGGCGGGCGGGATTGGAATTCAGTATCGGATTTCGGAGGCAATTTCACTGCGGCCGGAAGTGGAGTACATCCGCAATGCATTTTTCAATCCAAATGTGGCGGTCCAGGGGCAGACCAACTTGCGACCGTCGATCAGCCTGGTATACACGTACGGGCGGCGGCGCGAATAGAAGTCTGGCGTGCCGCGGCAAATCCCCGCGAGTGTCGAAAAAATATCCTGCGCATCTTGGGGCTAGTCCAGCCAGGCTTCAGAAAGTTTTGCTCTTAACCCTCTGTCATTCCGAGGCGCGCCTTTCGCCGAGGAATCTATCTTTCTTTTCCGCGACTGAAAACGGAGAGAGATTCCTCGGCGAAAGGCGCGCCTCGGAATGACAGAATTATTTTCTTTTGCGAAGCACGCAGTGTCGGGCGGAATAGCTTGCCGGAGGATTGGTCGAACCCTGTCCTCCGGCAAACGTTGGTGGAAGTTAGTTTTCCAGTTGCGCTTCCATGATTTCGCCAGGAAGGCGGACCATCCCTGAAATCGGCCCCGATGCGGATGCTAGCGGGAAGCGCTGCACTACGGGTCTGCTCGGTTCCTGTCTCTGGGGCAAACTCGTGCCGTCGACCTGCATCCGCTCCATGCGGATGCCGAGCGTGCGCTCGAGCTGGAGCAGGTCCGACCGTTGTTCACGGCCGAAGAGCGTGGAAGCGACTCCGCTCTTGCCCGCGCGGCCTGTGCGGCCCACGCGATGAATAAAGTTCTCAGCAATATCCGGCAAGTCATAATTAATGACATGCGCAATATCCTGCACGTGAATGCCGCGAGCCGCGACGTCCGTGGCCACCAGGATGCGGTAACGCCCCTGTTGAAAGCCCGTGAGGGCCGCGGTGCGCTGGGATTGCGACCGGTCGCCATGAATCACGGCGGCCGGAAAACCCTCGCGAATGAGGTTGCGGGCCAGCTTGTCGGTTCCGCGCTTGGTGCGCGCGAAGATCAGGCATCGCCCGGTCTCTTTTCCGAGCAAGTGCTGGAGCATTTCCTGCTTGCGGTCGCCCGAAACTTCAAAGGCCTGAACGCGCACATTGTCCGCGGGTTTGAGAGTGGATCCGAACGCGAGACGCACCGGGTTTCTCATATAATCCTTCACGAGATTCGCGACCGAAGCTTCCAGCGTCGCCGAAAAGCACAACGTCTGGCGCTCCTTCGGCAACACGGCCACGATTCTGCGAATCGCCGGAAGAAAACCCATGTCCAGCATGCGGTCGGCCTCATCGAGGACCAGCACCTGGAGTCCGCGAAAATTGAAGAGGTTGCGGCCGAGGTAGTCTTCCAAGCGTCCCGGAGTCGCGACCACGAGGCGCGCTCCGGCGCGAATCGCGGCAAGCTGCTTGGCCTCGGGCAATCCGCCCACGACCAGCGCCGCGGGGGACAGTTGCTTCCCGCGCAACGCATTGTACTGATCGATGATTTGCATGGCGAGTTCACGCGTGGGAACGAGCACGAGCGCTTCGATCCCTTTGGTTTTTGACGCCAGGAGCCGCTCGATAATCGGAATCAGGAACGCCAGCGTCTTGCCGGTTCCTGTTTGCGCCGTCGCGAGCAGGTCCTTGCCTTCCAGCGCCTGCGGGATGGCCGCGGCCTGGACCGGAGTCGGCGTCGCAAATTTCGCGAATGCCAGCCGCTCCTTGGTGTAATTGGAAATCTGTAGTTCTGAAAAATTCTGCATGTTTCTACTTTGTCTTTTCTGCTGGCCGGGAGCCGTCGCGGCGCACACACGGGCCGTTGTTACTTTCAGGCTCTGAGGAGAGCCTGAACCCGGCGCGGGCACGCAACTGGCATGGCCAGTCCTAGTTTAAATTACGCTGAAGACTCACGGAGGAAATCAAAGGCGGGGTTATCTCAAATCGAACACGAACCAGAGGAACCACACCAAACAACCGATGTATTAAGCGCAAACGGAGTATACCACACTTCCTTCTACTGTCACGAATAATTAATTGCTTGGTGTGTACGCTTGTTGCTAACGGCTCCACTCCGTGCCCTCTGTGTTCTCTGTGGTAAAAGCATTTAAGACGTAAGCTTAACACAGAGGACACAGAGAGGAACGTAGCTTCGCAGAGGAAGCCTCGGTACTGTCTGAAAAGTGCGTTGATGAATTCCAGGGTGTTCTTGCTTCTCTCGCCATGTAGCCTTAACCTTGAAAGCATGAGAAAGCAGTCAAATTATTCGGAACTTCAGGCACTCAAGAACATGCTCTCAGAGGCCGATATAATCCTTTCGACCACGGTCTCGTTACCCGAGAACCGCACGCCGCGATGCCGGGAATTGCTTGGCGCTGCGCTGGCATTGACGGACGATTTGCTCAAGCAAGAAAAGGTGACGCCCGCCAGTCTTCTTGGTAGCAAGGGCGGCAGCGCAACATCCCAAAGGCACGGCTCAGAGCACTACCGCCAGATGGCCGCCGCACGCAAAACCCACAGTGGCGGAAGGCCGCGCAAGGAATCCGAATAGTTCCCCATCCAAATTCTGATAAAGTTGCATAGCCGCCTAGCTCGACGGGGCAACAAGCTGGGGAATCCTACCCAGTTGGCGGCTATATCTCTCTAGGACATCGCAAAGGGAGCGATGGACTTTCCTCTTGGGTTTCCCGCCCGCCTAAAACCGCGAGCCGAAGCGTCCGTCGCTAAGGCTTGTCGCAAATTCCAAGATTCGAATCTAATGGTGCAACGCGCCGAAGCTGGCTTAGACGCATTTGCGAAAATCGTTATAGAGGCAGTTGGAACCGGGGATGTGGACATAGAGTTGGCACACTTCTTTTTGGAGCAATTTCTGAAGTATCTATTCATTAACGACCCCTTCGGAAGTGGCATAGCGCCGTTCGCTTTCTCCGATTTCATCTTTTCTCAAATGGAGGAACACCTAAAGCGTTCGGATCGCTGGATAGGCTACATGGAGAAGTTGGACGCGATCACACGAAAAAAGGTTAAAGCTCCGAAGGATAGAAAACTCGAAAAACACAAGAAGCTGACGGGTACGATTTATAGTCCACAGGCGGCGCAGCGCGTCGAACAGTTTTGTAAAGAACGTGGGATAGGCATGACGGAATTCGCTGTTCAAGCGGGCACTACTGACAGGACATTGCGCAGTTTTAGAAAGACAGGAAAGGTAAGGCGGTCAATTCTAGATGAGATTGCGAAAGCCATGCGCACAACAAGAGAGAAGCTGATAACAGATTAATTTTCCACCTTTCTTCCACTAATTTTCCGATCTTCCGCTATTCTTCCGCAATACTTCCGCGTTCAGGTATAGCGACATCATCTCGGGCTTGCCATCATGTGGGCGTAAAAACAAAAACGGCCAACGAGCTGTAACTCGTTAGCCGTCAAATTCGAAACCGTCCCGGTAAAGGAGGCTCGAAGTGTCTTTATACGCTCCGAGAGGCCCACCAGTCAAGAGCGGATTTACAGCCGCACTCGATTACAGGCGGATAAACTATCTATCCGCCTGTAATTAATTCATTGCAAGCCAAATATAATTCCATTTCCTGTTCATTTTACGCTTGACAAACAGCTAGCGCTAGCTGTATTATGGAAACATTATGAGAGACATAAAAGCCAACACCACAATGACTTGCGAGGATTGCAAGATTGATTGTCAACGCTTCGGAAAGCACAGAAATGGCTTGCGGCGCTTCCGTTGCCTAAAGTGCAAGCACACTTTCACGGAACCTCACACCCGCACGTTAGGCGAAATGTACATCCCTTGGGACAAGGCATTGCTCGCCGTTCAATTACTGCTCGAGGGAAATTCGATTCGGAGCACGGAACGAATCAGCGGACTCGACAAGAACACGATTATGCGCGTCCTGGTGCTGGCGGGCGAGAAGTGCGAACAGGTGTCAGACAAGATGATTCGCAATGTACCAGTGAAAGACGTTCAAGCAGACGAGATTTGGAGTTTCATTGGCAAAAAGGAAAAGGTGGTCAAGGCTGACGATGATTCCACGCTAGGGGATGCCTATTGTTTTGTCGGAATTGAAAGCAACAATAAACTCGTTTTAGCTTGGCATCTTGGACGCCGCACGGCCCGCGATACTGAGGCGTTCACAGAAAAATTGAGTGAAGCCACGACAGGAAAATTTCAGTTCACCACTGACGGATTCAGGGCGTACGTTGATGCCGTCCACATGATTCTTGGAACGCGAGTTGATTTCGCGCAACTCATTAAAGTGTATGCAGCATCACCCGAAGGCGAACACCGCTACTCCCCCTCGGAAGTAATTTCAACGGAGGTGGTCCCAGTCATTGGCCGACCTGATCCCAAGAGGATTTGCACATCCCACGTTGAGCGCCAAAACTTAACCATGCGTATGCAGATTCGGAGATTCACCCGGCTGACAAATGCTTTTAGCAAGAAATGGGAGAATCACTATGCGGCGCTCTCTCTGTATTTTGCTTATTACAATTTTGTGAGAATCCACAGCGCGATTCGAGTTACTCCCGCTATGGAAGCTGGCCTCACCGATCATGTGTGGACGTTGAAAGAATTGCTTGATAACGTCGCCCGCTAATGTGCCAAAGGAACGATGGATCACTGCCGATCCACTGAAATTTTCTTGATTGACTGCATAGGAGCGCCCATGAATGACAAAGAGTTACGAGCCATTATTTTGGCTTTGCTCCAGAACGTGAAGGACGATCACGATTATTGCTCAACGCTCGGGAACGAGATCGCCGCTTTGAGGGATGCGCTTCAAGAGTTGAGTGGCGGGAAGTTTTTGCCGATTTTGGAGAGACATCGCGCACGGATGTGGGGAATTGCAGCCGAATTAAAAGCTCACGATTCTTCCGTAATTGATGACTTAATTCGGCGATTGTTAAATTCCGAAGGGAATTGATCGTATACATCAGGCACACTCCTATGCTAACTTTGGATTGCGCCCGAAGTTTCAGGAAGCCCCGACTGGAATCGGGGCTTTAGTTTTTAGCGGCCACCTTTCATCCAGCTTCCAAATTCTTCCCAAGTTCTTTCGATAGGTTCCTCTTGACCAGGCGGAATCCATCCGACATGATTCGGACCAATCCGCAGTTTACCAACCGTTCTATTTTTCATGCGGACGCCAATTTCAACGTGCATCATCCTACCTGACTTATGGATGGTTTTCCATGCCTTAGCCGCACGCTCACTGCCTATATTTGTGCTCATGGATCGCCTCTCTTAGCGTTTCTGTCCAGATAAATTTCCGATCATTTGAAAGCGTTTCCACAAGCCTTATTTACCATGTCTCGATTTATTTCTCCGGGAGAAAAGATGGCAACTTGGACGTGTTCGGAAACGTCTCGAAATTGGATGCGTGCATCCTTGCTGTTGAGAAATTCCCTGGTTGCGCCCTTGTCTACAAATAGAGTCCGAAAGTCTTCGGCGATATTCCAGGCATGCACTTTGATCTTATTATCCGCGCGTAGGCGTACAATTTGTTGCGGCACGTCGAACGCACTGCTTATGTCTGGCCGTCCCAAGACAACAGGGCTGAGCAGTTTCGAATTGACCCATTTTGGGCTATTCCCTCCTCCGCACATAATTGTAAACAATGGAAAGCCTGATCTGATTCCTTCTGTCATCGGTTCATCAGCAGTCAATTCGAAAATGCCAAATTGCGCACCAGTCAGCTTATCTTCGGAAACTTTATAGGCCCACTTTCCGCCAGCATTATTGGTCGTCTGTTCAGGGTTCCGCGCGAACGCAGCACTCATCAACACTAATGAAAGGAACGCGATTATTTTAGATTTCTTATGCACCTGCGTTGGCTCACTTTATCGAGCAACTTTGGATTGGCCTATTTAAGCCTTAATTCGCGGGGATAAATTCGCTTTCCCAACTTAGCTCCTAACCTCGTCCCAACAGCAGAAATTAGTCTCTGGGACTCTAGTATATCGAGAACTTCTTTCTGCGCGTCCCTCCTCAAATAAAGGCCTCTAGACAGACGCCTCATGTCATCCTGTGAGAATCGCTTATTTTCTCGAAAGTGAGCGAGTATGCCCAGAGACAGAAAGAACTTCTTATCCCTGTTGTCACCCCCTAAATGTTCCCATATTCGTCTAGGGTGTGTTTGGCTGCGCACTAAATATCTCACGATATTGGGAAGAAGTCCTTCGGCTTCAAATGATCCAATTGATGAATATTCGATTCGCTGTATCCCTTTAATATCAGAAGGTACGTCCTTGGACTGTTTCTGATTTACTAGAATGTAGTAATCCTGTCCAAGTCCTTCCGCTAAACCCAATTCGAGCGAAACATTCGGGTTCCAAAAAGATAAATCAAAAAGGCAATAATCCACAGCCTGAACATATGTCGTTAGGATTGAAAGAAGATGTTTGCTTCTAAGCCCGGTGTCGGCATAGTACCAAGCAATCGGAAGACGGTTCAAAGTATCGCGGAAAGCCGTAAAATCAAATGGACGGGCATAAGGACAGCCCACGAAAACGCTAGGCGACAGAAATGGAGCACGGGACATTTGGTGATATGGAATCATATTTAAAGCTAATTTGGAATCAAATATAGTTCCCCGGTGCCTGCAATGGCCCGGTCGCTTAGCATCAACGCACTTTTCAGACAGTACCGAAGCCTCGTATCGCTTGAAGATCGGGACGAGTCATGGCACGATTAACGTTGCAGCTGAAAGCTGGATTTGTAGCAAGCGGGAGGAGCCGGTCATGGAACCCCAAAAGACCATCGTCTTGACCCCGGTTGAACCCACGGTCGTGGAGACAACGCCTTTGCAGCGCCACTCCCGCGGAAAAATGGCGCTCGCTCTCGGCGTGGCCGCGGTTTCCGATGCCCTCTCGATCTGGCTTACGTTTGCCCCGCCCCTGCAGTGGACAATCGATGTGGCGACGGCGGTCGCTCTGTTCATAATTTTCGGAAAGCGATGGGCGCTCCTGCCGGGACTCGTGATGGAAGCCATTCCCGGAATGGGGGTATTTCCCTGGTGGGTGCTGGTCGTGCTTTCGATCCTCCTCTACGATGGGGTCAAGAAGCCGCATAAATCCGTGCTCGATTTTTTCTCGACTGCTTTCCATAAGATTCTTACGCCGCGCGGCTAGGCGCGCGTTACGCGAGATCGCGGTTTTCGTAGCGCGGACTTCAGTCTGTGGGGGTTAGTCCTTGGGAGGATTAAAATCCGCAGGCTGAAGCCCGCGCTACTAAAACTACATTGCCCGGGCAGTGTGAAAACAGTATTCTCTCTTTCGGTCAGCGGAGATTTCCATGAACAACTTTTCGGCTCCGTTTTCGCGGCGCGGTTTCCTTGCGGGCGCGTCGTCGCTTGGCGCTCTCTACGCCGCCTCGAAATTCGCGCTGCCGCTTCCCGCACTGGCCCGGCCGCTGCTTGATGACCCGCGCATCGCCCCGCAGCCGATTGCCGACAAAGGTTTCGCCTCCATTCGAAAGATCGGGAACGGCCTGTACGCCACGATTGCGGACCGTTCGAAAGGTTTGCAAGCGCGCTGCAACGGCGGCTTTCTCGTCGGCCGCGACGCAGCGCTTATCTTCGAGGGTTTCCAGACCACCCTCGGTTCGGCGTTTCAACTGGAAACGCTGCGCACGGTCACGCAGCTGCCCGTCCGCGCGGCGATCAACACGCACTGGCACTTCGACCATACCCTGGGCAACGCGGTGTATGGCGGCGCGGGAATCCCCATCTGGGCGCATGCGGACGTGCCGGCGCGCATGGCCGCAGTCTATCCTAAATGGCAGGCCGAAGACCTGGCGACATTCCTCGCGCCGTGGGAGCAGCGCGTGCGCGACGCCAAGACCGATCTCCAGCGCGAACACGCCAAGAGCGACATCGAAGGCCTCTCCGGAATGTTCGTCCCCGTGAGCCAGGCCGTCCTCGCTCTGCCGAACCATCCGCTCGATCCCGCAAAAATGCCCATGGAAATCGATCTCGGCGGCCTCACCGTCGTAATCGAACACTACATCGGCCATACAGATACCGACCTAATTTTCCGCGTGCCCGATCAAAACATTATCTACACAGGAGATTTGCTCACCGGCGGCCAATACCCCGTCAACATCAACGGCTATCCGACCAAGTGGCGCGCCACGCTCGCCAAGTTCGCGACGTTTGACAAGAACACGCTCTTCGTCCCCGGCCACGGCCCGATCATGGGCCTCGAAGGCGTCGCGGAAATGCGCTCCTGCTTTGACGACATCGCCGAGCACGCCGAAAAATCCTACAAGGCCGGCGTCCCCGTGGAGGAAGCAGTGGAGCAGTACGCCGTCCCCGACAAGTACAAAAAATACCGCATGTTTTCCTGGGGCTTTACCATCGGCCGCACCTACGAACAGCTATACGCCGAGTGGTCCGGCAAACCGGTGCAGGTTTTGAACTATTTCTAGGAATTGAAGAATTTCATGCGAACTGAGGTTCACTTGTCTTTTCTCTTGCTCAATTCCCGTCTGGCGCGGCTAAATAGGTACACGTCGCAGCACGCTTTTAGTTTGAAATCCTCATCCAACGTGACAGGCTGCGCTGCACTTTTTTGAGCTTCTATTGTGGACGCAAGTTCAATAAGACGCTTGAACTCCCCCGCGATTTCTGCGTTCTGCACCATTTCCGCGAGGACTGAATCAACTGCTGCAGCAAATGTCTCTGGAATCCCGTCCCAATCACCGTACGCGATAAGACCGGCTCGAAGTGCCGAAATTGTCCCGGGTTTAGTTGAAAGCGGCGGCTCTCGACTTTCCGCACGTTACGCGACCTGCACCTGCTGAGTCAACGACGGATTCATCCGGCGATGCAGAAGTTCCAGTTCCCGGTAGCCTTT
>Ga0302324_100000809_pt1 | contig 78882 bp, 68 predicted proteins | sample Palsa_T0_1_FD_201949 | JGI IMG/M metagenome (GOLD analysis project Ga0302324, IMG submission 201949) | Peat permafrost microbial communities from Stordalen Mire near Abisko, Sweden - Palsa_T0_1 | ecosystem: Environmental > Terrestrial > Soil > Palsa > Peat permafrost | place: Sweden: Abisko...
GGCTACCTGAACCGCGCCAAGGACCCGCCGCCAGGCAACATGGTGATCTGGCGCGGAATGTCCCGCCTCACCGATATCGAGCTCGGCTACCTGATGGCCACCGAAAATGTGGGTAAATGAAAGTAACTGAGCGGCGACCCCGGAAGACGAGTATTCCACCCAGTAATAGCGACAGCGCGCTCGCGGCCGAGGTGGCCTCCATCTCCGGTACCTGGGCGGTAGCACCTGTCACCGCGATCGATCCGTTTTGCAGAGTCGCGTTAAGCGAGTTACCGTTTTGGTCGCCTAATGCGTTTAACGACAGAGCGAGTGCCGATGTGCCGGTTCCCACCGCATCGAACGTGAGGGTGGCGATAGTGAAACTCGCGGGCTGCGATGACAGAAGAGTCGACGGATCATCCAGCGACAGCTGAAACAACTCCGTCGTGCCAACGCCCGGGGTCGTCTCTTGTAAGGCGAGCCCATTGAAATTCAATTGATCGCCCAGGATTGGGTCGCCGTAGGTTGCGGACACAAAGTTGACGACGCTCGAGTTGAAATCAATATTCACGTCGAAGGTGCCGAGCGCGGTTAGACCTGGGGTTAGTCCGGATATATTTAGATCGATGGTCGCGATCCCGGTTGGTCCAATGGTATCGGAGCCGATGGATAACACTTGGGCCGTTGCGGTCGATGCAATCAAGCACGAGAGCGCCAGCAGAATGCCGGTTCTTGGCGAAATCATTTTATCTATTCCCCATTAAAACCCGCTAATTCGTCGCGCATCCAGGGTTGGTGCACAAAGTGACGAGTATTCGTGCATCAAGCGCGTTGATCTTGCCATCGTGATTGAGATCTCGCGCGTCGTTCGGACCGCTCGCCGGCGTATTCAGCGCCGCCAGGATGATGTTCAGATCCGATTGATCTACCCGACCATCCCCATTGAGGTCACCGCGAATCAATGTGGGCACGGTCACGGGGATCTGCGCCGTGAGTGCCCCATACCGCACGCTAACGTTGGTCGTCCCGGGTCCCGTCGCAGTGACTAATCCGTACTGCGCCGTCGCCACGCTCGAGTTCGCAGACGTCAGCGTGAGCTGCGAGGAATGCGTGATATTCAGAAGCATTCCGCCCGGGAACGTGCCCGTGACCGTGAGCGGAGTTGAATCACCCGCAAAACGGAAATTTACCGAGCTCGGTTGGACCGTGAGGGTCGTTGGGATATCGAGGCGCTCCACATTGAGATTCACAGGAGTTGAACTAACGAGCGCCCCTGCAGAGTTGACGCCCATGGCCGTCACCGAATAGGGACCTGGCGCCACAACGGTGGGGATTGTCAGATTGAATGTTAACGCCGATCCCAATTGCGGGCCGACGGCGCCGAGTGGATCCTGTCCGATGATGGCAATTCCGCTGGGATAGCTTCCCGATGATACCCTCACGGATACTGCCACCGATTGGCCCGGCGTCACCACTGCGCCATTGGCGGGCGATGTGATGGTGATCGGTGGTGCGGTCTGCGCCATTACCATTGCCGCCAGTCCGAATGCGCCGGCAAGAACGTACTTAACGGTTCTTTGTGCAATGTTGATCATGGCAGCGGCTCGAATACGATGCTGTTGTATACGGGCGTGTTCAGCAGCTGAATAACGTCAGCGGGGATACCGCTCGCCTGATCCAGTTCCGCCGGGGGCGCGAATCCAAACGATTCCGTACCGACCGAATGGACTGCATTGGCAATCGCGATCGGCGGACTTAAGGAGGCCAATACGGACGGATAAGAATTCCCCTGGCCGTCAAACTGACTGCTGAGCGGGACAACTCCATCGTTGGGTCCTAACAGCGCAGTCCATGCTCCTGGAGAAGCCATACTAAGGGCGAGCGGTGCAGATGTACTGGACGCTGAGGATCCGCCGCACAACAGTTTGATAGCAACACCGGCGCTACCCTTCCCAATGCCGGCCAGTTGCGAGGAGGATAATTGAGAGCCGAGCATTGCTGTCGGAATGGTCGCAGTTCCTCCTTCAATCGCATTCAGCGCCACACTTGCGGGCGAGAGGTCGCCAACACCACCGTTGTACAGCGAAGTCCCCGCCACAGTAGCAGTAAGCAGTTGATACCGACCTTTACTCTGAAGTAGTCCAGAGACACATGCATTGCTGGGCTGAAGTAGCGCGGCTGCGAGCGGCGATCCCTGGTGTGGGGTGCCGATCGTAATGAGCTTGTGCACGAATCCCTTATTGTAGTTGTATTGATCGAAGTAGCCGCTAATCAGCGGGAGGGTCCGAGTTACATCGCCGCCCATGCTGTGGCCGATGACGTCCGTTTGGACAACCGCCACGTTGTTTGCAAGCTTATATCCGATTATCGCGGACTGGACCTGCGGCAAAATCTTGGTCGCTCCAAATTTGAATCCGAGCGAGTTCCCGGAAATCATGCATCCGCCCGCAGTCGTGCAGAAACTTGGTGTACTCGAAGTGATATTCACGTCTGAATCATACAAAGCAAAACTGAGCGCATTCGATAGATACATCTCGCTGCCGGCGACGGTCTGATACAAACCAGTCAGGCCATCCGCGCCGTAGAAATCCGAGATATCTCCCCAAATACCGTGCACAAATAGCACCGGAGGACGCACGATCAAGATCTTCTGCGTAGCGCTGCTGCCATTACTTGTGTCGATGATTTGCAGATCAATCGACCGGGCGGCAACGCCTATGTCAGCGGCCACGCCCGGGCGCACAAAGTCCTGAGGTGCCGTATAAATCGCAAACGCCTCTGCGCTCCGGCCACTGATCGTTTGTGCAATGACCGTGAGCGTGCCGCCCGTGGCAACGCTAGAGCTGCTACCCACCGATTGATCGGGAAACGAGTCCAGGTAACCCTCACCTGGCGCATCGGTTCCCGCAGGCAGGATATCGGAGCCATCGGAGAGTGTTATCTGCACCGAATCGCCGGCGTTCGCACCGGTAATTCGCAGGACCACTTGTGCCACACCATCGGCGGCTACTCCCGACACCGTCTGCGAAATGGCTGCCGACAGTGAGCCGTTGTAAGTGACACCGGAACCGTTCACTAGTCCAGCAGAAATGGGATCGATCAGTGACGAGGAGAGCGGCTGGGTAGTGCCCCTCGTGACAGTCCAAGTACCGGAATCTCCAGTAGGTCCCTGGAAGGTGCCGGAAAGGGTGCTCCCATCCGGCGAGAGGGTGGCTTTGTATTCATACCCCTGTATGCCGACGAGATCGATCCCCGTTCCGTCTCCAGTGATCACACCGCTCTTCGGCGACGAATAACAGGGGTAATTTTCGACACCGCACCCAGCCCAGTCACCTTCAGACGCCAGCCATTGGAAAGTCCCGCTGATTGACGTTCCGCCCAAGGACGTCAAGGTAAGATTCAGAATCGTGTGATACCCGGGAAGCGAGTCATCCAACGTCCCCGTCCATGCGCCGACGATCGACGGCGTGAGCGACGTAATCGCATAATCAATTCGACCATCCGGGGTTGCGAAGTATCCGTAGGTGTTATAGGTATAAGTACTATAGTCCGAAGTAAGCGAAATGGAGATGCAGGCAGGGTCCGGTAGACCGGTTTTGAAATAGGGAGCGTAACCGTTCGTGTTGGGATTGCAGGTATTGCCCCCGGGATAGAACCAGACGCCCGAAGCGGTCGTTGTCGCCTCACCGGCTGCCAGATACTGTCCCTCTTGATTCACAAGGTACGATTGATAAAAGTAATCGGTTTCTGACGGTGGGCTAGAGCTATAACTGATTCCCGGTCCTCGCACGGTCGACGAGAATATCGGAGTGGACCCTCCCAAACTTCCTGTCTGTGCCAGCTCTTGTCCGCCTTCCGCATATAACTCCCAGTAAGCACAAACAGGGTCGCAGACAATGGGCGAACCGACCGGCTCAGTGCCGGAATAGGCATTGGCGGAACTGATTGTAAATGTATAGGTACCAGTCACTGCGGTTCCATCCGGGAGGGCGGAACAATAGACGACACCGCTGCATACGATAACCGTCCCTGTGAAGTTCAATGTTTCCGTCTGAGCAAAGCACATAGTGGACGCCATGAGGGCGCCAATGAACATCGATAACGCAGCCGTGGTCCGCGCACGCGGTGAGCTCGATGAGCTACGTGTCGTCGGCTTTGTGCCTGGGGTCGTCAACGACCGTGCAGCGGGCAAGTATCCCCTAATTCCGAGAAGCATCGTTTCCTCCCACTTCCCCCTTTTCCGACGTTTGGGTGTAATTGTAGTCGCGTCGCTCAACATCGACCCGATGCAGGTGAATGCTGACGAGCCACCGGATCATTAAGCATTATCGGAATATTCGACTACTTAGATCCCAGATAAAATGTTTAAGAATTTCTGAAATTTCCTGAAGGCCGTTCTACGGGAAGGCTAAATAAACGCTTCGGGCTATAAATTGGACATAAGCCAAGAATATTGGGTGTTCAATTGGTAGTTCAGGCGCTATTAGGGTTATGGCCCCAAGACATCGCCGCCATATCGCAGCTCGCAGCCAACTTACGGTTGGTTGGTCGATGAGGACCCGCCATCACCGGCTGTGTAGGTCAAATCGTCGATTGCAAGAGCTGGAATCGCGATCCCTTGATAGGAATCGCTCGGATGCCCCCCGGAAGCTGTGATAAAAACGCTGGTGAGATTCTTCCAGTTGAAAACCTGAAATTTTCTTTGGCCGGCCCTGTCCAGTATAAACGTAACGTTATTGAAGTTTGCGGTGCCATTTTCACCGACGATCGCGACAAGCACTCCGTCGTACCAGGGGCTGGTGAAATATGCGCTATTGAGAGAGAACACACCCCCGCCGGTGCGTGATACTTTCAGGTGCGAAGCGACAAAACCGTCGCCGTAGCCCGTGCTCAAGACATTTGGTTGCGAAACTAGGGCGCCTTGGTAGCCGCTCGGATTGGCCCCATAGGTTAATCCGTTGACAACCTGGCAACGCGGGTTGCCCGCGCAGATCCAATCGAGTCCGGCGTAGGAAGGCGGAATCAGGCCTATCCCCGCTGTCCCCTCCTGACCCGGCGTGGGTAGATCGTCGAATGTCACCGTTACCGGTACATTCTGGGCTCGCCGTCTGGCCTGCGAGCGCCAGAATTGCACCGCCGTCAGGCTCAGAACCATTGCAACCAGGCAAAAAACCAGGATTCGGCGAGATAAAAAACCAGAACGCGGAGCAGCAACGGGATCTCGTGGAGGCTCCGGGTGCTGCAGCGGTTCGGGCGGCACAATTGGCGGGCCGATGTCGGTCGGCCTGGGGGGCTCGATCCATGGTGCGACAGGGGCAATTAGCCGGTAGCCGCGGCGCGGGGCGGTTACGATATAAGTGGGACTATTGGGTTTGTCGCCGAGTGCCCGCCGTAATGTCGCAATGGCCTGATAGACAGATTCAGGGGTGACAACCACGTCAGTCCAGACCTCGTTCAGCATCTCCTGAATACTGATCACTTCAGCCGGCCGCGCGGCCATGTACGTCAATAGACGCATGGTGCGCGGTTCGAGTTTCACCACCTCATTATCGCGCGACAGTTGCCCGACGGCAGGATCTGCACGCCATTCGCCGATGCGCAGGGATTTTTCGAGATGTTGATTCATTCGAATCGATTAGTTCTTATGGGGAGGCGCGCCACAATAATATGCGAATTTTTGCGTAAATCGCGCGTTTTCATTAGCCGATTCAATGAGTTCGATTAGGGATCGTTCGAGCTGTAACTTCACCCTCCTCCACTCCGCCGTGGAGAGAACTAGGATCGCCGTGCTGGCCCCGTAGGTGTTCGATTTCGGAAGTTCGGTGTGCGATCCAGACGACGAACGCGCCCGTTCACCCACTCAGCATTCACGGGAGGAGGCGCGAGCCGATTGGTGCCGTGACCCTGCGGCGCGCAACACTCCACCTCCCAGCGAACTCCTGGATATTGCGTTGCCCAATACTCGAGCAGAGCCTTCGCTTCTGCTTCCGTGGCGAAAACGGCGTCGTGGTCCGGACGCAGGATCGCGCATCCTGGGGCTTGGATTACCCGGTAAGTCATGCCACTACTCCTCGATGGTTTGACTGCGGCGACGCCTCGTCATTGCAGCAGACTACTCCGGCAAGGTGACCGATCCGTCGGCAACCCCGGAGCATCGCGGTGATTCTAAAACAGCCACATGAGCCGTCAACCGGCGATAGTGGTAGTTGCGGCCTCCTGACCGAAGCCGGCGCCGGCCAGCGTAGAATTGTTCGATGGCACTTCCGAACACCTTTGACTCGTTGGTCCGAGAACTGTCCGATTTAGGTGTCGTCGCCGGAATGACAGTCATGGTTCATTCCTCTCTCGGACGGGTCGGTTGGACGGTCGGTGGTCCCGTGACTTTGATTCGAGCGCTTCTCGAGACGGTCGGCTCCGATGGGACTTTGGTAATGCCTGCGGAATCACCCCATGTTTCGGATCCAAGCGGCTGGAGTGATGACAGAGTCAAAGCGGAGTGGCATGACGTCATTCGTGCCCATCTGCCCATCTTTGATCCGCTCACGACGCCAACCACGATGGGCGCGGTTCCTGAGGCCTTCAGAACTTTCCCGGGAACGGTAAGGAGCAATCACCCATTGGTTTCCGTCTGTGCCAACGGGCGATTTGCGGTGGAAATCACCAAGCATCATGCGTTGTCATTCTGCGAGGGCCCAGGAACGCCGTTTGAAAAGCTCTACGATCTCGGCGCCTCTACGTTGTTACTGGGCGTTGGCTTTGAGCGCTGCACGTCATTGCATTACGCAGAATCGCTGGTCCCTGCGAGACGAACGACGATGAGTCGGTTTCCTATGATGCAAAACGGCGAACGCGTCTGGATGGAGGTGCCCGACATGGCGCATGACAATGGTGTCCACTTCCCGAGTGTAGGCGCCCGTTTTGCAGGCATGCGGACGCTTCGAGCTGCACCTGTGGGTAACGCGGACTCCGTGCTGTTCTCCACGCGGGAGCTCGTAGACTTTGCGAAGGATTATTTCGCAAGCGCGCTTGGTTGAGCCGAATCGGCGAGCTGTTCGATCTCCGAAGGAGAAAGGCCGACGGCGTAGCCGCTCGGCCGCGATGCGGCCAGAAGAGATTCGGATTGTGTGTTCGGGTCTCGCTCTTTCTTGAGGTCAGACGAGAATTGATCCTTCGCCGGCAGTGGCGTAGGCGGAAGGTTGGATTGAACCGCAGTGGGGAGCATTCACGGGGCCGCTGGCGCTTTCTGAGTGAAGCGGTACCAATAGCGTACGTCCGTCGCAACGGGAATGAGCATCGCGATGACCAGATCGCGTTCAGTCGTCCTCACGATGAGTGATCCATCCTCGGCGCGAAAGAGTTCCAAGGAGGTGTGGATTTCACCGACGATGCCGTCGCTGCTGACGCCGCCGGGGCTATTTGGATCCTTCAAATACCGTTCGAGCGCCGTACACTTTCCGTCATCGTGCAGTAGATAGTTGCGAACCGTGCCATCCGCCTGTGTCGCGATGGCTTCAACCGATGCACCCGAGAGCTGGAGTTCCACGGACGATGCGATCGTCGTCTGTTTAATACTCGGTAGCAAGATCCTGTGTAGATGGAGCGGTGCGTGCCCCGGTTCGGTCTCACCAATATCCTCAAATGTGCCGGTGACATCGACGCAGCCAGTCTTGCCGATGGCGTGGAGCGGGCTCCAGGTTGACGGATATCTTGGCGCGTGCACGATGCAACCGGTCAGAACGAGCGAGAGCAGACTAATTTGTAGGCTGCCGGTGATCCCTTTTATAGATGTCCTGTTGCCGTAGGTTTTTTCCACAAGCCCGTCCCTTTTTGCTAAAGAGAGCGGACAGTATCCGACGGCATTCGCGATCACGAGGGAAATCGTTCAAGTATTATGGGATGCGACCGTCGGTATTACCGACCACCACTTTGCGCGAAACCGGAGCCGGCTGGACGAACTTCAAATAACTCGAGCCAACACGGTACAATCCAGTTGCAGTATGGACCTACCGGTCGCCAATGACGTTTCGGCGAAAATGTCAATTTGCGATTACTTCGCCATTGTGAAACGGAAGCCGACCCGACGACGGTGTTTCAGCCCGCATTCGTCGCTATTGCGTTGCCGCACGCTTTGTGTTCGGATCATACCCGGGCGGCAGTATCAGACGGATATTGGGGTCCGTGGGCGCGCGCGCCCGAAACGTGTCGAGCTCGGCCTGCAGGTTTCCGATCATCTGATGGATCGCGTCGTCGAAGCTCCGGGTCCGGGCTTCGCGCGCGCGCTCCGAAAATCCGATCATCGTCGCGGTACCCTTGGTGTTCGAGATGCCGCTGGCCCGCATCAGCAAGCGGCGGCTCTTGATGTCGAAGACCGCCGTATCCACCGCGGTCAGGATGTCATACCGGTCGCCGTCGATGACATAGGCGCCTATGCCGGTCCAGTACAGGAATGACCATCCCGTTGCGCCGGAATTCTGGACCTGGTCGAAGGAAACAAGCACCACGACGTCGAGGTTCAGCAATGCCGAAATACGATCGAGGTTCTTGAATCCGCCGGCCGGTTCGAGGTACACGGACGGAATCACGACCATTTCCCGGACGAACGGATAATTTGCAAAGGCGCTACGCACTTCGTCAGCGAGTTTCAGCCGATCACTTTCGGGGAGACGGAATTTCGCGTCGGATTGGTCCGGCACAAAGCCAACGCCGACCCGGAATGGCACCGTGAGTTCGGCTACCTGGGTGGACGCAGCTGGGTTCTGCTCGGTTCGCGGATAAAGATAAGCGAGAACCGAGGCGACTTGTCGCTGCTTGGTGCTTGGCTGCATGGAGGCGCACCCCGATACGACCAGCGCAATCGCCGTGGCAACGAGCACCGCAAAATTTCTTGGCATGGGGCTACCCTCGACTTTCAGTACAGTACGGCTTGAGCGCGTCGTTGATATGGGCGGAGAGTTGAATCCAAGGAGCGGCGCTAGCGAGCACCGCCCTCCGATACTGCTCCTCCGCAGACCGCCCAAATTAGTTAGCACAGTTAGTAAACGGCAGACCAGGAATGCCGCCGGCAGCTTCATGAGTACCGTAGGACGCGTCTGTAATCGAGGCGCCGCCGACTGCGTTCAACGTTAGTCGGTCCATGTTTTGAATCAGAATATTCTCGTTGCAGGCGCCGGATACGTTGATGGTGTTTGGCAGCGAGCCGAGCGGTCCCTGAAGGACCTTCAGTGCGGCACCGATGCTGTTGATGCGCTCTTTCGAGCTGCAATCGACCGAAAGCGTAAGGGCTTGCGCTACCGATCCGGCCGACAGCAGGAGAATCGACGCGAATACATATCTTGCGAGTTTGAACATTGTCATGACTCCCAGATGTTTAGACCTTATAACGAGATCTGACGACCCTGATTTTCTACACGCTGCCGGCAGGCAAGGGAGATGATGCAAGCGATGTCGACTTGTCGTGCGTTCAAGCGCGGCCTTCCCCACACTGCCAAATGACCACGGTCGGAACCGTACGTCAGGCGCGCCGCCAGCGCCTGATAATTCGCCGCAGAGTCCTGATTTTTTCCTGATGAAGTACTTATGAACGCGTTACGACGCACCGTTGGCTCGATGAGCCACCGGTAACCGTCGAATGGCATGCGCGCGTGTTGCGCGTGGTTGCGACTACGCACCGCATCATCAGTTCAACATAACCGGTTAGACAAACACCCAATGCGCCGGAATCAGCGCGGTTGTATCCTCAGTATCTTTGCGCCATCCTTTGACACTTCATAACAAATATTGCGTCCGTGCTCGTTCCCACTGCCTGATTGCACTTGCCGATTGGGGTGGCCGCCATCGGATCCCTGTTTGACGGCGGTAGGATTGGGCACGAAATCTACCGTAAACGACTCCGCAGATTCCTGGATGACCACATAGAAATCTCTCGAATCTGCCTTAGGCAGCTCCGTCGCGAATTGCTTCAATGCAAGTTCCGCTGCCTTTAATTCAGCCATAGACAAATGCAAATCGCGCGGCGCGCCGGCCGTGGGCACAAGCCCTATAAATGAAGCATATTTTCCATTTCTTTGCGAATCCCAACTCAATTTGATCTGAGTGTCGTTCAACAAAGTTTCGCCTGTGTAAGTTAGGGAGCCAAATTCTCTGGATAGGGCGCTGTTGTAGTAATTCGCCGCTGAGCACGCGGTCAACTGATCAACGGTCCCGTTGGGACAGGAGGTCATGCCAGCTCCAGAGTTAATACACAACCCGCCGGCGCATGTATAGACTGGCGGCGGTGCGGAAGACGGTTGAGTAGCGCAAGTTTGCGAAATACTCTTGAGCGGGATGCCGATCAATGAGCAAGCGATAAGAATGCGAGCGACGGCGATCCAGGCAAACGGTGGGCACAATCGAACTGTGGGTAGTTCAAAACTCAACATGGGAACTCCGATCCACTCGTTGGGCGTTGAACGGCGAGCCAAGAGCACTCGCTCGCTGTTGCGTCAGCGCTGCAACTCAACACCGTTCCAAAACCCGATCCAGTGAGCCACTTGCGCATAGGAGGCCCGCGGCGCCTCGTAAGCCCAAGCCGCCCGCTCGCTGCGTTGGCTTCCGTCCGTTAAATTGAAAAACTGCACACTATGCGGACAGCGATGGTCGGCCTCAGTCTTGGGGGCCGACTGCAGAAATTCCATGCGTACCGACGCAGGTGGGAAGTAGTGATAGCCGTCGAGTTCGATCGTCTGGTCGCTTTCCGCTATGACCTGACCGTGCCACGTGGCTTTCATAAGTTCTCCTTCTTCGTTGTCGTGTCCGCACTTGGTTCAGCTTACGCCAAGCCGTCAACGCTCAGCCAGCGGCAGCGTACGTGTTACTTCCTCGATCGCGGCCTTCAGCGTATCGACGATGAAGTCGGCCTCGGGCTTCGTGATCGTCAGGGGCGGCGACAGGATGTTCAGGTGCCCGACCGGCCTGACGATCAGGCCATTGGCCTCACACACATCGGAGATGCGCTTTGAGATGTTCAGATGGTCCGGCAGGTTCGCTTTCGTCGCCTTGTCCGCCACAAATTCGACGCACATCATCATCCGCCGGCCACGCACCTCGCCGACCAGCGGCAAGGCCTCAAGCTCCCGGAGCCGTCCCTCGAAGTAATCGCCGACCTGCCGGGCGTGCTGCAGGATATTCTCCCGCTTGATGATCTCGATGTTCCGCAGCGCCACCGCGCAGCAGACCGGATGGCCGGAGTACGTGAAGCCGTGTGCGAACCACGCGTCGGGATCCGGCGTGTTGATGACCTCGTGGATCGCGTCCGAGTAGATCGTCGCCCCCAGCGGCAGGTACCCCGAGGTGAGTCCCTTGGCGCAGTTGATGATATCCGGCTCGATCCCGAACTCGGACGATGAGGCGAACCAGTGCCCCACCCGGCCGAACGCCGTCACGACCTCATCGGCGATGAACAGGATCCCGTGGGAGCGGGCGACGCTCCACATGCGCTCGAGGTACGCGGGCGGCGGGACAACGACGCCGCCCGCTCCCTGGATCGGCTCGGCAACGAACGCGGCGATGTTCTCCGCGCCCAATTCGGCGATCTTGCCTTCGAACTCGCTCACGAGGAAATCCGTAAACTCACTCACGCTCATACCGGCCGGCCGGCGGTAGGGATATGGCGCCGAGAGGTGGTGTATGAACCCCTCGGCATAGCGGAAATGCGGGGTTCGATCACCGTCGCGATGGCCGACCGAGATGCCGAGGTAGGTCGAACCGTGGTAGGAATTCCTGCGCGAGATGATGTGCCGTCGCGAGCCCTCGCCGCGGCGCGAGTGATAATAATGCGCGAGCCTGATCGCGCTATCCATCGCGCACGACCCGGACGTCGAATAAAAGACATGATTGAGGCCGCCCGGCGCGATGGCGGCGAGCGCCGCGGCGAGTTCGGCCGCGGGTATGTTGCCCATGTCCACGAATGAATTTGAATACGGCAGCCGCCTCGCCTGCTCGGCCATCACATCGACGAGTTCATCGCGCCCGTAGCCGATGTTGACGCACCACATGCCGCCAATCCCATCGAGATAGCGCTTGCCGTTGATGTCCGTGATGTATGCGCCCTTCGCATCGGCGACGATCAGCGAACCGTCCCGTCGAAAGCTGTCGTGATGCGTCCACGGATGCAGGACATGGTCCCGATCCATCTGCCAGATTTCGTCGCTAGTGCTGCTGAGTTCGTGAACGGGCGCCATAAACACTTGTTAGAAGAATGATTCCTGGCCGCCAATATACACTCAGCCGCGCGCGCAGCCCGATCGGGGCCGCTATTTATTCTCGTGAACCTTATACGAGAACCGTAAACCGAGTGTCCGCGGACGGATGATCGTGTTCATCTTGACAAACTCGGAATAGCTCGAGAACGGCACCCCCTGTGTGTTGCTGATGTTGACGCCGTATATCTGCATGGTCCACGCATCCTTGGCGATGCCTATCGCCGCGTCATAGGTCGAAAAACCGGGATCGTGGAAATCGACGGACACGCCCTGCAATGTCGTGCTTAGCGGGTCGGTATTGGCATAGGACCCGCTCTGATGCGTGCCCGCGACTTGCCAGAACGCCTGGTACTCTTTGATAGGAAATTCGTAGCGAATACGAATATTGCCTTGGAACGGGGGCGATACTGCGAGAGGCGAGCCCTCGGCGCCGAAGGGATTGACGACATCAATCGGCTGGCCGGTCTTCGGATCGACCAACGAGAGCGTCTTGACCACTTTGCTGTTGTTCTCCGATGCCGAGGCGGTCACCGTCAGACCGTCGAATACCCGCGCGACGACCGAGGTCTCCGCTCCGCGCACCCTATAGTTCGGTCCGTTGGCGATGAACTCCAGATTGCCGGTTATGCCGGGGTCGAAGATTCCGATCTGCACGTTCTTCCAGTCTTCTTGGTAGACGGCTCCGTTCCATTGCAGCCGGTGGTTCTGCCACTCGGTCTTCCAGCCGAGTTCATTGTTGATCAGTACGTCCGGCCCATAGGTAAGAGGCGGCGTGTACAGTCCGTAGAGCGGCGAGCTCGGCGAGATGATGGACTGCGCCCGGTTGAATCCTCCCGGGCGAAAACCTTGCGACCAGGTGTAGTACAACAAGTGGTCCGGCGTAATGTGCCAGCTCAAATTGGCGCGGCTCTTGAAGCCCGTGTAAGTCTCGGCCGGATTGTTCGCGTTCAGATTGTAGCCGTTGGCTTCGGGCAGAGTGCACGGGCTCGTCGGGACATTGCCATCATAAGGACCGTAGATCTCGCAGCCGAAGCTGCCGACGGTGGATCCCACCTCGAAAGTTTTCATGCTGTAGTAGCGAGTGCCGAGCGTGAGCGTCAAAGACTTGGGGATCAGGTCGTAATCGACCGAGCCGAAGGCGGCTCTCTGCGTATAGCCGATGGTAGTGTCGTCGAAATATACGTCGCCCACGGGACGCACGCCTGGATTGTTGGCAGTGGCGCCGGGCGGCGGTGCGACGGGCACGAAGTTCGGGCTCGTTCCATAGTGCCAATCCGACTGGTCGTGTATCGTAAAGTTCTCCCAGAATAGACCGCCGAGAGCGCGCAGGCGCCAATCGTCCGGCGTGCTCAGCCGCATTTCGTGACTCTGATGCGTGCTGTTCTCCTTTTCCGTAAAAAATGCGCTGGGAGAGTAGCAATACCCCGCGGAGCCCGATGTCGGCTTCCCGCCGATGAACGGGTAACCTGGATAGTTGCACTGGTAGTAGCTCGCGTACTGGCCGCGCGAATAGTTCGTGTAGTCGGCCTGCTGGCTGACGTTGCGATCCAAGTAACTGCCCGCGTAGACGAGCTTAAGCTTGCCGATACGGCCATTGACGGTCAATTGCGTGTCTTCGAACTTGTCCTTGTCATAGGACGGGTTGTAAAGCTGAACCGACAACGGGGGCAGCGGCCGGCCCAAGCCATCGTACTGCTCCTCCCAAGAAACGCCGCCGGCGTCCATATCTTGGTAAGACTGCGTGAGGAGCGCGTCCCAATCATCGTTTATCTTCCACAAAGCGGAAACGCGCAGGCCCTTGTAGACCACCGGGTTGATGGCATTGGCGACGAGCGAACTATTGTTGATCGGGCCGCTGCCTGGCGGCACGACGCCGCCGAAATAATTGACGACCACATCGTCGGTGGGGGCGCGGGCGAACGTTCCGGGGATGTTGTTGATGTAACCACCCCGGGATTCATCGTAGATCACCGCGCGTAGCGCCAACGTGTCCGCAATGATCGGCAGATTGATCGTGGCGTCGATATTGTTGCTGGGGTCACCGCCCGCGGTAATCGCATAGCCCGCGTTGACGTTGACTTCAGTGGCGTCGAGCTTCGGCTTGTTCGTGATGTAGCGCAACACACCGGCCTGTGCGCCGGCGCCGAAGAGCGTGCCCTGCGGACCCTCGAGAACCTCAATGCGCTCGAGGTCCGCGGCATAGACGTCGAGGTTGCGGCCCGGCAGTTGCCCGGATTGCTCATCGAGATAGACCGCAACGTTCGGAAAGATGGTAGGCGCCGCGCCCCCGCCGTTACCGGCCTGGGTAAAGGAAAGGCCGCGCATGTAAATATCGCCCTGACCGGGGCCATAACCGTCGGACGTTACGTTAGGCAAATATTTCAGGAAATCATCGAATGTGGCGACGTTGAGCTGAGAGATCGTTGCGCCGGTCAGCACCTGCAGCGTGATAGGTACCTGCTGCGCGCTCTCGGTGCGGCGCTGCGCAGTGACCATGATTTCCTCGAGTTGACTCCCGGCGGATTCTGCGGTGGACGCCACGCCGGGCGCCTGCCGTGCGTCCGTGAATCGCAAGCTGATCGTATGTCCGTCGTCGGACGCAATCGCGAGGCCGGTCCCTTCCAACAATTGCTTGAGCGCAGCGCGGATGTCCATCGCTCCGTGTACCGTGTGAGTCTTGACCCCCACGAGCTTGTCGGCGGGAGCGATGATCTGCACGTGCGCTTGGCGGGCGAACTCAGGTATCGCCGATGCCGCGGGCTGCTCCGGCACATCGAACGAGGTCGTCTGCGCCAGAGCGGTACTCAGCCTCGCGGCCCCGAGCGCCAGTGCGATTGCGTGAGATAGCTTGCGGTGCGACCGCGGTTTCGCTCGTTCCATCCCTCGCCCCTTCGTTATTCGTGGGGTGCAACGGAGGCAGGTGCACCATGAATCCCTCTCGTCCATTAGAACGGACGAGAAAGACACTTCCGCCATCATTGCAGAGATTATTTTTGGGCGCCCGGGCCGGACTCGAGAATCAGCCGGTCGCCGTCGGTTCGCACATGGGCGTTCATCATGGCCGCGGCGGCGGTGACAAATGCTACAGGATCAGTGGTTTGGAATTGGCCGACCACGGTTTGGGAGGCTAGGGCGGGATCGCGGACCACAATGGTACGGGCGTTGTAGCGATTGAATTCGGCAGCTGCTTCCCCGATTGTCCGGCCGTTTAAGTCGATGACGCCGTTTCCCCACGCGAGCGCTCCTGCCAGCTCCGCCGCAGTCAACTCCGCCGGTTGAGACGTTTGCACAGGAGTCGTGACTAGCCTTTTGTGGGCCGCGACGCGCACCGCGGGCTCTGGGCTGCTCGCTTCGCGCCAGACATCGACGGTGCCGTGAGTCACAATGACATCGACGGAGGCGTCTGAACGGCGATCGACTACGAACGCAGTGCCGACGGCGCGCACACGAACATTTCCTGCTTGGACGATGAACGGACGCGCGGAATCCTTCGCCACCTCGAACAATGCCTCGCCTGCTTCGAGAGAAACGAGCCGGGTAGCGGACCCGTAGCGCACAGAGACTCGGCTAAGAGTATCCAGCGTGACGCGCGTTCCGTCCGCGAGGTTTAGCTGTCGGATCTCACCGCGCGCCGTGGCGACGTGGGTGCGGGAATAACCTTGCCATGCCCACAGCGCCGTAGTAGCGGCTACTAGAACGGCCGCTGCCGAGGCCCACGGTATCGCCATGCGCCATCGCCGCGCGGTTCGCGATTCGCGCAGCTCGCCGGCTGCTCGATAGACTTGCGAACGATCCATATATACCCAGCCGGCCTGGGCGCGCGCGAGTGCTCCCGTGCGCCGAGGGTCCGCACTGAGCCACTCCTCGAGCGCCGCCTGCTCGCTCTCAGTCAGATGCCGGTCGATCCTGACGGCCCACTCCGTTGCCGCCGCATCGATCGTGGCGGCGCTCTCACGCATCGCGCGTGGCCTTGTCTGCAACCTGGTCCCGCCCGGCGCGAATGTCGATATCTTTCTCCGTCGTGTTCAAGTCTTCCAGAATCATCCGTAGTGCGCGAACCATGTGTTTCTCGACGGTATTTTCACTGACTCGCAATTGGACGGCGATGGCTTTCTGCGGCATATCGTCGAACTTGCGCATCAGAAATACCGACCGGCATGCGGCCGGCAAGCGAGCTATCGCCCGGTAAAGACGCTCGAGCTCCTGACGGCCCGACAAGATACGCTCCGGTGTGAGGCCTTCGTCTAAGACGGTCGACTGGCTGATTTCCGCCATTGCCTCGATAGAAACCAATTTGGAGCGGCGGATATGGTCCAAAATCAGGCGCTTGACGGTCTGGTATAGATAGGCCTTAGGGTGCGTTATATTCGAAACTGTCGTCAAACTCGCAAGTTTCGCGTACGCCTCTTGGATCAGATCATCCGCTTCGAGCGCACGGGGAGCGACACGTCTGAGCCACCGGCGTAATTGGGGTTCCAGCGGCATGATATGGATCGCTAGCCACTGCGCGCGCGCTGTCGAAATTGCCGGCATCTAAGTCTCCCGATCCGCAGGATACTACCAATCTCACGAAATCGTTCACGGAGATGAGACCTTCTTCGGGAATCCGCGCACCGTCAGCAGCAGCAAGGCGCGAAGAACTCGCGCCATCGCGTATCCAGCCCGTCAATATTCAATCCCTCATCAGCGAGCAGGGGCGATCGGCTTGGTCGGTGCTCGCAAAGGCAGGTGCGGTGACTACGGTTCCGCGATCCCTAGATGCAACGCTTGAATTATTCGAAGGTTGACCGCTGATCCGCAAATATCGCGGGCCTTGGTGCCGGCGCAACCGATCATCAGCAATCCCGGATGGGCGAACCGCAGCGTAACTAATCAATGTGCTAATCGCTGATCGCGAGCGCCGATGGCAGAGTGCCGGCAGTGTACGGGGAGCCGCTCACGGCCGAGAGTGCACCCGTAGTGGCATCGATGGCAAAGAGGGAAACATTGCCAGAGCCGGCGTTCGCTACGTAAAGGAAACTACCGGTGGGATCGACTGTCACGGCCGAAGGTTCGTCTCCGGCTGCAAACGGCGAGCCGGCGACCACGATCAAAGTCCCATTGGTGCCGAGGGCATAGGCTGAAAGGTTGTTCGAGCGTTCGTTGGCGAGGTAGACAAAATTGTCCAGCGGGTCGATGGCCACCGCATTCGGGCTGGTGCCTGTCTTATAGGGCGATCCGTACAGCACGAGGGCCGTTACCGGCGGTGAACGGTGAACTGCTCACGGCGGTCAATGCGCCGGTCAATGCGCCATTGGAGCTATTGGCAAACTTTCTTGGATACCATACAACCTCCTATAGACCCACCGTGCCGGCGATGATTACCGGACCGGCGCGCTTAAAAATCCCAGGCAACCGCCACATCGAGCCCGTGATCGAGTCGAGGCGCGAAACCCACCCGGTAGCGGGACGCCGGTTTTTTGCTCCAGCGTTCGCCGGGTGGAACTGCCACACCGATCAGTGCGCCGAGCCCGGCGCCGAGGAGTGCGCAAACGGCTGCGACCTCGCCGTTGCTCACAAGGTGATTTTTTTCGCCGGCGCTCGCCAGCTCACCGCCGGCAGCTCCCAGAGCGGCGCCGATGCCCGCGCCGATCGCCGCATCAACGGCCCGCGAGCGGGGACCCTCACTCACGTCCAGCTGCGAGATTCTCTCGCGCAGCACCGACACCGATTCAGCGCGGCCCGGCACATCGATTGTCAGGGACAGATCATCGACCATTTTGATCGTGCCGACGACTTTGCCCGAGGAAATATCCGGTGTCAGAATGCGAACGCGCGTACCGGGAGTGAGCCAATGCTGTATCGGCGCATCCTGGTCCGCCGCTGACGCGGATGCACAGCCGAAGGTCGACAAGACAAGTGCACCGTTCAAGCTCACAACAAAGCCCAGCGAGAGCTTATTCTTGGGTCTGATCATCGGCTACTCCAGTTGGTTTGAGTCTCATAGGGAAAAGCCTCAAAGCTCGATACCTTGTTCTCGGGTGCAAACATTGCGTCTCTGCTGCCGTCGGAACCGTACGTCAGCCGCAGCCGTCGGTGCCTGATGATTCGTTGATCGTTATCTGATGAATTGCTGATCGGTGTGGTGATGCCGTCGCCGGGTGGTCAAGCGAGTGCGCGCGGACGTGAGGTCACCTCGGTGCCGACGGACCCGGGAGGGTTGTGGGCGTGCGGGCGAGCGGAGGATCGCTGCGGGGCGACCCGGCTGGCCGCTGAGACTCGCATCTCATTGATCTTCGCCCGGCTGCAAGCCAGGATGTCGTCATCTTGGCTGAAGATCGCCTATTGCCTACTCTGCTTTTGTTGCCGGGCTTGGACGGTACCGGAAAGCTATTTAGTCATTTCGTGGATGCGCTAGGGCCGAGCATTGACACCCAGATCGTGACCTATCCCGTGGACCGGCGTTTGGGCTATGCCGAGCTCGAAACGCTGGTGCGCGCAGGACTGCCAAACGGCAAACGCTACGTCTTGCTCGCGGAGTCCTTTTCCGGCCCGATTGGAATTCGGATCGCGGCAGATCCCCCGCCGGGTCTTGTCGGCGTAATCCTCTGCGTCACGTTCGCCAAGAATCCGTATCCGTTGCTCGCATGGACTCGGTCATGGGCGGCGGCTTTTCCTGTTAGGTCGCTTCCCCGCTGGGTGCGCGCGCCGTTCATGTGGGGAGCGTTGTCGGCAGACCGAGCCTCGTCGGATGCCGAACGCGCTACCGCCGCTGTTGACGAAGGGGTTCTGCGCCATCGAATCGCCGCCGTCCTCGCGGTGGATGAGACGAAGGCCTTGGCGCGAATTCGCATACCCACTCTAGTGCTGCAAGCAACCGCTGATCATCTCGTGCCGAGTGCAGCGAGCCAAGATATTCTTCGCACTCTGCCTCGTGCACAGCATATCGACATCGAAGGACCGCATCTATTGCTGCAAACGCGTCCGACGGAGTGCGCGGCGGCGGTGATTGAGTTTATTAAGACGCTGTAGTCCGTGCGTAAAGGCGCACGGTCGCGGCGTGCGACCTACCGGCTGAGCGCGGTCAACATGAGTGCGCGAAGTCGATCGTGCGGCGGCGGATTCGCAGTAATTACAGCGATCTGGATTCCTCGGGAACCGCGCACGGCGACCCACTCAGCTGCTTTTGTCGCGGCAAGCACTCCGATCTTCGAGAAGGCGCCGTCGCCGACTCCGGGCTCGAGCGTCGGCTTTTGAGTCCCGATTGCATCGTCCGAGTTAGCCAGTTGTTCGAATACCACTTCTGAGCTTCCGCGGGCGACTTGAATTGGTAGAGCTCGACCGCGAATTGATTGAAGCTCGGCTGATTCGAAACTTCGAAACCATACTCGCATTGCCCCCCGCCTTCACCGTTCTCGCCCGGGTTGGGCGGCCCTACCGGGTGGCCTAGGGCCGAAGATATGTCGGCCGCGGTGAGCGCAGCGCAGGCATCAGGCGCGGCGTGCGCGACCGAGAGCCTGCCGATCGCGATGGCAGCTGCCACGAAGGTACTGAGAAGCGGGCGGGAGAAGCGGGCGATCGACATAGAGCCTCCGGTGCATGACAGGCGAATCGGTGGGCTGGAGCTTCCTGACTTCCGGTTAGTGTATCCCGCCGATGGCCCTAGATATACGTGAAACCGAAAAAGCTACGCATCCTCGGCGCTGATCCGTCAAGATGACGCGCTGCGTTGAATCGCTTTGCTGGTGTTTGCGAATGAATACGATCCCAAGCTCTCCCGTCCCATCGCGGGCATTGTCGCCGCTCGTCGTGAGCTGCTTGGCAGTGACTTGGCTGGTTTGGGGTTCGACCTATCTGGTCATCCGTTTCGCGCTGGTGGGTTTCACACCCTACTTTCTTATGGCGACCCGTTTCGTAGTCGCCGGCGGACTTCTGCTGGGATGGCAACTGGCGCGGGGCGCCTCGATGCCGACGGTACGCGAGTGGCGCAACGCGACACTCGTCGGCGCGTTGATGCTCGGCGGCGGCATGGGCGGCGTCGCCTATGCGGAACAAACTATTGCCTCCGGTTTGGTTGTTGCCTTTATCGCAGTAATGCCGCTGCTCTTGGTGGTGATCAATCTCGCGGTCGGCGTTCGTCCGCGACGCAGCGAGGTTTTGGCGGTCGTAGTCGGTCTTGGCGGCGTGCTGATGCTCACTCGAGGACAAGGGCTTCACGGCTCCCAGGCGGGACTCATCGCGATCATGATCGGCACCACGGGGTGGGCGCTTGGCAGCGTGCTCGCTCAGCGGGGATTCGCACTTGCACCGGGCGCGACGGGGTTTGCGACCGAGATGCTGAGCGGCGGACTCGTGCTATTCCTCATTTCGGCCCTGCGGGGAGAGTCGTGGCATTGGCCGGCACAGGCAGGCGTTTGGCTGGCATGGCTCTACCTGGTGGTGTTTGGATCGCTGATTGCGTTTAGCGCCTATATGCTGCTACTCGCACGTACTTCGGCAAGTCTTGCCGCCAGCTACTCTTTGGTGAATCCTATCGTTGCCCTGCTGCTTGGAGTGACGGTGGGCGCCGAAACGGTGTCTACGTGGGAGTGGCTATCATCGGGCGTCGTCATGATCGGCGTGGTGCTTTTATTTGCCGGTCGGCGTCGATAGACGGCGGACGATCGCGTGGTGTCCTCGGTGCTGGCGCATTGAGCAAACAGGGGTAGGTGACGCTCTCAGAAAGCGCGCCAGCGTGCAGCACAACGAATAAGACCTGGGGTCAGATGTCAGTGACAGAGCCTTCTCGCGCTGTATTTCTCAGCTACGCCTCGCAAGATGCGGAGGCGGCGCAACTGGTGACAAGAACCCGGATGGCACCCGCAGCCCTCCGATCCCTGAGTGTTGTGTTTTTAGACGAATTATCAACCGCGGACTATGCTGGGCGAGCCGTCAAAGGTCGTCGCTGCGACCATGTCTGGCCCGCAGACAGTCGGTGCCTCGAAGTGCTCGACATAATGCCGTCATTCTCTTTCCTCGGCTTGAATTGCCATCAGTTCGCCCTGGAATCACGCTGCTTCAGTGCACCGAACACAAGCGCGAGCGCGACGAAGACTCCGCCGATTACCCAACGGTGGTTGAACCAAAGCGTGTCAATCCGCGCCCGTTGTGGATCCAATCGCGAATACGCGATGGGAACAGCATCGCCGGTTGCAAATCGGACAATCGACTGTTGAGACGAATTGACGACGCGGTGCACGCCGCCATTCGCATCGGAAAATTCAAATATCGGATAGACCTGTCTCGCGTGCGGGCGGTCGAACCCAACCACAATTCCCTGTACGTAGGCTGCGTCCGGGGTCGAGCGTTGGTAGCCGCGGTCGATCAGCATGCCGGCAAGCACGAAGATCACGGCAACCGCGAACAGTAGTTTCAGGCGCATGGATTCTTCCGCGATAAATGGTTGTGTTCACGGGAGCAGCGCCATATTACTGGCTCCGCTGGTTCCCGTGCCGCCAGATTGAGTACTAATCCGGAATGATTGCAATAAACGTTATTTGAGCTATGGAGCAATTGAATTATGGACATGGGCTGCCATTTTCTCAAGCAGCGCGTCCGGGGTAATTAGGTTCGATTGATACGCCGGCTCGTTCTGTCCGGAGGGTCATCGGCGTATTGTGACTTTTCTCGCCGAGCGCTGGCATTGCCCGCAGCAGTCGGGCATGCTCGGGTCCGAGTCACCTATCGACCAATTGACAATGGAGTTCGCTGTGGCTTTGACCCGCATCCTGTGCCCTATGACGCTGCTCGCAGTGCTGTCGCTGATCGCGCCGTGGACAGCGCGCGCCGATGCCCCCAGTGCCTGCAAATTTCTGACGCCGTCCCTCGTCTCGGCCGCACTGGGCAAACCTCAAGCTGAACAATGTGGCCGGCCTTCGTGCTGTCGACACCACCAGCAAATTGGTATTCACCACGGCAGTCAGCACAATGCCATTCGCTGCGGTACTCGTTGTGAGCATTCTTTTTGCGTCGGTCGAATACCCGAGCTGGCTGATGTGGTGGTTATGGGGTACGTATCCGGTATGCGCGTACGGCATTCTCCGGGCGTGGTGGATTAGCCTGTTACGCTGACGCAAAGCGGACGTTGTCCCGAGGCGGCTTAGGGTCGGACCGCAGGCTCGACTAGAGAAATTCGAGGTGTATCCTAGATGGCGTTAGCTAACGCGCCTGCTGCATACTGACTACGCGTCAAGTAATCCCATACCAACAACCCGGGGGATTTATGAAAACACTGCCATACGTTCTCAACCGCGGTCCATTCTTTGGGGTCCTGATTTATCTCGCGTTTGCCTCCGGCTGCGCAACCAATATGAAGGTACCCATCCGAGACCCTGAACCTTCCGCGTCCCAATACGTCAAACCTAGCCAGTCTGCGCCTGTAACCCTGTATTTCGTCGACAACCGTAGCGCCGATAACAAGGGCGCCCTGCTCACGGGACGCATACGCATGCAATTGACGACGGGTGATAAGTCATTCGACGCGGCTCCGTGGCTGGCCGAGCAAACTGTCAAAGAGATGGTCGCGCGCGGCCTGCCTGTGCAACTAGGCAATGATGCCAAGGGACCCGATACGGTCATCATTCAGCGCATTCATATCGAGAATCGACGGGTCAGCGGTTTTTCACCCTTCGAGACATTCACGAGCGCGAGTGCAGACGTCGTGACGCCAGCCGGCACGACGCGCATTGCTACTTTCATCAAGCGAGGCAAGGTTCCCGTTTGGTCATTCAACGAAGTGATCGACCCCACTTACAGCGACCCTCTGGGTCTGACGGCCAAAGAATTCGCCGCCAAGCTTTCGCGAATAATCTTCGCTGCCGAGCTGAGCGATTCGCAAGTGGACGCGTTGATCGCCAAGACCAGCGGCTCCAACATTAATTATCGCGATGTGTACGAGCTCGGTTTTAGCAACAATCCACGTGCCATTCCCCAACTACTCAGTCTTACCGCGAACAAGGATGACGAAGTACACCAGGCGGCATTCTCCTCGCTGGGCATCTTGCGCGATACGCGCCATTTTGACGTCATGGCGACAGCTGCGCGGGACTCGAACAGCGATTGGGAGGATCGCGCTGCGGCGCTGAAGGCCATTGCCGACCTCGGCACACCAGAGTCGGTAGCCTTTCTCCAAACCGAAAGGACCCGCTTGCAGCCGCTGACAGATGCCGAGTCTATGCGCAGCAAGGAGCTGATCGGCTTGTACTTGAACTGATGCGTAGCAGTATTCGTACGGTTGCAGAGCAATCTCGAAGGAGCCGCTTCGGCACTTTCGTTTTGCGTGAAATGAAAGATAGGCCCAGAACCGTTCGAATCGGAAGCCAAACACTGGGAACGCAGGCGGGGTGCCGAAGAATTCGACGATACCCCCAATGGGCTGGGAGGACTATGAGGGGTGGTAATACCGGCTAAGGCGCCACAGGCATTCCCAGTGACGAAACTGGCTTCACGGAGTACGTGGCCAGCCGGCTCCGCAGCGAAGTCGGTGATTCGACTGTCGTCGTCAAGGGTCCCTTGACCCTGAAGCTAGGCGGCTTGCAAGCCAATCTCGATCGCACCTTTGGGTTTTGCGAGCACAACGCAAGCGGATGTCCAATGGAGATTTCGACATTCGTCAGGGGTACTGCCGAAGCTTACAGAGCTCAGAATGCGCCGATCACGCGTGACACGATTCGCGTCGTAGTTCGGACTACCCAGTATGTGTACGAATACGCGCGCAGCGCTCAAGCTCAAACCGCTGATGGATGTCGCGAAGATTGCCGGCCGCGGACGCATCGGCCAACTTACGGGAGATTCCTTCTACCCCAGTCGCCTCGCGCTACTTGACACTTGGGCGCCGCTTGCCGACGCCCAAGGCGGCAAGCTGATCGTAGCTGCACCGGCCACCGACGCAGTATTCTACGTTGGTGATGATTCACGTGTAGCAATCGACGCATTACGAACTTTGGCCCGCAATATTATGAGTCAAGCTCCTCATCCCCTCTCCGAGATTCTGCTGCGTTGGACGCCCACTGGATGGGAGGTCGTTCGTTGACCAATGTGCTCGAGGCGATTCTTGCTCGATCTGCTCGTCGATAGCACGTGAGCGCTATCTCTTTAACATTCCTCCTGCGCGATCAGCCCGTGTCGGTCCGATCGCTCGGGCTATTTCTTCAGCGGGTATGGGGTGCCGTCGCGGTGCTTGTAGCGCATCACGCCCGGCCCGGCGATCATATCGATGTCCGAATAGACGCAGCGATCCTGCGGATCGCTATTGCCGATCTCGAGTACCCTGGCAGGACGGTTGGATTTATTGATGAGGTGATGGCCATCGGGGTCGCCGCGTCGGAACGCGGCGCAATCTCCGGCCTGCAGCACTTCCTCGCCACTGTCGGTGACCAGTGTCAGCTCGCCCTCGAGCACCCACACCAGTTCGTCCTCGTGGCTGTGCCAGTGACGCTGGCTGGACCAGGCGCCGGGTTCGATGACGGTCAGATTCACGCCGAACTGAGTCAGGTCCGCGTGGCGCGCGAGCCGTTGAGTGGACTGGTCCAGGCACAGCCGCTCGAAGGGCGACGGATAATTGCACCCGGACTCAATTGGTACAGCGGTAAGATGGATCTTTTTTGTCACGGTGTAGCACTGTCTCCAAAGGGCAACCGTATGCTGTCGGCCCAGTAGGCGCAAGAGAATAATCGTCATACGGCAAAGACCGCACGCTTATGATTGCAGCCTTGATACCTGCGATGAGCGTGAAGGGACGCGCAAACGATCCGCTGCTTCACTCGACGTGGTGGAAAATGGACCAGCATTCCGCGGTTCTGGTGGTGGCCATTGCCGCGATTTTGAGTTCTGCGCTGGTATTCTTGGCCACGCGCACAGGCAATCGACAGTGGTGGATATTCGTCGGTTGCGCGATCGTCGCGGGTATCTTCCCGGCCACGTTCTATTTGGTTACAGCGTCGGACAACGTTTACCTACCGCTTGCCGAAATGTACGTGAATGGCACTCTATGCGGTGCGGTGGCCGGCGCAGTATTAACTTTATTGCTCCGAAATCCAAAGCAAAGCGCTGCGGCCTAACAAACTTTTGCGGAGTACTCCCGACTTGATGTAATGCCAGCGTCGGTCCGACGAAGCCCCAAATCGCAGCAGCTGAGGGGAATACCCCTCAGCTGTCATATGCGACCTACAATCGACGCGAGACGCCGTCGCACTTCATCTGGACTCCGTGAACCGGATGTAAGGGACACGTCCGTTCGCGACACCTGCCGTACATTTGCCAAGGTTCAAATTGTTGGACTCCCCGGTGGTTCCCGCCTTGGCGAGACAGGTTGGCGCAGAACGCGATCCATCATAAACGTAAAGTAACGGGCTGATCGAGGTGCCGTCATTGAAGTCGGCCCTCGAGCCGCCGCCATCGCCCACGACATTGAACTCGGCCTTGTTCCAGACGGAGGAAATATCGAGCATGCTGTCCGGGAAGCAATTGCCAATGACCTCTGACCCGAAGTAGAGCGTGACACAGTCGTTGCCGCCGGCCTGCGCAGTGGTCGCGAAATCCACCCCGAGCTCCGTGGGCGGTATATCCGGTGCATCTGCCAATGGGCTGTTCACGAAGCAATTTGAGCTCTTCGGCTCATGGTTCCAGCCGCTCGGGCAGGAGCCATAGTTGAGCAGCCAATACTGCATATACACCTCGGCTACTCCCGCGCTAACGTAATCGGTCGAGTACACGAATTGCTGCCAAACCTTGCAACCGTGGCGGCTGGAGCATCCCCATGCGGAGGTGCTCATCTTGGCGTTCGTATTGATTTGTATCGAGTACTCGTTGGGGCCCAGGTTGCCCTCGTCGTGAAATTCAGCGACGCCAGCACTGTGCTCGGATTTCACGCCCTTGATCTCCAATCCTCCGACCGCCGAAGAGATCAAGCCGGTCGCAAAGGCGACGTAGTCGTTGGTATTGCCCACGTCGTCTGCCTCATCGTCCACTGGTTCGACGTGCGTGGGATGAACGCGCGGCTGAGCGATCGTGCAATCCACCTTCTCCCAGGCGTCGGGATAGGTTGCATGAAAGCACCCTTTGTCCTGCGGTGGGTTCTGTCGCATCACGGCACGCCACTGGTGCAGCGCCGCAGATTGCGCGTCGATCGCAATGTCTGGGGCGTCTCCAGCGAGGACGCCCGGGGTCGAGCCGACAGCCGGAATAGGATCCTCGTTGGCCGCGCGGGCCGGGTGCAGGATCGATGAAAAGGCGAGCGCTAGGGCACTGATGGTGCCCGCCGTTTTGAGCATGGCGTTCATTGAAAATACTCCCATGGATAGTTGCGAACCGGAACAACGAGACTTCTCTCGCCTAGGAATGCGCAAACCACCGGCGAATCGCCTCAGCGCCTGGGGAGTTGTCGGGTGCGGGGATGGAGGAGAGCCGCGGCGCATCGATTTAACATATCCGCAGTTAGAGTCGAAAAAGACTTGCCCTACCGTGGTCTCTAGCTGTAGTGTTTTGAAGGGGTTTGGGACGCCTGACGTAGAAGACTAACTAACTTATGGGAGTCGATATGAGACTTGCAGCAAAGGCTATCGTGTCTGCGGCAGCCGCTCTTCTCGCTTCGGTATGCGGCATTGAAAATGCCAGCGCGGGCCTTCTCGGTTCCGGTGTCACGGGCACGGCGTACTATCCGAATCTTTCAACAGTGATTGCAGGGCCGGTTGGGCCGATCACGGTTTCCTCGGCCGTCGAGTTTCCTCTCGGCACTCTGCCGGAGAACGGTAGCATCGACATAACGAATACACAGATTATCTACACGGCCGCGAATCCGGGAGCTTACAACACGGGTAGCTTCGATGGGTTCGTGCTCGATTTTACTGGCGCCCCAACCATTCTGAACGTCACTCAGGACGCAGCCTCGGGTTTCGGCATCTCTTACTCCTTCACAGGAAATGAGGTGAAGATGAACTTCTCCGGCGCAACTTCAACTTTCGTCGGTGAAGAGACGATTCTCGATGTGACCACGGCACCTGAAATCGATCCCACCTCAGCCGCGAGTGGCCTTATGCTGCTCATCGGTGGACTCGTCGTATTGCGTGGCCGCAGGCAAACGCTCAACGCCGCTTAATCGCCATACCTGTTTGAACTGAGAAGCCCGGGCATTCGCGCCGGGTTTTTCATTTCTGAGGGAACAAAGCGCGATAGCCCATCATCTGCGTCGCGCCCGAGCCTCAAATGACTTCCAGCACCTGCTTGAGAGCGCGCCGCGACTCTTTCGCGGCGCGGCCCCAGCTTTGTCTCCCCGACAATTCACTGTGGCCGAACGCGACGCGCCCGTAGCGCTTGCGAATGACTTCCAGTACATCGGCTCCTAATTATCCCGAGCAAACTTCATTGAGGCGGCCGTGCCGCTGGGAGCAACGAATTCGAATGATCGCGGCATCCCGATCTCGTCCCAGAGATCTACAACATGCGCGTATGATTCCCGACTCGTAGATTCCATCGCGAATGCCGTGAGCTGCGTTGACGACGGAGGCAATGTTCCCGTTCGAGCGGCTGTAGTCACCGACGCCGGTGTAGCCGTTCCACTCAGGTGTGAGACCTTGAGCAAAGGCCGGGGCGGCGGCACCCAAAAGCATCGCACCTGAGCCGATGAGCGTGGAGCCGATGAAATCGCGTCGCGTAATTGCCGAATAAAGTCCAAGCGCGCGCGCCTCAGCCCCGATCAGCCTCGATCGACCTTGAAATCGCTTTCTCATTTTATCCCCTCGCCGCGGTTTGCATCGTACACCCAGGCGAGAATATTGGATCCGGCCGCCATCGAGCAGGTACTTACGGAGTCGGTTCCTGAAATCTTCGGATATCTTGACGGCCTGGCAGGAGAGGGGTGTCGGCTCAGGAACTGCCCGAGGTCGCGCGAATGGCCATATGCGTGCGCGTAGGCCTGCCGGAGGATGCGCATCTGGTCACCGCCAAGATCGGGCGGTATGTCGAAATCAACGGCGACATGCTGGCCGGACCGAGCCGGGCCCGAAATAAATCCACTTCGCGATGAGGGGTTTGCCTCGCGGTTTACACATACTCGGTAAACTGGCCGGTGTCCGCCATGACCTGTTATAAACAAAAACTGCGACGTCGCCTCGAGGTAGTGTATCCGTGTCCGTCATCGCCGTATTCCCCAAGCGCTCTTTGCAACTTTCCAAGAACTTCGACCCCCCGCTTGAGGTGACCGACTATCTGGCATGGGCCATCTTGCTTGGCCCCGCGGTCGTATGGCTCGTTTGGCTGTTCTTCTCTGACATACGGCCGCTGTTCGACGAATATCGGCTGCACAATACCGGAACCGTCGCAAGAACGAGCGAAGTGAGCAATGTCGACAGATACAACGGTCGGTACCTCAACGAGATTGGCTTCGACGTGCGCTATGTGACTGAGGACGGGAAATCGTACAAATCGCACGTCGCGTTCTCCACTTCAGCGTGGTATTTGGACCCGGTTCTCCTGCCCCTGGTGGTCCGCTACGACCCGGCCTCGCCGCAGCATCTGAGCACGAGCTATGGAGCCGGTAATCTGGTCGGCCGCACGATTCACGCGGTTTTTTGGTCGTCCCTTCCGGCAGGGTGGCTTGTTTTGTTCGCCGTGAACTCGGTGTTGCGGGCCCGCGCCGCTAAAAGGTTGCGGCTCAAATGCGCCGCCATCGCCGCGCAACCGACGCCGGTATCGGCCAACCTGCTCCGAATGAAAAGCGGCAGGTATGCGATCGATGGCAGCCGTTCGATCAGCATCGATTACACCTGGAAGGATCTCACGGGCCGTACACTCAATGATTCGTACATCTTCAGGCGTGACGACGGGCCCTTCTGGCTGGATACCGCACGAAGCAAAATGCTGGCGCTCGCGGCGCCCGGCGGCGAGTCGTTTTTGCTGGACGCCGGGCTCGGTATCGTCGAGTTGACCGGCCATGAGCGCACGAGGCTCACGGTCGCGCGCATCGAAGCACTCAACTTGAGTCCGGCGGCGGCGGCCGAGCTCCTGAACACGCCGATCGGCAGCATCGCCGCAGATGCCCCAGCGCAGGCGTCGACGCCCGAAGCGGCCGCCGCGGCGGCGCGCGAGGCCGCCAAGGAAGACATCGCGAGGGGCTATGTATTTTCGACTTCGGGCGCCCTATTAGCGGATGCCGCTGCGGCGAGCGCGTCGGGCAACCGAGGCGTCAAGATGCTGGTGCGTTTTCTTTTCATCAGTGGCTTGGTGTCATGCGTGCTTGCCGTAGGCGCCGGTGTGACGCACGACCGCGAGGCCCGGGCCCAGAAAGCCATCACGTATGTGCCGTTCAATCTCGCGGGCGGGATCGCGCCGCCCTCGCGCTATGTTGAGTTGACCGGGCAGGCGGATCCGACCATGGCGATTCAAGCTCTAACGTCCGATTCCAAGCCCGGCTATGGGTACATTCCACTGCTGCCCCCAAACTGGCATCGCGGTGATCCCGTCGCCTATCTCCTATACACCGACGGTGAGCACTTGCAGGAGAGCAAGCCCTTCATGATCACGAAAACCGGCGAGCTCGTACGCGGCGACTTGGAGAGCTACATCTCCTCTGAATTCGCAAAACGCGGGATCAAACTCGGCAAGCCGCCGGTGGTGCTCGAGTCCCACCATGATGATCTGGAGGGATATTTAACGGCCCTGATATGGTTTGCCGTCTACGGGTTCACCGGGGTGATTTCTGCCATTGGGATTCGCTTTGCTGCGCGGTCCATGCCGACCGATCGCGGACAAATAGCTTGAGATAGCCGGCGCCGTCGCGAGCGGCGTAAATTGCGGCTTCCATCTACCAGGCGTACGGCACCAGGCGATATCGAACTCTCTGACAGTATTCCGGGTATCCGGGTAGGTTTTTGAAAAGAAACCGCTCCTCGTCGCGAGCGCGCCACGCGATGGTGAAAGTCATCGGGATGAACATGACGAGTCCCCACCACGATCCGAGCGCGAGAGGTGTGCCGAAGAGCATAACCAGCGCCCCTGAGTACATGGGATGACGAACTATCGCATAAGGTCCTGTGGCGACGATTTTTTGGCCGGGGGTCACTACAATCGTTGCGGCTGTAAAGGTGTTTTCCTTGAACACTAGAAAGATGATGAGAAACCCGAGTGCCGCCAAAATGTCTCCCGCGGCCACCCCGGGCAGCGGCACCGCCGACCATGAAAAACGATGATCGAGCGAAGGAAGGATCATCGCACCCAGGAATATGAGGCCTGCAAAACGCTGGATCAGTTTTTGGCTTTTTTCATTTTCAGCTCCGGGACCCGCGTGAATTCGGCGACTGAGGAGCTGCGGATCTTTTTCCCATAGGTAGGCGGTAATCAACGCGGTTGATGCGGCAAACACAAACAAGTACAGCCACGCCTGCCAGTATTCGAGCGTCCACGCGGGGGCGAAGAGAAGAAATCCAAGGGCGGCGATCAGTTGCGTGAATCCGCGGACAGTTTTTCCGGCGAGATTGTCCACGCTCCTAGTTTACCAATCGCACACATGCACGTCGTGCAGTCCTACGAGCCGAGCCGCTACTTGCGCGGCGGCTCCTTCTTTTGAGGCTGCGCCGGTGCTGCCGGACGTGAGGGCTGCGCTGCCGGATGCGGGGGCGGTGCCACCGGATGGGCCGGCGCTGCGGGATGCTGCGGCAGCGAAGCCGTATGCACCGTGGGTGTCACTCGCGGTGGGGACGAAGCGATATGCGGCGGCGTCGAGTTCGTCGGAAGCGCCGTCGCGACGTGCGACACGGGGCGCGGCGGCGGCGGGTTGGTCGAACGCGCCATCGTGTTGTTGCGTGGCGCGACCGCCTTGGTTACCGCTTCCGTGGACGAAGCGCCACGCCCGGAGGCCGAAGCCACTTCAGAGTGAGGAGCTGGGGGCGGAAGGTGGTCGATCATCGGTTTGCCAACCGACTTGACCACTGCACCGCCGATAGCGGCGCTGCCATGGATCGCCGCTTGGGAATTGAATGTAGCCGGCCGCGAGGTCGCTATAACGCTCGGATGACCGCCGTTGGCCTTGGCGTACAGCGTGGGATTCTTGGACGCCGCCGTGAAGTGAGCCATCTGATTGGCGCTGCTATTGTAATGAGTGTCGGTCAAGGCGCGCTTGTCCTCTGCGGTCGGGTTGGCAGCGATCCCCCGCGGGCCGCCGTTGAAGCTGGTGCGGTTCACCGTGACGTTATTGATCGTCGTGTTGTTGACGACCGTCTCTCGATACGTGTTGTGAATAATGGTCGTGTTGACGTGAGTGATCGCGGTGTTATACCTGAACCGCCCGCCGTCCCACCGGCCTCCGAAAAATCCGTGCCCGCCGTAGCCAAAACCATAGTTGACGCCGCCATAGAAGCCGACGTGATTCCCCCAATAACCGGCGCGCCAGGCGTAGACCCCGCCGGCAAAGCCCCAATACCCCGGCGTCCAGAGCAGGCCCACTTGGGGCGGCGCGACCCATGTCCCGGGCACCCAGAAATATCCGCCGGCCGGCCCGTAGCCCCAATACCCCGGTGTCCACAATTCGCCGTCCTGCGGGCAGGGCGGTTGCTCCAAGTCCGGCAAGGGCGGCGGCGGTTCCGAGGCTTGAACTCCGTCGCTATCGCTCGCGACTAGCGCATCGCTCGCGGCCGGCGCATCGCTCGCCGGCGCTGCATCCGCGCCGGCGGTTTGATCCGCTGCGCCGTCCGCCGCAACGCAGTGAAGCGTGAAGGGGATGCGGTAGGTCAGCGGGTACGGGCTCTGGATGTTGAGCTGTACCCAACCGCGATAATTCGCGAATTGATTCAAGTTGGCGCCGAGTCTCCATCCATCCTCGATTGAAAATGACTGCTCGCCACCCGGCAGGCTTGCTTGTGCCGGCTGGGATTGACCGCCGTCATTCCTTGAAAATGAATAAACCACGTCCACCGGGTCGGTGCTAACGACGCCCCAGTCGAACTTGAGATCGACGGGACAGGATCCGGCGTACTGATAGCCGCGCCTTGGGCGAACGCCGGATGCCGGTTCACCGTTCGCGGCGAACGACGAGCCGCCGAGCCGGACATCCGCCATGGCCGCCGGCGGAAGGCTGCAGAGACCCGCGAGAACGAGGCTGATCCATTGTCTGTTACTCGTATTGTTGTGCGTCTTCATGCCGGTCTCCCGCGTTGCTGAGCCATTTGATCGAGAATGTCCTCGCCTACTCATTCAGACACGGTTCTTCGTGCAAATCCGACATCCACATGGCAAGTTATCGCTTTCTCAAGCCCCGTCCCGACGAGTCGGAATCTCAAGCCGCGGCCATTCATGTCGCATACCATCGTGCATCGCCTGGACTCACCGTCGTGCAGTTGACTGCCAAAGAAATGGCCGTACTGTCGCGGCTCCTGGACCAGGGACTGGCACTCGAGGAATCCGCGCGCGACGCGTGGGTCGAAAGCCTGGTTGACCCCTTCCCGGGCGCGAAGGCCACGCTACACTCGATGCTGGCGGAAAGCGCGAGGGCGCACGCCAAGGTCTTGGACACCTTGCCAAAGATTCCCCTGCCACCCACGGGTGGCGGCGCACCTCCCATCGATACCTCGCCTTTGCAAACCGGAGCGCGGGTCGGCAACTACCGACTGATGCACGAGATCGGCCACGGGGGCATGAGCACGGTCTGGCTTGCGATGCGCACTGACGAACTTCTCACGCGGCCCGTCGCGTTGAAGCTGCCCCACATGCACCTGCAAAAAGCCGCTCTTGCCGATCGCTTTGCGCGCGAGCGGGATATTCTCGCAAACCTGACGCATCCGAATATTGCTCGCCTGTATGACGCCGGTGTCAGTACTCTAGGACAACCGTACCTGGCGATGGAGTACGTGGCAGGCGAGTCGCTCGCCGAGTACTGTCGGTCGCGCGGCTTAAATGTCAATGTTCGAGTTGAACTGTTTCTCCAAGTCCTGGCCGCCGTTCAATACGATCGTGCTTTGGACACGCGCGATGTCAGCACCATGGATTTCCTGCTGACGCCGGTCTTTGCACGGTTCAGGGCGGACCCGCGCTTCGCCAAGTTTTGCGTCAAGCTCGGTGTGCATCCACCTACGGGTTCTTGATGCGAATTCGCGCATTGCGCGGCTATCAAGTACTCGGGTTGGACGAAGCGACGCATTGCGGCGGCGTGAACGACAAAGAGTTGCTTACCGTGCAGGTGGTAGGAGAATTTTTGGTGCCGCCTGAACAGCCAGGGGGGCCATTCGGTGGGCAACCGAACAACTGATACGTTACAACGATAGGCACCCACGTGAAGGTCTCCCAGAGGCCCAATTTGGTGGCATCGGTATGTATCGGCGTATCATTGGGGCCGCCGAATCCGCCGGCATTCACCGCGGTAACGTAATGGTGGAATGTGGCGCGCCGGGATCGTCTTCACGTGGTCGGCAATTGTTTGCGCGGATCCGTTGGTGCCGATCAACACCCCAAAGAGGCCGAGGATCATGGCAGCCCAATTGAGCTTTTGGGGAGCGCACCGTGATCGGGAACTCGAGGCGGACGAGCTGATCATTTTCAATCACTCCTTGACTGACGGACGTTCGCGCGAAATTGCCAGGGCACTATTTTATGCGAAGATTTAGGTGTTTACTACACCGGCATTCCGGCGACCACATTGCTAGAGCATGTCGTAATACTTCTTTGCTCTTACAAAATATTTCAGAGCTTCCTCCGCGCAGCCCAAGTACTCGTGTTGTCGAAACTTGTATCTGAAGCAGAGCAAGGGTTTGACCAAGGCGTGCTTGACATCTTTCATCGATAGATTGGCAACCCATTTATTCACCGCATTCTTCGCCCAGTCAGTCGAAATCAACGCATGAACTCCGGCGCCGCCGTAGTCCAAGTTCGCGTGACCCTCCCCGCTTACCGCGTTCGCCGACCTCACCGCCAAGAACTGATCAATTGCGGGCTTACAGGTCATCGCGGCCGATCCGATGGCTCTGCCGATTCTTGCTGCCATTTCCAACGGTTTGGTGATTCCTTCAACGTCTTCAATCGCTGAGCTTAGAATTTCGAGGTGTGTCTTTTCCCAGAATTCCTTCCCGCCGGGTATGCCCGCTTCTTTAATGTTCTTTGCGTCAGTAACGAAACGTTTTAATATTTCAAAATATCGCTCGGTAGCCTCTTTACTCGGTGGCAACTCCGGATCGCACGCCGGCTCTTCAAGCTGAGCACTTACATCATCGAGGGTCTGGTCAGCCATGATGGTTCAACTCCTGCCGTTGCAATCGTGATGGATCGCGATGCAGCCGCTGTCCGGCCGCTGTTATTCATATAGACACCGTTGCGGAGCGAGATCCGACATCGGGGCCTCGCATGACGGCTAGGGTATCCGCAGCCGGTCGGTTCGTAGGCTGGGCAAACTTGCGATCGTGCGTTGTGTCGGTAAGATCGATGAAGCGCGGCAATTCGATGCCCGCTGCGCAGCCGATTGGGTTGGAGACGTGAAATGCTTACGGGTCGCTTCGTATTGACGGGGCTTTTACTGCTGGGCTTGGCGGGTACCGGATGTTCCGGTCCGCAAACGCCGGCGGTAGGCGAAATCGTACAGTCGGGTCTGTGCGTTCAAGGTCCCGGCGGGCGATACAGCCAACCTCAATCCACGGCGGGCTACGCGACCGATTGCTACGCTCTGAGCGAGAAGTTCGAGCTTGTGCCAGGTACCTGGACTTTGTCTGTGCTTTATCGAGGATCCCTATTGGTAAGGCAAAGCTTCTATGTACATGATTCGGAGTAGGAGATGGCGGCGCGTCGCGGCGCCGTATCGGGCTCGCATGCCCGTAGGCTCGGTGTTCATTGTGCCGGACACAAGGACACACCTTGCTTCGTCAGACCTCGCGCACATGCCAATTCCCGGTTCAGTTGATTTACCAAATCCGCATTGTTTCGCAATGCGTCCTCGAGTATCGCTCGGTCACGGTGAAGACATTTGTAGCTTGGCCGAGGCCCGGACTCCTTGGCTGCAAATAACGCCCGCATGCTGCGGGCGCCCTTGTAGACCTTACTTGACCAGCAGCGCGCGCGAGACGCGATCTGCGCGACCGGAATTGAGCACGCCTGCACCCTGGTTATTGTTCCAGTAATAATGATCCCCGTCCGCCGAGACGAAATATACCCAAGGAACGACTTCCGAGTCATAGGTCACGGTGGCGATACAGTTGTCGCTGATCGTGTAAGTTCCCGTACCGGCGAAGGCGGTCGAGGTGACCCCGTCGCTGTAGAGCTCGTAATATTTCATGTTGCCCTTGCCGTCGTAGGATTCCTGGCCGCTGCCCGAGGATGCTGCCCCCGCCACGGTCAGAAGCGTCGTACTCCAGGCCATCGTGCCGTGCAATGTATCGAGCTTGCAATGCGACGCTCCTTCATCCTGCGCGCTCGCCGAGAGCGCCGCGAATCCCAGAACCAATGCGCAGGTTACCAGCAGTGACTTTTTCATGAACCTCTATTCCCTGTTATGAGTGTTACCGAGCGAGCGCATTTTGGCAGTTCATGTAAATGATTGCATCCACAGACATAACATAAGCGGCTCGTGCCGAACGCACGATCTATATTGCCGGCTTCTCCGCGCTTCCGGGTACCGCTGCTTCCGCGGCTTTGAAGCCAATTTTGGAATGCGTTCCATCGCAGAAGGGTTTGTTGGTCGAGGCGCCGCAACGGCAGAGATAAAAGGGGCGCTTCGAGATCGGATAAGGCGAGCCGTTCCAGTCAACGAGCGAGGCGTCAGCGCTGTCGATTTGCAGCGGTCCGTTTTGGGATACTCTAATTGTCGTCATTCAAAGATCCTCCATTGTCTCGAGCAAGATGGCAACCCGTTCGCAGGAATGTTCAGGTTTGCAAGTCATAGACACGGATCAGAGCGTTAATTGCCTCTGTGTAAAAGGAGCCCGCGTTGCCATCGGTATTGTCGCGATTTGTCATGATGGCCATCCCTGCACCTTGATTGGGGTAACCCTGAATAATGGCTGTGAAACCATAATTCTCGCCGTTGTGATTGAAGAAGTATCCGGGTTGGTCGGCTTGCCCCGACGTAAAGATACCGAGCTGGTTCGAGAGCATCGCACTTGCCTGCGCCGCATTCAGCAACTGGTTGCCGTTGATGGTACCGGCGGTATTCAAAAAGATGATTGTCTGACATAGATCGCCGGCATCGGTGTACAAACCGGCGGCCGAAGCTTCTGGATACAGATTGCGGAGTCCGACGATGGGTTGTGCGTTCGTGTCGTGGCCCACGGCGGCGCGTGACAACGCGGCCGGTAGATTCAGCGCAAAGGTTGAATCGGTCATTCCGAGCGGCATCAAGACGTTCTGCTGCATCCAGCCGCGAAAGTCGGTGGTAGTTACGTCCTCGATCATGCGCATCAAAACCACGTAGCCCATTCCAGAGTAAAAGAAATTCCCAAACAAGGGTTGGGTGGTGATTTCGATCGGCGGAGAGTTTGCGGGTGACGTGCCGCTCAGGATTTGATGGAGCGTGGGCAGGATCACGCCAGGGACGTTGGGATAGCCCGAAAATCCGCCGCCGCCGGTACCGAAATTTGTACAGCTGTCGAGAGGCAACGTGTTCCCGCGACCGATGAAACCGCCCATGTGCTGCAGGATCAATTGAATCGTCGAGAGGCCGGCCCAGGCGGCGGGCGCACAGGAGCGTGTGGCGACCGCCCAAGTCGTGTCATTCCCGACAGGATCGTTAAGGCTGATGTCGCCGCTCTGAGCGAGTAATTGTACGCCAATGGAGGTGTGGGGCTTGCTGATGGAGGCCGCCTGAAACGCTGTATTGGTATATACGCGGTTGCTGCCGCCGGCTTCGAGCAATCCGTAGGATGTGCGCCAGGCGACGGCATTGTTGAGAACGAGAGCGACGCTCGCTCCCGGAACGCCGTAAAAGGCCATTCGATCGTATATCGAATGCCATGCGCCATTGGTATCTTGAAGGAAAAAATCCTCGAACTCCCGGAGCGGATCGGGTGATGGCGGGAGCGTATCATTGCAAATGATGGACCATCCGCCGGAAGGCGTAAATGCGACCAGTCCTACCAGCCAATCATCGTCTTCAAATGTCTGAATTTGCTCGAAGCAGGCCGCCTCGATGTTGTCTTCGACGTAGGCTTCGTCGCCGTAGATGAGCCATCCGCCGTTGGGTGCGAAAGCGACCTGCGTTGCCCTGCGCGGGCCCTGAGTGTAGTTGCATAAAAACTGGAAACACTCATCGTCGATGTTGTGCGCAAACAGGTCGTTGTTCGCGATGATCACCCAGGAGTCGCCCGCCGAGGGCGGAAAGGCGACGCATGATATTTGCGAGCCATCATTGTAGTAGTTCTGGATCATCTGATAGCAATCGTCGGGTATGTTGCTGGCGAAGAAGCCCTGGTCAGCGACAATCACCCAGCTGTCTTCGCCCGCGGGCGGAAACGCGATCGAGCGTATAGTCCAGCCGTCCTGGATGTAACTCGAGAGGGTGGTGAAACAAGCTTGCGGAATCCCCTGCGCAAAAAAGCTGCCGTCCGGCGCTACGACGACCCAACCTCCGCTCGGGGTGAACGCCACGACGGAAACGCCGGGCCCGGCCATGCAGGCGCTGATGAAGGTATGTGCGTCACTCGGTATGTCGCTGTCGAAGAATGCTCCCATAACGCCTCCGCTTTCCGTGCAGATTCCAAAATCAGTTAATGAATCTTCTTGCGAACCGAGTGAGTCTTCGCTATCGCCCACAGGGTTATGGAGTCCTGGGGGACGGCACGCATCGGTAGACGAGCAATCGAAACTGGTCCGTCCGCTAAGTGCTCGGCCGCCTAATCCTGCGTCCGCAATTTCGCCACCTGGGCTGCGGTGAGATCGGACGCCTGCGCGCCGAACCGTGCCGTCACGTAGTTGGCGACGCTCGCGATTTCGCTGTCCGAATAGGTGCTGCCGAAGGCCGGCATGTTCGACGGTCCCGCCTCCGCCTGCCGCTCACCGCCGTTAATGATGACCTGAGCGACGTTGGTCGCGGTGGCATCGTTGACGGCGCGCGTACCGATCAGATTTGCCGACGCGATTCCGGGACTGACACCGGTCCAGCCGTGGCACCCGACGCAAGCGCCTTCGTAAACTGCCCGGCCGCTCGGCTCGGCAGCGGAGCGGCCGCCCTCCGCAAATGATGCGGCCGCCGGAGCGGCTCGCGGCTCCGGCAGGTCCCCGGTAGCGACGCTCGCCACCGTTCGCAGATACGTCACCAATGCCGCAAGGTCGCTCGCCTTCAAATACTGAAGGCTATCATCCACCGCTTCGCCCATGGGGCCCGACGCCGTGCCGCGCCCGTCCGCATGTCCCGTGGCGAGATAGTGCACGAGATCCGCATCGCTCCAGGCCCCCACGCCGCTGCTGCGATCGGGCGTGATGTTGTACGCGCGCCAGCCTGCTTGGACGGCGCCGGCGAATTTCTGCCGATTGTTCAAGGCGAAGGCGAGGTTGCGCGGGGTATGGCACTCGCCGCAATGTCCCAGGGCCTCGGCCAGATAAGCGCCTCGATTCCACACGGCGTCGCGCTCCACGTTGGGCTCATAGCGCTTATCGGGGTTGAACATCGCCCACCAGATGCTCATCAGAGCGCGCTGATTGAATGGAAACACCAGCGTATTCGGCGGCGCCGGCGCGTGCAGCGGTTTGAGCGTAAACAAATACGCCATGATCGCGAGCGCGTCCGCATCCGACATATACGCGTAGCTCGCGTCCGGCATCGCCGGGTACAGCTTGACGTTGCCGCGGCCGACGCCCTTGTGGAGTGCATTCAAAAAGTCGGCATTGGTGTAGGCGCCGATGCCCGTGTTGACATCGGGGGTGATATTGGTGGAATACATCGTGCCGAACGGCAACACGAAGGCCCGGCCGCCGGCGAAAGGCTCTCCACCCTTAGCCGTGTGGCATGCCGCGCAGTCCGCCGCGCGCGTGAGGTACTCGCCACGCTCGACCAGGCTCGCCGACTTGAGCTCGTCGGGCACTCCGGTCGGGTCCTTTCCCTGATAGTCCGGCAGCGCGACCCGCTTGCCCGGCGCAAATGCGGTGGGACCGGGCGCAAACACGAGATAACCCGCGAACACGACCGCAGCCACAACCAGCACGCCCAGCGTCCAGAGAATGGGATGTCCCGTTCGACCGTTCTTTTGTGTATTCATCGAATTGCCTCGTGCTCAGGTCTTGCTGGGCTTGGGGAAGGGCAGTATGTGGATGCGCGTGCCGGTCGCGGCGAAGATCGCATTGGCGACCGCCGGACCGATGGGTGCGACGCCGGGCTCGCCGACCCCGGTAGGGGCCTCGGACGATTGCACGATGTGCACCTCGACCTTCGGCATTTCATTGATGCGCAGAACGCGAAAATTGTTGAAGTTGTCTTGCTCGACGCGGCCGTTCTTCAAGGTGATGGCGCTGAACATCACCGCCCCGAGACCGAAGCCGATGCCGCCCTCCATCTGCGCAGCGATGACGTCCGGATTGATGGGGATGCCGCAATCGACCGCGCACACGACTCGATCCACGGTCACGCGGCCCGCGTCATCGACGGTGACCTCGGCCACTTGCGCCACATAGGTCTTGAACGCTTCGGCCACGGCAATGCCGCGCCCTTTGCCTTTCGGCAACGGGCCGCTGCTCCAACCCGCCTGCTCGGCCGCGAGTTCCAGCACCGCCTTCATGCGCGGCTCAGCCTTAAGGAGATCGCGGCGGAATGCGAACGGATCCTTGCCGGCCGCGTGCGCGACCTCATCGATGAAGGTCTCGACCGCGAAGGTGGTGTGAGAGCTGCCGACCACGCGCCACCAGAGTACCGGCACAGGGTTCTTGGTCGTCGCGAGCTCGACGTCGATATTCGGTATGTCATAGGCCATCGTGGCCGCGCCCTCCACCGACGTCGGGTCGATGCCGTTCTTGACCATGACTTCGAACGGGCCCCCTGCCATGATGGACTGGCCGACGATGACTTGCCGCCAAGCGACGAGTTCCTTCTTCTCGTTCAAGCCCGCTTCGATCTTGTGGAAGTACATCGGTCGATATAGACCTCCTTGGATATCGTCCTCACGCGTCCATTGCAGCTTGATCGGCGTGCCGTCGGCGCCGTACGCCTTGGCTATCGACACGGCTTCCACGATGTAGTCCGACCAAACGTTGGCGCGGCGGCCGAAGCTGCCCCCGGCATACAGCGTATGAATGCTGACCTTAAGGGGATCCAATCCGGCGGTCTTCGCGGCGTTGGCCTGATCCATGGTTTGAAATTGATCGCCTGCCCAAATCTCGCAACTGCTCGCGGTCAACTTGACCACGGCATCGAGGGGTTCCATGGGCGCGTGCGCGAGATACGGAAACTCGTAGCTCGCGGACACGGTGTGGGCCGCGTTCTTAATTGCCGGTGCGGCATCGCCCACTTTGCGCGCGCTGGCGGCGGGCTGCTCCGCAAGATGCCGGTACTCATCCATGATCTGCGAAGTGCTGCGCTTTTCGGCTTGGGTTTCGTCCCATTCCACGGCAAGCGCTTCGCGGCCCTGCTTGGCCGCCCAGAAACTCATCGCGACTACCGCGACGCCGTGCGGCACTTGCACTACTTTCACCACGCCCGGCACGGCGCTCGCGGCAGTGGCATCGAACGATTTGACGGTGGCGCCGAAGAGCGGCGGCCGTTTGAGCAGCGCCACGAGCATGCCGGGCAACGCGACATCCAACGTGAATTGAGCGGTGCCGTCGACCTTGGCAGGTACGTCGACCCGCGGGAGCTGGTGGCCGATCAGCTTGAAATCCTTCGGGTCTTTGAGCGTCACCTTGTCCGGTACCGGCAGCGCCGCGGCCTTTATCGCCAGCGCGCCGAAGGTTGCTTGGCGCTTGCTGGCGGGGTGAGAGATCACTCCCTTGTCGACGCTAAGTTCGGTGACCGGTACTTTCCACTCCTGGGACGCCGCGCTGAGCAACATCGCGCGGCCCTTGGCGCCGGCCTCGCGCAGCTGCATCCAGGAATTGGCCATTGCCGAGCTGCCGCCGGTGCCCTGCATCGTGCCGAAAACCAAATTGGCGTAGAGCTTCGCATTCGCGGGAGCGCTTTCCACCCGCACCTGTGCCCAATCGGCGTCGAGCTCTTCGGCGAGCACGGTGGCGATGCCGGTGTAGGCGCCCTGACCCATCTCGACATGCTTGGCGATGATGGTCACGCTGTTGTCCGCGCCGATGCGCAAGAACGCATTCGGTGCGAACACCGACGGGCCGGCGACCACGGCCGCCGCGCGGCGGCTCGGGCCCAGCCATTCGAAGCCGATGGTGAGCGCCACCGTGGTGACGGAGCCGGCGGTTTTCAGAAACTCACGCCGGGTGGGGCGAACTCTGGCAAGTAATGGTCGGGTCATAAACTACGCCTTGATGGATTGCGCGGCCGCGTGAATCGCGGCGCGGATACGGGAATACGTGGCGCAGCGGCAAATATTGCCGCTCATCGCCGCGTCGATGTCGGCATCGGTCGGCGCCGCGTTATTCTCGAGCAGCGCCGTCGCCGACATGACTTGGCCGCTTTGGCAATAGCCGCACTGGGGTACTTGAAGCTGGATCCACGCCGCTTGTACCGCCTTGGCCGGTTTGCTCTGCAATCCCTCGATGGTGGTCACCTGCTTACCGGCGACGGTCGACAAGGGCATGACGCAGGAGCGGACGGCGGCGCCGTTCACATGCACCGTGCACGCACCGCACAGCGCCATGCCGCAGCCAAACTTGGTGCCGGGCAATCTGGCAACCTCGCGGATGGCCCAGAGCAACGGCATGGCCGGGTCCGCATCCAAGGTGGTCGGGGCGCCGTTGAGTACAAAGGATGTCGACATAGCCACTCCAGGCAGTTAAACAAGGCGAAGGGTAGTTCATACCACATCTGGGAGGGCTGGTGCGATGGGTGTGCGTCGAATGTCCGCGCGGATGTCCGCCGCCCGAGCGCGGAAGCGTCCCGCCTGCTGCCCTCGCCCGCTATTTAAGGAATGACAGTCCCGGCTGCCGCGATATAGGCATCGACGTCCGCTTATGCTGAAGGCCATTGGCCTTTTGCCGTCAAACCTGTGCCGGCTCGCCGTGCTGCGACACACCATGGCGGCGTATTAAAACGCATCACACAGTCTCGTCGCTAAGTGCGATGCTTTGTCGGTGGGGCGGCGGAAGCCGGCGTCTACGGCATCACGGCGAGTACTTCACGGTGAGCAGTCGATTGCCTTGTTGCGGGGTCTGAACTAAAACCAGCACTTCTCCACGTTGCGTACCGGGGCTAAATCTCATCAGTCCGCCGCACATGATCCCGAGCTCGCTGAACGACCGCTTCGGCGAGATGGCGCCGGTTGCTGAGACATAGCGCAAATACACCGGCTTGGTGTTGTCGTCACCGGAGCATCCATACAGCAGTACTGCGCCGTCCGGAGTTGGGTAGGCAGCGGTTACCCTGTCAAAATTGGAATCATCGAATACGAGGGCGGCCTTCCGTTCCCTTAATTCAGAGTCAAACATGTGCAGAGACAATGGTTGGCCGGAAGGGCGTGCGAAACCAAACGATCCCGCTCGTTCGTGCGCCGTTTCAAAAAGGAGTGGGCCGGTTGCCGAGGCGACGAGCAGCCCCGCCGCCGTGTCGTCATGCCGCACCGAAGCGACTGGGTTACCGTTGGAATTGAGTGCAATGAGAAGAGTGGCCGATCGCAGATCCCGGCCACCGTTTCGGGTCATTTCCTGAAACGCCGCTTCGTCAGTCTTCAAATCAGGAAAAACGAGGACTCGTGCAGCGGCAAATATGCGGTCATTTTGGCCGATAAATATTCCGGCACAGTCGAAGAGCTGATCATTCGGATTGGAGAACGTTGAGGTGTCTCTCACAATTCGACGCCCCTGGTCGAAAGGCATGAAGTGCTCCCAAAGCGGAGCCCCGGCGTCATCGGTCATGGATATCTTCTGCACCGTGAGGTGCAGATATTCGTCGCGCGCGCTGTCTATGCCGCTGTGAATATAGGATTCCCCACTCTTGACTGCGCAGTTAAAAAAATGCCCCTTGTTCTTGGCGGATAACACCACGGGCGGCGATACCGCGCCGTTGCTGTCAATACGCTCGGCATAATCCATGACGCCTAGTACGATCTTTTGGTCAACCACTTCTGAAAGGCCGCCGGCAATCCAGTAGCTGCCGTCCTGTGAAATGCCCGCGGATTCGGCGACCGTCCCTTGCGGCAACTCCTTGCGCCAAAGGACTGCGCCCAGGTTCGATATCTTGTACGCGAACGAATCGCCGCCTCGAACGTTGGTGAGGGCAAGAAAGCCGCCCTCCGGTAAGACTGTTGCCGCGGTTACCCGCTCCGCATGAATAAAGTCGCCGTTGCTGGGATCGGCGACTAAAGCGACCGCCTTGATGAGTGTCACATCGGCCGTGCCGGCGGAAGCCTGGCTTTGACTACCGGATGTGGGCCCTACGGAGCCGGTAGACCCGCAGGCAGAAAGGAACAGAACCCCGCCCACGAGAAGTGCGCGCGATAGCGCAAGGAGCGGGCGCTTGCGCGCAGAGGCTCTCAATACGCTTTCAAACAAAGAGGCTGACATTCCTTGTTCCATTGCTCATGCTAAAATCATTTTAGGATTTTTAGCGGTCGCGGTTCACAAAATAAACGGCTCGACGCGAATGATGCCCATCATCCCGCCGTCCTCGTGCTCGAGCAGGTGGCAGTGATAAACGAACGTGCCGACGGTGTTGGGATCGCGAAAGTCCATTCTGAGTCTGACGCTCGGATACTCGAGCGTTTTGCCGTCGAAGTACGGCACGTTGACGGTGTCGCGAAGAAAGGGCTCGTGAATGGAGCTGCCGAGCAAGTCCACCAGTTCGAAGTGCAGCTGATGTATATGGAAGGCGTGCAGCTCGGTCGAGCGGTTTTCGATGATCCAATCCTCGACGTCGCCCTGGTGCGCGACGATGTCCGGAATGTTCGAGCTGGGGTCGAACGGCCGCGGCGTCTCGCCGTCCACGGTCAGATAGAAATCAGTGGCCGTGTTGGGATCATTCGGGTTCTCAAGCTTCTCTGAGAAGTAGAGCCTTCTCACCCGAACGGGCTGGATGCTGCCGAGCCATGGGAGGGCGCTGGGCGGCAGCGCCTGCGCATCGAGCGGCAGGGCCGATTGCGGTTCTGGCCCGTCGGCCGCAGCCGTGATCGAGGCTAGCGGCCGGTTGGGATCGTTTTCGCCACCCTGCCCGGTATCCACCGTGCGCGTGAGAAGCAAGCCGGGGACTCCGAGCGGCGGACCTTGAACCACGAACTCCACCCGCGAACCGGGAGGCACACCCAAGTGGTCGACCCAGACGATGGGTGGTGCCGGACTGCCGCCATAGCGTATCGGCACACCGTCAATCGCAACGACGCCGAACCGCTGCGGAACGTTCTGATACAGCAACGCAAGGTTCAAATACGTGATGGCCGAGGCATTGAGCACGCGCCAGAGCTGGCGCTCGCCCGGCTTCATCGCGATCTGCGCCGGTGGGTAGTCCGGATAGGGCACCGGCACATAGTTGAGGGAAAGGTCCTTCGCGGGCATTCCGAATCCGGTCGCATTGTTGGCGGAATCACCGTCGCGGTCGATGAAACGCCGGGGGACCACCGGCTCGGATATCGCGGGTGGTGACTTCGGATTGAGCAGATCCTGGTCGCGGATGACCATCACGCGTTCCGGTAGACCCGCCAACTCGGGATTCGTCCGTTCGATGCCTTCAACGATGAGCGCGCCGGACGCGCCGCCGAGCACGTTCACTCGACTGAATCCATGGATGTGCGGGTGGTACCAGTACAGCCCGGGAGGTTCGTTCTCCGGAATGCGAAAGCGGTACTCGAACGGCGGATCCGGCGGCTGGATCGAGGTCTTGAGCACATCGTCCTGATGGCACTCGGGGGGCACGGTCAGTCCGTGAAAATGCAGGTTGGTGGAGACCGCCGTCATCGCCCCGCTGCGGCACGGATCGGACGATGCCGCAGGCTTCGACTTCCTCATGCCGCGGGGCATCACGCCGGCATGGTTCATCTCATGAGGCTGAGGCGGACGTGCCCCGCCCACGCCGGTGTCGAAATCGACGAGATCGTTCTTCAGCCGCAGGATCAGAAGGTCGCCAGGATGCAGGCGCAGCGTGGGCGACTGGGCTCCGTCGGCGAGCAGGTAGCAGTAGCGCACCGAGCCGTCGCGCTCCCGGTAATCGCGGATGGTCAGATCGAGCGTGAGTACGCCGTCGCGACTTCTGAGATCGCGGGGCTCCGGCACGATGCTTCCGGGTGCAGGCCTCGGGCAGGGATCGGCAGGCAACTCGTGCGCCGAGGCGCGACCGGTCGGACCAAGCGCAACGATCAGAACCATCGAGAGCGCGATGGCATTCGTGCGCCACATCGTTTCGATAACCTCCTTGCGCTACGCAGCCGCGGCGCAAAAGGAATGAGGTTATCCCGAGCGTCTTACGATCCCGTGACGCGTCGCAATCTCGAGACGATGCGCATCAGGCCGCGCGAGCGCGGCGGAATGCTCCAAGTCCGGTGAGTCCGCTCGCGAGCAGCAGCAGCCCGGCGGGCAGTGGCACCGGCGTCGTCGTCAAATCTGCGATCACAAGCGACTCTGGGCCGAGACCGTCCGCCGCGCTGATCGCAACGGAGGTGAACGGGGCTGCACCCGCGAGGTTGAAATAGCCCTGAGGGTAAAAGTCGCCCGATCCGCTCGGGATCGCCAGCGCGATGGTTTGGGTGAATCCCGTGTTCGTCGTGAGCGTCAGCGCGTCGCTACCGTTGCCCGCAAAAAAATCGCCGTTCGCAGCATCGAAGGTGATTCCCGTCTGGGCTTGAGAGAACGAAATGTCGAGTGTCGCCACCGCTCCCGCCGAGGACAGCACCGTCGAGCCGAGCGTGCTGTAAAGGCCGCCATTCGGACCAAACGTGAAAGCCCCTGGGTCGCTCGGGGAGCTGAAGGTTGCACCCTGAAGCGCGGTCGGGGTCGCGGCACCGGAGACCGACGAGAAGTCGTAAGTGATCGTGCTCGCTTGCGCCACCGTGCCGAGCAAGAAGGCACCTGCGGCGAAGGCGCTGAGCGCATGGATGCGATTAAACATGGTGGTTCAAACTCCTGTTGGGGTTGTAATAAGAGAAGCGGCCTTCACTGGAAGGGAAGCGGATGCATCAGTCCGCCTTGCAGCCACAGCGCGTTCGGTCCACGCGGCACGGCGCTGGCGGTGCGTTCATAGATCTCGCCGTAGTTGCCGACCGCGGCGATCACCTGGGCGCCCCAGGCTTTCGCGGGCAGTCCGAGGGCTCGGCTGGTGGCCCAGTCGACGCCGAGCAAGCGCTGCACGACGGGGTCCTCACTCGAGCGCTCGGCGGCGACGTTTTCGCGCGTGATACCGCTCGCCTCGGCCTGGATGAGCGCGTATATCGTCCAGTCGACGAGCATGCTCCACTGCGGATCACCCTGCCGGTAGGCCGGCGCGATCGGAGACAGCGTCAAGAGCTCGGGCAGGATTCGCGCGTTGGCCAGCTGGCGACTCTGGTTGCGCAGCGGCACGAGCCGCGTGACGTACGCACCGACGGCGTCGCACCAGTGCGTCCGCATCGCATCGTCCAATTCGCCTTCCTCCTGCCAGGTTGCCACCCGCGCCTTCACGGCGGCCTTCGCGACCCGCGCCTCGAGAATGTGGTCGTTGTCGGTGCCGTCGATCACGCAGATTTTGCGGCCGGCCAGATCTCCGAGCGTCGTGCCCGGGACGTCCGAGCGGATGAGGATTCCAAGACCGTCGTAGAACACCGGTGGACCGAATGCAACATGCCAGCGCCAAGCCGCCGAAGCGGTCGGCGTGACGCCGACGACAAGATCCACACGCGACTCGCCGACGCTTTGCTCGGCCTCGGCTTCCGTATTGAATCGAGTCAGCTCGATCCTTGCCCGTTCGCCCAGCGCCGCGATACCGACGGCCTTGCAGATCTCCGCACCGAGAGCGCTCAAGTCCCCGTGCAGGTCATCCTTGTTCCAATCTTCCCGCGAGACGACCACGCCACAGCGCAGTTCACCCGCCGCTCTCACCGACTGGAACGTGCTCGCTGCGCCCGGCGGCGCCGCTGCGTTTGCGGCAGAGGGCGGCGTCGCCGTGCCCGCGGCCCGAACGGCCAGCGCGACCAGCGCCGCTGCCATGATCAATGTCCGGTATCTGCTCAAATCCGCCACCTGCTGTGAGCCGGGGACGGGAGCGAAGACTCCCGACCCCGGCGTGTGTGCTCAGAAGGGCCAGGGACCACCGGTGCCGGTGGTCGAGCCGGCGGTGGTGTTGCTGCTCGTGTTGTAGTACGGGCTGCCGTTGCTCACCGTGGGACGTGGATTGAAGTCCGCAGGCGGCGGATCGACGACCGGTACCGAGGTCTGCACCCCCGTGGGGTCGAAGGGAGCCGAACTGTAACCGTTCGTGTAGTCCGTCGGCACGATGTTGAGCTGAGTGTTTGCACAGGCACCCGCCGCGCTGTAGTGCGGCAACGAGTTGACCGTCGCCGTCGGGATCGTGACGTAGCTCGCCGGCAGCGTGGGAATGTTGCCGAGCAAGCGATCATTGTCGAACGCCTCGAGCAGGTTACCCATGCCGGCGTAGACGTCCGCCGGACCGAGCGCCGTCTGCGGTGAGCCGTTGGGCAGGCAGAATGGGTTGATGGCCGTTGACGTCGACTGCCCGCCCGGCAGGACCAGCGTCGGCGCCGGCGTGCTGCCGCTGTAGGTCGGCGGTGTCGTACAGTGGTTTGCGCCCGTCGCGAACGCCGCCGACTCGGTCGGCAGATTGCCGAGCGGCACGAGGCCCTTGAGCGTCTCGATGAAGCTCACGACCGAGGAGTGCTCGCTGTAGACGTGGCTCACGCCGTGGGTCACCGCAAACGGTGAGATGACGAGGAGCGGGATGCGCGGGCCGCCTGTCTCGGGCTCGCCATCCGGACCGTACGTGCGGAATTGCTCGGGCTGGTGGTCGTAGAAGCCGTCCGTCTCATCGAACGTGACGATGATGGCGCTCTGGCTCCAGTAGGGGCTCGCGGCAATCGCGTTGATCGTCGCTGCGACACTCGACTCCGAAATCTGCGAGTCCGAATACGAGCCATGATCATCGTTGCCGGGGAAATCCCCCTGCACGGCGGCGTTCGGATCGACCGGTGTCTGACCTAAGTTGTTGTAGTAACCCCCGCGGATGTAGTAGACGCCGCCGTTCGCGCTGAGCGCCTGGTTGGCGACGTCGGTGTAGAACTGCTGCAGGCCGTGCAAGTTGCCCTGCTCGGTGGTGTTGTCACCCACGTAGCCGAAGTACTGCGGCCCATTGTGGTGGACGACGTACGAGGCGTGCTCAGGAGCCGCGGTATAGGCGGATGGGTAGACCTCATCGTCGGTGAATGCCGTTGCATCGAAGGGCTCTGGACCGTAGCCCTGCTGGTACCATCCCCATGCGACGAACGGATCCTTGACAGCCACCGCCTGCATGTCTTTGGCCACGTCGATGAGATCTATCGCCGCGTGCTGGTCCGCATGGGTGATCGTACCGACCTCACTGCCCATGAACGAAAGCGGCAACGAGGCGAAAGTAAGCGTCTCCTGCCCGGCCTTGGGCGTGCCGATGGTGGTCGGTCCCTCGCCGGAAGATTCGTCCGGACCGTACGGCGGCTTGGTCGCCGCGTTGTCGCTCGCACTGCCCGCGAAGGGCGCCCCATCCGTCACGCTCGGCATCGAGTACTGAACATGGCTTACCGCGGTGGGGGATCCATAGGTGATGCTGTAGCTGTCGTAGTTGTTCGGATGCAGCACCCACTGGGTGTCGCCCACCTGCGCGCCGATCAGCGCGATCGCGTTCGGCGACGACGGACCGACGGCCGTCTGGTGCATGTTGTCGAGCAGCGTGAATCGGTCCGCGTACTGCCACAGGAATGGGATGGTGTCGCAGTCGACATGGCCCATCACGATCTCGCCCTTTTGCTTGGTCTGCAGGGTGACGCTGGTGGTCGGCGCGGCGTGACTCGAAGTGCTGAAGATCGCGGCGCTGACGCCCGAACTGTTCGTGTCGTAGTAGAGGCCCTCTTGATCGAGCGGATAGCCGTCGTTTTGCGGCACCGAACGCGTCGCCTGATCGGAGTGCAGGTCGTTGACGTAGCCCGAGTGACTATGGTCGACCGAATAGACGTCTTCGGGGTAGATCGGCGTCACGGTGCCCGCCTGGTTGACGATCTGGCGCGGCACGAGGAACGGCGACACCGCGGAATAGGTCAGCGTCGAGGTGTTGACCGTCTGGAGCACGGAGCTGAAGCTCGCGAAGCTCAAGGCCGGCTGAGCGTACGGGTCGCTCGCGTTGGCGCCGGGATAAGTGGCGAACAGGCCGTTCGCTCCGGGGAACGTGCCGAAGTAGTGATCGTAGGAGCGGTTCTCCTGGAAAATCACGAACACGTACTTCACGTTCTGCTGCAGCAGAGCGATTTTCTGCTGCGTCGTGAGCGACGTCATCGAGCTCACGCCGTGATAATACGACGAACTCGCGCCGAACGAGCTCGACGAGGACTGCGTGATCGCAGGCTCGGAGATCGATTGCGCGAGTGCGGGCGTAATGCCGATCAGATTGAGTGTCGATACGGCGGTCGTAACCCAGGCCGCGCCTGCTTGCATCATCGATCGCTTCATTGAGAACTCCTCCTCAAGCGTGAAAAATTCAAGACGACTTAGATCCCAGACGCGAAGGCGCTACATGAGAGACCCGTTGCGTGCTTCTTTCGCTGCCTTTTCGAGGCTCTCACGACTGTCGCGTCATTAAATTGCAACTGCGTGAACATTTGGTATCACGGCGTTCCGGCATGCATAGCGATGGCAACTGCACGGCGATCGTCGTTGATCGAGCGGACGATCATGATAAAGTCGGCCCCTCAATAATCATCGAGGCTCGACGTGGGGGATCATTCGATGCGCAGATTCAATGGACGGGTGGCGGTCGTCAGCGGTGCGGCGCGCGGCATGGGCAAGGCGGTTGCGTTGCGCCTGGCCGAAGAGGGCGCCGCCGTCATCGCGGTCGATGTCAATGGCGAGGGCGCGGCCGCAACCGCCAAGGAGATCGGCGGAGCCTCATCGTCGTGGCAATGCGATATCGGCGATCCGGCCTCAGTGGCGAAATTATTTGCGGCGGTCGCGAGCAAGGCGGGAAAGCTCGACGTGCTGGTCAACGTCGCGGCCATCGTGCCGTTCGTCAAGTGGGATGAACTCACCTTTGAGGAATGGCGGCGCGTCCTGCGCGTGAACCTCGACGGACTCTATCTTATGTGCCGGGCCGGCTCCGACATGATGCGCGCCGGCGGCTATGGCCGAATCGTCAATTTCAGCTCGAACTCGATTTTTGCCGGCACGCCCAATATGGCTCACTACGTGGCGTCGAAAGGCGGCGTGCTCACTTTTACGCGGGCACTCGCCACCGAGCTCGGACCGTACAAGATAACCGCCAATTCGATCTGCCCGGGCCTCATCGATACCGAAGGCGTGCAGCAGACCCCGCACAAAGATGCCTTCGAGTTCGTCGAAACGCTGCAGGCCATGAAGGGCCGCGGCTTACCCAAGGATGTCGTGCCGGCGGTGGCATTCCTCGCCTCGGAGGAGGCCCACTGGATCACCGGTCAGGCGCTCAACGTCGATGCGGGGATGGTGCGCTGGTAGCGCCGCCAGCTGCGGTTATCCGCGAGGGCGGCGTCCTGCTCGCCGTCACGGCCGCCGCCTCCGGGCGGCCGTGACTCAAGCTTGCGAAATTACTGCAGTGCCTGCTGCAGTTTTGCCCCATCCGGCGTACCCCAGCCGCTGCAGGCATCCCACCCGGGTCTCGCGGCATATTGGCCGTTCAATAGCCCGTCCGTGTCGTTGTCGCCGGTCGTGATGTCGCGCAACGTGTTCGCCGGACCAATCTCGGAATAGAGCAGTCCATTAAAGTTGCCGACGCGCTTGCCGAGATTCGCGTTGATACGCACGATCAGGCTCGCCCACAGCGGTGTCGAAGCGCTGGTGCCGCCAACGATGCCGAGCTTCCCTCCCGACATGGTCAGATATCCGGTTTCCGGATCGGCATTTGCCGCGACATCCGGGATCGCACGTCCGGCGAAATGTCCGGGGTTGATCGAGGGGACTACCTTGCCTTCCTGCCAGCTTGGCGCCGGCGTGACGGCACTGACACCGCCGCCCGTGCCGGAGCCGGGTCCGTCGTTCCACACCACCTCCGTGATATGCGGCGCCCCGTTGGCATTCTTGTGAGCATGCAGCGTGGTCCCGCCCACGGCGAGCACATAGGGACTGCTTGCCGGAAAGTTCACGTGCGCCCGTCCGTCCTTGATTTGAGCCTCCGAACCGTCGTCGCCGGTGGAGACACAGACGGTAATTCCGAGCTGCGCCGCGGCGAGAAAGCTTTCGTTGCAGTGATCGATGGCCGCCGGGGACCAAACGATGCCGCTGCTGTTGAACGGTTCATTCTCGTCCCACCCCCAGCTGATCGAAACCACGGACGGATCGTTCGCGGAATCGGAGATGACTTGGCCCAAGGCATCGACCAGACCTTTTTCATCGAAGGTGGAAAAGTAGGCCGCAATTTTTGCGCCCCCGGCGAGTGCGCCTGCAACATCGATATCCAACATGACTTCGCCGGTGGAATCAGGGTCGGCGGTAGGATCGGTGGATACTCCATCGAGCGCGATGACCGCAACGTTTGGCGCGGGCTGACCAATCTTCTGGAAGTAGTTGGTCACGTCCGAGGTGTCCACCCCGCCGCCGAACTCCAGCAAGCCTATGCATTGCGACTGTGCATTTGCGGCGGGGAAGTTGTAAATGCCTGCCAATTCCGTAGGAATGAACCAGGACCTCGCCTTTGTGCCGATGTCTGCAGCTTTGGGGTTCGCCTTCGGCTCGCGCCGCAGAATGCGATGGTTCGTGAACCCAAACACGCCCGTAACGGCATCGGCGATTTCAGGCGACAGGTGCACGGCGCCCGTGCGGGCATGAAATTCGCCGAGTACCGGGTGGGTATAGTCGAACAGCGTAACCCCGAATGCAGCACTCAAATCCGCGACGGTTCCCGCGAGACCCATGCGCGCGGCAGCGCGATCATTACGCGTTATCACGAGATTGTGGGCCTTGGCAAACGCTTCGATCGCTTCGATTGCCTTGGGATCCGAGCCAAACTCGCCGGCCAGCTGCTCGCGGGTCATATAGGTGCGCTGCGCGGGCCGCAGCTTATCGAGCGCGGACAAACCCGGCACCGCTTTTCTGCGGCGCACCCCCAGAGTCAGATTCAGCCAGCGCAGACCGTTGGTCCGGCGCAGAGCTTTTGAACCTGCCGGGATCTGGTGACTACTGTTCTTAAGCTCGACCATATTCGATGAAGTAATCTGAGACATAGACGCATCCTCCGTGTTTCACGCCAGTCACTACCTCCGCAAACATCAGCGATGCTTGCGGTAGGAACTTGATACCTTCATATTTTTTAGAAAAGAATTTTCGGTCGAACCCCACCCGCTCGCGGCTCACGCGAATAAATTCCAAATGAACCAGGGGCAGCAGATGCCGCTACACATTCGATTACAGTAGAAAGCACGTGAGCAAATCCATTGCAGCCCGTGGAAAGCCTAGCATCGTCCCGTGTCGGCGTTGTGTCAACCGGCTGCGGCAGCGCGATCAAATCGCGTCCAATAGTCGAGGCCGATGCCGACGTGGTCGATGCCCACCAGGTCCCGTACATACACGATGCAATCAACGATGGTCTTGGTCGTCGCGTTTCGATCCGGCAGGAATAACCCGATACCGTTGATGGCGACGACGCCATTGGTCCGCGCGCAGGCGCGAATCTGATCATCCGTGATGTTCCGCCCGTGTACGCGAAGCGCTTTGGGATTGGAGTGGGAAAAGACGACCGGCTGAGTGGCCATCTCCATAACATCCATCGTGGTTCGATACCCGGTGTGGGAACAATCGACCATCATGCCGACGCGATTCATCTCCGCGATGACTTTCCGCCCGAAATCCGTGAGGCCGTGATCATCGTCATGACAGCCGCCGCCCGCGAGATTGTTGCGGTTGTAGGCTATCAGCATCTGGCGGACGCCAAGCCGGTAGTACAAGGAAACCATGTAGGTCTCACCCGCCAGAGCGTTCATCCCTTCGATATCGAATGTGATTGCCATCTTGCCGGCGCGCTTCGCCCGCAAAATGTCGTCGGCCTGCCGCACCAGTAAAAACCTTTCCGGCCTCTTTTCCAGCCAGGTGATGTAGCTGCCGAGATTCTTGACCGCCAACTGCCAGTCGAGGACGTCGTAGCCGACGTCAATCGAGAGATAATCGACTCCGGCATTGCGCCATTCCTCGAGGTGTTCAAGGTCGTAGGAAGGACGAGGGTCAAATCCGGAATGATTGTCCCAGATGAGGGCTTGCCGATAAAACTGACTACGAGGATGCCGTTCGTCAGTTTCCCCGAATGCGGATACCCCTAGGCGGGTGCTCGCCACGGCCAAACCCAGGTCAATAAGCAGCTGGCGGCGTGTATGCCTCATCCTCAGGAGTAATACTCCGCTCCGGTCCGATAGGTCTTGAAGCTCTCGAGATCGTGCGAAAAGAAGAGCTCGGCGTCGTACTGTTCCGCGAGCGCCTTCAGCCGCCGCATCGAAGCCAAGCTTGCCGTCGGGTCCAAGTGGAAACTGGAGATGCACATCATGTCGAGGTTTTTCTTGCTGTAGCACGCATCCGCGGTGAACAGCATGGGGCGGCGGTTCTTGAGTTCGACCATCAAGCTGTAATGACCCGCGGTGTGGCCCGGCGTCTCGAACAGCCGCAGGCCTTTGGCGATCTCTTGGTCCCCCGTCAGCGTTTCGAACTTAGGCGTGTACATGTCAAGCGCCGGATCGGGCGGCAGTTTCAAGCCGCGCTTTTCCGCCAAGCTCGGTGCAAAACTTAGGTCCGAATAGCCCAGATGTTCGAACGACTGGCAATTGCCGCTCGCCTCCAGCTCCTTGGCGTGGCACAAGGTACAGGCCTTGTGAAAATGCTTGTTGCCGCCGCAATGATCAAAATGATAGTGGGAGTTGATGACGTAGTTGATGTCGCCGGTTTTAAGGCCGAGATTGGCAAGTTGTCCAGGAATGCTTTGCGAAGCGTCTTGGACCGGCTTCTCGAAAGGCAGCACCCGCATCACGTGGTCGAAGTCGTAGCCGGTGTCGAAGATATAGCGGCCGTCGGCGTGCTCGATGAGCACGCTGTAGCAGGGAAACCTGACCTCGCCGCCGGGACCGCGGTTCCAGAAGGCGTGATAGCCGTCGATTACCAGCGTGCCGCCGTCAAGCAGATGAACCTTTGTGTCGCTCATGAACCTAGGAACTCCTCTGGCCCTAACGTTGCGGTGTAATCATCGCCGATTCATTTCGGCGGCGCCGTCACCGACGTCATCAGAGCACGCACTTGGCGCGCATCCCATATCGGCTCGACTTTCAGTTTGCCGCTAATGATCTCGGTGCGCTGGATGTCGATATCGGACCAGACGCTGTCGGGAATGTACTTCGAATGCAGCAGGCGCACCGAGTCATCGCGGAGTTGAATGGAGTACGCATGGGTGCCGAACTTGCCGGTCTTCAGGTCCTCGATCATAGCCGAATAGACGGGCACCAGATTCCAAACCACGGATGAGAGCAGGTGGCCCTTGTCGATGGAGGTCTTATCGCCGATTTCGTCGATGAACCACACCGTGCCGCCACCGATCGACTGCTTGGTCTCCACCGCCTGCAGCATGCCGAAGCTGGCGCGGTCGCCCTGGCCGAAGATAATGTCGGCGCCGGCGCCGATCGCCGATTCGGTCACGCGGCGCCCGCCGGCGACGTCCGCATACGCCGCCGGACCGATCACCGCGTACAGCACCTTCACGCCCGCGTCGGTCGCCCGCGCTCCCTGCGCGAAGGCAGCCGATTGACTGTTCCACGGCGGCGACTCGGCCGCCACGACGATGGCCAGGACATGGGTCCGAGTCGTCTTTGCCGCGAGCACGCCCGCGAGATACGCGCCCTCCCGTCCGGACAGCGTGTAATCCGCGACCGCGCCGGGCTTCGAATCCTTGGGACGGTCGACGATGGCGACCGGCACGTGCTTCTCCGCGCCGATCTCCGGCGCCGCCGTGTTGTAGCCGCTGGCATGCGCGATGATGAGGCTCGCCCCATCATCGGCGAGCTCGCGGAGCTCGGCATGCACATCGCCGTAGCCGAGTCCTGTCGCGGGAATGAATTTCAAGTGGTACTTCGCAGCCACCGTCTTGGCCGCATTGAAGGCCTGCTGGTTCCAGCCGTAGTCGGTCGGCTCCTCCGGCAGCATGATCGCGAGCGCGGTGACCTCGGCGGCCAGGGCGCCCGCATCCGCGCCAAGAAGCCCTGCCGCGGCCAAGATCACGGCTGCGGCGAGCGTCAGCGCGAAGCGCGCGCCGGCCCGGATCGAAGAATCATCAGCTTCGTTTCGCGTCGCACTCAGAATTTGTACCCGATGCCGACGCGGTATTCGCGCGGCGGAAACCAGTTCTGCGTCGTTTCACCGCCGTACTGGTTCGTGAAGCGGTAGCTCACCTCGGCACGGTCTGCGAGGTTCGAGACGCCAAATGTCAGGTCGAGCTGGCGGTTCGCGAATGTGTAGTCAAAGAGCAGGTTCATCATCACGTAGCTTGGCGTCGTGTAGTAGAACGAGTTGCCGAACACCGTATCGCAGTACTGGTCGCGGTACACGAGCTGGTAGCGTGACAGCAGGCTCGAGCCGTCGCCGAACTTCGCCGTCTGCGACAAAGCCAGCGTTGCCATGTAGGGCGGCAGGTTCGGCGGCGCATTGCCATAGACATCGCGGTAGCCCTTGGCGCGCAACGCCGTCAGCAGCGCCAGGCCGTTCGGCAGCGCCGGATTCGGGATGCCGTACTCGGCATCGATGAACGCCGTCTCGCCGTACTCCGCCGCGAAAGCGGCGTTCGCAGCGTTGCCGGCCAGATTGTCGATGGTCGAGATGTGCGTCTCGATTTTGCCCCTTTCGGACGTGACAAAAAGGTCGAGCCGGAAGTGGGCCGGCAGCAGCGCGGTGAACTCGCCCTCGACGCCGTAGACGTCCACCTTCGGCAGGTTGTCGACACCGCCGTCAAAGTTGATCAGGTCCTCGGCGTGATACTGCATGTTCTTGTCGATGTAGTAGAACGCGGCGAGGTTCGCGAGAAAGGTCCTGTCGAACAGCGAGCTCTTCGAGCCGACCTCGAAGGCCGTGATCGTCTCCGGCGCATAGTTTGGCGGAACGACGAGGGGCGCGGTGCCCGGGTTGCCGCCGCCGGGCTTGTAGCCGGTGGAGATACTGCCGTAGAGCAGGTTCCCCGGGGTGACCTGGTCTTCGACCCCGGCCTTCCAGGTCAGCTTGGATGAGTGCTGGCTCAGGTGCACGAGGCCGCCGCCGATGCTCGGGTCACCGAAATAGTTGTCGAGGAAGGTGTTATTGCGGTCGTCCGTATAGCGAAAGCCGGCGGTGGCGCGCAGATCGTCCGTGACATGGTACGTGGCCTGGCCGAAGCCGGAGACCGAGGTGCGCCGCAGTGCGTTCAGAGTCTCGAAATACAGCGTGCCGGCCGCGATTTCCGGCGCCGCGAGCGCTTCCCCGACCGGATCCGGCAGTCCGATCGTGTCGGGCGCATTCGGCTCCTGCGGATTGCGCAGGTACTGCGAGTACGCATCGGTGGTGCGCGAATGCACGAAGAACGCACCCGCGACCCAGTCGATGGGGCCGCCGGGCTTCGAGCCTAAGTCGAACTCCTGGGTCACCGCATAGTTCTGGTGCGTCACATACTGGTCGTTCTCGCCGCCGTACAGGGCAGTCGCCAGCGGCAACGTGAGGCCGCTCTCCGAGTTCGATCCGCCCTGGTTCATGTATTGCAGACTCGACAGGGACTTGAACGTCATCGCATTGAAGTTGTAGGTCCCGGTGAGTGTCGCGATCGTCTGCTCGTTGTCGTAGACGCCGGGCCAATCGCTGGTCTCGTCCCGGGGATCAGGATTCGGGTCGAGGATGTTCTTGCTCTCCGGCTCGTGCTGGACCACTTTCGCGTACTCAATCGAACCGAGCAGTGAAAAATCCTCGTTCGGCTGCAGCAGGGCCGAGAGCCGCAGGTGATAGTTATTGATATCGTTGAGGCGATAATCCCCGGGGATCGCGGTTGCGGTGACATAGCCGTCCTGCTTGTCGAAGTCGCCGGCAAAGCGCAGCGCCAGCGTACTGGAGACCGGCAGGTTGATGGCGGTGCGCACATGCACGAGGTCTAAGGAACCGAACTCGGCATCGACATAGCCCTTGACCGCATCGAGGGTCGGCTGCACGGTGATGATGTTCAGCGTGCCGCCGACCGAGTTCTGGCCGAAGACGGTGCCCTGCGGCCCGCGCAGGACCTCGAGGTGATCGAGGTCCAGGAAACCAAGGCTCAATGCCAGCGGGTTCGGGATGAAAAATCCGTTCTGGTGCAGCGAAACCGACGCCGGCGAGCCGTCGTCCTGAGGGGAGTTGAGGCCAATGCCGCGGATCGTCAGGTCGAAGTTGTAGCCGTCGCTCTCGCCGATGACCAGCCCCGGCACCGCGCCATTCAGGTCCTCGGCGCTCTCGATCGAGCTCAGCGCGAGAGCATCGCCCGTAATCGCCGTGATCGCCTCCGGCGCTTTTTCGATCCCCAGGTTCTCCTTCTGACCGACGACGATAATGCTTTCGAGCTGGTCCGACGTGTCAGGTGCGGCCGCTCCAGCCAGGGGCGCGAGCAGCATTCCACCGACGATCCACGATGCTCTCCGATTCCGGGTGCGGCGCATTCAATGATCCCCTTTCTCGTGCTCATGCCGCGATCGGCATTGAAACCGGTTTTTTAGCGAACCAAGTTCATCCCTTGGTTCAATAGTGTCACTAAGCAATGCTTGTGACAATAACATTCATGGTTTCGACGCGGGCATATTGGTTCACGCCAGCGCGTCACGGTATCGCCCCGTGGACAATCCGCCCGCCTACCATCGTCAAAACGACGCTGGTTTTCCCAACCGCCTCCGGCGGCACCGAAAAAATGTCCTGCGACAACACCGCGAGATCCGCGAATTTCCCGGCTTCGAGGCTGCCCACTTCGCTGTCTTTGAAGGCGGCGTAGGCAGAACCGCGCGTGTAGGCGTCGACGGCCTCCCTCACGGTCACGCGCTGTTCAGGTGTGTAGAATTTGCCGGTCGGGCGAGCACCGGCCATCGCAGCGCCGTCCAGCGGCAGATCGATGATGTCGGCCGTATCGTCGGAATGCCAAATCTCACGGGTGACCGCTTGCTGAATGCCGACGAACGGATTGGGGGGCCAGGAACAGGGCCAATCGCTGCTAAACCCGAGCACCACGCCGTCTTTGAGAAATGTCTGCCACTGATCGCTCGGCACAGGTTCCTTGGGATCGGCATTCGTGCCGGACTCGCCGCAACAAAAGATGGGCGAAGTGACATTGATCACCGACAGCGCCGCGTAGCGCGGGAAGTCCGCGTCGCGCACGGAGGAGCTGTGCTCGATGCGCAGGCGCCGCTCCCGCGGTCCGTTGATGCGCACGGCATTCTCGTAGGCATCTAAAACCATGTGCACGGTGTCGAATCGCGTCGCGTGCGTCATGAGCTGATAGCCGCGCCGATCGAGTTCCACGACCAGAGTCCTGAATTGATCCGGCTGGTAAACCAGCGGGGCGATGAGTCCGGTGAAGCCGTCCGCGAAGAATTTGACCAGGTTCGCCGACACCCATTCATCGTGGTATTTGGTTCGAGCCTCATCCAGGTCGGCGAGAAACTGCGGCGTGAGCCGGTGCGGCACGGCGACGGCACCGAAAGCGGTGCGCGTTCGCACGGAGAGTGCTCCGCGGTCGCGCAGTGCCGCGTACAGCTTGATCTCCGCCAAATCCCCGGTGGCATTGACGACGCTGGTGATCCCGAAGCTGTTCAAATGCCGCGTAGCGACTTGGAGCATTGCCAGCTGCTCTTCCACCGACAGCGTCGCGCGCACGAATCGCTCCACCGCCTCCATCGCCGCCTCGATCAAGATTCCGGTGGGATGACCGCTGGCGTCGCGCACGACGTTGTGCTCCTCGACCGGATCAGCGAGGGGCTTGTCGGTAATTCCCGCGAGCGCCAAGGCCTTGGAGTTTAGCCACATGGCATGCTCGGAAATGTTGTGGACGATGACCGGGCGGTCATTGACCGCTTGATCCAGAAGCTCATACGTCGGTGAAAAGGGCGGCGAGGGACTGAAGTCCGCGCGCCCGAAAATCAGCTTCTCCGCAGGATGGCCGGCGGCGTAATCGCGAATACGCGCGATCAGGAGTTGCGGCTTGGCCGGCGTGATGCTCTCTTCGGGCGTCGATAAATTGACTCCGTGCAGCGCCACCGCTCCTAACCACACGTGAATATGCGAATCGACGATGCCTGGAATCACGGTGCGCCCGTGGAGGTCGAGTACCCGCGTCTTGGAACCGCGCCGCGTGTTGAGCGTGGCGTCGGTGCCGACCGCATCGATGCGGGAACCCGTCACGGACACCGCTTCGGCCCAAGCTGACTTCTGCAGCCCGGTATAGATGTGTCCATGCAGCAGCAAGAGATCGCTGGCCGCCCACACGCGCGGACCCAATCCGACCAACAGAGCCAGCACGACGGGTTTCCACGATCCCGAGTTCACACGCACCTCGCTCGCAGCGTTGTTCGGGGCTGGAACCAATGCGGCAGAATGGTTCCGTTAGTTTGCGTCATTCGAGTCTGCCCGGAGCCAAGATGGACGTCAACCGCCGTGCTTGAGCGGTGGCTTAGGCCGCAACGCCGTCGTCGATGACGGCAAGGGCCGCCGCGACCCCGGCCGCCACGTCGAGCGAATGTCCCAGCGCGCGGAGCGCGCCGCCGAGCGCGGTCAAGGCGACCACGGCATACATGGGCCTCGCGGTCGGGCCCATGTGGCCGATGCGGACGAGCTTGCCCAGAGTCTCGCCGCGCCCCGAAGAAAACACGACGCCGTAGCGCGCGCGCGCGGCCGCCCGAAGCGCCGCATCCTCGACGGTCGCGGGGATGCGGATGGCCGTCGCGGTGGGCGCTGCCGTCCGCTCATCGGCGGGCCACAGCCTCAAGGACATCGCGAGCGCGCCGGCCCGGCACGCCGCGGCGGTGAGCGCATGGCGGCCCCAGACATGCTCGGGCCCTTCGTTCAAATAGAGGTCGAGGGCCGCATCCAGGCCGTTGACTTCCGATACCGACGGAGTGAAGGGGAACGGCCGATCGCGGCGCCACGAATATTCCCAATCGAGGATGCTCAACATCGAATCGCGCGGCGCCTGCGGATTGGCCTTCATCTTCTCCCAGGCCCGCGGCGTCACGCCGACGAGCGACAGGCCGGGCGGGCAGCCCAGGCACTTATTCGGCCCGGTCACGAAGAGATCGGCCTGACAGGTCTCGGGACCGACATCCATGCCGCCGAACGAGGAGACCGCGTCGACCAAGAGATACGCTCCGTGCGCCGCGACGATGCGGCCGATCTCCGCCACCGGATTGATGGTCCCGGACGGGGTGTCGTGATGGCAGACGGAGACGACGCGAATCTCCGGCCGTGCCTTGAACATGGCCTCGACACGGGCGGGGTCGATGACCTCATCGTAGGGCACCCGGATCTCGACCAGCTCGGCGCAGTAGCGCTTCGCCCAAAAGCCGAATCCCGCGCCGTACACGCCCGACACGAGATTGAGCACGACGTCGTCACGCGCAATCAGGGAGGCCGCCCCCGCCTCGAGCGCGAGCACCGGCTCACCGTGGAGAATCACCGGCATATGCTGGGTCCGGAACGCCGCGCGAAGTTTCTCCACGACCTTCTCGTAAAAGCTTAAGAATGCCGGGTCGTAGTCGTAGAGAACCGGCCTCGACAAGCCACGCAGCACCTCAGGATAGGCATCCACGGGTCCCGTCGTCAGCGTGAAAATCGGCTCTTGATCAGGTGTGATGAGCATTGACGATCTCCTAACGTGCGATCCTGCTTCAGCGTTCGCCGCGCACATAGGGCAAGCCCAGTGCCGCAGGCAACATACTATTCCGGGCGAAGATCACCAGCACCAGCATCACGACGGCAAAGGGCAGCATCTGCACCACGTCGGTGGGTACGTTGATGCCGGCGACCTGCAGGGCGGTCGTCATGGCAAGGCTCGCCCCGAACAGGGCGGCGCCGATCAACACCCAAAGAGGCCGCCCGCGCGCGAGCATCGCCAGGACGATGCCGATGACGCCGGCGCCGCCGGTGATGAAGGGCACGAAGAGGCCCGCGCCCACATTCGCGAGGTAAGCGCCGCCCACGCCGGCGAGAAACCCCGTGCACAGCACGGCAAATGATCGCGTCGCGATGACATCGACGCCGGCAGCGTCGAGCGCCGCGGGCTTGTTCCCCGCGGCCTCGAGACTTATGCCTAAGTAAGTCGAGCGGAACAGCCAGGTGAGCGCAGCCACGAGGATTGCGCATAAGTAAACCAGCGGGTTGTGGCTGAACAAGCCTTTGCCCAAGACCGGTATGCGGCTGAGCAGGGGCAGCGCGAAAACCGGTGCTGCGGAAAGGCGCGGATACGAGCGGCTGAACTCGACGTAATGCAGCAGCGAGGTCAGGCCCTCTGCGCCCACCGTGATGGCGATGCCGATGACGATCTGATTTAAGCCTTTGCGTATGCAGAGGAACAGGACGATGAGCGCAGCGCACATTCCGCCCACCCCGCCGGCGAGAAATCCGAGCCAGAATGACCCCGTGGTGTAGGTCGCGAGGAACCCGGTGTAGGCACCGATCAGCATCATGCCTTCGAGGCCGATATTCATGACCCCCGCCTTTTCCGAGATCTGCTCGCCGAGGCCGGCGAGCAGCAAGGGCAGCCCGGCGGTCACTGCGCCGAACAGCAGCGAGACCAAGAACGGCTGTGTGAGCAGGGCTTGCATGACTCAGGCGGTGCCCGGCTTGCGGCGGGTCTGATCCAGATATTCGACCAGGGCGAGGAACAGGAGCAGCAGCGCCACCAGCACGAGCACGTAGTGCTGCGGGACGCCGACGCGGCGCGCCGCACTTTCACCGCCCACCAGCAGCGCCGAGAAGAACAGCGTGAAGCCGATGACGGCATAGCCGTTGAAGCGCGCGAGAAACACCAGCGGAACCACCAAGAGACCGAGAGCCGGATTCCAGTCCGCCCGCACCGTGCCCCAAACACCCAGCACTTCGACCGCGCCGCCCAAACCGATGAGGCCCGCGCTCAATGCGAAAGCGAGCAGGGTCAGCCGTTCGACCTTGAGCCCCGCATGCACCGCCGCTGCGCGGTTCGCTCCGAGAACCTGCAATTTCAGGCCGAACGCGGTTCGAGTCATCATCAAGTGAACCAGGATGACGGCGAGGATGGCGAGCACCAGCCCGCAGTGGATGGTCGTGCCGAAGAGGCGCGGCAGGCGGTCGTCGACCGGCAGGCTCCGAGTCTGCGGCACCGTGGTGTCGGGATCGTTCAGCACGAGTTTTATCAGCACATTGGCGAGGCTCGTGCCGAGAAAGCTCATCATCAGCGTGGTGATGATCTCGTTGACGCCGTGGCGCGCCTTGAGCCACGCCGGCAGCAACGACCAGAGCGCGCCCACGAGGCTCCCCACGAGCATGCACACGATGAGGGTCGCGGCGCGCGGCACGTGCGTGCTCAACAAGGCCGGCGCCAGCGCGGCGCTCGCCACGGCCGCCAGCAGGAACTGGCCGTCGCCGCCCAGATTCCAGATGCCCGCGCGGAAAGCGACGATGAGGCCGGCGGCAATCAATAAGAGCGGCGCCATGCGCGTCAGCGTTTCCTGTGCGCCGCCCCAGCGCATCAGGCTGCGCTGCAAAACATAGCCGTAGTAGTCGAGCGGGTTCTTGCCGAGCACAGTGAGGATGAGGCCGCCGACGATGAGTGCCATGACGACCGGAATCAGCACGCGCAAGAGCGCGGCGCTGCGTCCCGAGTGAATGCCGGTCTCTACGCTCATGACGCACCGGCCCCGGTCATCAGGCGCCGGATCTGATTCCCCGCGTCGTCGTCGTTGGCGACGATGCCGGCCAGGCGGCCTTGAAACATCACGCCGATACGGTCGCTGATCTCGAGCAGTTCGTCGAGATCGGTCGAGATCATGATGACCGCGACGCCGCGTGCGGCGGCGGCGGCGATCCGGTCGAGAGCCAGGCGCTGGTTATGCAGGTCGAGACCGTAGGTGGGCTTGTTGAGAATGGCGACATTGGCCTGCGCGTCGAGTTCGCGCGCGAGCAGCACTTTTTGCACGTTGCCGCCGGAGAGCTTGCCGACCGGCGTGAGTTCCGAGGGCGTGCGGATGTCGTTGCGCAGGATCTGCTCGCGGGCGCTCTGATAGATCAGCGGCCAATCGCTGATGCCGTGCCGCCAGTACGGCAACGCGCCGATCTCCTTCAGCACCAGGTTGACCGCAACGGAGAAAGTGCCTACGGTGCCCTCGCCGGACCTGTCGTCGGTGACGTAGCGGACCCCGCGCTGCCGGCGCTCCGGCACGCGCCCGCGCGTGATGTCGACGCCCTGAAGCTCGATTCGTCCGCGCCGCGACGGACGCTGGCCGGCGAGCGCTTCCGCCAAGTGCTTCTGGCCGTTGCCGTCCACGCCCGCGATTCCCAGGATCTCTCCCGCCCAGAGTTCGAAGCTCACCTCATGCAGCGGAGTCTCGGCGAAATCAGGCGCTGTCACCAGCGCGCGCACCGATAGCGCAGCCGGCCTGCCGCGATCCACCGTATGGACGCGGCGCAGCTTGCGCCCGAGGAGAATCGCAAGCTCCTGCTCGTGGCCCTCGACCGAATTGCGACCCCGATCCGGCGCGGCGTCGGTGCCGGCGGCCGCGCCGAACATCATGCGGATTACCGTTTCGGTCTTCTGGGCATCGCTCATCGTCTGCAGCCGCTGCGGGCCGATCTCACCCGCGAACTTTCCCAAGCGCAGAACCGAGATGCGGTCGCCGAACTCGTAGGCCTCGAGCAGCTTGTGCGTCACCAGAATCAGCGCGACGCCTTGTTCCTTGAGACGCCGCAGCATGCGGCCGAGATCGACCACGCCTTGCGGAGTGAGCATCGAGGTCGGCTCATCGAGGAGCAGCAGTTTCGCGTCGCGCCAGAGCGCGCGCATGATTTCGACCTGCTGTTGCTCGCCCAAGGATAATCCGGAAACCGGCGCGCGCGCATCGATGCCGATGCCGAGCAATCCCGACAGTTCTTCGAAGCGGCGCAGGGCGGCGGCGCGCGCCAGAGGCTTCTGCCAAGGTCCCCCGAGCATCAGGTTTTCGATGACGGTGAGAGTCGGCACCAGCAGCACGCGCTGGAAGACCGTGCCGATGCCTAAGTCCATGCTGCGACGGGGCGAGGCGATGATGGCGGGAACTCCGCCGATGAGGATCTCACCTTCGTCGGGCGGCTGCATTCCGGCGAGCAGACTCACCAGCGTGGATTTGCCGGCGCCGTTTTCACCCAGCAAGACGTGGATTTCGCCGCGATGAAACTCGAGGGACACCTGATCGAGAGCCACGATTCCGGGGAAGCGCTTGGTGACGCGGCGCAGTGCCGCCACGGCAACTTGCGGGGAGCCCGGCGAATCCGCTGACTGCCCTACTTGCATGGCGTCGATCGGCGCCGGCTACTTCGGCGGCGCCGCCACCGAACTCATCAGCGCGCGAACCTTGACGGCATCGAAAATCGGCTCGACCTTGATCTTGCCGTCGATGATCTCTCGACGCACCGCCTCGATCTCCGACCAGAGCCGGTCCGGAATGTGCTTGGAGTGCAGCAGACGCACCGAGTCGTCCGCCAGCTGCATGGGATACGGGTGAGTACCGAAGCGGTTGGCCTTGAGATCCTCGATCATCGCCGAATACACGGGCACCAGATTCCAGACCACGGAGGAGAGGAGGTTCCCCTTGTCGATCGGCGTTTTGTCGCCGATCACGTCGATGAACCAGACCGTGCCGCCGACGGTCGATTTCTTGGTTTCCACTGCCTGCAACATGCCGAAACTCGCGCCGTCTCCCTGGCCGAAGATCACGTCGGCGCCCGCGCCGATCACCGACTCGGTCACGCGGCGGCCGCCGGCGGCGTCAGCATACGCAGCGGGCCCGATGATCGCATAGATGATGCGCAGCGCCGGATCCGTCGCATGCACGCCTTGGGCGAAGGCCGCCGATTGAGAGTTCCAGGAGGGCGGCTCGCCCGTCGTCACGATGCCGACGATTTTCGTCTGCGTCATCTTCGCCGCCAGAACCCCGGCGAGGTACGCCCCTTCATGGCCGGACATGGTGTAGTCCGCGACGGCGCCGGGCTTCGAGTCCTTGGGACGATCGACGATGGCGACCGGCACGCGCCTCTCCGCGCCGATCTCCGGCGCCGCCGTGTTGTAGCCGCTGGCGTGCGCGATGATGAGGCTCGCCCCATCATCCGCGAGCTCGCGCAGCTCCGCATGCACATCGCCGTAGCCCAGCCCCGTCGCCGGAATGAATTTCAAGTGATATTTTGCAGCCACCGTCTTGGCCGCATTGAACCCCTGCTGATTCCAGCCGTAGTCGGTCGGCTCCTCGGGCATCATGATCGCGAGCGATGTGACTTCGGCGGCCGAGGCGCTCACGCACGCGCCGAGAAGCCACGCGGCGGCCGCGACCAGGGGCCAGATGCAGGCCGCACCGGCGGCGGGCCTTGGCTCACACCTTGCCTCGCGCGTTACTTCGCGCGTTACCTCGCGCGTCACGTTTGCAACGCCTTGCGCACCGCCACGAGCTTCCGCGCCCGCAGGCTCTGAAGTTCCGCGATCTTGGCGGGCGTGTAATCGTAGATGCCGCTGCCGCTCTTGATGCCGAGCTTGCGCTGCGAGGTGCGCTCCTCAATATAGCCGGCGACGTCGGCGCGATTCGACAATTCCTTGTTGAGATAACTGCCGACCGCGGAATAGATGTCGAGGCCCGCCATGTCGAGCAACGCCATCGGTCCCACCACCGCGAGCTTGTAGCCGATGCCCCAGGAGACGCAGGCATCGAGGTCCTGCGGTTCGATGACGCCCTTCTCCACAAGATCGATGCATTCGCGCAGCACGGCGTAGAGCACTCGATTCTCGACGAACCCTGGAACATCTTTGCGAATGATGATGGGCAAATGACCCGAGCGCCGGATCAGCTCGACCAACTTGGCCGTGACGGTGGGGGCCGTCTTCTCGCCCGCAATGACCTCGATCATGGGGATGATGTGAGGGGGGTTCGACCAATGCATGCCGATGAGGCGGCTCGGGATCCGGGTGCCCGCTTGAATGCGCGTGATCGGGATGCCGGAGGTGTCGGACGCGAGGATGCAATCGTCGGCCACCTGCGCTTCGATCTCGCGAAACACTTGAATCTTGAGATCGAGATCTTCAGGCACGGTCTCGATGACCAAATCGGCGTCCGCAACGCATTCCGGCAAACTTGAGTGAACGGTGATAGCGGCGGCGGTTCGATCGGCGACGGTGAGTGCCGAGAGCACGGCCGCGGCCGCCGCGAACGCTTGGGGCGCCTTGGCGCATTTGCCGGGGTCGGCATCGAACGCGCAGACCTTGAGGCCGGCACGCGCCAGAGTCGCCGCGATGCCCGGCCCCATCGTGCCCAGGCCGATGACCGCCGCGTTCTTGATCTCACCCTGCGACTGCAAGCGCGCGGCTCAGATTTTGGTCTTGCGGTAAGCAGCTCGGGAGGCGATCTTCTCGCGCCAAGCTCTGACGCCCGGAACCGCGGGCAGCGTGATCGGAAAAGCCAGGGCACGATCGATGACGGGACCCAAGCAAATATCGGCGATGGAAAAATTCGCCCCGGCGATCCAGGGGCGGCCGGCCGTGCCCTTCTCGAGCAGCTCGAATTGCGCCGCGAGCTCCTTGACGTCGGCGCCGAAGCTCGCCGCCCGCTCCTCTTCTTTCTTTTTCGCTTCCCTGAAGACTCCGAGGTAGGGTGCATTGAACGAGGCGAGCTGCCAGTCCATCCAGCGCTCGACCTGGCTGCGCCCCGCGGGTTCGGCGGGATAGAGCGCCGCGCCGCCGGCGAGCTTGCTCGACAGGTAGCGCAGAATGGTGTTCGATTCCCACACGGACACGTCGCCGTCCACCAGCGTCGGCACCTTGCCTGAAGGATTGAGCTTCAAATACTCCTCGGTCTGAGTGTTGTTGAATTGCCGGCCGTAGTCCTCGCGGGTGTAGGGCTGTCCCAACTCCTCCAGCAGCCAGACGACCTTTTGCACATTACCTGATGTGCCTCGACCCAAGACTTTCAACATGATTTTCTCCCCCGCACCGCGGACCATGGCTTCAAATTATGATTCAACCACGCGGTTTGTACGCGACCGCATCCATTTCGATCTTGCACTCGATCACCGCACGGGCTTCGACCGTGGTGCGCGAGATGCGGCCGTCCGGGAAATACTCGCCGAAGACCTTGTTGTAGCGCCCGAAGTTGCGCGCATCGGCGAGATACACCGTGACCTTGACGACATCGCTCAAGTCCGCGCCGTCCAGCTGCAGAATCCGGCGTATGCCCTCGATGGTCCAGCGCGTTTCTTCTTCGATATTGCCGCTGCTCATGTTGCCGTTCTCGTCCTTGGCAACCTGACCGGAGACGAAAATGAAATCGCCCGCGCGAACCGCGGGGTAGAACGGCAGATTCGGATTGCGCTTGCCGATGGTGATGATCTTGTCGTTCACTTAAAGGCCTGCCGTTCTCTTTGATTAAAGTACCGAAGTTTCGATGATGTCGACGCCGCGCTGGCGATCGATCAGATAGCAAAGACCGCGGTCATCGATGGTCACGTCGTTGGACGAGGCGAGCGAGAAACCCTGCGGCGCGTCCGCTTCGTAGTACGCCACCTCCCGCGGGGCGAAAGGATCGGCAATATCCAGGATCCGCATTCCTTTTGCAAACCACGCGAATGGAATGATGGTTCCCTTGAAGCGCTCGGAGGGCTGATGGCAGCCCATCATGGGCGGCTGTGGCTCTCCATCGGGGTCCGCGCCTTCCACCTGGAACGTCGAGATCGGCACGGGGCAGCGCTCGTTGGTGATGTCATAGATCCAGGTGAACGCGGGCGCCGACGGCCAGAGCTTGGCGACATCCTCATCGGCGACCACCATGACCTTGCGGCCCTTGAGCGTCTGCGGAATGGGCAGACAGGTATGGGTCGGATGCGGGAACGCGGGCGAGGTGTTGCCGCTCGCGATGAGCTTTGGCTTCGACATGTCGGAGATGTCGAGAATGTGATAGCCGTGATGCCAGTAGCTCACATACAGCCGGTCGCCCATGCGCATCGGGTGGTGGCAGCGCGGCGCCGGTCCGTCGTTCCAGGGATAGGCTTCGCCGCCCGCCTGCCATTGGCCCGGTATCCACCACCGCCCGACCTCCTCGGGGCGGGCCGGATCTTTCAGATCGAGGATCATCATGATATTGCCGACGTAGCCTTCGGCGGTGGGCGAAATGTACGCATAGCGGCCGTCGAAATCGTAGCGATGTACGCCTTTCCCTTCGGTTCGCCACTTGCAGAGGAGCTCGGGCCGCGCCGGCGTCGAGATGTCGTAGATGCCGAGGCCGCCGCCGAAGGAGGCATCGCCATCCTTGCCCAGCCGTTCGTGGTTCACGACCATGAGGCCGTTGGCGACGCGCACCTTGTGCGAATGCCAGCCCGGCGGCAGATTGACGCGCGCGAGTTCTACCGGGTTCTTGGGGTCCGACACGTCGACGATGGTGGTGCCGCTCGGCTGGCGCATGTGGCCGATATAGAGAGTCCTGCCGTCGATCCAGACTTGTCCGCCGCCGGGACAGTCGATATGCGCCACAAGCCGCGTGTTTTTTGACCGTGCCATTCTCTACGTGAGCCGGATGATGTCGCCGTTTTCGTTCTTGCCATGCTTCTGATAGAAGGATAGCGCCTTCAAGGTGGGCTCATCGCTCGCCACGAATAAAATCGCCGGCTGCGTGGCGGACGCATTGACGTGTTCGCACCAGGTTCCGCCGGGGACGACGAAGGTGTCGAAAGGCTCCCAGTCCACGCGCTGACCGTCGATGATGCTGTGGCCGGCCCCTTCGAACGGCGCACACACGAGGTTCGCGCTCTGCTTCAACGGCAGCGTGCGCTCGCCGGGACGCAGCATCTGCATGAAAAAGGTCATGGTCTTGTACACCGGCAGACCGGTCGTCGGATTGACGTACTCGATCATCAACGCCTCGTGGCGGTCGCCGTCCCAGCCGCAGCATTTCTCGAGAAACTCGCGCATCGCCTCGTAGCGGTACACGTACATGGGCGACGCGGCACCCACGCCGCGATGGTGCGAGACGAAACGCGGCAGAAAGCCGCCCCGGCCATAGACGCGCTCGGAATAATCCGGCGGAAAGCGCTCGGTCTGCATGACCCGGCGAATGCGCTTCCCCTCCTCTTCCTCGGTGTAGTCATGTTCGAAATACAGGGAATTCAAGGTCTCGGCCAAGGGCAGGTCGAGGACGCTCAAGTTGACCGCGGGGTCATCGCCCTGGTTGCCGTGGTTGTGCCAGGTGTCGTGCGGCGTGAGCACGAGATCGCCGGGACCGAACACGATGTTCTCGCCTTCGACGCCGGTGAAGTTCAACACGCCGGTGAGCCCCAAGCGGATGGCGTTCGGCGAATGGCGGTGCGGCGGCATGATCTCGCGCGGATCGTTGACGCGGTAGGCGACGTACAGCGTCGAGGCGGTGGCGCGCTGCGGAGCCAGGCCCGGATTGACGAGCACCAGGGAGCGGCGCTCCGAGGTTTCCGTCTTGATGAGTGCGGCCGAGCGCTGCAGCAGCGGCTCGATTTGCCGCTTGTACTTCCAGATGAAGGGCACGGCCTTGCGGCCTTGCATCACCTGGCGGTCCTCGTCGTGAGCGACGCTGCGGTCGACCACCCAGTAAGGCGCCATGTTGTTGGCGTAGACGTCGCGGTGCAAGGCGTCGAGCGAGGCTTTGAGCTCGGCGTCCGTTTCCCCAGCCAATTGACTTTCCGCGCGCATCCGAAACCTCACACGAACCAATGTGGCCAAGTGGTTCCAACCGATCGAGTCTGCCCGGAACCAACGCCGACGTCAACCGCGACGCCGCGCGCCGTAGGAGTCTATAACACGCGGCGCCTGTGGTATCGTAACCCGCGTCATTTCAGCGGCTGCAGGATCATGGACCGAAGCGATCAAGCCTTAAGCAAAGTACGCGATTTCATCGAGAAGCGCGACTTCGCCGCCGACGGACGAATACCGCCGGAGAGAACTCTTGCCAGCGAGTTGCACGTCGGGCGCCGCTCGCTGCGCCGGGCGCTCGAAGTGCTGGAACAGGAAGGCCGCATTCATCGCCATCAGGGACGCGGAACCTTTGTGCACACCCCGCCGGCCTATGGTGCCGCCATGGTTGCAGCGGAACCGCGTCCGAGCGGCGCGGCTTCCCGCAATTCCACGGCGGCTCTCGGCAACATTCTCGATTACACCAATCCGCTCGAAGTCATCGAGGTGCGGCTCGCGACTGAACCCGCCATGGCGCGACTCGCGGCCTTGCGAGCTTCCGCTCCCGAGATCAAGCGTCTGCAGACACTGGCCGCCAAGACCCGCGCCGCCGGCAACCCGGAAACGTACGAGCATGCCGACGCGCTGTTTCACCGCACCATCGCGGAAGCGGCACGCAATACGCTGTTTCTCGCCTTCTTCGACACCATGAGCGCGCAGCAGCGCGACGCCGGCTGGCGGCGCCTGGGCGAGCACGCGCATTGCTACAAGCGCCAGGCCGTTTACGCCGGCTTCCACGAATCGATCGCGGAGGCGATTGCCGCGCGCAACGGGCAGGAAGCGTATGCACAGATGCTGCGCCATCTCAACGATGTACAGCAGTACATTTATGAGCAGGCTTTTCCCCGCTCGGAAACGGCTCAATAGGCTTTCTCTCCATTGGCACTCGCTGAGTTCGACTACATCATCGTGGGTGCGGGCTCGGCCGGCTGCGTCCTCGCCAACCGCTTAAGCGAGGATCCGGACGTCGCGGTGCTGCTGCTCGAGGCCGGCGGCTGGGACCGCGACCCCTGGATCCACATCCCCTTGGGCTGGGGCAAGATCCTGCAGAAGCGGCTGCACGACTGGGACTATTTCTGCGAGCCCGAAGAGAGCGTCGCCGGCCGGCGCGTCGAGTGCGCGCGCGGCAAAGTGGTCGGCGGCTGCTCCTCGACCAACGCCATGGCCCATGTGCGCGGCAATCGCGGCGACTACGATCGCTGGGCGGCGGCAACCGGCGCGGCGGAGTGGTCGTATGAGGCCGTGCTGCCTTATTTTCGCAGGCAGGAGAGCTGGGAAGGCGGCGCGAGCGTCTATCGCGGCGGCAGCGGGCCGCTCGCGGTCAAGACTTGCGGCTACCGCGATCCTCTGCTCGACGCTTACGCCGAGGCCGGCAAGACCGCCGGGCATGGCTGGACCGACGACTACAACGGTGCGGTCCAGCAAGGGTTCTCGCGGCTGCAGATGACCATCGGCAAGGGACGGCGCTGCAGCGCGGCGACTGCCTATCTGCGGCCTGCCCTGCGTCGACGCAATCTGACGGTGCGGGTGCGGGCCCTCACCGTGCGGATCCTGATCGAAAACGGCCGCGCGACCGGCGTCGAGTATCTTGAGGCAAGCGCGACGCACAGCGCGCGCGCGCAGCGCGAAGTGATCCTGTCGAGCGGCGTCATCAACTCGCCGCAGCTCTTGATGCTGTCAGGGATCGGCGATGCAGAGGAACTCAAGCGCCACGACATTGCGGTGAAGGTGGCGCTGCCGGGCGTCGGGCGGAACCTTCAGGACCACGCCGCCGCGATCCTCATGTATCAGCGGCGGGAACCGGGTCCATTTTTTGCGATGATGCGCTACGACCGCATCGCGCGCGAACTCGGCAAAGCGTATTTCTTCGGCAAGGGCTTTGCCGCCGACGTGCCCGGCGGCATTGTCGCGTTCTTGAAGAGCAGCGCGCAGCTGCCCTTGCCCGACGTGCAAATCTTGCTGACGGCGGCGCCGCTCGGAGCATGGCCCTACTTGAAACCGTTCAAGGCACCGTTCAAGGATGGCTTCGCGAGCCGTATCGTGACACTGCATCCCGAGAGCCGCGGCGCAGTGACGCTCAAGTCAAAGGATCCCACGGCCCATCCGCGCATCCTGCAGAGGTTTCTGTCGACGGATGCGGATTGGCGCGCGCTGCGCTTAGGGGTGCGCAGCGCGCGCGAGATCGCGGCGCAGCCTTCCATGCGTGAGTTCATTGCGCGGGAAATCGCGCCCGGCAGCGACAAGAGCTCGGATGCGGATATCGATGCGCACATCCGCAATACCGCGATCACGGTCCATCATCCGGCGGGTACCTGCAAGATGGGCCGGGAATCGGACCAGTCCGCGGTCGTCGATGCGGAGCTGCGCTTGCGCGGCCTCGCGGCGCTGCGCATCGTCGATGCCTCGGTCATGCCGGACCTCGTCAGCGGCAACATCAATGCCGCGGTGATCATGATCGCGGAAAAAGCCGCCGACCTGATCCGCGGCAAGCGCGCCGCCGCCTGACGGTAAGGCGAGCGCGGCGCCGCCGCGGCAATTGATGAACCAAATTCCCGATTGGTTCCATAGCCGCACTCGTATTGGCGCCTGACAACCGAACTTCCCAGCATCCGACGCGGGTGGTACCGCAGGCGGGAATTGGTTCGGGCCAGGGACAGGCCTTATAGTGAGTTTTCACAGCGGTCCGGTCAGGCCGCCAACCAGCAGGTAAGTCAATGAAGATGAGCTTCGATGTAGTCATCGTGGGCGCGGGATCCGCAGGCTGCGTGCTGGCAGCGCGCTTGAGTGCGAGCGGCGAGTTCACGGTCGGCGTGATCGAAGCGGGCGGTGCGGCGAGAGATCCGGATATCGCCATTCCGCAGCAATGGCCGATGCTCGCGGGCCGCGACTACGATTGGGCCTACCGGACGGTGCCGCAGCCTAAGACCGCGGGCCGGGTGCACGATTGGCCCCGCGGACGCGTGATCGGCGGTTCGAGCTGCCTCAATGCGATGGCGCAGGTGCGCGGAGCCACGGAGGATTTTCGCGCCTGGGCGGCAGCGACCAACGCCGCGCGCTGGTCTTACGAGGGTTTGCTGCCGGCGTTCCGGCGCAGCGAAAGTTTCTCCGGCGGGGCGAGCGAGCAGCATGGCAGCGGCGGCCCGTTGCCGGTGCTGCTGCCCGATGCCGAGCTAAGTCCGGTGGTGCGCGCCTACATGGCGGCGGGATTGGCCGCAGGCATCCCCTGGCTCGGCGACCACAACACCGGCAGGCTCGCCGGGGTCGCGCCAAATTCGCTCACCATCCGCGCTGGACGACGTGTCACGGCCGCCGATGCCTATCTCACAGAATCCGTTCTTTCACGCCGCAATTTGACGGTGATCGGCGCAGCCCTGGTGCATCGGCTCACCCTATCGGGCACTCTGGTCACCGGTGTGACTGCAGAGATCGACGGCCAAGCCACCACGGTCACGGCCGGTGTGACGATCCTATGCGCCGGCACCATCGCCACTCCGCTGCTGCTCATGCGCTCCGGCATCGGTGCCGCGCAGAGTCTCGAGCGCGCCGGGGTCAAGTGCGTCTCGAACCATTCGGGAGTGGGCGAAAACCTGCATGACCATTTGCTGGCGGCGGGGAACGTCTATCGCGCCAAACAGCCGGTGCCGCCCTCGCGATTGCAGCATTCCGAATCCTTGACGTACGTGCATGGCGGCGACCTCACGCGCGCCGACGGCGCTCCGGATGTGGTACTCGCCTGTGTCGCGGCACCCTCGGTCACCGAGTGCTTTGAGCGGCCCGCCATGGGGAGCGCGTATACGATACTGTCCGGCGTGACTCACCCAACGAGCCGCGGCCGGATCGCTCTGACCGGTCCCGAAGTCACCGATTTACCCGAGATCGATCCACAGTATCTGTCGACCGAGCATGACCGCCGTCTTGCCCGCCGCGCGCTCGAACTCGCGCGCATGGTGGGTCACCAACCCGCGCTTGCGGAGTGGCGGGCCGAGGAGATCTATCCCGGCGTAGATTGCCGCAGCGATGCGGATCTCGAGGCGTTCCTCGAGCGCGCCGTGATGACGCATCATCATCCCGTCGGCACGTGCCGGATGGGGCGTGCTGCGGACAGCGTGGTGAACGCCGACCTCAAGCTGCGCGGTTTCGAGCGGCTTTATGTGGTCGACGCGTCGGTGATCCCCGCCATCACGTCCGGTCCCATCCACGCGGCCGTTATCGCCATCGCGGAGACCTTCGCGGCTGAGATCGCGGGACCGGGGTTGAAGCTGTAGAGCAGCGGAACTTTAATCGTTCGGGTCTTTGGCAACGACCTTGCCATTCTCCGAAACGAAAACAGGAGACTTTGCCATGCGTATATTTGTCACCGGATCGACCGGCTGGGTGGGCTCTGCGGTCGTCAAGGATCTGATCGGCGCCGGCCACCAGGTGCTCGGTCTGTCCCGCTCGGATAAGGGGGCGGAAGCTCTCACTCAAGCGGGCGCGCGAGTCCATCGCGGCTCGCTCGCGGATTTGGAGAGCTTGAAGAGCGGCGCCGCCCAATCCGATGCCGTGATCCACGCCGCCTTCAACCACGACTTCTCGAAATTCGCGGAGAACTGCGCCGAGGACCAGCGCGCCATCGAGTCGCTCGGCGCCGTGCTCGTGGGTTCAGACCGTCCGCTGCTCGTGACCTCCGGCGTGGCGCTGCTCTCCCTGGCCGCACGGCAACCGAGGAAGATGAGCCCCCAAAGCCCTCGCGCTTCCCCCGAAAGTCCGAGGAGGCGGCGGCCGCACTTCAGGAGCGCGGCGTACGGACCTCGATCGTCCGGCTCGCCCCGTCGGTGCATGGACACGGCGACCACGGCTTCGTGCCGACCCTGATCGGAATCGCGCGCGCTGATGGTCTTGGCGCGAGCCTGACCTTCCGCTGACTTGACGCTCGCCTGAGCGTTGAAATCAGCAATCGCCACCTGCCGCTCCGCATCGACTACCTTGGCTTGCGTCACGGCCAGTGCATTGGCTTGCTCGAACTGCTGGCGCACGACCTGCGCCAGCCGCTGCGTTTCGTAGGTGACGCGCTCTTGCTCCGCCAATTTTCGATCGGTGAGCGTCTTCATCAGAGCGTCCGGCGGCACGATGTCGCCGATGAGGGTATCGACCGCTCCCACGTTGTAGGGATTGGCAGCGTCGCCGAAGCGTACCGGCGATGGCGTGCCGGCCGAATCGCGGCCTCATCCCGATTTGAGTTTTTCCTCCGCATACAGCGACAGCTCGATCATTCGCTCGAGCAGCTGATCCGCCGAGGCTCCCGCAAAGTTCTTCAGCACCAGCTCTTTGACGTACAGCCGCACCAGGTAACGCAGCTGCAGCGCGCGATTACGCGTCGCAAACACAAAATCGCGATGACCGCTGTTGACGACGATGATATTACGATCGCCATCGAACCGGCAGCGCCACAGTTCGCCGGCCGCCCGCTCGAACGTGTAGCCCGGCAGGCCGCGCGCATTGACGACCGCCGGACTCATGGCGGCGTCCAAACTGTCGGTCACCGTAATTAATGCCTCTGCTGTGCGGACCACGTCCCGTTGGGTCACTGTGACGCCGATGCGAACGAGCCCTGGCGCGGCCGGTGCTCGGTACTCAACTTCCTGGTTCGTAATCCCCTCCAACGCACCTTCACCTTCCGCCACCTGCCAGAGAAACTGCAGATCGTCGACCACACGCCGTCGCGATCGATCGCGAGGCAGCGCCCGGAACTTGCGAATCTCGTTGAGCGGCGCCGTACTCGCGGCGGGCGACACCACGACGCTGAACAGGGGACCCGCGCATTCGAAGAACTGCCGCTGCGGCGAACCGGCAGGCCCCGATTGCGGCAAGCCCGGCAGCAGGCCGTCCTGATCCCACGCATCGGTGCCGTCGCGGCCGCTGAGTTTCGCAGCGCCGCTCTCCTGACGTGCTCGGCCTTGCACGTCGAACCAATCGTATTCCTCGCGCGGCAGTGCGAGCATCGCCTCGTGAAATGCCCTTTGAATGGCTTTCAAGGATTGTTGACTGGCCTGCTCCTCTTCGGCGCGCTGCTGTTCATCGATTAGACCCTTGACGTGAGATTCCAAGGGCTTCAGTGCCGCGACCAGCGCCGCATAGCGCTCGTCCTGAATGATCCCGCTGCGAGTTCCCGGCGTGAGATTCAAGAACGGCACATCGACCAGGCCCTGTACGTAACGCGACGACCACGGACTGTGTTCCAAGTCGGGCAGCGTCGAGAGATCCTCGATCACTCGCGTACCGGCGCGCGTCAATGCAACCCGCGCGGTTTCAGTGGGCTCGCCCAAGTACAATTCCGCGTACGCGTCGCCGAAGACCGTGCGAATCGCCGGCAACTGGTGCAGCAATCGACCTTCGAATTGCCGAGGTTCGACCTCGTATTGTTTGCGCGCGAGCTTGTCAATCACCGTAACCCGGACCTTCGCGTCCCGAATCCGGTCGCGCAATTCCGAAGCCAAGTACCACTGGATCTTCTCGCCGCTCAAGCTGCGAATTCCTTCGAGCAGCGGGCTGATCTTGAGTTCCGTACCCTTCTCGGCGAACAAGACCCGGCGTGGACTGACCTCATAGCGCGAATCGCCCTTGCTCATGGTCATTTGATACGCGCGCTGGTCGGTACCGGTGGAGATCATCATCAAGCGGTCGCCGACGGTCCAGAAGCTCAGAAGACCGATGCCAAACTCTCCCTGGAGCCCGCTGCCGCTGCCGTCGGCCTTGAGGTGTCTTTTGATCGAATCGCAAATGTGGGTGGCAACGTACTTGAAGTCGGGAAGGCCATCGGCATCGCGCGGAACGCCATCGCCGTCGTCCTTGATCGACAAATAATGTGCGCCGTGCTCTCGGCCGCGGGTGATGGTGATGTTTTTCGCGTGCGCATCGATGCTGTTCTCGACGAACTCGGCAATCGCCTTGAGGGGGTTGCTCTGTGAGAGCGCGATAATCCGAATCGCATTCCAGTCATCCCCGATTCGCAGTTTGCCGCTGTCCCTGTTATTGGATTTCATACTTCACGCCGCGCAAATAGAGAGATTCCCATGATGCCGGAATTATCGTTATCGTTCACTCCTCGGGCAGCTCCGATAGCAGCATATTCAGAGTCTTGAGCAATTCGCCGGCTCGACTTGAGGCGATCTCATAGACGCGCCGATGATCGAGTGTCGCATAGCCGTGGGCGAGAACATTGCGAAATGCAACCACCAGGTCGCCGTCTGGAATCTTCGCGAACAAGTCTGCATCGAATTTTCGCAGTTGTCCCAATGCATCTCCGGCAATTTCCAACTGACGCTCAACCGCCGACTGACACAGTTCATCCGCAAGATGATCGCCGAGCGAGCGGTTCCCCAGAAATTTTGAGACTCGCCGCAACGCGAGCAGCGCCGTCTCCAAGAAAACATCAGGCCGCATTGACATAAATCGGCATTTTCGTGCGTTCTATGATGCGTTTGAGGCGCGTATCCGGCATTGCCTCCAACTCCACCAGATCCACCGGCCGTAAAAGCAGATGCTCCAGTGCCGCCTTAAAATCAAAGTATTGGCGCGCCAAGGAATCCTCGGCAGGCGGCCCAAACTTCACGGCCGCATCGACGTCGCTCGATGTCGGATCAAAGTCGCTGCGCAAAATAGAGCCAAACAGCGCGAGTTCGCGGACCCCATAGCGCTCGCACAGCCGCGCAATGTCGCCGCGCCGGAGCTCGATCATCGGCGGGACGATACCAGAAGCCATGCGTGCTTCGCGGGCTACACCGATCATCTCGCGGTGCGCCGCATCGCTTAACGGCGGATTTTTCGACTCCTCTCCGATCACCCAAAGTTTGGGCTGCGTCAGCAAGCGTTTGACGAAAGCGTTACCATCGCGAAATTGTAGGTCGAATTCCATTCTTGAATACAGGGTTGGTTTTACAGTTCGCTGCAGCCGAGTGGATGCCGGCTCAAGGACTGGTAACAGATCCGCATACGCAATCTTCTCGCCGATCACCACTAGACCGATATCGCTGTTCGCGGTGTCCCTACCCTTCGCGACGGAACCGTAAACAAACGCCTGATCAATGTTCGCGCCTAATGGCGCGAGCGCTGCCCGCAATACATCCACGAGACCCGAGGTCTTCAAAACCAACCCCAGTAGCTCCTTAAAGATGGGCGCCGATGCATTGGCTTGATAATGCTTCTGATTGCCGATGCGCCTGACCGTCACGAGTGCGGCGGCCTCCAGTTGGGCGAGTTCACGCTGAACCGCACCGGAACCCGAACAGACCAAGGCAATCAGCTCGTTAGCGTAGAAACTCCGCGCATGATTTCCAAACAATACGGCCAATACTCGTTGCTGCACCTTCGTAAACAGTGCGTCGGCGACGCTAGAAACGTAAGCGTGTCTGGGAGGCCCCTTGTCGGGGCGGATTTTTACCTGCGGCGCTTGATCTCGGGTAGTACTTCATCGATCACGATATTTTCCGCGGCGGCTTTGCCGAGCGCGGTATTCAGTCGGAT
>Ga0302324_100000813_pt1 | contig 78656 bp, 69 predicted proteins | sample Palsa_T0_1_FD_201949 | JGI IMG/M metagenome (GOLD analysis project Ga0302324, IMG submission 201949) | Peat permafrost microbial communities from Stordalen Mire near Abisko, Sweden - Palsa_T0_1 | ecosystem: Environmental > Terrestrial > Soil > Palsa > Peat permafrost | place: Sweden: Abisko...
GGAAATGCAGAAGAAAGTCGATGGTTTGTATGCCTCTTACCAGGCCGAACAAGTGCTTTTGACTGAAGAAATGAAGCAGGAGCGCCTCGACGCCATTAAAAAGAAGGAAGTGGAACTGAAGGATTATCAAAAAAAGGTTTTTGGATTTGGAGGGCTATTTTTTTTGAAAAAACAAGAATTGATTAAACCTTTGCAAGACAAAGTGTTTGATGCCACTGAAAAGGTAGCCAAAGCCAACCGCCTCGCTATTATTTTTGATAAGTCCGGCGAATTGGTGATGATTTATACTGATCCCAGGCATGATTATACTGATTTTGTACTGGAAGAATTAGGCTTAGGAGACCCGAACGATAAAATAAAATAAACCAAATACCCCCATCGAAATGAGAACATTTTTAGTAATTCTTTTTGGATGTGTTATCGCCACAACGCTAGCCCAAACGCCAACGCCTCCAACGCAAAAAATCGGCTTTGCGGATTTTGAATATATTTTCAGTCAACTGCCGGAATATAAGCAGATCGACAATGAGCTGAGAACACATAGCGATCAACTGCAAAATCAGTTAAAAGCCAAGTACCAGGAGTACCAAACCAAGTTAAAAACGTATAACGACATGCCGGCATCAACTCCTGACGCCATCCGGAAGGACAAAGAAGCCGAACTCACCCAGTTGCAGGAAAGCATACAGAAATTTCAACAGGACGCACAAACGTCACTTACAAAAAAACGGGAAGATCTGATGGATCCTGTTTACAAAAAAGTAGGCAAGGCCATTTCGGATGTCGCTAAAGAAAACTCCTATAGCTTTATCCTTAGTCCTCAGATGGCTGGTGCCGGTGATATCCTCCTGTATAGTGATGATCAATACAATATTTCATTGCTTGTATTAAAAAAACTGGGTGTCACCCCCACTCCGCCAACAACACAGGCGACTCCTCCCACAAAGACCAATTAGAACCCCGGCGGCAAGATTTATAAAGACTCCGGATTATGCGGGGTCTTTTTCATTTCTAAAAATGTCGATTAATCTTTTACGTCCCCCGACAACACATAGGGTTACTCGTTGATCGAAAGTACCACTTGCTTTCTTGGCATACGAATGCCCAATGCATAATTGAATTGCAACGACCCATCCGGCAGCTCTTTCATTACGGGTTTGGTGTACAAAAGTATTTCTGTACCCAGCCGCTGAACGTTGTCGTTCAGTTGAACCTGGCCCGACCCCGCCGTGTATGCCTCTATAATTTCCTTTTCAATTCCAAGAAGTTGTGAATCTCCAAGATGAAGATAAACTATTTTCACGTCATAGATTTGCAGAAGAGAATCCGTTTTCTTCTTGTTTTCCTTTTCTACGCTTTCCGCGATTACTCTGCCGATGGCAAAAGCCGCCTCTGTAATTTGGGCCTCACTCACTTTTTTGATTTCATTGCGTTTCATCCCATCCTTTAGTTTCTTCCGCTGATCATCGGTGAGTGTTCCTCCGCAGGCAACAAGGAAAATCATTATAATGTAGATGAACCGATTCATGACTCTGAATTGATAGCCAAGGTAAAATAAATGGGATTAGTAAGGAAGGGAAATTTTCATTCCTGCTGATGAAGGTCCATCCCAAAAGGTCCCTCTGCATCACGCCAACGGTCCGATGATCAAGTTTTGTTAACTTTGCTTTCTTTAGGTAACGTATGATTGGAAAATTAGAAGAAATAAAACTGCGTTTTGAAGAAGTTGGGCAACTCCTGTCTCAGCCCGCTGTGGTGAGCGACATGAAAAAGTTCACCCAACTGAGTAAGGAATACCGTGACTTGGAGAAAGTTGTAAAGAAATACGATGAATATTCCGGCGTACTACAAGATTTGCAGCACGCCAGGGAAGTGCTGGAAAACGAAAAAGACTCCGAACTTCGGGAGCTTGCCAAAATGGAGCTGGATGAGATGGCTCCTAAACGCGACCGTCTTAATGCCGAGATTAAGGAACTGTTAATGCCAAAAGATCCTAACGATGATAAAAACTGCATACTGGAAATCCGGGCCGGAACCGGGGGTGACGAAGCAGCCATATTTGCAGGTGACTTATGGCGGATGTATCAGCGTTTCTGCGACCGCCGTGGATTTAAAATGTCGGTGATGGATGTGACTGAGGGCACCGCCGGAGGATATAAGGAAGTCATCAGCGGCATTGAGGGCGAAGGTGCTTACGGAGTTTTCAAATATGAATCCGGGGTTCACCGCGTACAGCGCGTTCCGGAGACGGAGCAACAAGGGCGGGTTCACACGTCGGCTGCAACCGTAGTGGTTTTGCCAGAAGCCGAAGAGGTAGATGTAACTATTAATCCGGCGGATCTGGAATATCAAACGGCAAGGAGCAGTGGAGCAGGAGGGCAAAACGTGAACAAAGTGGAAACCAAAGTTCAGCTCACGCATAAACCTACCGGTATAGTAATCACTTGTCAGGCTGAACGATCGCAACATGCCAATCGGGAACGAGCCTTGCAGATGCTTCGTGCTAAACTATATGAAATGGAGGTTGAGAAACAACAATCGGAAATCGGAGCTTCGCGAAGATCGCAGGTACGAAGCGGCGACCGGTCTGAAAAAATCCGAACCTACAATTACCCGCAAAGCCGCGTGACCGATCATCGTATCGGATTTACCCAACATAATCTGCCGGCGATCATGAACGGCGAAATTGATGACTTCATCGAGCAACTGAAAATTGCAGAAAGTGCAGAAAAAATGGTCGAAGGACAGCAGTAATCGCTATTTCGAGCCTTTTTTATATTGACTCGGCGTAAAAAATCCGCCTCACCCGTTCACTGGTTCCGGTGAGGACTTCATATGGAATCGTATTAATTTTTTTGGCGAGGCTATCAATCGTCAATTCTTTTCCAAAAACGATTACTTCATCCCCTTCCTTTGCAGGAATGCCCGTAATATCTACCATGGTCATATCCATGCATACATTGCCAATGACTGGTGCCAATTCCCCGTGAATCCAAACCGAACCGATTCCCTGACTGAAACTTCGGCTAAATCCATCCGCATACCCAATAGCGATGGTCGCTAACATCGTCTCTTTTTCAGCAAGACCTTTTCTTCCATATCCGATCGATTCCCCAGCTTTAATTCTTTTTATTTGCGAGATAATCGTTTTTAGTGTGGCAACGACCTGAAGGTGGCTTTCTTTTCCTTCTGTGGGATCCACTCCATAAAGTCCAATCCCTAGCCGAACCATGTCTAACTGCAATTCCGGAAAGCGAAGTATGCCCGACGAATTAAGAATGTGGAGAGTGGGATGGATGTTCAATTCCTTTGTCAAAAATGCGGCGAGGGAAAGAAAGAAATTGGCTTGATCTTTTGTGAAGGCATCATGGGTTGTTTCGTCCGCCGCCGCCAAATGAGAAAATACCGATGCCACCTCAACATTCGGGTTCGCTCGTAGAATAGCTATTAGGTGCGACAGGTCCGATTCTTCGAACCCCAGCCGGTGCATGCCTGTATCTAGTTCAATATGAATCTTGTAAGGCCTTCCGTTTAGAAATGAAGTCAACGACCGAAGAATCGCAATGCTGAAAATTTCCGGCTCAAGTTGGTGTGTAACCAATGTTTCAAAGCTTTCTTCTGACGGGTTCATGACCATAATCGGCAAGCGAATATGGTTTTTCCGAAGTTCAACTCCTTCATCGGGATAGGCTACCCCGAGATAATCCACATGGTGATATTGTAATAAATTGGCCACCTCTTCACTTCCACTTCCGTAGGCAAAGGCCTTGACCATGACCATGAGTTTCACTCCGGGCTTTAATTTAGCTTTGAAAAAATTCAGGTTGTGAACCATCGCCCCCAAGTCAATTTCCACAACGGTTCCATGTATTTTTTTTTGCAGGCGTCGCACAATTCGTTCAAACTGAAATACACGAGCGCCTTTGACAAGGATTGCTTCCTGTTGAAAATTATTCCAATCGATTTGGTTTAAAAAATCTTCAGTACTTTCGAAAAATTTAGTAGCCGGCAGGTCCTCAAAAAATTTAGGTTGAGCAAGCATCAGGGGGCCAATGCCAATAAATGAATTCACCCCTGCCCTTCTTACCAATTCAGCAATTTCATTTACAAGAACATTTTCGGCTTGCCCTGATTCGAGAATATCCGACAGGATCACCGTACTTTTCTTTTTTTGCAATCCGGCCAAAAAATCAAGTCCTATCTGCAGTCCGGCAAGGTCATTGTTATAGGTGTCATCAATGATCTGGCATTGATTAATCCCTTGCCTTAATTCGAGTCGCATGGGAACCGTTTTGAGTTGAGTAATCCGTTCTTGAATACTCTCCTCGGAATAATCAAAGTACAGCATGATGGCGATGCAATGACCGACATTTTCAATGGACGCTCTGTCGGAAAAGGGAAATTGAATCGTAAAATTTTTTCCATTCCACTTGATGGTAAAGAGTGATTCGGAGTTTTTGCTAATTTGAATCGCCGCGTCAGGATCGGCACCCCAGCTTAAGAGTGTTTGATTTTCTTTTTCTGCACGTTCTATTTCCAGGCTGACTTCGGATTGATCTTTACAATAAACAAGAAGATTGGTTGAGTCGAAAAGTCGAAGTTTTTCCCGGATTTTTTGTGTCCTGCTTTCAAAGCCCTCACTATGTGCCGGTCCCAACGTCGTAAAAATTCCAATCGTAGGTTGAATAATTTTCTGCAGATTTTTCATCTCGCCAACTTTGGAAATACCAGCTTCGAAGATTCCCAGCTGATGATGCTTTTGTATTTGCCAAACGGAAAGAGGAACCCCCACCTGAGAATTATAGCTTCCCGGGTTTTTTACGATGATATAATCCGGTGACAACAACTGATACAACCATTCCTTAATGATTGTTTTACCATTACTTCCCGTAATACCAATGACCGGAATGGAAAACTTTGAACGATGATTCGCGGCAAGGCTTTGCAGGGCTTTTAGCGACGATTCCACTTGAAGAAAATTCGCTTCCGGATAACCCGACACATCGACAGGTTTTTCAATCACAAATTGACGGAAACCGGCAGCATACAGGTCGGAGATGAATTTGTGGCCGTCGTGTCGTTCCCCTCGGATGGCGAAAAACAAGGCTTCTTCGGATGCAATTGATTTGCGACTATCGATCACCATTGCCGTGACCTGGCGGTCGACAAATAGATTTACAATGATTCCATCACAAATTGTTTCCAGGGTGGAGAATTTCACCATAGGTCAGAAAAGCCTGGCTCCGTTCGGTACCTTTTTATCGATGTTGCACAAAACTACCTGATGGTCATGGTCTGGAAATCCGGTGACTAATACTTCCGAAATAAAGCCCGCGATCCGTTTGGGATGAAAATTCACAACACAGACTACCTGACGACCCACAAGATCTTCCGGGCGGTAATGATAGGTTATCTGAGCACTGGATTTTTTGACGCCCAATTCTGGCCCCAAATCGATCCACAGTTTACAGGCGGCCTTCTTTGCGTCCGGAAAAGGCTCCGATTGGACGATTGTTCCGGCCCGAAGGTCGATTTTATTGAAATCTTCCCATGTAATCATCGTAATATTTCATAATTTGGAACCAAAGACTACGGTAACCCGTTTTAAAAATCACCGGAAAGCCGATGAAGTTAAGAATTTCTCATAGTTTTTTTAGTCTTCCAGTTCTGATGCTGGGAACCTGGGTCACTATCTCTGCCTCTGCGCAATCCGAAAATGAGTACCCCGCCACCGAGCTTAGAGAATTGAATCAAAATCAGGAGGTCAACTTGATCGAAGATAAAACACTTAGTTTTGAACACGATTCTAGAACAGCAAAAGCTCGGGACTCGGTTCATTTTCACGCGTTACCCTTACCCGCTTCCAAAATAAAATCATCCGATCAAACGAAGCCCTCGGGCAGCAAAGAAGACGATGTTCTTTCCTTCAATTTTCTTTACTACATTATCCAAAAATTCAAGATTTCCGACCTTATCGATGACTAATCACATCGTGCGGCTAAAATAAAGTCGCGGTTTTAGCAAAGTAAGGAATTCAACTTTCCTTTTTCACTAGGAATTTTTCAAGGTCTTCCAGTTTCAAAATACCTTCGTAATAGGCTTTGCCAAAGATCACCGCAAAAATACCCATCTCATTTAAGCGTTCTATATCACTCACTCCACGTACTCCGCCGCTCGCCAGAATTTTAAGTTCCGGAAAATGATCCCTGATCTCTTGGTAAAAGGAAAATGCAGGGCCCTCCAGTACTCCGTCCCGGGACACATCAGTTGTCTTGGCATACTTCAATCCCCGATCAAAAAAATATTGAAGATGATCAAATAATGTGATATCTGCTTTTTGATGCCATCCGTGAAACACAATTTTTTTTGTTTGTATATCGGTCACATCAGCGCCCAGGGTTATCTTTTCTCTGCCGTAGGAAACAAGCCACGAAGTAAATAGCTCCGGATGAATGATGGCCACGCTCGATGCCGTAATGTAATCCGCCCCGTATTCAAGAGCTTTGTCTACATCCCCGTCAGTAGAAATGCCCCCTGTAAAATCCAGTTTAAGATTTGTATGCCCCGCAATGGCTTCCAACACATGATAGTTTTTTGGACTTCCCTGTTCGGCGCCATCCAAATCCACCAAATGAACAACTTCGATTCCGTGGTCTTCAAACCTCTTGGCCAAATCCAATGGATTTTCGTCGTAGGATTTCTCACTGGAGGGATCCCCTTTGCGCATTTTCACCACCTTCCCTTTGCGGAGAGTAATGGAGGGAATAACCTGAATCATTGTGCAAGAATTAAGAAGCTAAGGTAGCACCAGAATGGCAAAGATTCATGAAAAGCCGGAGCGGAATTTTTGAAAAGAATTTATTTGGAGAAAGGTACAGCGACCAGAGTTTTATCCCAGAACAGGTTCATTTCCATCTCTTCTCCAACTTTCTCTAACGTGATGGTAAACTGCTCAAACACCTTGTCCTTTGTGGATTGGGCTTGCGCCTCCAACGTCAACGCGTCGTTCTTTGGGTCCCGGTTAGCTTCTCCATTGTAATGAATACCCCATTGCCCATGCTCTGAATTAAATATCACCGTCCAGGTTTGCTCCCCCGGTATGGTCCATAAGGAATAAATCCCCGCCTTAAGTTTTTTTCCACTTATCTTAAGATCCTGGTTGGTTTCAAATAGAGTGGCTTCATTAGCGCCCGTTCGCCAAACTTTACCATAGGGAGCAAGCGCCTGAGAAGTAGGACCAAAAATAATTCTACCCTTCTTGTACGGTTGACAGTAAACAATTTGAACTTTTAAACCATCCCCTTCGAATTTCACTGTCGATTGAGGACTAAAGGATTTGGTGTGATGTACATAAAGTACTCCACCTAAAAAAATCAGAATAAGAATTCCGGCAATAACGAGGATTTTTTTCATAGCGGGAATGAAATTACAAATTTTAACTGTCCAACCAAATTGTTTCTTGGATCAAACTTTTTAGGTGGTTTTCTTGAAAAGAACAGGTCAATACTTATCTTTGACTACTAAACTACACGTCGCCATGGCAGCCATTTCCGTTGTAATTGCTCTTTTTGTTTTGGCCATCATTTCTCCCTGGATGTTCCCCAACAAAATGGTAAGCAAAAACGAACACGATATAAAACACTAACTGCGTTCAGGAATACGCGTGCTGATATCCCATCCGAGGACAGCTACTATGCATTATAAAAAGATCATTAATTGCCTGATCCCCAACTAAGATACTTTACTTCCATTTTCAGAGGAGCGTAAGGGTAGCGTGTAATTCTCACCGGTAAAATGGCCATATGCTGCCAAAGCTGTTGTGATCATTCCTACTACAAAATTATTGCTCACCTTGGTTGGGGTAGTTGCAGCATAAAAGACTAGCCTTTCCTATAAATTTATATAGATTTAAGAGACTTAATGGTGATGTTTCGAACAATCTCTATTTGCCTTATTGTATTTTGTTCATCCCTTAATTTTGCTTCGGCGCAAGTATTGGGTTTTAACTTAACCGATGGACAAAAGAAAGTTCAAATTCCTATTGAGGTTTACGATAATCTGGTGATTGTTCCGGTAATCATCGACGGAAAATTGCCTCTTCGATTTATTTTGGACACAGGGGTGCGCACCACCATCCTCACAAACAAGACTTTTAGTGATGCCTTAAGTTTAGTTTATACGCGAAAATATACATTTTCAGCTCCGGGGATCGAAAAGACAATAAATGCCTATGTCACCAATAATGTCTCTCTGGACATGCCAGGAGTTCACGGTGAAGGTCATGCCATGCTTGTTCTGGCTGAAGATTACATGGAATTAAGTAACTATTTAGGAACCCCGGTACATGGCATTTTAGGATATGAATTGTTTAGCCGGTTTATTGTACGAATAAACTACAAAAGGAAAATGCTGGAACTCATGGTCCCGGAAAAATTCAAGCCCGGAAGAAAATATCAGTCGTTACCTATGGTTGTCCAGGATACAAAACCATATGTATTTGCTGAGGCAGAAATGAATGATTCAACGAAATTAAAAGTCAAACTCCTCGTGGATACAGGGGCCAGTCATGGCCTTATTCTGGAGCCTGAGTCGGACATTGCCATTCAACTGCCTCCAAAACACGTCAGCAGCGTTATCGGCAGGGGATTAGGGGGCATGATTTTCGGTCAAATTGGAAGAATCAACTCGCTGAATCTTGGTGAATATAAAATCAACGGAGTGATTGCCAATTTTCCCGATCCGAACAGTTACATGGACACGTTGAAATCCAGTCTAACCGTATTTCGGAATGGAACCCTTGGCGGCGAAATACTTAACCGCTTCACTGTAGTTTTTAATTTCTCAGGAGAGAAAATGTACCTCAAGAAAAACTCCACTCTTAAAAAACAATTCTATTTTAACATGAGCGGCCTTACGGTCAAGGCCATGGGCTTTAAACTCAAGAATTTTGAAATTACACACGTGCGAAAAGGATCTACGGCTGATAAAGCGGACATCCAGGAGGGAGATTTGATTTTGTCGATTAATGGATATGACGTGGAGAGCCTAAGCCTCAATAATGTAATCGGTCTTTTTAATTCGCAGCCGGGCAGAAAAATAAATATGAAATTATTCCGGGATGGAAAAAAGTTGTCCCGTGAATTTAAGCTTGAAAGTCAAATCTGATCATTTCAGAATACGCTGTATCTGTCTTCTTCTTTTTTTATAGGATTTGAAAAGATAGCGCTGCGTGTTTTTGAATTTAACCGAGTTGGTAAGTGCGCGGTAAAGAGACTCCCCCGTCAGGTCATTTTTCAAAATATAGTTCATGACTCCGCTGTTAATCGCTTCATGATAATTTGAATTTTTTAATACCGTGATGGGAATCCGCTTGGTCTTTCGGTATTTCAACAACGCGCTCACAGCAGTTTTCAATTCTCCTCTACCGATATTGTCATCAATCAAAATGAATTTTGGAGTAAACCTGGCGAGCCGTTCAAAGATTGTTTCAAGATCAAATGCAATCTCGGCACTGATATGTTTGCCCGGAATTCCCTCCAGACTTTCGAACACCCGACTTAGTTCTGTGGGGTTGTTCCCGATAATCAACACATTTAGCTCTTCGTTATTTAGCATGCGTCTAAATTTCACATTTCGTCGATCCCCCGTTATAACCTAATATCCTACAATAAAGTTATCCCCTGGGCAATCTTTCTATTACATTTTAACTTATTTACCATGTTTATTGGCATTGGGATTTAAAAATCGGGGCAGCATTTGAAAAATATCATCATCATTGGAGGAGGCCTTTCCGGTCTCGTCACGGGAATTCGACTGGCGAACGCCGGGATTCCGAGCACCATCATTGAAAAAAAGACATATCCTTTTCATCGGGTTTGTGGGGAGTACGTCTCTAACGAAACGGTCCCGTTTTTGAGATCATTAGGCTTATATCCTGACGAATTCCATCCTCCCTCCATAAATCGTTTTCAACTTACATCGGTAAACGGTAATTCGGCTATTATTCCTCTTGACCTGGGGGGGTTTGGAATTAGCAGGTATACGTTTGATCATTTTCTTTTTCAAAAGGCGACCAAGGCAGGTGTGACCTTTCTGCTCGATACCCCGGCAGAAAACATTTCTTTTGCCGGAGACCGGTTTCAAGTTAAAACAAGTGATAAAACTTATGAGGCCGATGTGGTTATTGGCGCTTTTGGTAAACGTTCAAAAATTGATATCAGCCTGGGCCGCCGTTTTGTAAGAAAAAGATCCCCCTATATCGCTGTAAAGTACCACATTCGCACTGCCCACCCCAATGATCTTATCTCCTTACACAATTTCAAAGACGGTTATTGCGGACTCAGCAACATCGAAAACGGGAAAACCAATCTTTGTTATCTGAGCCATCGCAACAATTTGAAAAAATACGGTAGTATCCCGCACATGGAAGACAACGTCCTTTTTAAAAACCCATTTCTGAAATCAATTTTCAAAAATTCAGAATTTGTACTGGAAAAGCCGGAAACGATCAATGAAATCTCGTTCGAAACCAAGAACCCGGTCGATCACCATATCCTTATGACCGGCGACGCCGCTGGAATGATTACTCCTTTATGTGGCAATGGCATGGCTATGGCGATCCATTCCGCCAAAATACTCAGCCAGCAAGTGATTCGCTTTTGCCAAGAAGCCAACTACACCCGCAATAGGTTGGAAAGGGATTATGCCATTTCGTGGAGAAAAGAGTTCAATAATCGTCTTTGGGTGGGAAGACAGATTCAGCGCCTCTTCGGAAGCGAGTGGGCATCCGATTTCGCCGTTAATCTTGCTCAATATTCAAAATCATTGGCGGGTTTTCTCGTAAAAAAAACACACGGAGCTCCCTTTTAGAAGTATTGACCAATATGACTTGTGGCTAAAAAGAAATAAATAAAAAACCCGTTTAGGCAGGTCGCCGAAATAAAGCTGAGCCACATCGTATTACGAAAATTTGCTTTTGATTCATCGTGCCATACCCGGTAGAACCAATAGGTAAAAAACAGCAGCACCGGAGCCAAGGCCAGCAGAAAATCATAACTAAAACGAACTCCAAAATCAGACGCAAAGTAGAGGACAAATCCAATTATGGCCAGGGCAAATACGGCTTGGACGAAAAAAAAAGTCCCCCGTGTACCGAGCATCCGACTTAACGTATAGTCGTCGTGTTTTGCATCCTCTTCATGCTGATAGATTTGGGTCATCGGATAATTGCCCCAGAGCATGATACTGCTGAGCGCGGCCGGAATCAGCACCTTTACGTCCAGTACGGTTTCCAGGTTGAAATTATTTATTCCTGCATAGCACATTAGGAAGGTGAAGAAGCCCTGAAAAAATCCTGTTATCAGCCATCCGCCGATTGGATATTTTTTTAGCCGGATGAGGGGATGGCTATACATTTTGGATACCAACCCGTAAATAAACAGCATGGCGGCAAAGAGCATTCCGATTTTTATAAAGCCTAGTACAATGGCGATACCATCCAATACCAACGATACATAATACAACCCCTTTTTAACCGGAGGAGGGTTTTTCAATCCACCAATGCTTTTCTCATCTTTGTCGAAGTAACTGTTATAGCCATTGCTGGCGGGGTAAAGGAAAAGATGGAGGATAATGAACGACCAAACCATGTGGTGTGAGTCTAGATTCGGTGAGATGCTTAATGCAAAAAGATACACCGGTAAAAGAAAATAGGAGAATGAAAACCGAAGGTGTAGCCAGGTGGAACGGGATAACATGAAAAAGAATTAGTACGGCAAAATAACAAATTTCACTTGCTTTATAAAGTTGCTTCAGGTGTCTGAATATATCAAAATTGTTGTTTGAATCCTGTGGCATGTTTTTTTCATTATTGACTGGAAAATGAGTTACATCACTTCGATTGGCACGGCAAATCCGCGGAACAAGGTCAGTCAATCCGCCATTGCTGAATTTATGATCCGCGCCATGCAACTTAACGATAGCGGTGCCCGCAAACTTCGAATACTTTTCCGTAAGACAGGAATTGAATCCCGTTACTCTGTGCTTGCCGATTACGGAAAAAAAGAAGGATTTGATTTTTACACCAACAGCCTGGACTTTGAACCCTTTCCGTCAACAAAAAAAAGACTGCAGCTTTTTCGCCAACATTCATTGACGATAAGCCTGGAAGCGATTCAGGCGTGTTTGGCCGGCAAACCTGACCTTGATAAAAAATCAATCACTCATCTGATTGTCGTCAGTTGTACCGGCATGTATGCCCCCGGGTTAGACATTGACATTGTGAAAGCCCTGGGATTGTCTAACAACATCCAGCGGTTATGCATCAACTTCATGGGTTGCTACGCGGCATTTAATGGATTGAAACTCGCGGATACATTCTGTAAAGCACAATCTGATGCAAAAGTTCTGGTGGTGTGCACCGAGCTCTGCAGCATTCATTTCCAAAAAGGGAATAGCGAAGATAATATGCTCGCGAATGCTTTATTTGCCGATGGTTCCGCCTCCTTGATGGTTGAATCAAAGCCCCAAAAAGGTCTTAATTTAAAGCCTGAAAGTTTTTTTTGCGACCTTCTGTCGGAAGGTGAAGGAGATATGGCATGGACAATAGGCGACGCCGGCTTTGAAATGAAATTGTCCGCCTATGTTCCTGATGTCATCCGGCATGGAATCAAAGGACTAACTCATTCACTTCTGGATCGCATTTCTGAAAAACTTCCGAATGTTTCTTATTTCGCGATTCATCCGGGGGGGAAAAAAATACTGGAAGTCATTGAACAAGAACTTGGGATGAAAAAAGAACAAAACTATTATGCGTATGATGTATTAAAGAGGTATGGCAATATGTCATCCCCTACGGTAATTTTTGTACTACATGAGATTTGCAAAACGTTGAATGGCGTTGACGGTGGAAAAAAGATTCTAAGCTTTGCTTTCGGTCCCGGACTCACTCTTGAAAGCATGTTATTGAAAATTGAAAATCATTGATGAATTCTCGTTTTACCCATCGGTCGTCGGATGTCGAAGTCATGGATGATCTTTCTTGTTCCGGCGAAGTCGTCAGCCAAACCCTTCGGGAGTTGGAAATTATTAACCGAACGCTGGGAGGAAATAACGTAACCCTGAATGGACTTCAGCAACTCATGACAGCAAATCCATCCCAAAAGACTTTTACCATTGCCGACCTGGGCTGCGGAGGAGGAGACATATTGAAACGAGTAGCCGAATGGGGGGCAGAAAATGAATTCGTATTTCACCTCACCGGCATTGACGCAAATCCTAATATTATTGCCATCGCCCAAAAAAATACACGGGGCTATTCCAACATTCATTACAAAACCGTCAACGTTCTTTCCAAAGAATTTCAAGAGCAGAAATTCGACGTCATTCTCGCGACTTTATTTATGCACCATTTTTCCGATGACCAACTGATAGACATGCTGAAAGGACTAAAGCAACAGGCCCAAACCGGAGTCGTCATCAATGATATCCATCGACATTGGTTTGCCTATCACTCAATCCAGTGGCTGACTAAACTTTTTTCAAATTCCGCCATGGTGAAAATAGACGCTCCACTTTCGGTTTTGCGCGCCTTTAAACGTCCCGAATTAGAGTCCATCCTCGAGCGTGCGGGCATCAAAACCTATTCCCTGCGGTGGTCCTGGGCCTTTCGTTGGCGATTAGTGGTCCCCGCCTATTGAATGTTTTCTTTTGCGAAAAAAGCCGGCGATTTCAGAATTGGCACAATTTTTACTTCGATGTAGACGTTAAACAAACATCTTATCTATTACATAATTATGAAATCCAACTTATTTTTTTTTACCCTCCTTTTCATTTTGGGCTCTTGTGCCAGCAGACCCTTTGGACAAAAAGTTAAAGAACCTTTCAGCGGAAGCGCCTACGAATCCAATAATCGTTTTTTCCGGGCCGTGGGCAAGGGAGAAAGTTCTGCGGACAATATTGCGTATGGCAAAGCCGATATTGAGGCCAAAGCACAACTTGCGGGTCAGATGAACACGACGATGAAACAAGTGGCCGACCAATATCTTGGTCAGACTCAAAATGAAAAAGGAGCCGATGTGGCTGATAAATTCCAAAGTCTGGTGCGCCAGGTAATGAACACGAATATGGCCGATCTGCGCAAGATTGGAGAAAATAAATATTTTAATAAAGATACCAATGGGTACACGGTTTTCATCGCCTATGAAATCAAGAAAAATGCCATGTTCAATTTCATGAAAAGGCAGGCCGCCGCGGATCCTACAATTAGTGAACATCAGAAGGAATTGATTCAGAAAATTCTGGACGACGAATTGAAAAAGACCGAATCCCCGGATAAATAATTCTCCCCCTATTTCTAAGATGGCATAAAAGGAAGATTATCCTATCTTTCATGCTCAATTGCTGTCATGATCCGATGGTTTTTTACGTTCGGATGTTGCTGTTGCTGGTATTTCACTGCGGCACAAGATAAACCCGATTCCCGGGTAGATTCTGTGCACCTGCTGAATGAAATTGTTGTTACAGGATATGCGTATCACCGGCCGCTGAGTGAGGTTCCGGCGGCAATAGCGACTGTCGATACCAAAAGCCTCGATCGCTTCAGCCCCGCTTCTTTTCTGTCCGCTGTGAATACGATACCCGGAGTGCGCATGGAAGAACGATCTCCCGGCAGTTACCGTTTTGCAATCCGAGGAAGTTCTCTCCGGTCTCCCTTTGGTGTGCGTAACGTAAAAATGTATTGGAATGGTCTCCCTTTTACCGACGGAGGAGGAAACACCTACCTCAACCTGCTTGATTTCAATGCCATCGGTTCCATTGAGATTATTAAAGGACCCGGCGCCAGTCTTTACGGTGCGGGATCAGGAGGAGTGCTGCTTCTGACCAGCCCGATTGTAAAAGAATCACAGCTTCAATTTTCCGCGTCAGGCGGGAGTTTTGGATTACTTCGCTACCAAATAGCTGACCAAATAAGCTCGGAAAATACAAAAGTCAGAATTCAGTATGCGCATCAACAAGCCGAGGGCTACCGCCAGCAAACAAGCATGAACAAGAATTCGTTAAATACGGATTTAAGTTTCCGGTTCAATCCAAAAAGTAACCTGTCGACAACCCTCTTTTACACAGATCTTTTTTATCAAACTCCGGGAGGACTCACTCAGGCTGAATACAATGCAAACCCCCGGCAAGCCAGACCCACCACGGCGTTCGGACCGGGCGCGGTGACCCAACAGGCAGCCGTTTATAATAAAACGATTTATGGCGGATTGAACTATGAATACGAATGGAATACCCATTGGTCTAACCAAACCGGAGTTTATGGCTCATTTACTCAATTCGAGAATCCCACGTTCCTGAATTATGAGAAGAGGAAAGAAACTAACTGGGGAGGTCGCACCGAAACGCAATACAAATTGGAGCGAGAGGCGTGGAGTGGAAAACTTACCTTCGGAGGGGAGTTTCAATATTTCAAATCCCCGCTGACCGACTACGGCAATCTCAATGGCTCCCCGGATAGCGTTCAGGTGGCAGATAGATTATGGTCTACCATGGCGGTTCTTTTTGCGCAGACGGATTTTTCCTTCGCCCACAATGTGTATGCGACACTCGGAGCGAGTACTACATTCGCGCAATACCGGTTTACTCGACTATCGGATGTGCCGGTTACTCATCAGGTTAGAAATTTTGATCCGGTGCTTTCGCCTCGCGTGGCATTACTAAAAAGATTTACCCCCTTACTGTCCATTTACGGCAGCATAAGCAAGGGATTTTCGCCTCCTTCTTTGGCCGAAGTAAGACCGTCTTCCAACACCTTTAACAGCACGCTTAGCCCTGAACAAGGCGTAAGCTATGAGGCAGGATTCCGGGGTAGCCTTTTTCACCAACTAATCGCGTTTGACTTTACGGCCTATGATTTTCAATTGAACCACACCATCGTAATACAGCACACTGTAAATGGAGCAGATTTCTACATCAATTCCGGAAAAACATCGCAACCTGGACTGGAAACTTTTGTGGCATGGAATCCGATTATCCTTTCAACTGGATTTGTCTCCTCCTTCAGAATATGGAATAGTTATACCTATAACCCGTACATCTTCAAAAACTACATCTACGACGGTGTCAATTATTCGGGGAACAGACTCACAGGAGTAGCCCGTGACATAAGCATAACGGGAATGGATATTTTTACCAAACCTGGCGTCTACCTCAACATCACCTTCAACCATACCGGCGCTATACCCCTTAACGACGCAAATACGGTTTACTCTTCATGCTTTGCCTTGCTGGGTGCTCGCGGGGGGTACAAAATTCTAATTGCCAAGGTTTCCCTTGAGTTCTTTGGTGGAGTAGATAATGCTTTGAATGCCCGGTATAGTTTGGGCAACGACCTAAATGCCGCCGCAGGCCGGTATTTCAACGCGGCCGCTACACGTAACTTCTATTTAGGGTTAAACGGAAAATTCTGACTAAATCGTTCAGGTAATGGTTTTGAATTTCCTCTTCAGGTCGTCAATAATCATTTCTGCGTGCACTCTGGAATTTTCAATAAACCATTTATTCGTCTTAAGCCCTCCGCACACAACTCCTGCCAAATATAGATTTGGAACGTTGGTTTCCATCGTTTTCTCATCATAGACCGGCGTGTGATACGGGTCGCCCTTGAACGTAATTCCTATTCTCTCCATAAACTCAAAGGGAGGCTCGTAGCCCGTCATCGCCAGAACAAAATCATTTTCCAAAATTCTTACTCCCTCGGGGGTTTTGACACTTACATGGCTGACCGTGATCTCGGTTAATTCGGAATTGAAAAACGCCTTAATGGAACCTTCCTTGATACGATTTTCTATATCGGGCCTTACCCAATATTTAACACTGTCTCGAATGCCCGATCCGCGGATGACTAAAGTAACCTCTGCGCCTTTGCGCCACGTTTCCAGAGCTACATCCACCGCTGAATTGGCAGCACCTACCACGACTATTTTTTGAGCAAAATAGGGATGAGGTTCATTGTAGTAGTGCTTTACCTTATCTAAATTCTCCCCGGGAATGTTGAGCGGATAGGGGCGATCATAAAAACCCAGGGCGAAAATGACTGCCTTCGTATCACAATTACTTTTGGAAGTAACTACGCGTTGAAATTTCTCGTGGTGCTGAACTGACTTGACTTCCTCGTATAACTTCACATTCAACTCCCAGCTGGAGCAAACCCTGCGGTAATATTCCAAAGCTTCTGCACGATTAGGTTTTGCTCCATGGGAAATAAAAGGTACCGCCCCGATCTCCAATCGGTCGGACGTAGAAAAAAAAGTCATGTTGTAGGGGTAGTGATAGAGCGAGTTGACCAGGCACCCTTTTTCCACGATCACATAACTTAATCCCGCCTTTTTTGCTTCAATGCCGCACGCCATTCCAATCGGGCCGGCACCTATAATTAGTACATCATATTTTTCTCTATTTTGAGCAGCCATACTGCCATACTGAGTTTACTTCAGTCAAATCTATTTTTCGCAAAACGCACCTTTTGCGACCCAAAGTTTTTTAAACTCAACGTGATAGCGTCCATCCTTCAAAGCCGGGTCGGCTTCAATCATTTTTTTCGGCACGTCACCTTCGATAATCAGGATACCTCCGCCTTCGTTGAAATTCCCTTCTGCAATAACATGACCGACTCGAATAATTTTTTTCAAATAGTTATCATGGACTCTTGCCGTCTCTGACGCCGGTCGCCTGTTAGTTTTGGTAGTATCCATGATGAAACGGATAAATTCGTAGGTGACCATTTCGTACGGTTTGTGTATTGCGCAAGGTGAGCCTACTCGGGCAGTATAGGGAAGAATTTCAATGTTCCATCGATGGGCCTGGATGCCAGGGTCAGTGCTAAGCCATGTGTTGACTTCGGTGGCGGAAGAGGAGTTAAAAATAAAAATTCCTCCGCCTTCATCAAAGGGTCCTGCCACAATCAATTTCCCTTCTGCTGCGAGCCGTTCGATGTTTGCCAAGTGTCCCTTCATGAGTTTATCAAGCTCGTCTTTGGATAATTCTGCCTTATCCGGTTTCGAATTAAGAAAAACAAACATAAATCTTTTGTCCTGGGCGCAGGCCAGGTAAGAAAGTGACAAAAGGAAAATGATCACAATTTTCATGATCTGAGATGGATTGATTAAAGATAAATAGAAACTCTGACAGTATGGCTACAGGAAGAGCTAGTTCAAATAAACGCTATGAAAAAAAATCAGATGGCATTGGAATTGTAGTGAACCAACGATTTGTTAAAATAACCTTTACGTATTTGTAATGTTCCTTAACCGATCGGTTACCAAATTTGTGTATATCAAATAAAAGAAGGTCGAGTCATAATGAAAGCAGAAGTAGAGATTTATAAGGGCATTGAGTTCGTGCGACTTTCATCCCTCCCCGAAGAACAGAAAAAACTGATCTGGAATTCCGCATTTAACAAGAAGATGATCAAAATTAAAAACGGCAGCGAACTGCTGACCGATTGCTTTCCCTACACTATTTATTTGGAATGGTACTGCGAGAACTTCAGTCCAAAGGCCGAAATTTGATCCGGTTCTCTTGCGGGATTTAGAATAACCACTGGCAAGAAATAAGTCGTTGGTCCGCACAATAGCTATGGCATTGAAAATCTGATTATTAGAATTTATCGAGTTTTCAAAGGCCTAATTTTTAGCCCTTTTGAGTTGTCCACAAATAATGACTTGATCAAATTGAGTATAATACATTGTTAATCAATAATATACATGGTAACACTCTAGTAATGTGGATAAGTATGATTTTTTGTGGATTACTTTTGCAAGCATTTTAATCGCATATCTAACTGCCTGAATTTGAACACTTTTAAAATTTCTTTCATCTATCTTACATAGGCAACCGTTGGTATAATTACTTATTCACATAACAACCTGATTGTCGGAACTTGCGTTCTTGAAGCCTGAATGATCATAAAACCTGGATTTTTACTCATCTTTTTATTGGGCATTGAAAGTTCGATGGCTCAGACCGCTCAGTTAGTAAAATTGGAAAAACTTGAAACGCTAATTCATGCGAAGAACGACCACATACAGGTAATCAATTTTTGGGCAACCTGGTGTGCTCCCTGCGTCAAAGAAATGCCCCTGTTTGAGAAACTTAACCTTGAACGAAAGGACGTGAAAGTCGTGTTGGTGAGCATGGACATGGATTTAGATCCGGACGCGCAGAAAATCGAGAAATTCATTGCCCGCAAAGGGATTCATTCTTCTGTCATAATTTTGAACGAGCGAAACCCTAATTTGTGGATCAACAAAATCGATAAAAACTGGTCCGGAGCTCTGCCGGCCACATTGGTTATCAATGGGATGAATGGAAAAAGAATGTTTGTAGAACGTGAGTTACATGAGGGTGAGCTGGAAAAGTTGATTGAGGAAGTGAAATAATCCAAAAAAAGTAAACAAATGAAAGCAACAGTAATGTCTTTGGTCTGTCTGGCCTTATTGGCGGGCAGCCCGTTGAGAAACGGTTATGAAGTGGGCGACAACGCTACTGATTTCAAACTGAAGAATGTAGACGGTAGAATGGTGTCATTGAGCGATTACAAGGCCGCCAAGGGCTTTATTTTAATTTTTGATTGCAACACCTGTCCTTATTCAAAAGCCTATAACTCTCGCATTATTGCCCTTAATAAGAAGTATTCGTCGCAGGGCTTTCCGGTAATCGCCATCAACGCGAACGATCCGGATGTTTCTCCGGGTGATTCTTTTGTCAATATGGTGAGCGAGGCCAAAAAAAAGGAATACGACTTTCCTTACTTAGTGGACAAGACGCAAGAAATTGCCAGAACGTACGGCGCTACAAACACTCCCCATGTTTTTGTTTTGAATAAAGATGGAGGCACTTTAAAGGTGGCCTACATTGGCACCATTGATGATAATGCGCGCGATGCATCAGCAGTAACGAGGAAATACGTCGAAGACGCCGTAGATGCATTGCTGTCTGGCAAACCAGTACCTACCCTTAAAACAAAAGCAATAGGCTGCGGAATTAAATGGAGAAACAGTTGATGATCCCTTGACGGAGTTATCACCCACATCCTGAATGAGGTGATCATTCGGTGCGATCCCGCTGGAGCGGTGCATCATTCAACTTTTATAACATGGCAAGAATCTCCTCAATATATTCTCTGGAGTTATTTAGCCGCGGGACTTTATTTTGACCACCCAGTTTACCTCTTTTTTTCATCCAATTATAAAAAGTACCTTGAGCAACGCTGTGAACTTTTGGCGCAATCAGAGCCAGGTCATGAGCGCGTTTGGCGTCATAATCGGAGTTTACTTTTCGCAGGGTCTCATCAAGAATCCGTGTGAAATCGATTATATTGGACGGCTTTCTTTTAAATTCGATGATCCACTCATGACCACCTTGTTTTGATTTTTGCAGGTAAATCGGCGCAGCTGTAAAATTGTCAATTATGGCTCCGGTAATTTCACATGCCCGCGTTATAGCGGTCTCGGCATTTTCAATGATCACTTCTTCACCAAATGCATTGATGAAATGCTTCGTTCTCCCGGAGATTTTAATACGGTGCGGTGAAATACTTGTAAATTTTACGGTATCGCCGATATTATAGCGCCATAGTCCCGCGTTCGTCGAGATAACCATGGCATAGTTTTTTCCCACTTCTACTTCACTTAAGCTAATGGCGTCGGGATATTCCTTTTCCACCTCTTCAATCGGAATGAATTCATAGAACACTCCGTAATCAAGCATTAACAGAAGATCTTCGGAGTCCTTTTGGTCTTGAATACCAAAGAATCCTTCACTTGCATTATACGTTTCCCAGTAGTTCATTTGGTCGCCAGGGATCAAGCTCTTAAAAAGACTGCGATAAGGAGCAAATGCAACGGCACCGTGAAAAAAAACTTCAAGATTGGGCCATACTTCAAGAATGCTGCTCTTCTTTTCTATCTCCATTATACGTTGAAGAAGTAACACAGTCCAGGTGGGTACTCCGGCAATGTGGGCGACATTCACTTTCGCAGTGTCGGAGGCTATTTTATCAATTTTTTCCTCCCAATTGTTCATCAAAGCCACTTGCAAACTTGGCGTTCGAATAAATTCCGCCCACGGAGGCAAGTTTTGCATGATCACAGCTGAAACATCTCCATAATGGGATGAGGCCGTGGGATCAAATTCGTTGATTTGATAACTTCCTCCAACACCCAAGCCCTTACCACCAAATATTTTGGTGGTCGGGTAATTGTTGACATATATCGAAAGCAAATCCTTACCCCCTTTAAGATGACATTCCTCAATGGCCTCCAGGGAAACCGGAATGAATTTGCTCCGGGCATTTGTAGTGCCGGAAGACTTGGCAAACCATTTTATTTCTGTAGGCCACAACACGTTCTGTTCACCTCTCATCAGCCGTTCAATGAAAGGAAATAACTGTTCATACGTATGAACGGGTATTCGCTTTTTAAAATCTTCGTAGTTTACAATGTCCTCAAACGAGTAAAATTGACCGAATTCGGTATACCGGGCAGTGCTCAGAAGTTTCTTTAATACTTCATCCTGCACCTCGTGAGGATATTTTATGAAAAGCTCGATTTGGTGAATCCGCTTTTTCATGACCCACGTGAGGATGGAATTGAGTATCTGCATATAAGGAACTTCAAAAATAACCTTTGGGAGGGCTATTAACCAAACTTGTTTTACAGGCATGTGCTGGCGCATGTTTTGAATTCAAAGTATCCCATGCCTTCAAGTCACCTGCCTGTGCAACCTATTCTTATAAGTAAGCGTCTATTCACTTAACTCAACAGTTAATTCCGAGTACCCGAACGTCCAAGCAATCCTCCAAAAACGACCCAACAACATGCTAAAAAATTATATTGTCATCGCATTAAGAAATTTAAGAAAACAGCGTTTCTACACTTTTATCAATATCCTTGGCCTGGCTGTCGGTGTAGCGTCCTGTCTTATTATCCTGCTTTACGTTGCACATGAGTTAAGTTACGACCAACACCACCAATTTGCCGACCGCATCTACCGGGTAGACTGCGAAATTAAGTTTGGACCCAATCATTTGAACATGGCGGTCACTCCGGCTCCCATGGCCGAAGCCCTCCGAAATGATTATCCCGAAATCGAATCGTCTGCTCGCTTTTGGAACGACGGTTCCATGTTGGTCAAACGTACGGATCAAAATATAAAGGAGACCGATGTAATTTTTGCCGATAGTTCTGTCTTTACGATTTTCTCGATTCCCTTTCTTAAAGGCAATCCAAAACAAGCTTTGCGCGATCCGTATACTATGGTTATCAGCCAACGCGCCGCTGAAAAATATTTTCCTAATGAAAATCCAATCGGCCAAACCCTCATCGTGGAAAATAAAGACAATTACAAGATTACAGGAGTATACGAGAACATGCCGACTACAAGTCATTTTCATTTTGATCTTATGCTCGCGTTGGTCAGTACACCCTATAACCGCGATCAACAATGGTTAAGTAACAATTTCGCTACCTACATCAAAATCAGACCGGGGGCAGACTACAAAGCCCTGGAAGCCAAGTTCTCTAAGATGGTCGATAAGTACGCTGGTCCGCAGGCTCAACAGGGATTGGGAAACGAATTTACCATGGAGAAGTTTCGGGCTTCCGGAAACAAGATAGAATGGACATTGATACCGTTGAGGAACATTCACCTTCATTCCGATCTAACGGGTGAACTTGGGGTGAACAGTGATATCGTATATGCCTACTTGTTCAGTGCCATTGCACTATTCATCCTGGCCATTGCCTGCATCAATTTTATGAACCTGAGTACGGCACGCTCCGCCAACAGGGCAAAAGAAGTCGGGGTAAGAAAGGTATTGGGTTCTCTGCGCTCTCATTTAGTTCGCCAATTTTTGTCAGAGTCTATTTTACTAAGCCTGTTTTCATTTCTGGTTGCTGTAGTAATCGCCTGGCTTGTACTTCCATTATTCAATGAATTGTCCGGAAAAGAGCTATCGCTGCCTTTGCTTAGCAGTTTCTTTTGGATCATTCTTTTTGTAGCTGCAGCATTCGTCGGGTTTATGGCGGGTATTTATCCTTCCTTTTTCCTTTCTTCCTTCAAACCCGTCAATGTCTTAAAAGGAAACCTTTCACTGGGTTTGAAAAGTGGAGCGGTTCGGAGTACGCTGGTGGTATTTCAATTTTCAATTTCCATTATTCTCATCATCGCTACCATTGCCGTGAATCGCCAGCTCTCCTTTATCAAGACAATGAAAATTGGGTTTAATAAAGATCAGATTATTGTCATTGAAGATGCTTATGGCCTGGGCCATCAAATTCAATCGTTCAAAGAAGAGGTGCTGAAGGACAACCGCATTGTTGGTGGCACAATCTCAGGGTTTTTGCCTGTGAGCGGGACTAACCGGAATGACAATACCTATTGGCCCGAAGGAACTCAACCAACCCAGGAAAACATGGTGTCCCTTCAATGCTGGCGTGTCGATTATGATTACATAAAAACGCTGGGTATGAAAATTAAGATCGGACGGGATTTTTCGAAGGCCTTTCTATCGGATTCAGGTGCGGTAATTCTGAATGAATCCGCCTTGAAACTATTTGGATTCACCGGCGACCCGATTGGTAAGAAAGTGTCTACTTTTGGTCCCGGCGGTATCACAGCTGGTTTTGACCCTACTCATATCCTCCAGTTCCCGGTGATCGGTGTTGTCGAGGATTTTCATTTTGAATCCCTCAAGCAGAACATTACTCCCCTTGCTTTTTTCCTTAGTAAAAGTATTGGCTTGGTTTCCTTCCGCTTTGAGGCAAAAAACTCCCAGGAAGTTATTTCCTCAATCGAAAAAACCTGGAAGTCAATGGCCCCCGGTTTACCATTCAGTTATTCATTCCTGGATGAGGATTTTGGCAAAATGTACTCCGCCGAACAGCGTTTGGGAAAAGTATTTTTGGTATTTGCCGTTCTGGCCATCATCATTGCCTGCCTCGGTCTATTCGCTCTTACGTCATTCACCGCCGAACAACGAACAAAAGAAATTGGGATTCGCAAAGTGCTTGGCGCCTCGGTAAGCGGCATTGTTGTCTTGCTCTCGAAAGAATTTGGAAAGCTGATCATCATCGCATTTATCCTGGCCGTTCCAGTTGCCTGGTATGCGGTTCATTGGTGGTTGAAAAATTATTCATACAAAACGGAGATTGGACCTGCGGTATACGTTATGGCGGGCACGTCAGCCTTTCTTATTGCCTGGCTTACCATGGGGTACCAATCCATTAAGGCGGCTACCTCCAACCCCGTTCGTTCCTTGCGAAGCGAATAGGCTTTTGATGATCGGGATTTAGAATAACTTGACTCGTCTGGGTTCTCCCGCTATTGGAGTGCGTCACCGCGCAGTTGCCGGAATCTTTTCCGCGCTTCGGCAGCGTGAACACTGCCCGGAAATCTATTTAAGAATTCGCGGTAAATTTCCATGGCCTTGTTCTTGTTATGCAGTTGCTCTTCATAGATCTCTCCTTGAAGAAAATAAGCATCGTCGGCAAGAATATCCTCACCGAAGTTGTCCAGAATTCTTTGAAGTAGCGCTAATGCCTGCTCAAATTCGCCTTGCTTCATCCGGAGATTTGCCTCTAGCCAGTAAAGGTCGTCCAAAATGGTAGACGAGAGTCCATGGGACACAGTGGAATCCTGGTCGCCTTCTTCCTTCTTCAGCGTCCTAATTCCCGTCATCGCTTCGGAGATTTTATTTTGATATAGCAATAATTCAATGGTTGCAAATTTTCTTAAAGCAGCGCCGGTTGAATCGAAAGCAATATTCTCTTTGATCCTCATACTCAAGTCCATCGCATCGTTGGCAATCTCCCGGGTAGTGGCTTGTTTCAAAATATCAAGGTGTTCCTGAGCAAGTTTGAAGTCCCCTTTGTAATACGACAACTTGGCATTCCGGAGTTTGGCTTCGTATCCCAGCGATGTTTCCCTTTCCGTTTTTTCTACTTGCGAATAGAGTAATGTCGATTCCCATGGCTCCTCCATTAATAAATATATATCGCCCAGCTCAAGTTTGGCCCTTGCTTTCAAATAGGACGAGACATGATTGTTGTCAATAAGAACGTCCAATTTTCGAATGGCCGAATCTTTTTGATCTAAGTAATAGGCATATAAAAGTGCCTCATTTAACCGGGCTTCGTGCGAGTTGGGATTATCAGGGTACTCTGTAATAAACAAATTGTATTCTTTAATCAAGTACTTCACCGAGTCATTGTTGACGGGGTACGTCTTCTTTACTTTTGCCTCACGAGTCTGAATGAGCCCCAGTCGTGCCGGGAGATAATCCGGTGTGTTGACAAATTCCTTTACCACATACGTAAAACTCTTGTCGGCATTCTCGTAGTCTCTATTGTTCAGCGTGATCTGCGCGATTTCAAGCGTTTTTGATGTCTCCTTGTGAAAGCGCTTATCAAAGGCCCTGGCTTGAATAAAAGCTCCGTAGAAGTTTTTTTCCTGAAGGTTCACCCAAACCAACAGATCCGCATACACTTCACTGTTGGGATTTTGCTGAACCTTGTCGTATAAAAGTCTCTCAAGGCTCTCCAGCTCTTCAGGCTTTGCCAGTAAAACCTGTAGCAAATTTTTAATGTAGCTATTATTTCCCGGCGTTTGGGTGACATAATTCAAATACTCTTCTACCATTTTATCCTGTTTGTTTTGAAGGCGATAGAGATTGGCCATTTCAAGACAAAATTGGCTTGGATTGTGGGTCGCTTTCCGCGCCTCCAGTAGCGAATACTCCGCGTAATCTACAAGGTTATGCATTGCCAGATAATCTGAAATCATTTTCAGATGAAAAACGTCGTCAGCATTTCCTCGAATCACCGATCTCAAATAACGATCTGCCTTCTGCTGATCGCCCGTTTTTAAATAAATTATTCCCAGGTCGACGCGATAAGAGACTTGGGTTGGATTTAATTTTATCTGGTGCTCCACGTAACTTTCCGCCTCTTTATACTTTTCCAACTCAAGCAGCAAGGTAAAGTAATTGTTATGAATCAGCGTAGCGTTCTCAGGATTTTTCACCAATGACTCATAAATTTTTAATGCCTTCTCCTTTTCACCTTTCAGCAAATATTCGTTAGCAATTTGAATATCGCTTTGATCCTGTGCACAGGCAAACGAGAATTTAGCCAGTGTAATGAACATGCACAAGAGTAATTTAGTATTATAGTATTTTATACTTATGTAATAACTATAAGTCATGTGGATATGTGGACAAGTGGACGTTTTTTATCAAGTGTATAGTTTTTGTTTAATTTTATGTGGATAGATTATCGCGTGAATTGACAAGGAACTGATATTTACCGGGTTTTTAACTATTTTTTTTGTTGTGCAGTTTTTGCTCCACATTGTTAACGAAGTGTGAAATAAATTAGTTTGCTCGTGAGTTATTAACAATATCGAATAGATGTGGTGTTTTTTGATTGCTTAAAGGAGCAAAGGTAGTTTTGGGTGGTGTTGTGCACAATTTAGAAACGAAATAAAAGGGGCCCTACTTCCCAATTAGCCCGTATCGAGAACTCGTATTTTGACTCGGATTTATAGTAAATGATCTTTTCGGGTTCTTCCTGCTTGTTGACGTTGCCTACGTCCCACTTGGTGTTTTTGTTGGTGTCGATGAGTGCCCGTAGTTTATATTCTGCAGGCGGGATATTTTTGAAGATTATTTTTTTTGAGTTTCTGAAGCGTTGAAGGATTTTGTAGTCTTTGGTCACTAGTTGTACTTCGAAATTGGTCTCTTTTGTTTTTACGTCGACGGATAGGGTTCCGGTTTCGTCCGGTTTAAGAAAGGGTATCGGTACTTTTATGATTTTACTCGAGTCGTTTTCGATGGAGATGAAGACTCCTTTGGAAATATAAAGTTGAGGGGGTTCTTCCAATGAAACGAGTAGTGTCTTGTCGATGCTGCATTGGAATGAGGCTTGATTTATAGCCGTATCAATCGTTACGTTTTGCGGGGCAACAGCTATTGAACTTGCGGAATCGATTTTAATCCGGATCGTATCCATTTGGATGGTTTTCAATGGAATATTAAATTTTGCAACTGCGGTCACTTTCCCTGTCTCGACATCTATCGCTGTACTGGTTATAGCAAATTTAAATTTTTCCTTTGGTATTTTGTTGGGAGAGGATTTGACGTAAACGGTGGTATCAATCGCTTGGTTTATGCTATCTTGTACGTGGACAGTGATAGGTATGCTGTCGTTGATTTCAATGGAGTGATAAATGTTTATTTCTGTTTGGTCATCGCCGAATGTATTTAGGAGGCTCTGCGAATGCGGGAACTTGATTTTGTAGGAAGTGAGGTATTTGTTAAACCTTAGCTTGGTAAATTTTTCGTTGTGGCGTACGCTTTTCAGTTTTAAGGCTCGGGAGTCGATATTGAGGATTCCAATTTGAATCGTATCGATGTTTTTTCGAAGATCAATAGGCTTGCTTATGAAGCCGAACATTTCAGATTGGGTCTCGACTTTTATGTTTTTGTTTTTGTCGTCAAAGGCATAAATGTGATACAATCCAGGTTTTAGATTTTGAATCAGAAAATGTCCTTTTTTATCTGTTTTCGTAAAATACGAAGCTTTGTGTTTGGCGATATTAAATGTATCAGCCTGGTATACGGCGACAATGATCTTTTCCGGTATGGTTTCTTTCAGTGCATAACGGATGGACCCCGAGATACTCAGGGAGTCGATGACAGGTCCGGTGCTGAAAGCCAGATGAAGGTTTTCTACCGGATTTGATTCTGTGATATCCTGAACCGACTCGCGGAAGGCGATGCTATAGGTTGTACTGTCGTGCCATTTTTCTTTAGGCTCAATGGTCAAGGTTTTTTGTTTTGCGGAGATGTTTACCGCTTTTCCCGGCGACGGAGTAATAATAATTTCTTTTGAATCCTTTAGCTTGATAAACTCATTAAAGGTCAGGGTGAGCGCTTTGCCCTTAAAGTTCTTTTGATTGTTTTCCGGGATGGAGCGTACGAGGATCGGCGGAATGGTGTCTTTGGGTCCGCCGGTGGGCTGTTTAATCGTTGCGCAGCGGGACAAGGCAATGAACATAGCGACAATCGCCAGAAGCAGCCTTAAACTCATCGCGTTGCAATGTAAATTAGACTGGAATAATTGGTGTTGTTTTTAGCTTTCCAATTTGAAACTAATCCATTAATAAGCGCTGTCAGAATTCCGGCTGGTGTGTGGGAACCCGATTTGTATTTTTGGCTTAATAATGAAACGTAAAAGGCGTCTAGTTTCATAGGTTGGATTTCTTTGAGCCTGAGCCCGGCGTTGGCAAAAAGTTTTTCCATAGTACGTTTAGAGAAATGCCAAAGGTGCCTTGGAACGTCAAACCCTGCCCAATATTCCCCGTAAACATCAGCATCATAGGATAGGTAATTGGGAACTGCGACAAATAGCATACCATTCTCTTTTAAGTGATGCGTGATTTCAACCAATTTTTCGGTAAGATTGGGAATGTGTTCCAGAACGTGCCAAAGTGTGATGACATCGAACTCTTGGTCTTCGAGTTCTGAAAGACTGGCTTTGATGTTGAGTTTGGTTAGTGAAATGGCCTTTACCATGGCGCCCTCGGAAGGTTCAACGCCGGAGCATTCCAAGCCCAGGGAAAGGCATGCGTTAAGAAATTCGCCTGTGCCACAACCGTAGTCCAAAATTGAAACCGGTGAAATATATTTTTTTATGAGTTTGGTTTTCCATCGAAGGGTAAAATTTCTGGCGAATAGATAAATTGAGTCAAGAAAAACTGATGATTTTCCAGCATGCGATATGTATCTGGCAGAGTCGTAATACTTGAGAAGAGATGCGGCATCCGGACGCGGGGTTGTCACGACGAAGAAACACGTTGAACATTTTTGCAGTTCGAAGGTTTCATGGGAGGTTGTGAAATCGGTACAAAACAAAAAGGGTTCGAATTCAGTGTTTGAACAAATCGGGCATCTGTCAATACTTTCTGTTGCCATCGTTACCTGCCCAGGTAAACCGTAAGCACAGAGACGTCAGCAGGGGAGACACCACTTATGCGCGATACCTGCCCGATTGTTTGAGGACGTATTTTCTTTAGTTTTTCCCTCGCCTCTGAGGAAAGGGCCTGTATCCGATCATAGTTGAAATTGGGGTGAATCTTAAAGTCTTCCAGGCTTTCGATCTTCTCGACCATTTTTTGCTCGCGGTCAATGTAATTTTCATACTTGAGAACGATTTCAGCTTGTTCTATTACGTCATCCGGAAATTTGTCAATCATAGCGAAGGCGTGATCACTTATTTTTTTTATATCCAGTATTCCAATATGAGGTCTTTTAATTAGTTGAACGGCGGGTATTTTTTCATGAATAGGGGTGGTATTCATTTGGCTTAATTCGGGGTTTGCACTTTGGGGATCGATCTTGAGAGATTTTAGCTCGAAGAGTAGATCGTCGACCATTTTTCTTTTGATGAGCATTGTGCTGAGGCGTTCTTTATTGGCGAGTCCAAGCTCGTTTCCAATTTCAGTTAATCTGAAGTCGGCATTGTCTTGTCGGAGAAGAATGCGATACTCTGCACGCGAGGTAAACATCCGGTAAGGTTCCAATGTGCCTTTGTTAACAAGATCGTCAATAAGAACGCCGATGTAGGCTTGGGAACGTTTCAGCACAAAAGGTTCCTTTTCATTTATCTTAAGGTGAGCATTTATTCCAGCCATTAGGCCCTGACACGCAGCTTCTTCGTACCCTGTAGTTCCATTGATTTGACCTGCAAAGTACAGATTATCAATAAGTTGTGTTTCAAGACTTGTTTTTAGTTGGGTGGGTTGAAAGAAGTCATATTCGATGGCATATCCTGGTCGGAACATTCTTACCCTCTCAAATCCGGGAATTTTTCTTAGCGCCTGGTATTGTATGTCTTCCGGAAGTGAAGTTGAAAATCCATTGACATAAATTTCGATCGTATTCCAGCCTTCAGGTTCTACGAATATTTGGTGTCGGTCTCGCTCAGAAAAGCGGTTAATTTTGTCTTCGATCGATGGGCAATATCTTGGTCCTAGCCCTTGGATGCGACCTTGAAACATCGGGGATTTATCAAAACCTTTTTCCAGTTCCCTATGAACCTCGCTATTTGTATAGGTGATCCAGCAACTTTTCTGTTGTTGTAGAGGCTGGGTATTCGAGAAGGAGAATTTACCTGGAACCTGATCACCTAATTGTTCTTCCATTTTTGTGTAGTCGAGGGTGCGTCCATCCACTCTTGGAGGGGTTCCGGTTTTCATTCTTCCGGATTCGAACCCAAGACGTATTAATTGCTCGGTGATTCCTGTTGCTGCTCTTTCGGCAATTCTTCCTCCTCCGAAGTTTTTTTCGCCAATATGAATTATTCCATTGAGGAACGTTCCATTGGTTAAGACGACAGATTTGCTTCTAATTTCAAGACCAAGGGAAGTTTTGACTCCTTCTACTTTATTATCTCTGATCAGAAGCCCAGCCACCATTTCTTGCCAGAAGTCTATATTCTGGTTTTTTTCAAGTGTAAGTCGCCATTCCGCTGCGAAGCCAACCCGATCATTCTGGCTCCTTGGACTCCACATGGCGGGTCCTTTGGAGCGATTTAGCATGCGGAATTGAATCATGGATTTATCCGATACAATCCCAGAAAAGCCACCCATTGCGTCGATTTCTCTAACAATTTGACCTTTTGCCACGCCACCCATTGCTGGATTACAAGACATTTGTCCTATCGTGGCCAAGTTCATGGTTATCAGAAGAACTTTAGAGCCCATGGTTGCGGCGCAAGCTGCAGCCTCACACCCTGCGTGCCCGGCACCAACAACAATAATATCATACTCAGGAAACATGCTTTGCGTTTTATGTTCCACGTGGAACTGAAGAAAGGTCATTCAAATTAGGTTCCACGTGGAACTTATGAACGCAAAGATAGATAAGCTTCCTCTTTTTTGCGAATTTGAGCCTTTTTAGAAGAATTATTGTCATTGTATCCGACGAGGTGAAGAACTCCATGGATAATTACGCGATGAAGCTCCTCGTCAAAACTGGTTTTGAATTTGCGTGCATTCTCAGTTACCCTTTCTATGCTGATGTAGATTTCACCGTTGATCTCTTTCGTGTGATCAGTGAAATCAAAAGTAATAATATCAGTAAAAGTAGAGTGTTTGAGATAAGTCTCATTAAGATTCAAAAGGTGGGAATCGGAACAAAAAATATAGCTTAGCGAAGCAAGCGTTTTCTTTTCTTTTTGAATCACCAGCTTAATCCAAGAAGATGTTTTGAAAGGATGATGGAGTTTAAAGTTAATTTCCTCAGAAAAGAAACGAATTGAGGCCATTAGTTCATATAAAAACTCAGCTCTACTATCCTACCCCCCTCTTTGAATTCAACTTCATCAGAGAGGTGCTTCATTAGAAAAATACCCCTACCTCCTGGTTTTTCGATGTTTTCGGGAGCTGTTGGATCAGGTAGATTTTCATAGTCAAATCCATCGCCCTCATCCTGGACTTTGAATTTGATCAAGCTTTTTTCGAGAGTTAAGGACAAAGAGACATTTTTTGATGAGTCACTATTGTTTCCATGCCTGATCGCATTGTTTACTGCTTCCGTGATCGCAATCATGATATTCCCATAGATATCGTCGTCCAAACTAAATTTCTCCCTTGCGTTGTCTATAAAACTCTCAATCATTCGGATATTCTCCGAAATAGACGGTATCTCAATGTGGATATTATTCATGCCAACTAATTCTGGTCTTTAATTCTTTTGAAATATTCGTTCACTTCCTTTTTGTAGTACGGATAAAGCTTTGGAGGCATGGACTTAAGCAATTCTACTTCTTTTTCTTTTAATCTTAAATACTCTTCGAAAGCCTTAGGGATTTCCTTATCATAGTCTTTCGCCGTTTCTCCCTTGCGCTCTTGATCCATATCTTGCTCGCGCATCGATTTTTCCGATTCAAGAAGGCGGGTTTCAATCTCTTTTTGACGTCGAATTGTTTGTTCGGTTATCTGCTTGTTAACCAAGTCCATTTCAGTCTGCTCCATCTTGCCCGCCAAATCATCGCCAGGAGATTTTCCGCCGTCCTGTTTTAGTTTTTCCTGCATTTCCTGAAGAGCCCTGCGAATACGTTCTTGTTCGGCTGCGGCTTTCGCCAACTCCTCTGAATATTGCCGACCGGATTTTCCACCATTTTTTAGATCCTGGATTTTCATGTTGAGTTGCTGCTGCATTTTGCTGAGACTTGACTGCGGTTGCTTTCCTTTTTTCTTTCCAGGCATAGGCATTGAATTCGCAATCATGTCCATTATCATATCATAATGATCGTTCAACATGAGCGCCAAGTTATTAATACTCGTCATAGATAATTGCATCTCTGACGATGCATTGGGTTTCCGTCGCTCCCGAATATGTTCTGCAGCCTTGTCCAAATGATCATCAAGTTCACCAATTTCCTTGGTCACAATAGAGCTCATAAAAGGATCTCTCTTGGCTAATGATAATAAGCTGTCATCCAGCACTTTAGAATCATCTTTGATCCTCAATTGATTTTGCGAAAGTTGGATGTATTTCGGATCCGTCTGCTGGATCTGGTTGAAATCCTTCATTAAAGATTCCTGATTGAAGGATAATTTAATTAGGCCATGAACAACCCGTCGAAGCGTCTCCATGTTTTGTGTATCAATATCCATCTCCATTGAACTTTGCATCCCTTCCAGTTGCTGTTGCATTTGGCTCATTTGTTTAATGGATTTTTTCTGCGACTCTATAGATTTCTTTGGCTTGCGCTGATTTAGTGATTCTTTGCTTTGCTGCTCTGATTCCTTTAATTGGTTGATGTCGTCCGGCGATGGAGTCTGAGTCTCTTTTTTTAACTCCTCGGCCAGTTTACCAAGCTCGTTCAATTCTTTTTGAAATGTTTCGGCCTCCTTGATATTTTCCTCCTGTTTCTTTGCAAGATCCTGAACGTCAGGCTTTTGATTTTTGTCCTGACCGCTTATACTTTTTTCATCATGCTGTTCGCCATCTTTCTTTTCGCCTTTATTGCCTTGAGAATCTTTCCTCTCATCCTCATTGGCCTTTATTCCTTGTTTGCTCCCCTCAGGATCGGCTTCCTCCTTTTTATCGCCAGTTAATTCCTCGGTTTTCTGCAATAGATGCTCTTGCCGCTCTTTCTGTTCTTTGATGTCCTGGATCGCCCTGTCAAGTTTGTAATCGAACTGTATTTGCTTAAAAAGCTCCAACGTTCTCTCTAATTCCTTTTCCAAATTGATTTCCTTCCGATCCATTTTATCGAGCATCTTCTGCACTTGATTCATATCGGCGTTCTGTTTGAGGAGTTTCTCAAGCTCTTCAAAGAGTTTCTTTGTTTCGGGGTCCAGAAGTTGGTCCATCAACTTTTGGATTTGTTGAGCTTTTTCGCGGATTTTTTCGTTCTGATCCGCAAAAGAATCTTTCTTCTTCTCCAGAAGCTCATTCTGCTTTTGCAATTGTTCAATTGCTTGGTCGAGGCTTTTTTTCTGCTCCATCAGGTCTTCCAGCATTTTTTTGTCTTGCCAATCCAATAACTGTTTGCCTTTTAATTTTTGTTGAGTTGCGTCGATCGCCTCCCGGAGATTTTTTGCTTTCTTTAAACTGGCATCCATTTTATTTTCCGCTGCCGACTGAGCGTTGCTAATTTCTGTTTTCAACTCTTCTTCACCTGGCAATGCAAAAAAGTAAACGGATGACTTGCTTGACTTGCGACCATTTACACCATCATTGTCCCACACTTGTAAATAATAATTGAGTTTATCACCTGGCTGAAGCCGTAGCGAGTCGAGATGCCATTGATAAAAAAAACTTTGTTGGAGGGAATTCCGGTTCAGCAGAATGTTTATCCTCTTGTTCTCTGTTTTTTCTTGCTTTATGATTTGATAGTTCAACGATAACTCCGTAAGGCCATAGTCATCATTGATGTTGCCGCCTAAAAAGATAGTTTTGTAGAGTACAGAATCCTTCAGATGGTCTACCTCAATCGCAGGGTATTGGTCCTTGACGACCTGAATCGAGTAGTTGATCTTATCCTTGTTTTTGCTATGGTCATTTTCCAATTCAATCCAGTACCGCTCGGAATTTCTAATTCCCTTTTTGAATGTAAATACTTGGTTATCAATATTTTGCATTGAATTCAGACTGGTTTCGGAAGAAAATCCGGTGAAGGCCTTTGTGGCATAGGAAGTTCTTATTTGCCAGGTAATTCGGGTGCCTTCAGGAACTTCAACATTTCCTGTGTTCAGAAGTTCTTCATTTCTTCGGTTGATATAGCGAGGAAATTCCAGCATCATTTTTAATTGGGTCAGTTCGGGTCGGTTAACCAATTCAATTTTGTAGGAATTAGAATTGAAACCGGAAGCCTCTAGGTGAAAGGGGATTTCATTCTGAATTTTTTCAAAGGTATATTCAAATTCTCCGGGTTTACTGCTTTCTAACTTCAGCCGCTGAGTATTGGACTGTAAATAAACCGCGTCTGGCAGTGCCTCTCCATCCAGTTTTAATCTTAAGGTAAAATCTTCATTTAAAAATGCATCGAGTGTTTTATTTTGAATCATAAACCGGAACGGCGCTTGAGGAGAAAATTCATGGTTGAACTCCACGATGCGCTTTGTACTTTGAGTGAGAATTCCGCGGTTAAAGATGAAAATGAGAACAATGAGTAAGAAGGGGACCAAAAAGTACTTTAGATAGCGCGTGTTCGCCCGAAGGTCTATGGCATTTTCAAATGCAACGTGCTCAAATTGTTGCGCTCGCTGAGCGATGCCCGCCTCGAGAAGGGTGGATTGTTTCCGCACCGACCCAAGCTGAATTAAATTGAGCAAGCGATCTTGAATATGAGGGAAATAAGAGCCAATCATTTTGGCACTTTCTTCCTGCCCGATTCCGCGACGATAAAGCCACCAGACCAGAGGTTCTTTCAGGAATTTAAAGACGCAAAAAATAACCAAAATGAAAAACAAAGAAAAAATCGTGAAACGAGCCCACCCGCTAAGCCAAAGGCTGTATTCAACTAGTGAAGCGATAAGAAAATAAAACAATAGCAGAGACAGGGTAAGTAGCAAGCCCCGAAGCAGCAAACTGTAGTAATACTTCCTTTTGAATGAAGTGAGTTTCTGGTTGACCTTGTTTATTCCATCCATCATGCTATCCCTTTCCTACCCTGTGAAAACGGACAGAAGGGAAACTTAGTTTTATAATCTCGAAGATAAGGAGCCGGATAATGGATTTGCAACGCACATGATGTTAATTAAACGTAAAACGGGAAAGGAGGTAGAATCCCTTTCTTACCGTTCATGATTTTCGGACGAACCGTCGAATTTCCAGGAATATTCTTTTTCAAAATACTCCATCACAAGCATCTTCAACAACTTTTCCTGTTCAAGAAGATCAAAATGGGGGAGTTTTTTTAAAAGTTTCCAATGCGGCCAACCATCTTTGTCCAACCCCTCCAATTTATAATAGCCCGAGAGACTTAATACTTTGCAAATCGCAATATGCATCAGGTCCTGCTTCTCCTCTTTGGAGAATCTTTTTACGCCTTGTCCTAACTCCTGCAGGCCAATAATGAACAATACGGCATTAAGGTCCTTTGGCTTTTTGCCGATCTGTTGGTCCAGGTGATTGAGAAGATTGTTCCAGTTTCGTTCAAGTTCAAGATCTCGTTTAAACATGATTCAAATAGGTTAGTTTTCTCCGATCTCCGCCGCTTCGTATACGGTAGCCGGGATCATTTCCTTCATTTTGCTGCGGGCATTTGCTAGATTGCTTACCAAACTCATGAGTGCCGTAAATTTTTCCAGTGGAGGTGAGATTTGATGAGAAATCCCTGGAATCTATGCAAATATGGATATAAGTTTCAACTCAACTGCGAGACCATGAAGACTGTGTTCAGCGATTTTGTTTCCCTTTTCTTTCCACGTTACTGTCTGGCTTGTGCGGGTTCCCTGGTGAAAGGAGAAGAGATTATTTGTACCCTGTGCATCTCAGATTTTCCGAAAACCAATTACCATATGCTGGCCACCAACCCGCTCGAGCAAAGGCTAGCGGGACGGTTGCCAGTCAAGAATGCCCTGGCCTTCTTGAAATTCAAGAAGGACGGGATTGTACAGCGATTGCTACATCAGTTGAAATATAATAATCATCCGGAGGTTGGTTTATCCCTGGGCAGGATTTTTGGGCATGAATTGAAAAATTCGGGTTTTGTTGCTGAATTTGATTTGATCGTTCCTGTTCCATTGCATGAATCGAGACGACGCAAAAGGGGATACAATCAAAGTTCAAAGTTTGCCGAAGGCCTTAGCTACTCCCTGAACGTGCCATGGAGCGAAACGGTTTCCATTCGCAAAGGGAAAACACAGACGCAAACCCGGAAATCAAAGATGGAGCGTTGGGAGAATGTGAAAGACGTTTTTTCAATTTCTGGAAGTTTAACGGGGAGAAAAATACTCTTGGTAGATGATGTTATCACAACAGGCGCAACGGTTGAAGCCTGCGGAAAGCATATTGTGGAGGGCGGATGTGCTGAACTAAGCGTTGCCTGTATTGCTGCAGTACAATAGTCCGTATAAAAACAAAAACCCTCGTGAGAGGGTCTTCATAAAATTACCTGTAAACTTCTTCTTTAATAGTTGGAACCGGCCCGGATCATCGCACAACGGAAACCGATTGTAGCTGTAGCCGAATCTTCTTCCAGAAACCTTCGGGTTCCGGGTGACATCCAATAGGCAACATCTTTCCAGGATCCGCCCTTATAAACTCTTGTTTTGTCGGAGACCAGGGAAAGAAAAGATTCAGGATTTCTACCCTTAAACACGGTATGTTTGGTAGAGTCTTGTGATTTTTCCCATCGGTTGCGATAGTTGTTATTATCATCCAGGAAATCATCTCTCCGAATAGGATTAAGATCATCAAAATCCTGGAATGAAAGTGGACGGTAAACATCCATTACCCACTCGCTCACGTTTCCTGCCATGTTGTACAGGCCATAGTCATTGGGGGGATACTCGTAAATGTAGGAAGTGATTAGTGCGCCATCATTTAACCTGCCGGCAATACCTGCGTAATCGCCACGACCGCGTTTGAAATTGGCCAGAAACGTGCCCATTTGTTTTCCGTAAGGATTACGGAGAGCATGACCGTCCCATGGGTATATTCTTTGGTGTGTTTGAAGTTCTTCAAGCCATTGCGTTCCAATAAGGGCTTGTGCAGCATATTCCCATTCGGCCTCCGTTGGTAGACGGTAGTCTGGTACAACTACCCCGGACTCGATGGGAATTCGGCCGCCCGCTGCGGGTTTTACGTCCTCTCTTCCTGACTTCTTCGCCAATTCATCATTTACCTTGGCCGTGCGCCAGATCGCATACTCGTTGGCTTGCTTCCAGGTGACTCCAACGATCGGGAAATAGCGAAATCCGGGATATCTTAAATAATGCTCTACATAAGGGTCATTGAAAGCCAGTTTACCTTTCCAAACGTTGGTATCAGGCAAGGCGCGAACATAGGCGTCTTTAACATGTGGATCGGAAGAACGTGGGGAGTCAACGGTTAAATAGTGTAAATACTCAAGCCAGTGAATATTGGCTATTTCTGTTTCATCCATGTAGAATGACGCCACTGAAACGGTTCGCTCAATGTTATCGCGATAAGACATCACATCTTCCTCAAAAGAGCCCATGACTGCCCTTCCCCCTTCAATAAAGACCATATTCGGGGCATCTGGTTGCTGGTCATAAGGATTAACAGCAAAACCTCCCCCGTCGGCTTCATTATACTTTAGACCCGTCGCAGTACTTACCTGTCCTGGGTTTTGAGCGGTGGGTTTCCCATTTTTTCCACCTAATACAAAACAGGATGAGACCAGAAAAGACACGCCAGCCAATACCAATAGACTCTTAACGCACTTCATTTTATTCATGTTAATGGATTTCGCAACCGCTAATATAAAGAGATAATCAGATGTTTTCCAAAGGGGGAGGATTTTATTGACAAACCCAACCCATGTTCTCGCGAGTTAACGCCTACAGAATAAGGTTATTGTCAGTTAATTTTCTCCGGTTTTGGGATTATGGAGTTTCAGATTGGAACGAAAGCTTCGGGAAAGTCTGAAAATAACATGAATTCTCGCCTGGCATGGTTTTCTCGTGACTTGCGCAAATTGAAAATTCCAGAAAATGATTTCGCTAAAAGACTTCCGCTACGCTTCGTTTGAGAAAAAATGTGACATGGTAACGTGCCACTCGAATTACATGACCATGCGTTTACTCGGAGATTGTAAAGTTTATTTATACCATACGGGTAAATTTTTTATTGAAGTATACTATTCATCGACTTATCAAAAAGTCTTGATGATACAAGCTTTTAACGATCTGCCTGGTCTGGACCCTTACGTCGAGGCGGTTTCATTAACTGAGCTTAATTTGTGATCGGACATTTGATCCAGTATTTCTATCCCTGCCCTGACCGACAAAATATTTTCAATGGTGAGAGTGAGTTTACCTCCGGCATCCCTCATGCGGCATTGCCGGGCGTGAGATTGAACAAACGTCAAAATCTTTCCAAAGACGTCCGACTTGAAGTATTCTTCCTTGTCTGAGATGAAGGAGGCTCTGAGTTTTTCATTTTTTAAACTGATTTTTTCAAATCCCAATTCCTCGCCCAACCACCGAAGCCGCACGGAATTGATCAATTGTTCTACCGAATCAGGAACTGGCCCGAAGCGATCTTTTATACCCTCGGCAAATTTTTGTAAATCTGCCTCATCCTTAATACTGTCCAAACTTGAATAGAGCTGCAACCGTTCACTGGTGTTGTTGATGTAGGTTTCCGGAATAAGAATTTCCAAGTCTGTCTCAATCACGCAATCCTGCACGATCAATTTCATTTTCGCGGAAAGCTCCTCTGCAAAGAGGTCTTTAAACTCTGTTTCTTTTAATTCCTGTATAGCATCGTCCAGAATTCTGTGGTAGGTATCAAAACCTAAATCGCTGATAAACCCCGATTGTTCAGCCCCCAAAAGATTTCCCGCTCCCCGTATGTCAAGGTCCCGCATGGCTACTTTAAAGCCATCTCCCAACTCCGAAAATTCCTCCAGTGCCGCTAACCGTTTTCGTGAGTCAGAACTGAGTACTGAACCCGGCGGCGTGAGTAAATAGCAAAAAGCTTTCTTGTTTGACCGTCCCACCCGGCCCCTCATCTGGTGCAGGTCACTGAGACCAAACAAATGGGCCTGGTTAATGATAATGGTGTTGGCGTTAGGAATATCCAATCCGGACTCAATGATGTTTGTGGATACGAGGATATCATATTCTCCTTCAATAAACTTAATCATGGCTTTCTCGAGCCTGTCCCCTTCCATCTGCCCATGAGCAATGCCAATTCTTGAATCAGGGACTAGTTTGAAGATGATGTTGGCCACGCGTTCAATGTCGCTAACGTGATTATGTACAAAAAAAACCTGCCCTCCCCTCCTTATCTCGTACCGTATCGCATCGCGGATAATTTCTTCGTTGAAGGTGTGGAGTTCTGTCGTCACGGGTTGGCGGTTAGGGGGCGCCGTTGCAATAATGCTCAGGTCTCGTGCCCCCATGAGCGAAAAATGAAGAGTCCTTGGAATGGGTGTGGCGGTTAACGTAAGCACATCAACGTTCACTTTCAATTCCTTCAGCCGGTCCTTTACTTTCACCCCGAATTTTTGCTCCTCATCAATGACCAGCAACCCCAGGTCTTTGAATACAACGTCTTTGCTCACGACCCGATGGGTCCCAATTATGATGCTTATGTTACCTTCATGGACTTCGTCGATGATCTTTTTGATTTCTTTGCCCGTTTTGAAGCGTGAAATGTATTCTATCGCTACAGGAAAATTAGCTAAGCGTTCCGAAAAGGTTCGGTAATGCTGCATTGCCAAAATAGTCGTGGGCACGAGTACGGCTACTTGTTTCCCTTCCGTCACCGCTTTAAAGGCAGCCCGTATGGCAACTTCTGTTTTGCCGAATCCCACATCACCGCAAACCAACCTGTCCATAGGGTGGGGCATTTGCATATCTTTTTTCACGTCTTCCGTGGCGCTGGCCTGGTCCGGAGTATCGTCATAAATAAAAGAAGACTCGAGTTCCGCTTGCAGGAACCCATCAGGAGCGTAAGCATAGCCAGGCGCTTGTTTGCGTTTGGCATAGAGATCAATAAGTTCTTTAGCAATGTCTTTTACTTTCTTTTTGATCTTTGATTTTTTATTTTCCCATTCGCCGGAACCCAGTTTGCTGATAGCCGGAGGGGTTCCTTCTTTGCCCGAGTATTTCGAAATCTTATGAAGCGAATGAATATTTACGTAGAGAAGGTCGTCGTCGCGGAAGACCAGGCGGATGGCTTCCTGGTCTTTGCCATTGACTTCTTTTTTTTCAAGTCCCGCAAATTTTCCGATGCCATAATCGATATGGGTGACAAAATCGCCCGGCTGCAATGTTTGCAATTCACGGAACGTCATCGCTTTTGAATTTGTGAATTTTTCTTTTGCGCGGTAACGATGGAACCGCTCAAAAATCTGATGATCGGTATAACAGACAATCTTCAGATTGTGATCCACAAAGCCTTGCCGCAGTGCCAATTCCAGAGATTGGAATCGGATTTGCGGATTGATTTCTTCAAAAATTTCCTGAAGTCGTTCTACCTGTTTTGGCTGATCGGAGGCAATGAAATTTGAGTACCCTTGAAATTGATGATCCGATAAATCGGAGGCAAGGAGCTCAAAGTTCTTATTAAACGAAGGCTGGGCTGAAGATTTGAATTCGTACGTGTTGATCGGTGTAAAATAGCCTCGTTGCCCAAACTCAAGACAAAGAAAAGTCTTGATTTCTTCACCAAAACGCTCTGCCGATTCAAATAGCTGTTCGGGCTCGAGAGCAATTTTTGTATTTCCGGCGTTGAATAGAATCTTTTCAAAACTCTGACTTGCTTTACCGAAACACTTCTGAAGAACATCGGTGGTAAGTTGGAAATCTTTGACCCAGATCCGGGTCGCCGGGGGAATGAATTCCAGGAACGATTGCCGCTCCTCCTGGACCAATCGGGTTTGCACATTGGGCATCAAACGTACCGTTTCCACTTGATCTACGGAAAGTTGTGAGCCAGGATCAAAACTGCGTATGCTTTCGACCTCGTTGCCCGATAGCTCTATCCGGTAAGGAAGATCATGGGCAAAGGAAAATATATCAATAATTCCTCCGCGAACGGAAAACTGTCCAGCCTCGTAGACAAAATCCGTTTTTTCAAAATCGTAAGTATGAAGGAATTCCTCCAGAAAATGGCGATCAAGCATTTCATGGATCTTAACAATAAACGTGTTGGAGGTCAACGATTTTTCAGTAATGACTTTTTCAGACAGTGCTTCCGGATACGTAACGATAATTTGAGATTCGGGATGACCACTTAGCTGGTTCAGCACCTCGGCGCGCATCAGGATGTTGGCATTCTCGGTTTCATCGTATTCATACGGCCGTTTGTACGACATGGGGAAGAATAGAATTTCTTTTTCCCCCAACAGATTCTGCAGATCATTGAACAGGTAAGCAGCCTCTTCTTTGTCATGAAGGATGATGAGATGAGTTGCCCGGGCGCTTTTGTACACGGAGCTAAACATAATAGAATCAAGACTTCCGGTAAGGCCTTTGATCCGAATCGCGGCTGCTTTAGATGTACGAATCCCTTCAGCCAGAGTTTGTACGAGGCCGTCAGCTTTGTAGATGTTCAAAAAATCAATCGCCCTCAAACCAAGAAACGGAGCGCAAAAATAAAGAAGTAATTACTAACATGACGCGTCAGGACAAGTAATTATTTGAATTCAAAGAGCAAATAACGGACGACAGAACTTTCTACCTTTAGGTCATGATGTACGATGTACGGCTGTTAATTCTATTCTTGGGAATGGCGAGCGCTATTTTTTTGATCCTGGGGCTTGTAAAGCCGTGGACTATGCTGTGGTGGGAGGACGTTCAAAACCGAAAAAAAGTGATTTTCGTTTATGGGAGCCTAGCTCTGATTTTTTTTCTGACCTATTTTGGTCTTAAATTTTTACAATAGAAAATAATTTGAGGATCTCGTCAATAGGAAATTCGTGGATTTGCATCAATTTGTACTGCAGCGACGGTGAATTTTTCTTTTATTCCTGAAAAACCGATAAGGTACTTTTCACCGCCATCATTTAGTTTCAATTTTTTCTTGAGTTGCTCGGCACTAAGGGGGTAATTCCGGATTACCACATTCGCCTTATTTTCAGGAAAATAAATTCCAAGGTTTCTCAACACTGGCTTCTTTTCTTCAATTTTAAAAATTCTCCCGGGAAAATGGAGCACTAAGTTTTCCGAAGTATATAAATGAGTATGGGGATGAACTTTGGCTAAACCCAGTTTCTGACCGATAAGTTTAAAAGCACCCCCTTTGAGAACAGATGCATTGGGTTCGTATAAATAAGTCAGCGGATCGGAAAAAACAGATATTGCCTCCTTCTCCTCAGCACGGGTAAACGTGAATTCAATCGTTCGACCTTTAGGCAAAATATTAACGCAATGAATGAGCGGGTCTGAAGAAGCCCCCTTTTTGCATAGGAAAAGCACTTCTTTACATTCATTTTCAACCGAAAGAACGATGATCCGCTCAACATCGCGCAGTTCTTTCGAACCCTGCTGGAGATCAAGTAAGGGCGAAACTTTGAGCAGTAACCGGTGGGATCGTTCAAAAATGACCTGCAATAATTCCATAATGACAGGTTCACAATCGGCCAACCTGAAAACTTTTCGCGAATTGTTTCTGCGTGACGGATCGATGAAAATAAAATCAAAATTCCCGACTGTTGATTTCAGAAAACCTTCGGCTTTATTCTGATGATGACGGATGTGGGGTGCGCCGAGCATACTATGATTATGATGAGCAATTTGAACGAGATCCGTATCCGTCTCCACATAGTCGAACGAATCGCACAGGCGGCTCAAAAAAAAAGAATCGATGCCCAATCCACCCGTGAGATCGGCTCCCTTCATTGGCGATGAATTCGCATGAAGAAAAGATGCAAGAAGGGTCGCTTTGAATTCCGCCGTGGCTTCGGATGAACTTTGTTCGATATTTATCGACGGAGGGTAAATAATAGAGGGTGTTTTATACAGTGTTGGGAATTTTTCTTTGGCTTTTCTTCTGCCTGCGAGTTGTTCGGCGATCCAGTTGACGGGTAATCCAAGAATTTCACGATTTTTCAAAACGAGTTCTCTTTCGTTTTCATGGGCGTGGACTCGAATGTAGTTCTGAACATCCGGCCGAAGGATTTCGATGAATTTTTGTGCCATCCCGGTAACTAACACTTTTGATCAGTGAATAAAGAACGTTATAATTCCAGTAGTTATAAGCGTTGCCCCGGTGATGATTCCCGTATTGTGCTCAAGAGCATGCCAATTGAAATTCATTGATTTTTTAAAGGTCCATTGCACCCAGAGTATCATTCCTACAATGCTTAGGATAAGGTAAATGATTGAAACAAGTGAAATCGCCAAAATGCCCTTGGTGCCGGCGACCAGAAAATACCCCTCAATCTCAAGGCAAGGGGAGAAGAACATCGATGTCAGCAAGACGGCAATGGTTTTCGCTTTAGGAAGGGAAGTATCCGGCAGCTGGTGAAGGTGGAAATGGTGATGGCGGTGGTGTTGATAGATGAAATAAACCCCCAGAAGTATAAGTATTGCCGGAGCAATAAATTTGGTAAAAGAGGAAAAATCCGCCGACAATCTCCACCCCAACAGCCCCATACACAACCCGATTGAAATCGTGCTGAACGCATGAACCAGTCCGCAAAGAAAGGCAACCCGGGTTACTTCGTCCATATTCCAGTTCTCTTTTCGGCCAATGGCCAGCAACGGAAGCCAGTGGTTGGGGATCAAGGCATGAAGCAGGCTTAGCAATACACTTCCGATGACCAGCTGAATCATGAAAATTCCAGGGTCGGAGTATTACGGTTGATTGCAGGCACAGTTTTGTTATCCGGTTTCAATAGCCACTCTAAAATACGTTCAGTTTCTTAAAACAATGAGTAACTCCCGCCTTTCCTGAATAGGGTCAGATCAAAAGCTGGCATTTGCCGGCCTGCAAAATATCGTTTTTTGGAAGCTCGGAAAAGTTGATGAATTGCCTCAGCGATATTGCCTTCGCCTGACATCCTTCTTCCAAACTGAGAATCGTTTACATGACCACCGTGCATCGAGCAAATCTGGTTCAAAACTTTATCAACACGGTCTGGAAAATTTTTACGAAGCCAATCTTCAAACAGGTTGCCGACAGACCCATTCAGCCGAACCATTGACATCCCTGCCACCAGGGCGCCGTGATCGGCCGCCGCTTTTAAAATAGAGGGAATTTCATGATGATTTAAACCGGGAATAATGGGAGCATTCATAACTCCTGCAGGTACGCCGCTTTTGATGAGGGACTCAATCGTTTTTAATCGCTTTTGTGCGCTGGCTGTCCTGGGTTCCATCACTCGCCTCAAGTCTTCGTTCAAGGTAGTGATTGAAATGAAAACATGAACGAGGTTATCTGCAGCCAGATCCTGCAAAAGATCAAGGTCTCTCAGAATGAGACTGTTCTTTGAAATTATGCTTACCGGATGACGGTATTGGGCCAATACTTTTAACATACGCCTCGTGATCTCAAACTTTCTTTCCTGGGGCTGGTAGCAGTCGGTATTTCCCGAAAGCATAATGGGGACGGCATTCCAGTTCTTGTGAAGTAATTGCTGCTCCAACAATCGAGGTGCGTTTTGTTTTACGATAATCTTGCTTTCAAAATCCAGTCCCGCGCTAAACCCGTAGTACTCGTGCGTATTTCTCGCATAGCAATAAATGCATCCGTGCTCGCACCCTTGATAAGGATTCATCGAATACATTAGTCCCAAGTCCGGACTGTCTACTTTGTTAACAATCTTTTTCGGATTTTCATGAAAAATTTGGGTGAAAGGCGACTCCAGCAATGGCTCGTCGAGGCCCTCAATATGTTCCGTGACGTAATGATTCTTAAGAAATTTGTTATCGGGCTTGATTTGTGCACCACGGCCTCTGAAATAGGATTCATCCATAGCACAAAAATACTAATAAAATTAGTAAATAGTAAGTAATTTAGTGTGATTTCCTATACAGAAACGCCTATTCAAAACATTCACAGCCCTTTGCTAGATAAGGCCGGGTTGAGATTATATATCAAGCGGGAGGATATGAATCATCCCTCTGTGTCCGGGAATAAATGGTGGAAACTGAAATACAATCTTTCCCGCGCGCTGGAGTGCGGAGCCAAAAAACTGCTGACGTTTGGTGGCGCGTACTCTAATCTTATTTATGCAACGGCCGCCGCGGCAAAAGAATGTGGCCTGGAAAGCGTCGGTATTATCCGGGGGGAAGAACATCTTCCTTTAAATCCGATTCTTTCTTTCGCAAAAAGCCAGGGTATGCAACTCAGGTATGTCTCGCGGGAGGAATACGCAAGAAAATCCGAACCGAAGTTCCTTGAAAATTTAGCCACAGAGTTCGGCGAATTTTATCTGATTCCGGAAGGAGGCACCAATCAGCAGGCAATAAAAGGATGTGCGGAGTGGGGGGCTATTCTTGCCCGACAGGAATTTGACTATTTGTGTCTTCCGGTTGGGACTGGAGGGACTATTGCAGGAATTGTCATTGGATTGGCAGGAAAAAGAAAGATCGTGGGGTATTCGGTGCTGAAGGGGGGAGAATTTCTAACCGAGGAAGTCAAAAAACTTGTTTTTGATTTTGGATCCGCTCAGTTTTTCAATTGGGAAATCGAAACCGGGTACCACTTTGGGGGCTATGCAAAATTGGACAAGCCACTTTATGATTTCATAGCCACTATCAACAGAGACAATAATCTTCCGCTGGACCCGGTATACACGGCCAAGATGGTGTTCGGAATTTTTGATGGGGTGAGGAATAATAAGTTCGAGAATGGATCAACCCTGTTAGCCATTCATACGGGCGGCATTCACTGATTCCTTCGCAAAAAAAAATGGGTGATCATTTAAGTAAATCCTCAGTTACTTCCGACATTTTGCCGAACGACTTGACGTTGATTTTGTTTTTTTTCAGGTCAAGAGATTTTTGACTGAACCGGGAAATATAGATTTCGTGGAAACCCAATTTTTCCGCTTCCGATATACGTTGTTCAATTCTATTGACGGCTCGCAGTTCCCCACCCAGACCGACTTCGGCCGCAAAACAGATTTTGTCGGAAATGGGTTTTTCTTCCAGCGACGAAAGAATAGAAACGCAAATGGCAAGATCAATCGCAGGGTCTTCGACGGTTATTCCTCCGGCCATATTGAGGAAAACATCTTGTGTACTTAGTCGAAAGCCACATCGTTTTTCGAGTACTGCCAGCAGCATATTCAATCGTTTTTGATCGAACCCCGTGGTGGTTCGTTGGGCCGTACCATAGGAGGCAAGGCTTACCAGCGACTGGATTTCGATCAGCAAGGGACGGTTTCCTTCTATGGTTGCTCCTATGGTGACACCGCTGACGTGGCCTTCTTTTTGAGAGATTAAGATTTCGGATGGATTTGAGACTTCGCGAAGGCCAGACCCCAGCATTTCGTAAATTCCAATTTCCGACGTTGACCCAAAACGATTTTTAACGGTTCGCAGAATGCGGTAAGCCAGGTGCCGGTCTCCTTCAAATTGCAAAACAGTATCCACCATATGTTCAAGTACCTTGGGGCCGGCCAACATTCCATCTTTTGTTATATGGCCCACTAAAAAAACAGGTGTGTTGGTTTCTTTGGCGAACTTCATCAGTTCGGCTGCGCACTGACGGACCTGGGCAATACTTCCTGCGGCAGAGTCGAGGAGGCCGGAGTAAAGCGTCTGAATGGAATCGACAATGACCAGTTGAGGTTCCAGAGACTCGATGGAGGCAAAAATATTCTTTGTGCTGGTTTCCGTCAGCATGTAAAAGTCTTTGGCTGGCGACAGAATTCCTAATCGCTCTGCCCGCATTTTGATTTGCTGTTCGCTTTCTTCTCCGGATACATAGAGTACTCTCAAATTTTTCAAGGAGAGCCCGATCTGGAGCATGAGGGTAGATTTTCCGATGCCCGGCTCACCGCCGATGAGAATCAGAGACCCGGGCACAATGCCTCCGCCCACCACACGGTTAAGTTCAGCGTCGGGAGTAATGATACGCACTTCACCGGCAGAATCTATTTCCGATAGTGTTTTGGGTCTGGACTGTTTGTTTTTTGACGAATCCTGACGCCACTCGTTTTTCGTTGATTCCTCCTTGGTGACGACTTCCTCGACGAAACTATTCCACGTTCCGCACGAAGGACATTTGCCCAGCCACTTGGCCGATTCGTAGCCACAGGATTGACAGAAAAAAGAAGTCTTGGATTTGGGCATACATTAAATGTTTCGAATATAAAGGATTATCGGAACAGGCTTTTTTTTAGTTTTCGATTATCGTATTTTGGAATTCAAACCCGGCCATGAAACAATTTCTCACGCTCGCTCTTTTCCTGCTATGGTCTCTTCCCGGGAAATCGCAAAAATCACCTGTCACTTTTGGCGACATTCCGATGGAGGACATGAAAATGACATTCTATGAAAAAGATTCGTCCGCCGCCGCGGTGATTCTGGTGGATTACGGTGAGGCCCATAGGAAGGAAGTCGGGGCGTTTACTTTATTATACTTTCAAAGACATGTTCGAATCAAGATTTTAAAGAAAGATGGACTTTCTTTGGCTAATGTAACTATTCCGCTTTATAGAGAAGGGTCAGACAAAGAAACTATTTCTGATCTCAAAGGAGCCACCTACAATCTTGAGCAGGGGAGGATTGTTGCAACGGCCATGTCCAAGGAGAATATATTTAAAGAGAAATTTAATAAGAGATACACTATTCAGGAGTTTACATTGCCAGGAGCGAAAGAGGGCTCTGTCATTGAATACTCGTACACGATCAGGTCATCGTTTTATTTTTCTTATCCCAATTGGCAGTTTCAAAAAAGTGTTCCCGTGCGCCTCAGCGAATATTGGGCGATCATTCCCAATTTGAGTGTCTATGAAAAATACTTGCAGGGTTATTTGCCGCTGACTGTATTCGAAGATATTAAACAAGAGACTAATGCGAGAACCTATCACTGGATAGCCAAAGATGTCCCGGCATTCAAACCAGAGCCTTTCATGACGTGCGAGGATGATTATGTATTAAGGATAAACTTACTGCATCGGACGTTCAATACCTCGTGGGAAAGGATAAGCGAACGGGTAGAAGGATATGCGAATAATCTTGCTAATTCGGAATTCCTGCAAGAAAAAGCCGAAAAGTTAACGGATGGGATAACGGACACCCTCCAAAAAATAGGAGCAATTCATTCCTATGTAAATCAGAACATCGATTGGAATGAGGTAACAGACTTTATTGCGGGAAATCTTAAAGAAGTAATGGAGAAGAAAAAAGGGACTTCCGGGGATATCAATTTGCTATTGGGGCTCCTGTTGCAGAAGGCGGGGATTCATGTTGATTTGGTACTATTGAGTACCCGCGATCACGGGATAGTCCGTGTGCAATATCCATCGATCAGGCAATTTAATTATATTATTTGTCTTGTTAAATCGGGAAGCAAAACACTTTTGCTGGATGCCACCGAAAAATATTTGCCCCTCACTCTCTTGCCAGAGCGATGCCTGAATGGGCAGGGTCTGATCATATCAAGGAAAGAGAATACCTGGATTGACCTGACTTCTAAAACTAAATCCAGGACCATCGTGGGCGCCGATTTTAAACTGGACGAAAAGGGTGAACTCAATGGAAAACTGTCTTTCACGCGAGGCGGATATGATGCATTTGACATGAGAAAAGAATACCATTCGAAAGGCGAAAAAGAATATGTTAAAGACTTACTGGCAAATCGAAGTTGGCAAATGGAGAAGGCTGAATTTTCCGATGTACAAGAATTGGACAAGCCTGTAAAGGAAGTATATGATATTACTATCGCTGAGCACGCTTCGACAAACGGCAGTATAATTTATATCAACCCGTTTGTTGATTCCCAGGAAGCTGAGAACCCTTTCAAGTCGGAAAAACGCGATTATCCAGTCGACTTCGGTATTCTGAGCGAAAAAATTTATTTCTCTAAAATAGCCTTACCGGATGGATTTTCGATTGATGAACTTCCCGCCAGCAAAATCATTGCATTGCCCGACAATGCAGCGCGGTTCAGCTATAATGCGGTACAGGTGGGTAATATAATAAGTGTAACTAGCAGTCTTCAGATCAATAAGAGTCTTTTCCAGTCGAGCGAATATGCAAACCTCAGGGAATTTTATAGCCGGGTAGTGGCCAAGCAGTCGGAACAAATTGTTTTGAAAAGGAAATGATGGATTGATTTTTTCTCCGGGACAACAGTTTCATATCGACAATCCGCTGACTTTGCTTTTAAAACGGAATTGTAGTATTTTGGAATTCAAACCTGACTGCCCATGAGACAATTTCTTCCTCTTGCGCTTTTCCTGGCGTTGTTCACTCCGGCTTTCTCACAAAAATCACCCGTCAAATTTGGTGACATTCCGATGGAAGATATGACGATGAAATCCTATGATAAAGATTCGTCTGCGGCTGCCGTCGTTCTGGTCAATTATGGGGAAGCCCATATCGAGGAAGTGGGGGAATCCGTTGATTTGACCTATCAGCGGCACGTCAGAATTAAAATTTTAAAGAAGGATGGGCTTTCATGGGCCGATGTCTCCATTCAATTATATCATGTGGGATCAACGGAAGAACATATTACGAGACTTAAGGGATCGGTCTACAACCTTGAAAATGGTAAAATTGTTGAAACGGTTATGTCAAAGGAGAGCATCTTCAGGGACAAATTCAATAGGAATATTAACATTCAAAAATTTACATTACCGGGTGCAAGAGAAGGTTCTGTTATCGAATACTCGTACGCGATTAAATCCCAATTTTTTACTCTTTTTCCCAATTGGGAATTTCAAAAAAATATTCCTGTGCGGTGGAGTGAATATTGGGCGATCATTCCCGATGTTTTTGTTTATGAAAAATATATGCAGGGTTATGTGCCAGTAACGACGTACGAGGTCAAGCATCAAACCACAGCCGGGATAGATGTGAATGCGTATCACTGGATATCTAAAGATGTTCCTGCTTTTAAGAAGGAGTTATTCATGACCTGTGAGGATGACTATCTCTCAAAAATAAATTTTCAACTGGCCTCCATCAATGAACCTGGTAAGCCCGTCCGCGATATAATGGGTTCGTGGGAAAAGTTAAATACGGTCCTGTTAGACGACGATGATTTCGGCAAAGTAATTTCCAAATCCGGCTTCCTAAAGGACAAAGTCGAGGAATTGACAGCAGGCATAACTGACCCCATTGAGAAAATAGCGGCTATTCATACCTACGTCAAACAAAACATCGAATGGGATGGAACTCAGGACTATTATGCGGGGAACCTGAAAAAAATTATGGAGCAAAAAAAAGGAACGTCCGGGGATATAAACTTGCTGTTGGCGTCGATGCTGGACAAGGCCGGATTTCCTGTTGATATGGTAATGTTGAGCACTCGAGATCATGGGTTTATCAGGAAGGAGTACCCGGTGAGCAAGCAATTCAATTATGTTATCTGCATGCTTAAGTTAGGCGACAAGACCTTCTTGCTGGATGCCACCGAGAAATATTTGCCTTTCAGTATTTTGCCCGAGCGATGTCTGAATGGACAGGGGCTTATTATTTCGGCCGGGAATTTCGGATGGATTGATCTGGCCTCGAAGACTAAATCGAGAACAATGGTAAGTGCGGATTTTAAATTAAATGAAAAAGGAGAACTCAATGGAAAACTCGCTTTTTCCCGCGATGGGTACTATGCGTTTAATGTCAGAGAAAAATACAATTCGAAGGGAGAACAAGCGTACATCAAAGAGTTTTTAGGAAATCGCAGTTGGCAAATTGAGAAAACGGAATTTTTGGCGGTAAAAGAGTTGGATAAACCCGTTAAAGAAGTATATGACGTGACGATCAATGAACATGCCTCAGTGGCAGGCAATGTAATTTATATTAACCCTTTCGTAGAAGCAAAGGAGGAAGAAAACCCTTTTAAGTCCGAAAAACGTGAGTTCCCGGTCGATTTTGGCAGTCTGAGTGAGAATATATACATCTGCAAGATTTCATTGCCCGACGGGTTCGCAGTGGATGAACTTCCACCCAGTAAGGCCATTGCGTTGCCCGGCAATGCGGCGCGGTTTAGCTACAATGCGGTGCAGATGGGGAATACTGTCAGCATAACCAGCAGTCTTCAGATCAACAAAAGTCTTTTCGTGCAAACCGAATATCCGAATCTCCGGGAGTTTTATAGTCAGGTGGTGGCCAAGCAGGCGGAACAAATTGTTTTAAAGAAAAAATAGTTTATGAAAACAAAACCAATTTTCACATTGCTTTTTTTTCTGGTCATTTATTCCGCTTTTTCCGGTGGAGATCCGAAATATCCGGTGAGTGCCATCCCTGACGATCTTAAGAACGATGTGAATGCAGTGGTTCGGGAAGATAAAATGATTTATAAAATACTTTCAAGAAGCAAAGCCACCTTATACTCCCTTTTTGCAGTTACTATCTTGAATGAAAAAGGGAAACATTTTGCTGAGAGGGTATTTGGGTATGATAAATTGACAAAGATCAAAGATCTGAGTGGCAGTGTTTATGATGCCAACGGAAAGCTGATAAAAAAGATAAAGAATAGCGAAATACGCGATCAAAGTTCTTTCGATGGTTTTACTCTATACAGCGATGACCGGTTGAAAATTGTTGACCTTTCTCAGGTCACCTATCCCTATACCGTTGAATTCGAATCTGTGGTGGAGTATAAATTCCTGTATCATATTGATGGTTCATTTATCGTTCCGACGGAGAAGGTATCTGTTCAGCATTCATCTTACCAATTGATATATTCTTTAGAATTAAAACCCCATTATAAAACCCTGAATATAGAAAAGAGTGAACCAAAACAGGAAAGGACAACGGATGGAATTGAAATCTTAACCTGGAACTTTGAAAACGTAAAGCCAATAAAATTTGAACCCTTAGGTCCATTGCATGCGGAATTGTTACCGCAAATAATAGCGGCCCCAAGTCAATTTGAGTATGAGGGTTATGCCGGGGATATGTCCAGTTGGGAGAACTACGGTAAATGGAACCTGCTGCTGAACAAAGGACGTGATGAACTGCCTGAGGCCACGCGACAAAAAGTCAAGGAATTAACAGCAGGCCTGGCAACAACGGAACAAAAAGCAAAGGTACTCTACGAATATCTACAGAGCAAAACACGTTATGTGGGCATACAACTTGGCATAGGTGGCCTTCAGCCTTTTGAGGCATCAGTCGTAGATCAAACGGGGTATGGAGACTGCAAAGCGCTTTCTAATTACATGGTGGCCATGTTAAAAGAAGCAGGAGTGAAGGGGTATTATACAACTGTCAGGGCAGGCAAAGACGAACCGGGGATGATACTCGATTTTCCAAGTCACCAATCAAACCATGTGATCGTTGCCATCCCCAACGGTGCCGACACACTTTGGCTGGAGTGCACAAGTCAAACTGATCCATTTGGATACCAAGGTACTTTTACGGGTGATCGAAAAGCCCTTATGATAACGGAAAATGGAGGGAAGATCGTAAATACTTTGCGTTATACTGCGTCTCAAAACAGACAATTGTGTTCAGCGGATGTCTTTCTTGAAAAGAATGGAAATGGCAAGGCAAACGTAAAGACCATTTACTCCGGACTCCAATATGAAAATGGGGGACTGAATTTTATCCTCGATGATCAATATGATGACCAGAAAAAATGGCTTCAGAAAAATACAGACATTCCAAGTTTCGATATCGGTAAATTTTCAATGATCAATATCAAGGAGAAAGTTCCTTCAGCAATCGTAAATGTTGATTTAATCTTAAACCGGCTAGCCACCGTTAGCGGGAAAAGAATATTCCTTACACCGAATCTTATGAACCGCCTGACGTTTATCCCCGAAAAGGTCGAAAACCGAAAAACCAATGTCGTGCGTAAGAAAGGCTATAGCGACTATGACACGATTCGCTATCATGTGCCGGAGGAAATTTACCCTGAATTCCTGCCCGAACCTGTAAAATTCAAATCCAGGTTTGGAGAATATGAAGCCTCCATCAAACTGGATCAGGGAAGTGTTGTCTATACCCGCAAATTGATCCTAAACAAAGGTGAGTTTCCACCGGATTCATACAATGAACTAATTGAATTCTTCAAGAGCATCAACAAAGCCGACAACATGAAGCTGGTATTTTTGAATAAGACGTAAGTTACTTGAGTGGCGAGTCAGGTTCTTTTGCCATAATATTGTATACAATCTGATCCATTTTTCCAGGTATCCACTTGTTAAGGAATACGGCAAGTTTGCCTTGGGTAGTAAGCACCAAATCTCTTCTTCTCTTCAACGTAGCCCGGTAGATATGCCCAGCGGCCTCTTCAGCGCTCATCATTTTTTCTTCGCTGCGCGGTGATTCACCTTGCATTTTTCCATCTGCCGTCAACGCTGCATGGCGGATATTGGATGCCGTAAATCCGGGGCTGGCGGACAAGATATGAACGCCACGTTTGAACACTTCCGTTCGGAGTGCCTCCAGAAATCCCTCCATAGCATACTTGGAGGCGGAATAAGCGCTCCTGGCCGGTGTAGCCCTGTGTCCGTTGATCGAAGAAATCCCTACAATGCTGCCGCGACTCTCCAAAATGTGCGGCAGTGCATATTTTGTTGCATAGACTGTTCCATAAAAATTGATGTCCATCACTTTCCGGAAGACATCCAGGTGAAGATCTTCAAATAACGCCCGCATCGAAATGCCGGCATTGTTGATGAGGATATCAATCCGGCCATATATTCTTAGCGCTTCGTCCACCATTCTTTTGCTGTCTTCCTCCAGGCTCGCATCCGCGACAATGGCGCGAATAGTAATTCCTTTTTGACGGAGTTCCGTTTGTGTCGCGTCAAGGGATTCTTTTTTTCTTGCTGTGATGAGGATCTTAGCGCCATGTCTTCCAAACTCCTCGGCCAACGCCTTTCCAATCCCCGATGTTCCGCCGGTTATTATGACCGCTTTATCTTTCATACTGGTTTCTTCAAGCCGACAAAAATAATCAAACAATCCTTTACTTTTGATGCCGATGATTTTCCTGCGCCTGCTTTCCAGACTTCCTCTTTCGGTTTTATACCTTCTTTCGGATTTCCTTTTTTTGGTGGGCTACTATCTTCTCGGGTATCGTCGAAAAACAGTTTGGCAAAATCTGAAAAATTCTTTTCCTGAAAAAAACGAAATAGAATTGAAGAAAATAGAGAAGGAGTTTTATTCTAATTTATGTGATTATGCTCTTGAGTCTCTCAAACTCCTGACCATTTCAAAAACCGAATTGGAAAAACGAATGGTTTACCAATATCCCGAACGGATAAAGGCGTACGCAGACAGGAAACAATCGGTGCTTTTACTGGCGTCGCATCAATTTAACTGGGAGTGGATTCTGGCGGCCGGTAGTTTCAACTTACCAATGAACGTTGATTTTGTGTATCAGGCGCAGAACAGTAAGTTATTCAACCGGTTTTCCATGTTATGCCGTACCCGTTTCGGAGGACATCCCATAAAAAGGGAAAACGTTGCGCGGGAAACAATCAAACGAAAAGATATCTTGCGTGCAATTGCGATCGTCGCTGATCAATTTCCGAACCTGGGAAATGATAAGCGTTATTGGACCCCTTTTCTTCATCAAGAAACGGCCTTCTTTCAAGCCATAAACCAATTGGCCGTTTTTACTCAGTACCCCACTTTCTTTGTTTCCGTTAAAAAAGTGAAACGGGGATTCTACGAATATGAGTTGATTGAGATAGCAGAACCTCCGTACCCTGAAAAGACCTTTCATGTGGTTGATGCTTACGCGAAAGCGACCGAACGGGTTGTTCAGATTTATCCTGAAAGTTGGCTATGGTCGCACAAACGGTGGAAGAAGTCCAGGCCGTCAGGTGAGTAACTGTTCAATGTCACTTCGCGAAAGGGATTTGATAATGCTTTCTTCGCTGCTGATTAAACTCTCCGAAAGTTTAAGCTTATGTTTTTGTAGCTGAAGAATCTTCTCCTCGACTGTATTCCGGGTTATGAACTTATAGGTAAAAACTTTTCGCTTTTGCCCGATCCGGTGTGCCCGATCAATGGCCTGTGCTTCCACGGCAGGATTCCACCAGGGATCGAGAATGAATACATAATCGGCTTCCGTCAGGTTAAGGCCGAGGCCCCCTGCTTTGATAGAGATTAAAAAAACTTTCAATTCGGGATCTCTGTTAAATTTCTCGACCTGATCTTTCCGGTCGTTGGTTGAGCCATCCAGGTACGCAAAATCAATCTTTTTAGATTTCAAAAAGTCTTTCACGATTTCGAGGTGCTTCACGAATTGACTGAAGACGAGTAGCTTGTGCCCCTCCAGAATAGCATTCTCCAACATGTGTGCCATATCGTCAAGTTTGCCCGATTCTCCCGTGTAGGAGGAATCCACCATCCGGGGATGGTTGGAAAGTTGGCGTAGTTTGGTTAGCCCCTCCAGAATGGTAAAGCGGCTATTGTTAATCCCCTCCTTGTCGATGAGATCAAGGATCTTATGACGATAAAAAGACTTTGCTTCCTCATATTTCTCTTCCTGCTCAGTACTCATATCAGCATAATGAATATTCTCCACTTTTTCCGGAAGCTCGGTGGCTACCTGGGATTTCAATCTTCGCAGAATGAACGGCTTAATGACCGCATTGAGTTTTTTTGTTTTGACTTCGTCGTGCTTTTTTTCAATGGGGATCAGGTATTCATTTTTGAAAAAAGTTTGCCCGCCGAGCAGGCCGGAATTAATAAATGTCATCTGCGACCAGAGGTCGAGCGTAGTATTTTCCAGCGGTGTTCCTGTGAGTGTTAATTTAAATCTTGATTTCAGTTGTAAGACCGCCTTCGCAATATTGGACGTGGGATTTTTGATCACCTGCGATTCGTCGAGAATAACATAATTAAAATGGAAGTTCTGAAGTACTTCAATGTCAAGCCGTGTTATTCCATACGAGGTCAGAACCACATCGTATTGGCTGAATCGGGAAATGTCTTTATTCCTTTGTGTGCCTGTGTAGGTCAGAATTCTAAGGTGAGGAGTAAATTTGGCAGCTTCCATTTCCCAATTATAAATGAGAGACGTCGGCATGACCAAAAGGGACGTTCCGCTGTTGCCTTTTTCTTTTTCGGATTGGAGAAGGGCTAATGTTTGCACCGTTTTTCCCAACCCCATGTCATCGGCCAGGCATCCCCCCAGGTGAAAATCGTTCAGGAACCGGAGCCAATTATAACCGGCTTTTTGGTAGGGGCGTAATTTTCCACTAAATCCTGAGGGCAATGGGAAATCCTTGATTCCGGTAAAGGATTCCAGGTGCCGGAGACGGTCGCTCATATGTACCCTAGCCAGGTTGCCTTCCTGAAGTTCTTTTAAAAGGTTAAGGTGATGTTTTTTGAGAACTGGTTTTTCGTGTTCGCCCTGAGTTTCGCTCATGGCAAACAGATCCCCATATTTGATAAGCCACGCCTCGGGAATGATAGCGATTTCTCCGTTCGGCAATTTGAACTCAACTTTCTTCTTCAGGATAAGTTTGCGAAGTTCTTTGAACGATATTTCATATTCTCCGAACCGGATCTTTGCATGAATATCAAACCAGTCGATGTTTTCCTTTACTTCCAGTTCCATGACGGCTTTTCCGACGAAGTACTTTTTATCGCGATTCTCCGGCTGGCTTACTTCAAAGCCAAGGTTGAGTAAATTCACACGATTTTCATTCAGCCAGGAAAAAGCATGCGCTTTATCGACCGCCGTGCGAAATCCCTTAAGCGGTAAACCAAGTTTGATCAGGGTCTGTGCCGATTTTTTTTCAGCTTCCACATTGCGCTTAATGCGATGAAAAGTATAATCATTATCCTTTTTCTCTACAGTAACGCTTACGGAGCCGAAAGCATCCCCCCGAAACCTGTGCTTACCATATTTAAAAGATAAATCAAAAACAATTTTGCCGGCTTCATCATTCTCATCCGGATGGTCGGCAGGTTCTTCGAAAAGAGAAGGAACATTTCTAGCCGTCGCAGGGGGGAGTTCGGAAATGGAAAGGAGAGGATGTGGCTCAAACAGGTTTTTGTTAATTTCAAAACCTTGAACTTCTATATCGTCAAAGGACGCAATCAACGGGGCGACAAAACGATTGTAATAAGTCTCCTCCAGATTTTTAGGGATCGTCACGAATTTCTTACTTAAGAAGGGGAGAAGTTTTTTCCCGTCCACCGGTTTATCAAACCCGTATAATTTTCCATTCACGACCATCCAGGCAGGATTTTTACAAACCAGGTAGGCCATCGGACTTGGTATATCCACCTTCTTGTCGTTGTAGGTGATGGTTGGGTAGTAGTTTGTATTTTCTTCACTGCGCATGAAGTGAAACTGAATGCTGGCTCGTTTCTCCAGCACTTCAACGCGTCTCCAGGTCGGTTCGCCATCGTTGCCCATCTCAAAGAGCATTTTGCCTCTCATCTTTTCAAGAACAGCAGCTCTTCGTTTCTCCATGTAAGCCTCAATTTCCTCCTGAAGCAACTCATCTCCTTTATCCTTTTTGAAGACCTTACTGAAGAACTCATCCGGCTTCATAATTTTTTTTGAAAAATGCTTGAGTACGGAATCCTGATTCATACTGTCCATGAGTTCGATCAATTCGAAATCACGGTCGTCAAGACCCTTGCCGAATTCGCGGGCGTTTTTGGACGAAATATTCTGGTGTTGGTAGGTGAGTTTGCCTTTTTCGTCCAGGCGGACAATAAATGACTCGACAATATAGCCGAGGTATTCGTGCTGATATAACGAATATATAATTTGAAAGGGCAAAGCTTCCGATACCTTCATGATAAAAATAACTTTTGCGAAAGGGCATAAATCCAGGAATCACACCAAGAGAAGCCGTAAACGACCCCTTTTAGCACTTTTCAGAATACGCCGAATTGCAAATTAGCAATTTCAAAGCGATTAATTTCTCTAATTTTGACCCAGAACATACACGAATATTACCTGGAAACCTTTAATCACTGATTTTTCGCAGTCGGCGGAGGTTGCGACCAGAGGAGGACGACGTTTTACTGGGGTACAGGGTGAGTTATACGTTATTACCCAAAAAATCAGAGTTGATCCGTCGTACGAAACTTAGCTGCGCGCGTAGCCGGGTAAACAGAAACCAAAAAGGTAACAAAAACGATGACTCCGGACGTATAGACAAAGTCCAGGAGCTTTAGCCGTACCGGATAATCGGGGATCACCGCATTCTCCATACCCATCCCGACCACTCCAAATCGATCCTGAACCCAACAAATAAAACCACCCAGAAAAAGTCCGGTTCCTGCGCCAAGAAATGAAATAAGGGCACCTTCCGTCATGAATATTTTAAGAATCAGGGACTGATCGCCACCGAGGGCTGACAAGATGGAGATATCCTTTTTCATGTCAATGGCAAGCATCATCAATGAAAAAAAAATGTTGATGGAACCAATGGTGATCAGAAGAGAGAGCGCCAGGAATGTAAAGAGTTTTTCAAACTTCAGCAGGCGGTAGAGGTCCTTGTGCTGTTCGTCGTTAGTCAGCACCAGGAAAGAATCTCCCACGGCGTTCTTAATCTTTGCCTGTACTTCCCGTGCGTCCCTGACGTGGCTTGTCTTCACTTCCAATGCTGTTCTTTTGTTTCCATAATCCAACAGATCCTGGACAAAATCCAACGGCAGAAAAATGTAATTCTCGTCATAGCTTTTTTCGATCGAAAAGATGGCGCCCGGTTTGATGTTTCTCTGTGAATAGATCTTCGAGGGATTAAGGAACGATGTAGATTTTAAATTCTTGATGGAAATGACTTGCAGGAGGTCAAAGTCATCTTCCAGGGAAAGTGACAGCGTGTGTTTTATACCCCGGCCAAGAATGGCATACTCAATTCCATTTTCTTTTAACCTCAGTTTCCCTTCATCGATATGATCATCCAAACGATGTTGGTCGATGAAGTTATCACTTACCCCTTTGATGGTTACGGGAATGACGGCATCGCGATATCGGACAATGGCATAATCCTGAATTACTTCCGTGACGATATCCACGCCCGGTATTGATTTAATTTTTGAAATAAAGTCATTGTCGGCCCGGAAGGATTTTCCTTTCGTGGCTTCAATCTTAATTTCCGGATCGAAAGAGCTATATAAAGACCTCAATAAATCCTCCAGTCCGTTAAAGACTGAAAGTACGATGATAAGGGCGGCCGTGGAAAAGGCTATTCCCACCATGGAAAGAACTGAAATTAGGTTAATAAAACTTTTCTTCCGTTTGGAGAAGAAGTAACGTTTGGCGATAAAAAGAGGCAGGTTCAAGAGAACATGTATCGTTATTTTTTCTTTTCGTTTCCGGCGGGTGGAATATGAAGGTCTTCAATCAGTTTGTCCATTTTAGAGGCGTTCTCTTCCGTTTCATCAATGTAAAAAATCAATTCCGGAATTATTCTGGCCTGATTTCTGATTTTGTCACCGAGAGCCTTCCTGAATTCTTTTTTGTGCGCATTTATTTTATCCAGTGTTTCCTGCTTGGCCTTCACAAACATCATGCTGACATATATTTTGGCTACGCTCAAGTCGGGACTCATACGGACGTCGGTCAGGGTAATGAAGGCATTTTCCAAAACGCCGCGTTTATCGCGCTGAAAAATTTCACTCAATTCTTTCTGGATTAGTTTTCCGAATTTCTGTTGTCGAACGGCCCCACTCATGGGATAAATATAGTCAAAGTTGATGGTTTGTAACAGCCTCCTAGCACGAGAAGCCGCATCTTAAGGGAATTATGATTTACTTGCGGCATAAAATTTTTTGATTCGTGATATTTCGTTTCTTCCGCATCAATGATCCGTACCGCTTGTTGGGTCTGTTTATTCTCCTCCTCCTGATAAGTCTTCCCTTTTTTATTGATCCCGTTTCCATTTCCCATCAGGAATTGAAAAACCTTGTGTTGGGGGAGGCCATTGCTAAGGGTAAATTGATGTATATACAAGTCATCGATTTCACCGCTCCGATGGCCGCTGGAATTTTCGCCCTGGCCGATTGGATTTTTGGAAGATCCCTCATCGCCCGTGAAACCCTGGCGTTGGCCATCATTTTTTTTCAGGCGTCTTTTTTCGCTATTTTACTTATCCATAATAATGCGTACAACGACAGCACCTATGTTCCCGCATTAATTTTCGGTGTGTTGTGTTTCTTTTCCTTTGACATGCTTTCCTTCTCCCCGGAATTACTGGCCTCCACGGTGGTTCTGCTGTCTCTGAATAACCTCTTCAAGGAAATTGAATTCCGAAGTCAGCGCGATGAGATCACTCTCAATCTCGGGGTTTATCTTGGCGTGGCAACGCTGCTGGTTTTTTCTTACGCTATTTTTCTGTTGGCCACCCTCTTGATTTTATTCATCTTCACTCGCCCGAGTCCTCGGAAACTGCTGCTCCTTCTATTTGGGTTTGCTTTGCCCCATGCGCTATTGGTAACCCTGTATTACTTCTGGGGAGAGACATCCTCCCTGTGGAGGGGTTTTTATGCCCCCAATTTTACCGTCAGGCAGGATTTGCTGATGAGTGTTAAAGGCATTTTTGTGCTGAGTGTGCTGCCGCTGACCTATTTTGTTTTTGCCTTGTTCATGCTCAATCGCGAGGCTCGATTTACGAAGTATCAATCTCAACTTTTTCAAGTGATGTTTCTTTGGATGCTGGCGTGTTTTATTCAAATACTCGTCACGCGGGAACTTTCACCCCATAGCTTTATTACATTCGTTCCCTCGCTTACCTATTTTATCAGCCACTATCTTTTACTTATCCGGAGGAAGTGGATTGCAGAGATGATGTTGTTGATTTTTCTTGTCGGAATTCTTGGGATTTCAATGCTTGCCCGATACCATAAAATTCAAAGTATTACGTACGACCGTCTGCTGGTCAGCGAATCACCCTATTGCGCCGACGTTAAGAACGAGCGAGTTATGGTTATCACGGACGATATTGGGATTTATAAGCAAAACAGGCTCGCCGGATTTTTTCTCGATTGGAGACTTTCGCGGGAAATTTTGGAGCGACCGGACTATTATGAAAATGTAATTTTAGTTAATGACGCATTCCAGCTGGATCCGCCCGATGTGATTGTCGATCCCCAGAATCTCATGAAACAATTTTTTGAAAGGATTCCTTCACTTGGGGTTATGTATAAACGTGAAGGTACTCTTTACCGGAAGTCGGTCAGTACGCCTAAAGTTAGCAACTGATTTTGTCGACTCGGCTTTTGTGACGGCCTCCCTCAAAGTCGGTATGCAAAAACCGATATAGAATTTTTTCAGCCAGTTCCGAGGAGATAAAGCGCGCGGGGAGGCAAAGGACATTGGCACTGTTGTGCTGTCGGGCCAACGAGGCAAGATCTTCCGTCCAGCAAATAGCAGCTCGGACACCCTGATGTTTATTGGCGGTAATGGCCACCCCGTTAGCGCTTCCGCAAATCAAAACGCCCAGGTCAAACTCTTTTTTTTCGACGGCTGCAGCCACCGGATGGGCAAAATCCGGATAGTCAACGGATTCCGAACTGAAGGTGCCAAAATCTTTTATGGCGTACGTATTTTTCTCGAGCCATTTCTTCAATAACTCTTTGTATTCGTATCCTGCATGGTCGGCTCCGATCGCAATGGTCACGTTGTTCTTTGTTATGATTTAGGTTCTTTCAAATTTTCTGCTGCCCGAGTTCGGCCTCTTCTTCTTTTCTTTTTTGCCGAACCACATATGCGGAAACGAAGATACTGGTTTCGTACAGCAGGTACAAGGGAAGAGAGATCACGGTTTGACTCAAAAAATCGGGAGAAGGAGTCACAAAAGCACCGATAATAAGAATTACGATAATGGCGTGCTTGCGATAGGTACGCATAAATTGCGGTGTAATAAGTCCAATCTGGGTGAGAAAATAAATCACTACGGGAAGCTGAAATATTAATCCACTTCCGAGAATCATCCCAACGACGGTGCCCACATAGGACGTGATGTCAAATTCATTCTGAATCACGTCGCTGATTGAAAAATTAGCGAAGAAGTAGACAGTCATTGGGCACATGACATAGTACCCAAACAAGACGCCGGCAAAAAACAGAAATGAAATGGCGGCAACTGCTCCGCGGGAAACTCTTCGCTCCCGATTATACAACCCCGGTCGAACAAACCTCCAAAGTTCCCAAATCACATACGGAAAAGCCACAATCAGACCAAGAACCACGGAGGCTGTAAATTTCATGCTAAACTGTCCGGTCATGTACCGGCTTTGGATTTTGAAAGGGAAAGCTTGCAAACACCATCCATCCCGGCCAAGGGCATTTCCGATTCTACAGATGACACGGAACGTGGGAAACGTGAGCTCATGGGTAATCTTATCCGTCTTCGCAATGGCAAAGACGATGTTGTCAAAAATCCAAGGGGCAGCAATCCACGCCGCGATCATAAAAACGACGATGGCAATAAGGGACCGCACCACGTGCCAACGTAATTCCTCCAGGTGGTCGAGGAACGACATCTCTTTTTCTTCACTCATGTTCTCAACTTATCTTTTGGGTCTCCATCTGACGACGAGCCCGTTTAGGTATACAACGGGAATTTCTGCACGAATCTATTTACTTTTTTCTTTACACCGGCAAGGTGTTTTTGATCCCCGGGTTTTTTCAGTGCTTCGTCGATTAGTCCCACTACTTTGACTACATCCTTTTCTTTCATGCCCCGGGTAGTAATGGCGGGTGTACCGATGCGCATTCCCGAAGTCACGAAGGGCGATTGCGTATCGAAAGGAACCATGTTTTTATTGATGGTTATGTCGGCTTGTATCAAGGCATCTTCGGCCTGTTTGCCCGTGAGATTTTTCGAGCGCAGGTCGATCAACATCAAATGGTTGTCGGTCCCATCCGAAATAATCTTATATCCAAGATCAACAAAGGCCTTGGCCATCGCTTTTGCATTTTTTGCAACCTGAACAATGTAGTTGAAATAGTCATCCGTCAAAGCTTCCTTAAAGGCCACCGCTTTGGCGGCGATGACGTGTTCAAGTGGCCCGCCTTGTGTACCCGGGAAAACGCCCGAATCGAGTACGGAAGAAAATTTCCGAAGTTCGCCCTTAGGTGTTTTCAATCCCCAGGGATTGTCGATATTCTTTCCGATCATAATCAATCCTCCGCGTGGACCCCGAAGGGTTTTGTGTGTAGTGGTGCTGACAACGTGGCAAAGCTCCAACGGATCATTCAATAACCCACGGGCAATCAGTCCTGCCGGATGTGAAATATCGGCCAAAAGAATGGCGCCGACGGCATCAGCAGCCTCCCGCAGTTTTATATAGTCCCAGTCTCGACTATACGCGGACGCACCGCAAATGATCATTTTGGGTTTTTCCCGTTGCGCGATTTCAACGACCTTATCAAAATCAATAAGTCCTGTTTCCTTTTCAACTCCGTAAAAAGAGGGTTGATATAATTTGCCCGAAAAATTTACAGGTGAACCATGCGTGAGGTGACCACCATGTGAAAGGTCAAAGCCCAATATTTTGTCACCGGGTTTAAGACAGGCAAGCATCACCGCTGCGTTGGCCTGAGCGCCAGAATGGGGCTGCACATTAGCCCAGCTTGCGCCAAATAATTCCTTAACGCGGTCAATGGCAAGTTGTTCAATTTCATCCACCACTTCGCAACCGCCGTAATAGCGTTTACCGGGCAGGCCTTCGGCATATTTGTTGGTGAGCACTGTCCCCTGGGCTTGCATAACCTGGGTTGAAACGAAATTCTCAGAGGCAATCAGCTCAATCCCATTTTGTTGCCGGTGTTTTTCTTTTTCGATGAGGTCGAAGATGATTTTGTCTCTTTTCATATTGCGGATTAAACTGATTTCGCAGATGCACTGATTCGCGAGGGTCAAAAATAAGAGAAGGGTTTTGAAAGTCGATGGCAATAAGAAATAAAAGTCCATTCAATTCGCCGCACGAACAACGATCAACCCAGCAGCCGTCCGGTCACCACGATCCACTACTCCCACCACCTCCGAAACTTCCGCCTCCACCTGAAAAACCTCCGCCACCGCTTCCGAATGATCCGCCGCTTCCCCAACCTGAGCCCGTTGACCATCTACTCGCCGAGCTGGCGGCTCTGGATTGCCATTTTAGCATTTGTGATTTGCCCCAGGTGCTTCGGCCAATGACAATTTTCGCGATTGGAAAGACGACCGCATAAATTCCCAAAAGAATGCCACCGCCGGTTAATCCGACAACCAGCCAGGGAAAGAAAGCATAAAAAGGAATTAGAAAGGCATAAAGACCCCACCCTGCACAGCCCGTCGAGAATAAAGCAATCATTGTGAAAATGCCAAGAATAACAAAGATGAAAAGGCCAAAGAGAACTCGTTGGCCAAGGGTGAGATCTTCGCCTCCACCACCGACACTATCACTGGCCTTATATTCACCTGCAATGGTTTTTATTATTGCATTAATTGCCGACGTTACACCTGCATCATAATCTCCCCGTCTGAAGTTCGGCGCCATTTCATTGCGGATAATCCGATTGCTTTGTGCGTCCGTGAGGACACCTTCCAGTCCTTGCCCGACTTCAATTCTCATTTTGTGATCATCGACCGCAATGATCAAAAGCACACCGTTGTCATTTTTTTTTGATCCAAGCTTCCATTTCTCGGCCACTCGAATGGCATAATCCTCTATCGCATCTCCTCCCAGCGAAGGAACAATAAGAATCGCTATCTGATTGGAGGTAGAATCTTCGTACGCTTTAAGATGAAGTTCCAGTTGATCGATAGTGCTTTGCGAAAGCACGCTGGCCTCATCGTGTACACGTTGACCCCAAAGTTCGGGGACAGCCTTTTGAGCAAAACTTGAACTAATGAACGTCGTAAAAAATAATATTCGAAAAGCCCATTTAATTTCAGCCATGATCTAAACTTTCTGAGTTTCTAATCTCGTTTTCACTCTGCATCCCTGGAAAAGGATAGGTTTTCTTCCTTGTTCGTGATGACTACCATGATCCGCTCGAACCACCCCCGCCAAAACTTCCGCCACCTCCAAAGTCGCCACCGCCCCACGATCCTGATCCTGAACCGCGGCCCAACCCGGAGAGCAGGCTGCCGGCAATCCAGTATCCACCGATTCCGCCGCCGCCCCTTCTCCGAAAAACAAAGAAGATAATCAGAATAATAAAAAATAAGGTAGTCCAAGGCGAGCGGGATCGTTTCGCTTGCGGAGGATCTGTATTTACATACTGGCCTTTGATGACCTGGATGATGGCGATAACTCCTGCGCGCACACCGCCATTATAATCACCTTGCCGGAAATGGGGGGCTATTTCATTTCGGATTATTCGGCTTGAAAGCGCATCCGTTAAAACTCCTTCGAGTCCTTGTCCCACTTCAATCCGTATTTTTTTGTCCCCCAGTGCAATCAGCAAAAGCACTCCATTGTCTCTATCCTTCTTACCGATTTTCCATTTTTCCGCTACTTTCAACGAATACTCTTCGACCGGTTCTCCATCCAGCGAGGAAATAACCAAAACCGCGATTTGGTTGGTAGTAGAATCCCGCTCGGCCTTCAGGATCGATTCCAATTCTGCTTTCGTTCCGGGTAAAAGCACGTTAGCCTCATCGTGGACCCAAATACCTGCATGGTCGGGAATTTCCCGCTGAGCCATAGCGGAGAGGGGAAATAAAAATAAGAGAAGAAATTTTTGCATTAGGAATGGGCGGTGAAAGATTAAACGTGGAAAACTCAGCGGTTGAGAGTAAGATTCATTATTCAATCCGGAGATCATCGCGGAGTTCATTCACATCATCCGGTGTTTGAAGGAAACCTTTTTCAAACAAGATTTCGCCGCAGCGTTTGATGGCGGCTTCTATTCCTTCAACGACTTTGCCCCTCCGGACATTTTCTACGATGCTCCTCACCATTTTGTCCCACTCTTTTTGTTCCACGACTTTGCTAATGCCCCGGTCGGCCATAACAATGACTTCGCGTTCGAAAAACGAAACGAAGATCATAATACCGGTCCGGTGGCGTGTGTTAAATACTTCTTCGTGAAGAAATGCATTTTCCGCTTTCTTTTTAGTGGCCTCATCCATGTGTTTCTGACTGATAAACAAGCGTTTGGCGGGATGGATAAAATGAGGAACAGCGGCGCCCAGAATGCAGCCCAATGCGACGGTGAGAAAAATAAACAAGAGGTCATACACGGCTAAAGAAGACACATACCGGTCGATGACAATGATGACAAAGAAAAACAAAGATCCCACAATAAGCGCCGCGCGGTAGTTGGCAATTGTATAAAAGCCACTTCGCTCCACAAAAACAGGAACGATCTCTCCGGAGATTTTACTTTCACCTTCTTTTACGGCAGCCTTAATACGTTCTAAGTCCTGATTGGAAAATCGCTTATGGATAGACATGACGAAAGAGTTAAGAGGATCAAAGATACGGCTTACGCTGAATAATTTCTTTTTTGCCATACCCGACATTTACTCGTATCTTTTGACGTTAGTTTTCAGCGCGAAATGCGGTTTTTTACCATTCAACAGCGCAAGAGTTAATAGACAGAATGAGCCTCACTTCGCTTCATAAAGTTCGTCACTTAGCCACGGAAGGGAAGTGGAAGGACATCGAGGCCTTTTTCAATGAGTCCCTTCAACTCAAACAAATCGGGGCGATAACGAATTTATCAAATCCACACAAGCCCCGCGTACTAATCAATGAGGTGACTGAGGTTCATCGGGGGGGAATTGGTGCCGAAGCGGTTAATGGAGGTGTTATCTCGATGCTCGTTGATCTGGCGATTGGATTGTTGGGATTACCCTATTATGAAGAAGGGATGACGGCGACCTCACATCTTTCGATTTATTTCATTAAACCGTTGATGGCAAAACAGGTCATCTTTGAAGCGGAGGCTACAACAGTCATTGGCAACCGGATTTTTGGAAAAGTAAGTGTCATGAACGAAAAACTTGAAGCGTGTGCCTATGCGTCGGGTGTGCTTGCCAAAGGAATTAAACTCTAGCCCTATTTTATTTCGTACGATTCTAATTTAGAATATAAGCTGGATCCTTTGTTGGAAATGGTCTGCGATTGGATGATGCCAATGCCATAGGCAAAGTAAATATACACCGTGGCGAGTGGCCTCAAGGTGCCGGTCAGGATAAGACCCACTTCCATTTTGACAACAATGACTTTCTCAAAAACCCCTCCATTCACGTTAGCTTCAATATTTTTTTTATCGATGGTAAATTTGTAGTCGATGGACATCCTGGGCGTTTCAAGCGTCTGATGCCATGCAGTTCCAGCCACTACATTGTCTTTCAAAATAACGAGTTTGAGGGTGTCGTCTGCAGATCCTAAGAATCCCCGGCTGTGATAGTTCCCATTTTCCTTATAAATATATCCCCGAGTAGTGCCGTCCTTGAACGTGTTTTCAACCTCGTGATAAATTTTGCCGTCGAAGGATTTTGTATTACCCGTCATTTTTTTGGTCTCGGGTATATCGCCGGAATAACTCCAATGAGAACCGGTCGTAATCGGGAGGTAGTCGCTTACGGAGGCGAGGCTGGCGCGTACTTTTTTGGAGCACGAAACACTACCGGAAAGGATAAGTAAAATCAGAAAAAAAATAATCCTGAACTTCATGAGTTATGTTAATTGTAAATGCAGGCCATAACCTAACGGCGAGGTTGGCAATAAAATGCTCACACTAGATTTTCTTGCCTTTCCATTTTCCGGAACGCATGTATAGAAAAGCCATTGTAAACATCGAGATCCAATAGACCCATTCGGAAGCCCACCCCCAGGTAATTGGCAAATTCCAATATTCCAGGACCAGAAAAATATAGACACAATAAACGGTAATCGTCAGTGATTCGATAGCCAGATTCACCTTTGTATTTCCGGTGCCCGTCACCGCATTAAGCCAAATTGTTCCAAAAGCCATCAACAACAGAGCAACTGAAACGATGCGAAGTACGGGGATGGCGTCGTCTATAAACGCCTCACCTTGGCCATAAAATGAGAGGAACCATCCCGGCCACAGGTTAAGCAACACAAAAATAATTGAGGCACACAGTAAACTTACTTTTACAATGCGTCTGATCAATGGAATTACTTCTCCCGTTTTGCCCTGGCCGATAATGTTACTTACCATCGAGTTCGTGGTGGAGGCAAACGACCAACAAAAAATTCCAAAGAGTCCGAAAATAGTACGCATCGTATTGGAAATGGCCAATGCCCTCCCCCCATGATGTTCAATTAAAATGTAAAAGTACTCCCAACTCAAAATGCTGATAGCGTATTGAGCGATGAGGGGAGAAGACTGAATGAGAATCAACCGGGTGACTGTTCCTTCCCAAGGTATCTTTTTAAACAGCGCGAATGATTTATGCAGCCCGGAAATATGAACAACTATATAAATGACCAGCAAGCCAACGGCTTCGGACAGTATCGAAGCATATGCCGCCCCATTAAACTTCAAGGCCGGCAGACCAAAATGCCCGTAGATCAATCCATAGTCTAAAAAAATATTGGTCACAGCCTCAGCTACAGTGCCCCACACCAGCAACCGGGTTTGGTTGGTTCCAACCAGCAGCGCGTTGCGCATGGCATAGAGATACAGGAACGGTAATCCCCAAATGCGGATCAACAGAAAATGAATAACCTGTTGAGATATCAGCGGATTATGAATAAAGGCACGCAAAATGAGCGGAGCCAAAGTATACGTGATCAGGATTCCGACGGCGGCGATGGCAATGGCAATCCAAATCCCATGAAAAAAAAGCCTTCCAATTTCTTTGGGAAGGTTTTGGCCGGCCCGGCGCGCAATCAGGGATTGCAAGCCATTATTAAGTCCGTTGCCGATGACGGCAAAAATGAGATAATAAACTCCAGTGATTCCCGCGCTCGCCAATTCCTGTTCGCCCAAACCGCCCAAAAAAATATTGTTCGTGATGAAATTGATTTGGGGCACCAGCATGGCCAGGGAAATGGGCAATGCCATTTGAAGGATCTGTCGATAGCCGGTTTGAATGCGTAACTCCATGTAGAAAACAAAAAGCCCCGAAGGTAACACCCCGGGGCTAATTTCTTAGAACAATTCCTGCAAGGACTTGTAAATCCCGCGTTCGAAAACAAATGGATCGGTTAACGAAACTAGGCTGCCTTCGACAGCTTATCTTCTTTTACTTTGTTTGTTCTTACTTCTTTGGATTCCAGGTCAAACCATTTGACCTCGACCAGATTTGACTTAATGTACTTGAGTACTTCCATCACCTTACCGTCAATTTTACTGCGAACACGCTCGCCTTTTCTGAACAACCTTCTCATGATCTTTCGGTTAAATTACATTCTGATCGCGTAAATAAACTCTCGTGGATTATCTTCATAGACGCCGGCGAATGTTACGAGATCGCCCGCTTTCTTTTTCATTAAAATTTCATTCACATCTTTTGCCGATTTTACAACGACGTCGTTGATATGCGTAATAATAAAACCTTCCCGCATATCGGTATATCGTGCGAGTTTACCGTTTTCGAGCGATTTTACTTTTACGCCGCCCGTAAGGTCAAGTTTCTTTAGCGTCTTTGCGTCCACATCTTCTAATCCAAGTCCGAGAGTAACCACCGCATCCTTTTCTTCCCTTTTCATGGGACCCACTTTACCGTCATGGTTTTTAAGGATAACCGGGATAACGACTTCCTTTCCTTTTCGATTGACCGTTACATTTACTTTGTCGCCGGGCCGCTTCCTGCCGATGTATTCTATTAATGCAGAACTCGATTTGATCGGAAATTCATCCAGCTTCACGACAACGTCGCCTTTTTGTATCCCCGCATTTTTTGCAGCACTTTTTTCTGCGAAATCACCAAAACCATTGACAAACGCACCCTCATTGACATTCAGGTCATTTTCTTTAACCAAATCATTGTTGACACTGGCCACTTGAATTCCCAACCAACCCCGTTGCACGGTGCCATACGCCATTAAGTCTTCAACTACCTTGCTAACTATGTTGGCCGGTATAGCAAATCCATAGCCCGAGTACGAACCGGTGGGACTAGCGATGGCCGTATTGATCCCCAGTAAATCACCATTCAAATTCACGAGTGCCCCTCCGCTATTTCCGGGATTGATGGCGGCATCGGTTTGAATAAATGACTCAATGGCGGTGTTACCGCTTTGAGCTTGTCCGTCATGACGGCTGGAGTTGATGATATTGATGTTCCTTCCTTTCGCGCTGATGATTCCGGCGGTGACTGTCGACGTCAGATTAAAAGGATTTCCCACCGCCAGGACCCACTCACCTACTTTTGAGTCATCGGAATTAACGAAGGGTAAGAAAGGCAATCCTTTTTGATCAATTTTGATCAGGGCAATATCGGTATCCGGATCGGTGCCTAATACTTCGGCTTTGAAGGAACGATTATCGGACAACGTCACTTCGACCACATCCGCGCCTTGCACGACATGATTGTTGGTCACTATATAACCGCTCTCATTAATAATAACTCCGGAGCCTGTACTTTGACTTGGACCTCGCTGGCCGGGACCAAAAAAGAATTGCATCGGATCGGTAGATTCCCGGCTAGCTATATTCTCGGAAGAAGTAGACCGAATGTTAACTACTGCTTTTGTTACCTTTTCTGCCGTGGCTGTAAAATCCAGGGGTACCGCTTGACCATTATTATTCGTATACGCAACGGCATTAGTGGGTACTCCTGAGACGACTTCAACCCGAACACGTCCGTTTTCTTTTCCCCACCATTGGTACGCAGAGATGGTGCAGACACTGCCTAAAACGGCAGCTAATAATAGTTGACTAAACTGTTTCATATCCTTATTCTATTTTTTAGTTAAACCGATTTTCATGACCCTGTAAAGGATGTTGCCGCGCCCTTGAAAGGTTGTGTCGTTTTTGTATTTCATTTCAACTCATTCTCAACGCCTTCAACCTCACGATCAGAGGTAATCCTTATACGAAATAGTGAGGATTTTGGTTCACACACACCCTCAGGGTCCGTTAGAGGGCAATATGGTTTATTTCTTGACCAATTCCCCGTTTTTATACTCATACTCAATCGTCAGCTTACCCTCCTGGTCATACCAGCGGGAAATTCCGTTACGAGTGCCGTTTTTGTATGACCCTACCTCCATAACCTTACCATTATCATAATAGATTTTCACGGTATCCTCCAACTTATCATGTTGATATAACCGTGTTTCTTTCACGTTCGAATAATTGTATTCTTTGTATTCGCCGTGGCGGAGGTTGTTATGATAGGAAATCCACTTTACAAATTGTCCATTGGCGTTGAGTTCGACATAGCAGCCTTCTTTTTTCCCATCGACAAAAGGTGTAACACTTTTCACTGATCCGTTGGGGTTGAACTCCGTCCAAGTACCTTCTCGTTTACCATTCAGGACCGTTCCCTGGGCGGACAGATGGCCGAGCGGATCCTTTATTGTGATTTTTTCCATTTGGGCATTATCGTCAAATTTTTCACGAATGGCGCCTGGTGGAATATCTCCCGAAGAGAGTTCGGTTTCAGTCCCCGCTTCATTTTTTTCTGAGGGTGGAGAACAAGCCGCGGTCAGCAGCAAAAATGAAATTGAAATTGCGCACTTCATCATTTTTGTCAATAGGGGAACAAAGATATTAACTAACTTTACTACAAATCAAGATATACCCAGTGAGAAATTATTTGTGAATATGCATTTTTCCCGATGAGGGATACAGGAAGAAAATAAACAGACTGCATTCATGAAGATTTCCGGAACGGTAATTCTTAAAAAGGGGAAAGAAGTTTCTGTGCTGCGCTTTCACCCTTGGGTTTTTTCGGGAGCCATACAATCCGTTGATGGAGCCGTGGAAGATGGGAATTGGGTTCGGGTGACCGATGTGAAAGGCCGTGTTTTGGGATTTGGACATTATCAAAAGGGAACCATCACAGTCCGGATTATCTCATTTTCCCCAGAAACTCCGTCAGACAGATTTTGGAAAGAAAAGATCTTTGCTGCTTATCAGCAGCGTCTTTCAACCGGTGTAGTTTCGGCGTCGACCAATGCCTACCGGCTTGTTCATGGTGAGGGTGACGGACTCTCGGGATTAATCATCGATTTCTACAATGGAGTTGCCGTCATGCAGTCGCATTCCTGGGGCATGCACAACGACCGGATGGCGATTGCCGACGCGATAAAGGAAATTTTAGGCAGTGATGTTTCCGTGTATTACAAAAGTCAGTCGACGCTGTCCGGAGTGAAACAAAATGAATACCTCCTGGGGATGACGGTGGCACCTCACATCATTCTTGAGCATCACCACAGATTTTATGTGGATTGGGAGGAGGGACAAAAGACGGGGTTTTTTCTGGACCAACGGGAAAACCGAAAGGCACTGAGTGAATTGGCGAATAATAAAACCGTGCTGAATACTTTTTGTTACACCGGAGGATTTTCTGTTTATGCGCTTCAGGCAGGGGCCAAACGGGTTCATTCGGTGGATGCTTCGGAGAAGGCGATCGAACTTACGAGAAAAAATATTGAATTGAATGGATTCGATTCGCAACTGCATCCCAGCTTTGTTGCCGACGTGTTTGATTTTATGGTCGACAAAAAAGACCAGTATGACTTAATTATTCTTGACCCTCCGGCTTTTGCGAAACACAAGGATGCCCGACATCAGGCGATGAGAGGATATCAAAGACTGAATGCGGAGGCTATGCGCATGATCAAACCGGGCGGAATTATTTTTACCTTCTCATGTTCTCAGGTGATCGATCGCCAGCTTTTTTATGATACGGTAGTTTCTGCGGCGATTCAGGCCGGGCGTGAGATCAAAGTATTGCATCACCTTTCACAACCGGCGGATCATCCTGTTTCCATTTATCATCCGGAGGGTGAATATTTAAAAGGATTGGCGCTCTATGTTTTATAACCTGGTAAAACGTGCCTGCAATACGGATTTTTATTTTCCGGAAGAAGGAATCGGAGGCGGGCCATCCGGAATGTAGGACTTATATACTTGTCCTGCCTTGCGCCGGTCAAATTCGGTACGGATATCCTTGCGGAGTTGTTCATTTTCAAATAAATCGGCCATCGTCATGGCCAATGCTTTGGAGGATAAAAGCATTCCTTTCTGGCCGATGGACATTCCGCCGCAGGCTACTACGGCCCAACCGTGCCAAGCTGTATTCTTGGGCGCCGTTGTCGTTTCCAATGTGATTTCAGGAACCAGCCAACTGATGTCACCCACATCGGTAGAGCCTCCTTCCGGATTTTCGAGTGTTTCTTTCAACGGATGAATACTTCCGTCCAATCCTGTCTGCTCTCCGCCACTCGATTCCTGGACTTTCTTTGCAAAAGCAATCTCCTCGGGAGTATAATTGATCGGTCCAAGAATTTCCAGATTCTTTTGCAATGCCTCTGCGCCTTTGCGGTTGACCAGGAGTTCATAATCCCCCGTTTGCACCGTCACTTTTGCCTCTACTCCGGCGATGATTCCGGCTCCCCGGGCAATCTCCCGTACGCGTGCAAAAACATCCTCTACTCCACTTCGCTTTGAATCGCGTACCCACATCCAAACTTTGGCATACGCAGGAACTACATTCGGAACATCTCCGCCCGATACAATGGTATAGTGCATGCGCACAGTGGGTCGCACGTGCTCCCGCATCATGTTTACGCCCTGCGTAAAGGACTCCAGTCCGTCTACTGCACTTCTGCCATTCCAGGGATCAGCTGCTGCATGGGCAGCTTTGCCTTTAAATTCGACAATAAAATCAACCATCGCTTGAGAACTTTGCGCATTGGCGGCAATTTCAGTGGCTGGGTGCCAATCAAGGCATACGTCCAGATCGCTGAAGAGCCCTTCGCGTGCCATGTAGATTTTTCCACCCACCGATTCTTCAGCCGGTGTACCATAAAATCGGATGGTACCTTTTAATTTCCCTTGCTGAAGGAGCTCTTTGATGGCGACGGCCGCACCTAAGCTACCTGCTCCAAACAAATTGTGTCCGCACCCATGTCCGGGAGCACCGGGAACCAAAACTTCTTTGGTGGGTTGAGCTTTTTGTGATATTCCCGGCAACGCATCAAATTCGCCCATAATGCCTATGATGGGTTTTCCTGAGCCGTATTCGGCAACAAATGCAGTGGGCATTCCGGCTACTCCGCGTTTTACCACGAACCCTTGTGCCTCTGCATAATCGGCCAATGCTTTAGAGGATTTGTATTCTTTCAAGGCCGTCTCAGCATACTCCCAGATGTCTTCGCTGAGTTTTATAAGCTCCGCCTGATGATTGGTGACCGATTTGATAATGGCTGCTTTTTCGGGATTTGGTTTTTGAGGTTGTGTATGAGCAACGAAATACACCAGGGAAACCAACAGAAAAATCGCTGTACTCTTCATCTCTTTAATTTTGGTTGAACCAAGGTACCGTAATTTTTTTTCTGCGGGGGAAAAATTATCCAACGGCAAATCAAAAGGGACTTGACAAAGAAGCAGTCTTTAATCAGGAAAATAGTTTTGAAAATACTCAAAACACCATGTGCCGAAGATGGCGGCAGACAAGGTGACTATCGTGACTAAATATCCTGCGCCGATTTGTGCATATAGCGGACCCGGACAAGCTCCCGTCAGTGCCCAACCAAAACCAAAGATGAGACTGCCAAAAATAACGCCATGGTGATATTTTTTCACGGGCATGGTGATTGGGTTTCCCTCCGCCGTTCGAAGATTTGACCGGCGAATAATAAAAAGAGAAAGGGCTCCCGTAGGAATAGCCGTCATGAAAATACCGAACATCTGAAAACCTTCAAACCGGAACATCTCCTGGATGCGGTACCACGATATGGCTTCGCCTTTCGTTAACACAAAGCCAAAGAAAATTCCAACCAGCGCGTATTTCAGATTCTTCATAATGCCAGGATGAGGGGAAGAATGAATTTGCTGAAGAGTATTCCGCCGAAGAAGAAGGATGCCGTTGCCAGGAGAGACGGCCATTGCAGAGCCGATAGTCCGAGAATGCCATGTCCGGATGTGCACCCCTGGGCATACCGCGTTCCGAATCCCACTAAAAATCCACCGGCAATCATCAGCAGAGAACCTTTCAGCGAGACGAGGGAAGACCAGTTAAAAAGTTCCGCCGGCATTAGCCCTTTCGGATCGTTCAGTCCTTGTGATTTCAGAAATTCGACGGTGCTGGACGAGATGGCGACGGCAGCGGGATTAGTAAATACAATGCCTCCGAGAAATCCGCCGATCAGTATGCCGAAAACAAAAAACAGATTCCAACTGTCTTTTTTCCAGTCGTACGTTAATACCTGTGCCCGCGTTGCGATGGGCAGGCAAGCCGCGCATATCTGCCGAAGGGTTGATGATACGCCAAGTTTCTTATTTCCCAGCAAAAGCAAGAGTGGAACGGTAAGGCCAATCAACGGCCCAACGACGTACCAGGGCCAGGGGTTGTAGAGAAAATTCATAGTTTTGGGGTCAGCACAAGTTCAAAATTAATAGTAATCTACAAGATTGATAGATTTAATCGATCAAAATTCAATAACCATGTCAAAACGAAAAACGATTGCCATCATTGGCGGAGGAAATTTGGGGTCTGCCATCGCCGAAGGACTGATCAAAAGTCATTTTGCGGCTCCGGGGGACATTACCGTTACCCGGAGAGGTCTTTCGTCCCTCGGCGCCCTGGCCAAACAAGGGGTTCGTATCACCAGCGACAATGGGGCGGCCCTGGCCAGCAGCGATATAATTATTGTGGCGCTGAAACCCTATAATGTAAAGGAGGTGCTGGAGGGGTTAAAACCTTCCTTCGACTCCAAACGGCATATTCTGGTTAGCGTAGTCACTGGAGTTTTTATCAAAGATCTTTCGGAGGTAGTTGGAAGCAACGTTCCTCTATTCCGGGCTATGCCCAACACGGCCATCGCCATACAGGAATCTGTTACCTGCATGTGCCAAAGCGGCGCCACGGATGCGCAGGTAAAATACATCACCGATTTATTCAATGCACTGGGTATTACGGTTTCCATAGACGAGAAATTGATGGACGCGGCAACGGTATTGGGAGCTTGTGGCATTGCGTTTGCGCTTCGGTTCATGCGGGCGGCGACACAAGGGGGAATTGAAATCGGGTTCGACGCCAAGACCGCCAGCCTGATTACCGCACAAACCCTAAAAGGTGCGGCCGAACTTCTGATCAAAGGCAATCGTCATCCGGAGGAAGAAATTGATAAAGTGACAACGCCCAAGGGATGTACGATTGCCGGTCTAAACGAAATGGAACACCGCGGATTCAGTTCTTCCCTGATCAAGGGGATCAGTGCGTCGTATCGGAAACTTCAGGCTTGAGTCAAAGCTTACATTCTCGCGAAGAAATTATGACGGCACCAAAAAAGTTGTCGTTCAGGTGGTTGTCCGGATTTACGAAACAATTCGTCGCGCCTAAATGTCATTAATGCTAAAGTTCTTTTTATCTGTTTCTTTTAGCCCTTGTTGGTGTTCTTCACCAACAAGCCTTTCTTGATGTTCAATTTTCCTGACTTAACTGGAAATTTCAAGAAACCTTTCCGGTTTGGATCGATATTTCGTGGATGTGCGAAAAGGTCTATGCCTTATTTACCACTGTAACCTGTTTGGAGTGGAAACCTATTTTAGAAAATGACCGCGAGAAGCGAATTGTCGTTGAGAGCATGAGGTTTTTGGTCAACGATGAACGAGTAAGGATATTTGCTTTTGTCATCATGTTGAACCATTTTCATCTTATCTGGCAAATGAGGCAGAACCATGACCGCGAAGGGGAGCAGCGTAATTTTTTGAAGTTCACCGGGCAACAGATTTTGAAGAATTTGAGAAATAACAGATCAGCATTGCTGGACGAACTTTTCGTCCAGGCCAAAGACCGAAAATTCCAGGTGTGGGAAAGGAATTCATTGAGTGTACCACTTTGGTCGCTGAAAGTTTTTGATCAGAAACTGGAGTATTTTCATAGGAATCCTGTAAAGGCTGGATTATGCGAGTTTCCCGAAGACTACTATTATTCGAGCGCCGGGTTTTACATAAAGAATGAGAAGAATTGGGATTTCCTGATTCACCTTGAGGGTAACGGAGCAAATGGAACGTCAGGGCTTCGAACCCTTGTTGCTGAAGAACACCGACAAGGGCTGAGCGTCTCGCGCGGCTTCGTTCGGAATCAGTTCGGGTATGGTTCGGGAAAGTCTATGTTTTGGACATTGATTGATTTTGGGAATAATGTAGCATAACGTCTCAAACGGGGACCCTGCACTTTGTGCCCGCTGCTTGATGGGTAACGGAGCAAATGGAACGTCAGGGTTTCGAAAGCTTGTTGGTGAAGAACACCAACAAGGGCTGAGTAAAAATAAATAATTGCATCAAAAAAACAGAAGACCACTCCTACTGCTAAGTTACCTAACGATGGATGAATAAAAAACAATACTATCCAAACAAGTGTTAATACAAAAAGTGTCAATGTTATTAGAACCTGAAAACATTCTTGTATTCTGGCTGCTTAAAAAAATCATAGATAACTACTTTTCTTGATGAAAAATTACGCTAAAGGAAAAGTAATTCAAAGCCGAGAAGCCGGTGCAGTTAACGACGTGTATGAGGAACGAACTGGCCGGGGAATCTGGAGCAAACTGAGATTCACACTGTGTTTCCCCTCGTGTACCTTAGAAATAAAAACAGATGGCTATCATTTCGTAACCACCTGATTTCTAGCTCCTCCTCTTGGACTTGAACCAAGGACCCTCTGATTAACAGTCAGATGCTCTAACCAGCTGAGCTAAGGAGGAATTTGGGAGTGCAATATTAAGAGATTGGCATCGATAATTCAACACCACGTACTTTTCAATCATTCTATTTTGTCACAGCAACAGTAAAATCACTTCACTGAATCCGTGTCACATCCACCTTTACATCGATCTTTTGCTGTCCTGAACTGAAAATAATTCCCTTGAGGGGGGCAACATCAAAGTAATCACGGCCAAAAGCGACGGCGATATGCTTATCCGAGGGCATCAGGTTGTTGGTGGGATCGAATTCTACCCACCCGATTTCAGGAAAGTAAACGGAAACCCACGCATGGGATGCATCCGATCCCACCAACTTTTCTTTTCCAGGGGGAGGAAGGGTTTCAATGTATCCGCTTACGTACCGCGCGGGCAATCCCAGATTCCGCAAACACGCAATCATGAGATGTGCAAAATCCTGGCATACGCCTTTGCGTAATTTCAGCACGGACTCTACCGGCGTGTTAACGGTTGTAAATCCGGGTTTGAACTCAAGAGAAGAATATATTTTACGCATCAGGTTCTGGCATCCA
>Ga0302324_100000815_pt1 | contig 78640 bp, 74 predicted proteins | sample Palsa_T0_1_FD_201949 | JGI IMG/M metagenome (GOLD analysis project Ga0302324, IMG submission 201949) | Peat permafrost microbial communities from Stordalen Mire near Abisko, Sweden - Palsa_T0_1 | ecosystem: Environmental > Terrestrial > Soil > Palsa > Peat permafrost | place: Sweden: Abisko...
CACGCTCGATCGGCTACATGTCGAACGGGCAATTTACATGGTGAGCTCCTTTCATCTCACAAGATCAGCCAGGCTTGGCCTGGCGCACCTGATGAACGCGGATCAACGCGGATAAAACTAAGGGTGCTGCATTCCGTCGGCTCCAGTCCCGGTGCGGGAATCTCCACTTTTGTGCCGCGCACCCGGTCCACATTTTGTATGGTACGCTGAGGCGCATGGCGACGCCTGACCGCACGGACGCCCAGCACGTCGCGCTGAAAGTCCTGGTCTACGTCTCCCTCTATTTCGCCACGGCTTTTGTCATAGGTTCGCTGTTGTACTGGATCGGCGGAACCCGAGGATACATCGTGACCATTACCGTCACCGGGTTGCTGTCCGCGGCTTTCAGCAACAGTCTGTGCCTGCGGATTTATGCGCGGCGGGGCATCGCCGCCATCGGACTGCAAGGCGATAAGGCGGGGTTGGTGAACCTGGGATTCGGTTGCCTCGGCGGCATGGGTGCGGCCGCGTTGGTGTTGGCGGGTCCGGTGCTTTTCCAGGTGGCGCGCATCGAGCGCGATCCCGGCAGTACGGCGAGCCTTCCTTCCTTCTTTTTTGTTACCGTGCTGTTGCTGTTCGGGTCGGCGGGGGAAGAACTGTTGTTCCGCGGATTCGGATTTCAGATTTTGCTGCGCGCGTTGGGCAGTTGGACGACCATCCTGCCAGTGGGCATCGTCTTCGCCGCCCTGCACGCCGGCAATCCCAATTCCACCTGGATGGGCTTGGCGAACACGGCGGGTTTCGGCGTCCTGTTCGGCTACGCCTTCCTGCGCAGCCACGACATCTGGCTGCCCATCGGCTTGCATTTCGGTTGGAACTTTACACTTCCGCTTTTCGGCGTCAACGTCAGCGGGCTTACAATGAGATTGACGGGATTCACCATGCGGTGGTCCGCCGGGACGCTTTGGAGCGGCGGCGAGTACGGTCCGGAAGCCAGCATTCTGACCTCGGCCGTTCTGCTGCTGTTGTTTGCGTATCTTTGGAAAGCGCCCATCCGGCGGCAGCCATCCGCTCTGCTGGATCCGCCCGCGGGTGATGCGACATGCGTTCCAGGACAGCCGTTTTCGCCATCTTCGCGACCCTGACTCCGCTGCTGAGCGGGGTGGACAAGCTCACCGAGCAGGATCGCATCGAATTGATGCGCGGCCTGGTGGCGGAGTACGCCACGGTCAAACAGTTGCTGCCGCGCGCCAAGAAGGCGTTGCCCTTCGAATCGACCGGAACCTTCGATAAGAAGGCGTGGCAAGCCGCCTCCCGGGAGTACGGCCCGGCGGGGCGTGTCGGCGACCTGGTGCAAATCACCAAGGTGTTCATTGAGCCCGACAAGCTGGTGCTGGAAATCAACAACGGGTTCAGCGGCGGCCGCAAGTGGTACGACAGCGCTCAGATCGGCGGCGGCATTGGCGGCGGCGGGCCCATGACTCCCTTGGGCAGGGGCGATTCCAACGCGCCCGGCGGCACCACCATCGAAATCCTGTTCCATAAACCGCTGGAGCCGATGAAGGCGGCCGAGGTGAAAAAGATGCTGGCGCCGGTGCTGGATTTTGACCAGCGCACCGCCACTGAAATCTATGCCCAGGTCCTGCCGCCGGAGGTGCAGACAGCCATCCGGGACAAGAAGGTCGTGGAGGGCATGGACCGCGATCAGGTGCTGCTTTCGCTGGGGCGTCCCAATCACAAATCCCGCGAGGTGAAGGACGGCGTCGAACTGGAAGACTGGGTCTTCGGACAGCCGCCCGGAAAGATCGTTTTTGTGACCTTCAACGGGAGCAAGGTGATCAAGGTGAAGGAAGAGTACGCGGGGCTGGGCACGGAAGTGCAGGACGCCAAGCCGCCGCGATAACCGTGCGCGTCGGCTGCTATTCTGACTTCTGTCTCCTGACTTCTGTCTTCTGTTATCCTTAGAGGTAATCCCCAAACTTAAACTTCAGGAGAAGAAATGGCTGTAAAGGTTGGCATCAATGGGTTCGGCCGCATTGGCCGGAATGTGGTGCGGGCATCCCTGCACCGGAACGACATCGAATTCGTAGCGGTGAACGACCTGACGGACACCAGGACGCTGGCGCATTTGTTGAAATACGACTCCGTGCTGGGTACGCTGCCGGTGGAAATCCACAAGGAAGAGGACGCTATCCTGGTGGGCGGCAAGCGCATCAAAGTGTTCGCCACGAAGGATCCCGCGCAGCTCGATTGGAACTCGGTGGGTGCGCAGATCGTGGTCGAATCGACCGGCAGATTCACGGATGCCAGGGAAGCCGGCAAACATCTTCGCGGAAGCGTGAAAAAAGTCATCATCTCCGCGCCCGCCTCGAACGAAGACGTCACGCTGGTGCTGGGCGTCAACGACGACACGTACGATCCGGCGAAGCACCACGTCATTTCGAACGCATCCTGCACCACCAACTGCCTGGCGCCCGTGGTGAAAGTCCTGCACGGCACGGTCGGGATCCAAAAAGGATCGATGACCACCATCCACAGCTACACCAACGACCAGGTCGTGCTGGACTTTCCGCACAAGGACCTGCGGCGCGGGCGCGCGGCGGCCCTGAATATGATCCCCACCACGACCGGCGCCGCCAAGGCCATCGGCCTGGTGATGCCGGAGTTGAAGGGCAAGCTGGACGGCTATTCGATGCGCGTGCCGACACCGGACGTTTCGGTGGTCGACCTGGTCGCCATCACCAACCGGCCGACTACCGCCGAGGAAGTTAACGCGGCGTTTAAAGCGGCCGCGGACGGCCCTATGAAGGGTATTTTGGCCTACACCGAAGACCCCGTGGTGTCGACCGATATGCTGCACAATTCGAACAGCTCGATCGTGGACGGACAGATGACCAAGGTACTGGACGGCAATCTGTTGAAGGTGGTTTCCTGGTACGACAACGAATGGGGATATTCCTGCCGGGTGGTGGACCTGATCGCCTTCCTGACACAAAAAGGCTTGTAGCAGTGGGGCGGGAGTCCAGTCCCGCGGCCGGCGTCCACGCTTGGCATGAAGGAAACATCCCAGGACCCGGCGGCGTCCCCATCCACTTTCGCAAGTTGGGCAATGGCCGCCGCGGGCTCCTGATTCCCAACGCCGCGTGGCTGGCGCGCGATTTGGAGAGCCTGGCGGGGGACCGCTTGGAAGACCGCACGGTAGTGTTCTACGACCCGCGGGGCCGCGGCAATTCCGGCCCAATGGCCGACAAGACCCAGGCGACTCTGGATGGCGAGTTGGAGGATCTGGATCTGGTGCGCTGCCATTGCGAGCTGGATCAAGTGGTCCTGTTTGGGTGGTCGTTGCACGGCGGGGTGGTTGCCAACTATGCCATCCGGCATCCGGATGTGGTTGTGCGCATGGCGCTCTGCGGACCGCTCGCGCCGCGGCGCGTGCCGTACTCGGAGCAGGGCGCCGCGACGCTCCAATCCCGCCTGGACATGACCGCGATTGGGAATTTCATGAAATCTCCGCCCGCGGATCCCGCGGAGGCATCCAAGGCGTGGAACGCGATCGTACTGCGCGGCTACTTCGCCGCCAACGGCGCGTACGCCCGCTCCATCCCCAGGCCCCGCGAATCGGAGAATGAACGGCCCCGCAATGTAGCCGGGCACGTGAATGCCATCATGGCCTCGCTCGGCGATTGGGATTGGCGCGCAGAGGCGGCCGGTTATGGCGGCCCCGTGCTGATCGTCCACGGAGACGGCGACTGGAATCCTTTGGATGGCTCGCGCGAATGGCAGGCTTCATTTCCGAAGGCGCGGCTGGCAGTGGTTCCGAACGCCGGGCACTTCACCTGGCTGGAACAACCGGAAGCCTTTTTCGGGATGATGGAACCGTTCCTGGGTGACGGCCAATTGGAAGGCTGGTCGTGGCCAGAGGCTGTAGTGTGATATCGCAGACCAGAAGCCGGCTGAAAGCCGTCCCCAAAGGGGACCCCAGGGCAGGATTGCCCGCCCTCCAATATAATTCGCTAATAGCGCGGGACCGCGGGGTCGATTTCGAGGCTCCAGCGGTCGATGCCGCCCGCCATGCTCACGCAATCCTCCAATCCCTGGCGGCGCAGCCACTCCGCGACCTGCAGGCTGCGCATGCCATGGTGACAAAACACCACCAACTGTCCATGGCCGGCGCGCAGCGACTCCAACGATTGCGGCACGCCGCGCATGGGAATCAGTTCGGCTCCCTCGATATGCGCTTGCCGGTGCTCGAAGGTTTCGCGCACATCCACCATGCGGACTTTTTCGCCTGCATCGAGGCGCCTCCTGATTTCGCTTGGATCGATCTCTATGGCAGGCACGTTACCCCCGGAGACTATACATATCATGTCTGCCTCGCCGTGTGCCGATTCGGCCCCGGTGTGACCGTCCGGCCCGCTCTAAATCTGAAACCGGAGGAGGACCGATTGCCGTCTCACAGGCTTGCTATAATTGTCGGGTATCTACCAAGTGACGCGGCATCCTCTATTAACAAACATGAAGTGTGTCATTACTGTTGTTCTCATCCTATCGACGGCCGCGGCCGCCTTCGGGCAGCAGAACCCCGTAGGTTTCGCCACCGGTCAATCCGCGCGGCTGGTAATCGGCCAGCCGGAGTTCGACGCCGAAATGGACAGCGGCAGCCAGACCATCCTGGGCTCCATGAGCGGTCTGGCGTTCGCCAACAACACGTTGTTCGTGGGAGACGGCAACACGCAGGGTTCCCCCCCGATCAATAACCGGGTGATGGTTTACGGGAACATGTCGGCACAACTCCCGGCGCCCAACACGGCGTTAGCCTATAACACGCTGTGCCCGGTGTGCGTGGGAGCGGCCAACGTGGTGCTGGGCCAGCCGAACTTTACGAGCACTCTGCCATCGCCCTGCGTCATCCCGCCTATCACCATTCCGGTAACCACCACTCCCACCACCCCCACGTGTCTCACGACGTCGCCCCAGACGCCCATCGCCACCGGGATGAACCAACCGACGGGGGTAGCCTCGGACGGCACCCACCTGGCCGTGGCGGACACCCTCAATAACCGCGTGCTGATCTGGAACACCCTTCCCACCGCCATGAATCAGCCGCCCGACGTAGTGGTGGGACAGACCAGTTTCACTACCAGCGTCTTTCCGGGCGCCACGCCCACGGCGACTTCATTACGGGGTCCGCAAGGCGTCTGGATCCAGAATGGCATGCTGTTCATCGCCGACACGCAGAACGACCGGGTCTTGATCTACAATTCCATTCCAACGGCCAACGGGGCCGCAGCCGACATCGTGCTGGGCCAGCCCAACATGACCACCTACGTGCAGGTGAACATCGCCGATCAAACCACCAGCGCGGCAGCCAACCTCTTGCTCACGCCGGTGTCGGTGACTTCCGACGGGACGCATTTGTTCGTGGCCGACCTGGGCTTCAACCGGGTGCTGATCTGGAACTCGATTCCCACCACCAACCAGCAGCCCGCGGATGTGGAGATCGGCCAGCCGGACATGACCACCGGCATATCCGACGACGCTTTCTCCGTGCCGACTACGTACACCGGAACGCCCCCCGCACCCGAAACGGCGGTGATGTGCACCGTTTCGAACGGGGTGGACTCGAACGATAATGCGATCTACCCCACCCTCTGCGAATACACCCTCAGTTTCCCCAGGTTTGCGCTTTCCGATGGCACGAACCTGTATATCGCGGACGGCGGCAACGATCGCGTCCTGATTTACACTCCGATCCCCACCAAGAACGCGGCGAAGGCCAACATCGTACTGGGACAAACGGACTTTATCACCGACGCTCCGACCGATACCGCCGATACCATGGACGATCCGTCCGCGCTGGCTTGGGATGGCAGCAACTTGTACGTGGCGGACACCTACAACCAGCGCATCCTGGTTTATACGTTGTCGGAACAGGATCTGCCTTACAACGCGGTGCTGAACGCGGCCAGCGGGATCATTTACGCTATCGATCCGATTACCATAGGCGGCACCATCAAGGCCGGCAACACGGTGGAGTTGACCATCGGCAATTCCACCACCACCACCACCGCCTCCTACACGTATACGGTTCAAAGCGACGACACCTTTACCACCATCGTGGAAGGGCTGGTGTCGTTGGTCAACGCCGGCAGCGGGGATCCCAACGCCATCGCCAGCGCGGATACGGAAGCCGATAAGATCGTGCTGACCGCTATCACTCCCGGCGTGAATGGCAACCTGGTAAGCGTGGCCACCGCTGTAACCGGGACGATCACGGCCGCCGCCAACAGCCCCACTCTCAGCGGCGGTGCGAGCACGGCGTCGGTTGCGCCGGGCAGTCTCGTGTCGTTTTTTGGAACCAACCTGAGCGACCAAACGGCGTCCGCTCCGGCGGGCGCCAAACAGTTGCCCCTCAGTCTGGGCGGAGTGCAGGTGTATTTCAACGGCGTGCAGTCGCCGTTGCTGTACGTCTCGTCCACGCAGATTAATGCGCAGATCCCCTTCAATTTCGGGTTCGCCAGCACCGGCACGGCGAATGCCTGGGTGCGAATTCAGCGCAGTGACGGCACGATCGTGGCCACCAACACCGTGGCGATATCCATAGTGCCGGCGAATCCCGGAGTTTTCGCGGGGCCCGGCAGGGAACCTCGCCCGGCGTATGCCTACCATACATCGAACTATGCCACCGGGGTGATCTCGGTGGATGGCACCATCAAAGTCGGCGACGTAGGCTCGATTTGCATCGGTTCGAGCGCCACGCTCACCGCGCAAACCAGCGCGCCAGTGACGGGATGCACGGGCCAACTGTACAACTATACCGTGCAGGCGGGCGACTCCCTGGCCGCCATCCGGGATGCGTTCATCGCCCTGTTGGCCGTGGACCCCCAGGTAACGGCGACCGCCTCCAGCGAGTTCACCCGCATTCTGCTGCAGGCCAGAGTCCCAGGACCCGCCAGCGACGGCATTCCGTTTAACGCGGCCGTGAGCACGGGATCGGACCTGATCCTGACGCCCATCGGTCCCGCGCCTCCCACCCCCGGAGTGGGAGCCATGCTGTGCTGCGCCAGCACGGCGGGCGCGTTGATTACGAGGGACAATGCGGCTCTGCCCGGCGAAACCATCCTGATCTACGCCACCGGCTTAGGCGTGCCGTCCTTGTCGCCGTTGCTGGATCCGTACCTCCTGACAGGTCAACCATACGAGGGACCCCTCGGCAACTTCCCGCAGAGTTTTGTCTCGGGCCAGATCAATAACGCAACCATGAATGTGTTGCGCGCCGAGATGGCGCCGGGAACCATCGGAATTTATCAGGTATACCTGAATTTGTCCGCGTCGCTGGCCACCGATCAATTCGCGGAGTTGTATATTGCACAGAACGATTTTCGCAGCAACGTGGTCACCGTCCCGGTCTACGCGACCCCCGTGCTGTCCTCGTTCACTTGCAATCCCAGCACGGTGGCTTCGGGCGGTACGACCACGTGCGCGGTGATCCTGAGCGTGGCGGTGCCTACGGGCTTGACCACGGTTACGCTGACCACCTCCAGTCCCCTGTTTCCGCTGCCATCCAGTATCACGGTACCCTCGGGTACCACCACCGTTACCTTTGTGGTTACGGTGGGAACGGTCCCTGTCACCCAGGACGTGACCGTCACCGCCACGTTGGGCACTCTTACCTCGACCGCGACTATTACGCTGAATCCCTCATGATGGCTTGGGAGGGCGGGCAATCCTGCCCTGGGTCCCCTCTGGGGACGCCTTTCAGTCGGCCAGAGCCGGCTAAGAGCCGGCTGCGGCCAAGATTGGCCGCCCTCCATCGATGCGGCGGGTGAAGACTTCCAGCGGCCCCCAATAATAAGGTAGCCGGCCGCTGCCGCCCGCGTGCAGCAAGGCGAGCTTGGCGGAGCGCAGCGCGCGCGCCGGACTCTGCCCCGCGGCCATCCCCGCGTACAGACCGCGCATGATATCCACCGAGCGCGCGTCGTCCACATCCCACAAGCTGGCGGCCACATTCTCCGCGCCGGCCTGCAGGAAGGCCCAGGCAAAGCCCATCAGGCCTTCGCCCGAGTAGGATTTCGCGCCGGCGCTGGTACACGCGGAAATGGTGACCAGGTCCGCGCGCAGCGGCACGTCCGCTACGTCCCGCGCGTAGAGTTTGAAGTTCTCGCCCTGGTGCGAGAGGATGATGGCCGAATTCAGCGGGCTTTCCCGATTGGCGGTGGCGTGCGTGGCGAAGTGGATGTCGGTGAAGTTCGCGGGCGACGCTTTGGCGTATTCCGCGGGGACCGCGCCGGCCCCGGTGAAGACCATCCGGTTCGCCGCCGGGAACTGCTCCTCGACCGCCGCGATTTCCTTTTTGACGTTGGGCAGAGGCGCGAACTCCTGGCCGGTCAGCACGGGATCGCCCATCAGCAGCAGCTTCGGCGTGCGAGCCGGCTGGCGGCCGTCGCCCTGCAGCACGCGCAGCGAGGGAGCCGTGGCGATGGCCACGTCTTCAATCCAGTAGTGCGGATGCGGGCCGGGCACAACCAGGGTCTCGAAGGCGAGCTGGTGCAGCGCACCATCCGGCACCACGATCACGTTCGATCCCGGCGGAATCAATTTGCGCACGGGACCCAGCACGGCCTGGTAAAGGGCGGATGCGGCGGCGTCGTTGCGCGCCAGCGGATCGCCGCCTTGCGTGACGATCTCGGTGTACTTCCGCACCAGCCCGTCGATTTCTTTTGCCGGGGGCAAGTCGAACCGGTAAAGACGGCCGGAACCGATCACCCATACCGAGGACCGCTTGGCCAACCAATAGGAGAGGATCACCGTGTGCGACTCTCGCGCGGCGGAGAGCAGCTTGCCGATGCGGAGGCTTGGTGGAACCGCTCCCCGATGCTCCAGCCGTTGGTTGAGAACGCGCGCGCGCGACGACTCGGCCACTTCGAGTGCCTTCTCCGTCTGTCCGCTGTCGATCAGGAAATCGACGTAGTCCTGAAAGAAGCCGATCAGGATTCCCGGCGCCAGAAAGGTAGTTTTCCAGTCGTCACTCTTGAGCTTGTCCCACTCGCGATTGATCGTCTCGATGGCTTTTCGGTATTGAGCCTCAGCCAGCTTCGGTCTGCCAGTCCGCTGATAGAGGAGCGCCAGTTCGCCGTATGCCTGCCATAGAACGTCCGGCGCTGACGCTCGCGGCGCACGGTCGATCACCGCTTGGTAGCCCTGCTCCGCCCGCTCGTACCGGCGCGCCATCCGATCGATTTCGGCTGCTGTGTATTCTGAATAGATTATCGACCACTCATCGCCCAGGCGCAGCTTGATGGCCAGCGCCTGATCATTATAAGACTTTGCGGCGGCCAGGTCGCCTTTATGGAACGAAATCTGTGCCAGGTTGGTGAACGCGATGGCCAGCCAGGCGTCATCGCCGGTCTCCCGCGCAAGAGAAGCCGCGCGCAGTTGGTAGCTAGCCGCCCGATCCAGATCGCCCCGCCTCATACAGATGTTTCCGAGTTGGCCCAGCCACCGCTGCTGATTGTCTCGAAAGCCGATTTGCCCACTGAGGGCCTCGGCGCGGTTGAAGGCGTCCTGGGCGCGGTCGATATCGCCGAGCATCAAATAGCACCAGCCCAAGTTGCCGAGGGCCGACGCAAGCATGGCCTTTGCGCCGCACCGCCGGGCATTTTCACGGGCCCTATCGAGGAAGGGGATGGCTTCATCGAACCGCGAAAGCCTGGCCCGATTGAAGCCGAGATCCACCTGCGCCCAAGCCTGCAAGTACGGATCATGCTTGCTCTCGGCGTCGGCCAAGGCGGCGCGGTAATATACTTCGGCCTCGCCGAATCCCACGGCGAGCTCCCCAAGGCGCAACCGGGCTATGCAAATCTGCGCCGTATCGCGGGAAGCCAGTGCGGCCTGGAGAGCGTCGCGCATAAGCTGCGCGCCCTTCCCGGGTTCCGCGCTGAGAGCGAGCCTCGCACGGTCCATCTTCAGCCGGGCTTGCAGACTTGCGTCGGTCGGGGTACCGGCAGGTTCAAGAAGCGCACACGCTTCTTTCAAGCGCGCCAGGGGGATCAGGTCCTCGGTGCACAGCAGCCGGAATTTCCAACCCCGGTCGCCGTCCGGCCACCGGCGCAGGCCCTCGCGCGCCATTGCAAGCGACTCGCGGAAGTCCCCGGTGCGCAAGGCGGATTGGGCCTTTGAGTAGGCTGCGCCAGCATCGCGGTTGCCGCTGGCGCAGCCGTAAAACCACAGGAACTGTGAGGTGAGCGCGAAAAGGACTAGCCTCCGCCCCCGCCTCCGCCTCCGCCCGAGCCATCGGTTTGACCGCCACCACCGCCCGTGCCCCCCGTCTGGGCGTAGCTGCCCGATTGGTTTCCAACTGTGTACATTGCCACGGCCAGCACACCCAATGAAATCAATAAGCTGACAATCAGTTTCTTGAGCTTCATATTCCCATTCTCCTTTCTTGGAATTTGCGCGAAAACACGACCGCATTATCGACATATAGCCGCGTTTCTGGGTGATTGTAAGCGCGCCAACCGGCGATTGTCAAGCGAAAAACGGTGGGGCGGTCCCCCTGGACCGCGCGGGACGCCCCCGTCCCGCCGTCCGCCCAGGCAAAACGGCTGCCCACTCAGTGATGCCGCAGCGCCACCATAGGGTCCACCGTGGAAGCCCTCCTGGCGGGCAGGTAACAGGCCAGGAGAGCCGCCAGAATCAGCACCGCCGCGACTCCGGCGAGCACTGGCAGATCGCCTGCCTTCAATCCAAAAATCAGGTTGGATAGCAGGTCCGCCGCAGGCGCCGCCAGCACCGCACCGATCGCCAGGCCGCGGAAGACCAGGCGCATCCCCTCGCCGACCACCATCCGGCGCACGGCGAATGGTTGCGCGCCTAGCGCCATCCGGATCCCGATCTCTTGCGTGCGCTGGCCGACCGCGTAGGATAGAACTCCGAACACGCCGACCGCGGCCACGGCCAGGGCCACCAGCGCGAGCGCGCCGAGCATCGCCGTGGTGAACCTCCGGACTGCCATCCTTTGTGAGAGCGATTCTTCCATTGTGCCGATGTTGAACGCCGCCTGATCCCGGTTCAGCGGCCGGAGCTCCCGGACCACGGTTTCGGCGAGGCTGCGCGGCTCCACTATGGTCCGGACGGCAAGCCGCATCTCGAGTTGCGGGTCTTGCGCGAAGGGGAGATAGAGGAGGGGCCCGGCATCCCGGTCCAGGGCGTAGTGCTGTACACGGCCCACTATGCCCACCACGGTGAGCCAGGAGATCTCGGGCTTCCATGTGTTTATCCGCAGCCGCGTCCCTAAGGGATCCCGTCCAGGCCAGTAGACCCTGGCCGCGATCTCGTCCACAATCGCAACCATCGCCGCGCGTGCGTCGTCAGCCTCCGAGAACGACCGGCCCTTCAGTATCGGAATTCCCAGGGTGTGAAAGTAGCCCGGACTCACCGTGAGATAGTCAATCACCGGGTCATGGACGGCGTACCCGCGTCCCGCGACCAGCAAGGGGGTATAAGCCCAGTATCCGCTCAGCGGAAGGAAAGAAGCGGCGGCGGCGGACTCCACGCCCGGAATGTTGCGGGTCCTTTCGAGCAGTTGCCGATAAAACGCCGTGACCCCTGCGCCGCTGGAATATCTTGCCTGGGGGAGCGCCACCTGCATGGTAAGCAGCTTGTCGGGGTTGATGCCGGGGTTGGCGGACTGCAAGTGCGCGTACCCCCGCGCCAACAGGCTCGCCACAAACATCAGCGCCAGGGCCAGTGCGATATCCGCCACGACCAGAAAGCCGGCGAAGCGATTCAGCCACCAACTGCCCGCTGTGGTCCGGGTACTCTCCTTCAACGGCCCACCGGCGTCTCTGGGAGTGCCGCGTATGAGGGAGACGATCAGCGGGATGACGCCCCAAAGAAGTCCTCCGGCCGCCGCCAGCAAGACGGCCAATGCCAGCGTGGCGCCGCTCACTTCGATATCTCCCCTGCCGTCGCGCAAGTAGGCCAGCGCCAGGAGACGCGTGGGGATCGCGCGCGCCAGCAGCGCGCCAAGACAGCCACCGGCCACCGCCCCCAGCATGCTCTCGGCGACGAATGGCCGCGCCGTTTGCCAGCGGCTGGCGCCCAAGGCCGCGCGAACCGCGGTCTCATTGCGCCGCGCGCCGGCGCGCGCCAGCATCAGACAGCTCACATTGGCAAACACCAGGAGCGCAACCGCGGCAACCGAGCCCGAAAGGATGAGCAGCGTCGGCCGGATGGGGCCGGCGGCCCACTCGCCCGGCCGCGTAAGTTTGACGCCAACGTCGGTATCCACGCCGGCAAATTCCTTGGCCAGCCGGCGCGCGATGGTGTCCATCTCCGACTGGGCTTGCTCGATACCAATGCCCGGTTTCATGCGGCCGTAGGCGAATAGATCGAGATGCTCCCCTCGATCCATCAGTCGATCCGCGTGAAAATCGATGGGAACCCACACTTCCGCCGGCGCTGAACTGAAGGAGGGCGGCATGACGCCGATTACCGTGTAGGCGATCTCATCGAGGGCCAGTGTGCGTCCCAAAATTCGCTTGTCGCCGCCGAACCGGCGTTGCCAGAACCCATAGCTCACCACCACCTCGGGCGGCGCGGAGGCGCCGCGGTACTCAGCCGCGAAGGTTCTGCCTATAACCGGCGCGAGCTGCCATACGCGGAAGTAGTTAGTAGACACCCATGCGCCCGGTACGTGTACGGCGGTCTCTCCGCTCCTCAGGTTAAAGTTCCAGAACCGATAGGCCGCCAACTCCGCGAAGGCCTGGCTCTGCCTCCGCCAGTCGAGGAAATTCGGATAAGATATCGGATCCATCGGCGAGTGGGGATCCGTCTCGCAAAGCATCACCAATTCTTCGGGGTGCGCGAAGACCACGGGGAATAACAACACGCTCCGCACCGCGCTGAATACCACCGTGCCCGCTGCGATCCCCAGGGCAAGAACCAATACGACCAGAAGGGTAGATAGCCGGTTCTTGAGGAGCGTGCGAACGGCGAAGCGGATATCCCGCAGCATTTCGTACAGAATAGCAGAGGTTAAGCCAGGAAGAAGACAGGCCAGGAGGCCTGTCCTACTTCCGCACCTCGGCCAGCATTCGGTCGAGAATCCCGCGCGGCAAATAGGCGCCGTTGACCACCACAGCCGCGATCTTTCGTGTATTGCGGATGTCTTCGAGGGGATTGCCGTCAAGGAGCACCAGATCGGCGATCTTTCCCCGCTCTACGGTGCCAAGGGAGTCATCTCTGCCCAGGAACTCGGCTGGCCGGATGGTGGCGCTTTGCAGAGCTTCGAGCGGCGATAGACCGGCCTCGACCAGCAGCTCCAACTCGTCATGCAGGCTGAAGCCCGGAACACAGAAGGGGAACGGCGTATCGCTTCCCGCCAGGATGCCGACGCCGGCCAGTTGCATGCCGTGCACAATTTTGAAGCACCGGTCGAGAATCCGCTTTGCCAGGGCAATGTCGGCCGGTGTCATGTCCCGCAGACGATAATCGGCCTTGGGGTCCCAGCCCGCCCGCATGGAGCGGCTGACATAGCCCAAAGCCGGGTCCTGGTACAGGCGCGGATCGTCCAGCGAGGCGCGTACGGACCAGATCTTCAGCGTGGGGGTTTGCCATGTGCCGTTTCTTCGGAATTCTTCGAAGAGCATCGCGGCGGCCCGATCGCTGAACGCCGCCAGGATGGTTTCATAGGCCGGGAATTCGCGGCCGACCGGATCCGGCCGGATATGGCTGCGAAGTTCCTGCTCGTGGACCGCGCAGGCCGACAATACCCCGAACAGATGCTCAAAGCTCTTCTGCCCAGCCTGGGATGCTTCGGCCGCCGTTACCGATTCCGGAACGTGGCCCGCGAAGGGAAGGCCCAAACGATTCGCCTCGCCGGCCGCCGCGAAATATGCCTCGCGCGGAACCACCGACATGATCTTGATGAAGTCCACCCCGCGCGCTGCCAGGGACGTCACGGCTCGCCGCGCTTCATCGGGGTTGCCGATCCGCACCACGAATTCGCGGCTTGAGGTGGGACCATCCAGATACGGTCCAGCCACCACCATGCGGGGACCGATCACATCTCCACGGTCGACCCGCCGCCGCCACGAGAGGAGCCAATCGGCGGGCCCTCCCATGTCCCGGACTCCGGTGACGCCGTTGGCAAGCAGCAGGGGGAAACAGGCCCGGGGGTCGAAGAAGATGTGGACGTGCATGTCCCACAGGCCAGGTATTAAGAACCTTCCGCCGGCGTCGACGACCCGCGACTCCGCCCGTGGACGGGCTTCGCACGCACGAGTCAGACTCAAGATTCTGTGGCCGGAGATCTCGACGCACATGCCGGCGCGGAGCGAGCCATGCAAGACGTCAACTACGGTTACATTGCGGATAAGGAGGGGAACGCGTAAGCTCTGTCCACCGTTCTGGATCAGGAAGAGGAGGAACGCGAGGATCAATCGCAAGCCATCTCGCAGATCCTCATTTGTCATACGATCCAGCTTCAAGGAGAGTTACGGTCCGGAGGAACGCGTGGAATGCCGTGGGCGGGTGGCGCACTGGCCACCCGCCGCGGCCGCTCAACTTACCAGGAGAGGGCCCAGCAGGGACTAGCCCCCGCCCCCGCCTCCGCCGCCGCCCGTGGTGCCGTCGCCTTGGCCGCCGCCCCCGCCCCCGTTGCCGGTCTGCGGGCTGCCCAATGCCATGCGCACCATGTAAATCTGATGGATCGGGTGCCAGTCGTCGCTGGGCAGGAGCGTCCATTCGCCGAAGAAGATCCTACCAAAATTCTTTACGTACAGTAAGCGCGTCGGACTATCGGTAATGGCCTTGCGTAGCTCGGCTTCCACCTTGGCGTCCGGATCGTCGCCGCGCAAGTAAGTCTCACAGCGGTCCGTGGAATAGTGGAAGGGCGCGGGCAATTGATCCTTGACGGCCTCGCCTTTCACCTTCAGGTTCACAATGCTGCAGCCGTACGGCAGCACCCGCACCCGCGAGGCATATGGCTTACCGTTGTCCCACCACTTGCGCCGGTAGACACTCACCATGCCCATCTTAATCTGGTCGGCGGTGAGCACGCCTCCCTCCATGTTCAGGTTGTTGAGCGTGGCGTGCACCTCGGTGCGGAAGAAGCCATCCTTGTCTTCCGGGTGGGCAATGACCTCGGTCGTACAGCCGCCGTGCGACACCACGGAGGGTATCTCGAAAGGGTCCTGTTTCGCGTTATAGTGACCGGGCTTCTTGTCCGGCACGCCACAGCGCGCATGTTCGACCTTGTGCGGACCAGGCTCCCAGATGTCGGCATCGAATCCGACCGCCTGGCCGTGGTAAAGAAAGTCTTTAAACGGCATGAGCTATCTCCTTTCTAACGTGAGGTGCGGAATTTGGACCATGAATCCATCTCGCCGTCCGCACCGCGGACCACCAGAGTGTGGATGCCTGGCGACAGACTCCGGATGGGCACCTGCAAGTACAAGTTGGCATCGCCGCCGGCGGGCGCATTCAGGGAAGCGGACGACTCGCGCCGGCCGGCGGCATTGAGAATCTCATAGGAATAAGACTGGCTGGCCGCGTTGGGGGCGGGGAATCGCACCCCGTAATAAGATTCTCCCGCGGGGATGGCATGCACATCCCCGGCGCCGTGCGTGGGTCCCGGCGCAAAATAGAACTGAGTGAGTCGCGGTTCCACTGACTCATGTGCGCCGGTTAGCAGGAGATATCCCAGCCCGCACGCCAACACGACATTAACCGCAAATGCCAAAGCCAGGGCGGGGCGCAGGCGGAGCCGCTCCCGCCACTTCTCCCAGGATTCGGCGCCGGATGGCGCCGCTACGATCCGAGCGCTCACCGGGAAGGTCATCTCAAAGCGGACCTCATCCGCGCACTGCTTGCAAGCGAAGAAATGTTGCTCGAAGGCCTTGCGCTCCTCCGGCGAAAGGGCGTGTGCCGCGTAACGCGCGGCGGCGTGCGAGCGTATAGCCTCGTCATGCTCCATTCTTTCCTCAAGTAAGATGGTGAGTTTAAAAGCCGATACGTTACAAAGTGTGCCGAGGCGGCGATTCCGGCTTCAGGCGGTCAGCACCCCGATGGCGATCGAGTGCACTTTGGTCTGCGCCGTTTCCGCGCGCGAGAGCAGCACCACCGGCACGCGCGCGCCCAAAACAATTCCGCCCGATTCAGCGTTGGCGAAATACACGAGCGCGCGGTAAAGGATGTTGGCGGCTTCGATATCCGGCGCGAGGAAGATATCCGTGTTTTCGACGACGGGGCTGCGGATACCCTTGCGTTCCGCCGCGAACTTGCTGAGGGGCGCGTCCAGCGCGATGGGGCCTTCGATATAGCAGCCTGGAAGCTGGCCGCGGCGATTCATGGCGCAGAGGGCGGCGGCGTCCACGGTGGCCGGCATTTCGGGATTCACCAATTCCAGAGCGCACAGCGCGGCGATGTTCGGCTTGTCGATGCCGATGGCGCGGGCCACTTCGATGGCGTTGCGGCACAGCTCCGCCTTCTGCGCGAGGGTGGGAGCGATGTTGATGGCCGCATCCGTGAGCAGCATCAGGCGGCCGCAGCCCGGGGCTTGAAATACGACGACCTGGCTCAACTGCCGGTGAGTGCGCAGGCCCGCGTCTTTATCGAGCACGGCGCGAACCAGGCTGGCGGTGCCGATCTGGCCTTTCATCAGCAGTCCCGCGCGGCCCTCCCGTACCAGGGCGATGGCCTGCCGGAGAGCCGCCGCCGGGTCGGGTTCGTTGACGATCCGGCTGTCGGGAAGATCGAAACCGCCCGCGCGGGCCAGGGCCCGGATCTCGCTTCCCCGGCCTACCAGGATGCCCTCCGCCAGGCCCAATTCGCGGGCGCGTTTGAGAGCCTCGATCACATCGGGATCGTGCGCGGCGGCGACCGCGATGGAGACCGGACCGCGGGCGCGCGCGGCGTCCAGGAGTTCATCGAAGCTGCGGAACATAGGCGGCCGGGTGGCTCTCGCGAACGCATCATAACATGCGGCAAAGGGCGCGCTTTGCGGCGCCGTGGTTGGTGGCCGTGTCTCGGGCTGGTGGTCAACTGGATGGGTTAACCGGTGGCCATGGTATCCACCGCGAGGTACTTGCACCCGTACCGTTGGAACCCGCCGCGGCCGGGCTGTTCCCGTACAATTGCAGTAAAGGAACAGATTGAGTATGACTTTGAGCGATGCATTCGAGGGGAACTCCGTCAGAACCACGCAGCTCATGCAAAAGGGTTCGCTGCTCTTGCTGGCGGTGGCGGCCAGTCTGATTCTGGCGTTCCGCCGTCACTATGGAATCGTGCTGATTGTCGTGCTGGCGCTGGGCACGGTGGTGGTCCCAGCGGGGTATTTGCTGGCGCGGCGCATGCGCGATAAGGTGCGGCAGCGGGAGACGGAAGACCAACTCATGGCGCATACCAGAACGTTCTTGCGAAACCAGGAACCCATGCGCGAAAAGGTGGAGTCCGAAATCGAGATGCTGGCGCGCACCATCGATGGACGGAAGCTGCTTGCGCAAGACTTCCGGAAAATCCACGTAATCCCCGCGCTTTTGCCCGTTGGCGATCCGGTGGTTTTCGATGCGTTGCCTCGCCGGTATGCCATCCGGAGTCTCTACGAGCGGCGCTTCGCGGACCTTGCCGCGACGCTGCCCCAGCCTGCGTGCGAGCCGCTGGGCGAGCTCTTGCCGGCGCCTGCCGGCCGGGAGTTCGGATCCTGGACGGCGGGGCCCCCGGACTTGACCATCGAATACTCGAACGCGGTGATGGACGAGATCCGCATCCGCGCCACGGAGGGCCAAGGCATGCCGCATGGCGGCGTGGAGGTGGGCGGCGTTCTGTTCGGCGGGCGCCGCGATGGCGTGTTGCGCATCACGGCTGTGCGGCCTCTCGAATCCGAGTACGCGAACGGCCCGCGGTCTGTCGTCTCGAAAAGGGGTGAAACGGAACTGGCGCAGTTGCTGCTGGCTTCCAGCGGCGATCCAAGGCTGGCGGATCTGGAGCCGGCCGGCTACTATCATTCGCACACGGCCGAGGAAATCCGCCTGTCCGAAGCCGATGTATCGATACTCAATCGCTTCTTCCCGCAGCCTTGGCAGGTTGCTCTGGTAGTGCGGCCTGCGAACGGCACGCCCGCACGCGCGGGGTTCTTCTTCCGCGAAGAAAACGGGACCATCCGGACCGAGCGAAGCTGCGGCGAGTTCGACTTGACGTAGGCTGCAATTCTACGGCAGACCGCAGAACGGGTCCTGGAGGACCCGCGACCTGGAGGTCCGCGCCATAATCTGCCAAACTGGAGAAATACTCTAATGGCAGATTCACCAATTACTTCCCGAGAGAAAGACTTCGCCGCCTGGTATCAGGATGTGGTCCTGGCGGGCGATATGGCCGAGCCCGCCGAAATCGTCAAGGGTTGCATGGTCATCAAGCCCAACGGGTACGCCGTCTGGGAGATCCTGCAGCGCGAGCTGGACAACCGCTTCAAGGCTACCGGCCATCAGAACATCTATCTTCCGCTGCTGATCCCGCAGAGCTTCCTGGAAAAGGAGGCCGAGCACGTGGAAGGCTTCGCGCCGGAACTGGCGGTAGTCACCATCGCGGGCGGCAAGAAGCTGGAAGAGCCTTACGTCATCCGTCCGACGTCGGAAACCCTGGTCGGCCACTTCTTCGCGAAGTGGATTCAGAGCTATCGCGATCTGCCGGTGCTGGTGAATCAATGGGCCAACATCATTCGCTGGGAGCTGCGCACGCGCATGTTTCTGCGCACCACGGAGTTCCTCTGGCAGGAGGGCCACACGGCGCATGCCAATCACCAGGAGGCGCTGGAGGAGGTTTTCCGCATTCTGGACGTGTATGCCGAGGTGGCCGAGGACGTGATGGCCATGCCGGTGATCAAGGGCGCCAAGACGCAGGGCGAGAAGTTCGCGGGGGCGCTGCGGTCGTATTCCATCGAGGCCATGATGCAGAACGGCCTGGCGCTGCAGGCCGGGACCAGCCACGACCTGGGACAGAACTTCGGCAAAGCTTTCAACGTGCAGTTCCAGTCGAACGAGGGCAGGCTGGATTATGTCTGGCAGACCAGTTGGGGCGTGAGCACGCGGCTGATCGGCGGACTGATCATGACGCACTCCGACGACAAGGGGCTGGTGCTGCCGCCGAAAGTCGCGCCGCGGAAGGCCGTGCTGGTGCCCATTTACCGCAAGGATGAGGAGCGCGCGCAGGTGATGGAGGCGGCCGCCAGACTGGTTGCGGAAATGGGCGGCCACGGCGTCCACATAGATGCGCGCGAGGGACTGACGCCCGGATCGAAGTTCTTCTACTGGGAGCGGCGCGGCGTGCCCGTGGTGTTCGAATTGGGGCCGCGAGATGTGGCCAGCGGCAACATTGTAATCAAGCGGCGCGATACCGGGACGAAGGAGGTCATCCCGCAAACGGCGGCGGCGGGGAAGCTGGCGGCCACACTGGAGTCGATGCAGCAGGACCTCTACGCGAAGGCCAAACTGCGGCTGAAAGACAATACGGTGCTGGCCAATTCGATCGATGAAGTGCGGGCGATCCTGAACGATGTCACTGCCGAGAAAGGCGGCGGCAAGTTCGTGATGGCGCACCTGGCGGACGATCCGGCCGCAGATGCCCGCATCAAGGAGTTCAAGGCCACCGTGCGCAACATTCCTTCGGTGGATGAATTTGACGGGCCGGGCAAGTGCATCGTGACGGGCGTGGAGGTGGATCGGCGGGTGGTGGTGGCAAAGGCGTATTAGGCGCGTTGACTCGCGCAGCTTCCGTCATTCTGTCGTCAATGAGAACACCCCGCCCATTAGCTGGATACCCACATCTTCGTCGACGGTGCCGTACAGCACGCCATCGGCCCCGAACACCAGGCTATAAACGGGAACGCCGCCATTGGGGTACCCAGTGAAACTGTAAACAGTCGTTTTGGTCCACGTTCCGCCAGCAGACGACGGCGGGGTCAAGGCGAATACCGTTCCAGGCCCATAGGCCCCAGGTCCGCCGCCATAGGTTGTGCCGAATAGTTCACCATTCTTGCCGATCGCAACGCCTGGATTCGGATCGTACCCGTCGTCGCCGCCGGTAAAGCTGTAGAGCGTAGTGAAGACCCAGGCGCCGCCTGGGGTGCTCGGCGGCGCCTGGGCGAACACGGTGCCGCAGCCGACGGAGCAAGCGGTATTCCCGCCGCCGGACAAAGTGCCGTATAACACTCCGTCCTTGCCGATCGTCACACCTGAAGGGCCCGTCCCGCTGCTTCCACCCGCGAAACGGTACAACACACTATGGGTCCAGGCGTCGCCTGGGGCGGCCGGCGGCGTTAGGGCGAATACAGTGCCGTAGCCTACCCCGCCGTCGCTGGTGGTGCCGAAGAGGGCCCCGCCCCTTCCAATCACTAAACCTCCTCCGGCATCGTTCCCCTCGCTGCCGCCAGCGAAGGCATAGAGCTGAGTGAAAGTCCAGGAGGAGCCTGGCGAAGCCGGTGGACTCAACGAGAACAAAGTCTCGTAAGTGGAACCGTAAAGCACTCCGCCAGCCCCAATCACCACACCCAAGGGAATGGATCCCGCCAAGAACCTGTAGATTGCGGTCTCGGTCCAAGTGCCGCCTGGGGATGTCGGCGGCGCCAACGAGTATACCAGGCTGCAATCAAGTATTTGGCCGCCGGCGCAGGCGCTATGTCTTGCCGTGGCGCCGTACAGTTCTCCGCCGCTGCCTATGGCCGGCCCTGGTTGGGGGAAGTTGAATGTGTAGAGCGTAGTGGGGGTCCAGGCTGCGCCTGGGGATGTCGGCGGAGCCAACGAGAACACCTGGCCGGTGCCCCGGTCGGTTCCATAGAGCACGCCGCCGCTTCCCACTGTCACACCTTGCGCATCTTCCAGGCAGCAGTAGAGAATGGTCAGCGTAAACGGCGGTGGTTGTGCCGAAGCGTAACCAGTGAGGAGCAGAAGCGCCGCCGCCAGCCTCGGTCCCCTAGTCCTGGGGCACAGTCGGGGAGTGATCATGAGTGATTCTGATACGAAACGATCATTGTTGTCAACCGCCGATACGCGCCAGCACTCAGGACATGCCTACGGCCAAGTATAGTTCACCGATCCGTCGTCCAGGTCGCCACGCCGCACCCGAAGAAGTCGGTGTCTTCGGTCCAAATCGGGCAACGCAATGCGAGCGCCGCTGTCAAGATCGGCCAATCGTCCTCGTCGCGGCGGCCGAGCCGCTGGCGGGCTATTGCCTCGCAGGCGGAGTAAGTCTCAAACTCTACAGTTTGAACCACGTTGGTGAGCGAATCGAAATACGCCATGAATGGCTCTTCCTGTAGTTCCCGGCGCTCAATCACTTGCGGCAGATGTTTTCGTGCCTCGTAAAATGCGGCATCCGGCGCCACGAACCCGCTTCCCTCACCGTACTTGGCCAGCAGTGCCCGGGTGCCTCTGCCGAGCACCGCGCGCATGAGAATGTTCGCGTCGAGGATCAGCATTTTCAGTCTTTATGTTTGCGGCTCTCCCGGCGAAGTCTCTTGAAGTCCTCCATCAGTTCCTCTTCGCTGGTACCTGCCGCTGCGATCATTGCGTCCAACTTCTCTCCAGCGACGCGAAAAGCCTCCAGTTCCGCTTGGCTCGGCTTGGGCTTGGTTGGCAAATAGATGCCGATGGTCGCGCCATGCCGCGTGATGGCGACAGGCGTCTTCGATTCCAAATAGCTGGACAGGTTCTCCCGAAATTCGCGAATGCCGACTCTGGTAGGCTGCATGTGGTGTCACCTCGATTTGTGTACACCATGATACCACACGTGGCGGGTCGCCGGCTAGAGCTTTTACCGCCGCAGCCGGAAGGCCAGCAGGAACCAGGCGGCGATGAAGCAGAGCCCGCCGATCGGGGTGATGGCGCCGAAAGTCCGGATGCCGGTCAATGCCAGGACGTAGAGGCTGCCGCTGAAGATCAGGATGCCGGCTAGCAGCAGGCCGCAAACCCAGGCGTTCGCCGATTCGGAAAGCGCACCGGCCCTGGTGAATAGCGGCACGATCAGGATGGCCAGCGCGTGAATGAATTGATAGAAGACCGCCTTTTCATAAATTCCCATGGAGTAGGCATCCAGGCGTCCGCGCAAACCGTGCGCGCCGAATGCGCCAAATATAACCGTCAAGCCCAACAGGATCGCACCGAGTCCGCTCCAGTTCATGACCACCAATTGTAGCTTTTTGGCTTACAGTGGGAGATATGGCCGCAAAAGCTCAAACCAAATCGACGTTCGATGTGCACCCCGCGGTGGCGATGGCGCAGTCCGTAATCGCGGGAATGAAAGAGAAGACCGGCAGGTCGCTCGAAGATTGGCTGGAACTGGTGGGGAACGACGGACCGGCCACCGAGAAAGAGCGGCGCGAATGGCTGAAGGCGAAGCACGGGCTGGGCACGAACTATGCCGGGTGTGTCGCCGAGATTTCGGTAGGCAAGGGCCAGGAGTTCAGCCCGGAAGGCTATCTGCGGTTGGCCGGACAATATGTCGAGAAAATGTTCGCCGGTCCGAAGGCCGGGCTGCGCCCCATGTACGACGCACTGCTGGCGGCCGGACTCAAGCTCGGCAAAGACGTGCGGGTGTGTCCGTGCCAGACGATGGTGCCGCTCTATCGCAACCATGTCTTTGCGCAGATCAAGCCGGCTGCGCGCGCGCGGATCGACTTCGGTCTGGCGCTGAGGGATACCAAGACGCCCAAGCGGTTGATCGATACCGGCGGGTTCGCCAAAAAGGACAGAATTACGCGGCGGATCGAGATTGCGTCGCCGGGCGATATCGACGACGAAGTGCGGCGGTGGATGAAGGTGGCTTACGACATGGACGCGTAGTGCAACCAAATCGATAAAACCCAACTGGAGGGCGGCCAATCCTGGCCGCAGCCGGCTTTCAGCCGGCTCTGCCGCCTCAAAAGGCGGCTGCGGGCAGGATTGCCCGCCCTCCAGGGTCGTTTTCTATTCTCCCAGGCGTTCCGGCATGTCCGCCAGCACGTAGCCCATGACCGCCATGGCCGCGACACACTGCCGGAATTCCCGCGGGTCGATTTTGTCCACCGTGTCGGTGCGCGTGTGGTGCCAGTCGAAATAGTGCTGCTCGACGGTCATCAGGCCGAGGCCGGGGACTCCATCGTGCATGAGCGGCTCGATGTCGGACCCTCCGCCGCCTTCCCGGACGGTATCCGCGCCGATGGATTCGAGCAGACGCCCGATTTCTTTGGCGCGCGCCAGCGCAAGTCCGCCGGGAGTCACGCCAAAACCCACGGGCTTTTCGGCGCCGCCATCCATTTCGATGGCGGCCACATAATCGTGTATCTTATCGCCGACCATGGCGCGATATGCGCGTCCGCCGGCGCCGCCGTTTTCTTCATTGGTCCAGAACACCACGCGCAGCGTGCGCCGCGGATGCAGTCCCAATTTTCTGATGACCACCGCCGCTTCGAGGGCCGCCATGATACCGCTGCCATCGTCCTGCGCGCCCGCGCCCACGTCCCATGAATCGATATGGCCGCCCATCACCACGATTTCCTCAGGCTTCTCACGCCCTGGGATTTCGCCCATCACGTTGGCGGAATCGGCGTCCGGAAGCATGTGCGCCTCCATATACAGATGCACCGTGACCGTTTCACCGGCATCCGTCAGGCGCTGGATGAGCGTGGCATCTTCGAAGGTGATGGCCGCGGCGGGAATCTTGGGATCCGATTCCGAATAATTGAGCGCGCCGGTGTGGGGGGTCTGCATGGCCAGCGAGCCGACCGATCTGATCAGCATCCCGACGGCGCCCAGCTTCGCCGCGCGCGAGGCGCCCGAGCCGCGGTAGACCACTGTCTTGCCGTATCCTTCGTAAGGCACATTGAATAACACGATCTTGCCGGCCACCTTCTCGCGGCCCAGGGCGTTCAGCGCGTCGAAGTTGGCGACGGGCACCACCTCGGCGGTGAGGCCGTCCGGCGGGGTGGCCACGCTGCCGCCCAGACCCAGCATACTGAGTTGATGGCGCACCGGCTTGAGCATTTCGGCGTTTTCGCGGCCGCGTACCCAGTGCGGCACTTTGACGGCGTGCGTCGACACGTTTTCCAAGCCATCGCGCCGCATCTGCGCGGCCGCCCATTCGATGGCAGCGTTCAGCGAGTCTGACCCGCTGATCCGGTTGCCGATACGGTCGCACAGATACGAAAGCTTGGCGTAACCATCCTGGTCGGCCAGGGCGGCGGCGACGATCCGCGAGGAAACGGCCTTGTAAGTTTCCGAGAGCGGCGGATCGGCCGCCAGCAAAGCGATGGGGATCAGCAGAAAAGAGAATCGCGAGAGGGCCATTCAGACAGTCTAACCGAGTCCGGGGCATCCATTAACAATCGGCCCGCAGGATACCATCCTGTCTTCATGGCCCTGCGGGCCACCAAAGATGATGAAAACCCATGGAGGGCGGCCAATCTTGGCCGCAGCCGCCTTTATAGGCGGCCAGAGCCGGCTGAAAGCCGGCTGCGGGCAGGATTGCCCGCCCTCCTCAGATGCCCGCGAGGGACAGCCGGAACGCGGCCATCTCCTGCCCGTTGCGAACCAGTAGGATGTCGCCGGCCACCACCGGATGATTCCAGGTCTTGCCGTCGAGCGCCGGGAATCGCGCGACCTCCGTGAACTGATCGGGGGTCGCCCGGACCAGCGCCAGCTCACCCTCTTCCGACGACACCAACAACAAGTCCTGATCGGATAGCAGGACCAGTTGGCCATTGCCGTAGCGTCCACCCTTCCACTTGCGCTTGCCGTCCTTGAGGTCGATGCATGCCAGGATGCTGCCGTCGAAGCCGAAGGCATAGCCATTGTGAACCACGAAGTCGTTGAAGTAGGGCTTTAGTCCGATCGACGTCCAGCGCTCCGCGACGGTCCATCCGGCGGGTCCATGCGTGGGCGCGAGGCGGCGCGTGCCGCTGCTGTCGCTGACGGCGATCAGGATGTCTCCATCTCCGGTCAGGGCTGGCTGCACGATGGGATAGCCTGGCCATGGGTACTCCCAGAGCAGCGCGCCGTCGGCGAGCGCGACGCTGGTCAAGCCGGCCTCGCTCAACAGCAGGACCTGCTGGACTCCGTCGACTGTAAATAACTGCGGCGAGCTGTAGCTCACGCCATGGGCCGGGCCGGCCCAGCGCCGGGCTCCGGTGGCGCGGTCGTAGGCGGCGAGTTGGCCGGCGACGCCGGCGATGACCATATCGCCGACCACCAACGGCGAGCTCGCGAAGCCCCACTGTGGAGTCTTCGTGCCGTTGTCGGACGCCGCATTGCGCGACCAGACGACGGCGCCGTCAGCGGCGTTGAGTGCGTTCAGGATTCCGGTGGCGCCAAATGTGTACGCGCGGCCATTGCTGATGGTCGGCGTTCCGCGCGGACCGGGGCCGCCATTCGATTCCCAGAACCGGGCTGGGTCGCGGTGGACCCACACCGGCGCGCCAGTGGTCAGATTGTAGCAGGCGACCACCTCGTCGGGGCCGCGCTGCTCTTGAGTGTAGATGAGTCCGCCGCGGACCGCGAAGGACGACCAGCCCGGTCCGACCGGCCGGCGCCATAGCGCGACTGGCGGCGACGCACTCCAGTCGGTCTTGATCCGCACGCCGGAGACGACGTCGTCGCGATGGGGTCCGCGAAAGCCGGGCCAGTCGGGCCCCGTGTCCCCTCCTGCGGGCGCCGGCGGGACTGCCGCCGGCTCACTGCCGGATCGGGCCACCAGCCGCTTCTCGGGAGTCTTAGCGGTTGCCGGAACGGGCGAGACCGCCGTTGCCTCATTGGCGGGCTGGGACGTGGGCAGTTTCTCCGGAGTCGCCGCGGCTGCCCGAACCGGCGGAAGCGCCGCCGGCGCGTTGCCGGATTGCTCTATGAGCCGTTGCTCGGGAGTCTTCGTCCACCGCCAATGCAAGTCGTTATGGAAGCTGGCGGTGAAACCACCGGTGCGGACAAGCGTCCACCCTCCACACGCGAGCAGGATGGTCGCGACCATCGTCACGCGCCGGAGTCCGTCCGGGAGTCGGCGGGTGGCCACCGCCCACGCCACAAAGGCGAGGCCCAGGACCGGGATCGCCAACATGGGGAACAACATCCCCATGGCCCCAGTCGCAATCGAAACGTCCACGATGCGTTTGGTTGCGAACAGCGCGACGATCATCAGGCCGACGGCGCCCAAGCGTTCGGACCAAGCCGCCCGGCTAAAGAACAACCACCACAGGACGACAGCCAACCCGGCGACAGGTCCCGCCAGCACCCCGACGAACATGGCATCGGGCATGACCACGGGGACGACATACCGAAGCAGCAACTGCAGTACCACGATGACCACTCCCGGCCACAGCCGGAGCGGCTTCCTAGCCGAGTTTTTCATTTTCGCCATAGTGTCCTATTCAGTACGCCCGGCTGCCGTTCGTTAACCTGGTAGGTCATGGTCAATCATACGATAGAGAACGGCGAATCGTTCCGCGGACACAAAGAGTTCTCGAATTCTGCGCCTCGCTACCCTTCCAGCACCCGCCGCAGCTCCTCCGGCCGGAAACAGTGCGCAAAAGCGGTCTCACGCAGGATGCGGCCGGAGCGCACCAGTTCGGCGAGGGATTGCTCCATGGTCATCATGCCCTCGGCGCGGCCGATGGTGAGCTGGCTGCGAAGCTGGTGGTCGTCGCCCTTGCGGATCAGGTTGCGCACCGCGTCGGTGGCCATCATGATCTCCAGCGCGGGATAGCGGTTGATGCCGTCGGCCGCGGGCACCAGTTGCTGCGCGACGACGGCCAGCAGGGCCAGCGACATTTGCTGCCGCATCTGGCCCTGGTGCGCCGCCGGAAACGAATCCAGGATGCGGGAGACGGACTGCGCGGCGTCGTTGGTATGCAACGTGGAAAAGACCAGGTGTCCGGTTTCCGCCGCGGTGAGCACGGTGGCCATGGTCTCCGGGTCGCGCATTTCGCCCACCAGGATGACGTCGGGTGTTTGCCGCAGAATGCTGCGCAGCGAATTGACGAAGTCGGGCGTATCGTGTCCAACCTCGATTTGCTCGACGATGGAACTGCGGTTGATGTGCTGGTATTCGACGGGGTCCTCGATGGTGACGATGTGCGTGCGGCGGCGCGTGTTGATCAGGTCGATCATGGCCGCCAGCGTGGAGCTCTTGCCGCAACCGGTGGCTCCGGTGACCAGCACCAGGCCCTGGCGGCGGTCGGCGATGCGCGCCAGGACCGCGGGCAGGTGCAGGGATTCGATGGTCGGAATGCGCGCCGGCAGCAGGCGGATACTGGCCGCCAGGGTGCCGCGCTGATGGTGGATGTTGGCGCGGAAGCGTCCCACGGGGTCGCGCACGAAGCAGAAATCCACCGATTTCTTCTTCTGCAACTCGTCGTACTGGCGGGAATCCAGCAGGGGCAGGACGAAATTACGCACATCGTCGGGCGAAAGCGGCGGTCCCGCGGCCGGCGCCAGGGCGCCGTTCACGCGCAGGGCGACCGGTGTGCCGGCGATCAGCAGCAAGTCGGAGGCATTCTGGCGGCCGGCGAAAGCCAGCAATTGATCGAGCGAGCCGGCGTTTTGCGGCGGGCGCGCGGGAGACGGCTTGTCGGCCAGGCGTGAACCGGGCGCGGCGCGGTTCAACTCCTCGACGATGCGGCTGAGATCCTGGTCGTAGCTCGCCACCGTTCAGACCTCTTCAGACATTCGTGCCGGTCGGCGGAGGCGGAGCGGGAGGTTCGGCGGCGGGCTGCGGATCGACGCGCTCTACGACGACGGTGCAGTGCGCCAGGTAACCGGCGATGGCGCCCACAGCCGCCAGGACCGGGGCAATCACGGCGCCGGCGGCAGCCACGGTCAGGGGAATTTCCATGAAGGTGTGGCCGTGCTCGTCCCGGATGATGATGCGGCGAATGTTGCCCGCGTGGATCATCTCCCGGACCTTGTCTACCAGCTCTTTGCCAAGAACCTTGAATTCTTCCAGGGTGATGTGAAGGTTGTCCATAAAAGCAACCTTCAGTGTAACAAGCCGCGTAGGTCAGCCTGCCCCACAACGTGCAGCGCGCGGTATTTCCGCAGCAACTCGTAGATCGCCACGCCGCCCGCGGTCGCCACGTTCAGCGAATGCTTGATGCCCAGCATGGGGATGCGCACGTGCGTGTCGCAGCGCTCCGCGATCTCCGGCCGGATGCCTTCCACTTCATGCCCGAAAACCAGGCAAACGGGAAAACGCGGCTTCCAATCGAACAGGTCCACGGCATGTACGCTGGTCTCGACGGCCGCAATTTCATAGTTCCGGGCGCGCAACGCGGCGACCAACGGCAGCGGATCCCAGGCATGTTCCCACGGCGCGCGCTCTTCGGCGCCCAGGGCCGTCTTGCCGATGCCCTTCTTCGGCGGATGGCTGGTAATGCCGCAGAGATAAAGCTTCTCGATGCCGGCGGCATCGGCGGTGCGAAAAAACGCACCCACGTTGTACATGCTGCGTACATTGTCCAGCAGGATCGAAACCGGCAGGGCGCGGATGTTTTCGTAAGCGGCGGCGGCCTGCGTGGCTTGAAATGGGAGGCGCTCCATGGCGGCGGCCGTGCGGCTTCAGTTGGGGTGCACGTCGCGGACGAATACGTACTGCGCGCCGGCTATCTTCAGCGCCATGCGAAACGCGACGCTGCCATGCGGTTCCACGTTTGCAACTTGAGTCGTGTCCGTGCCCACCACGCTGCCCGCCGTATCGGCAAGATAGTAGCTAACCTCCGCGGAAGCTACCCGCCGGCCGGTCTTGTTGCGGACCAAGCCGGTCACCGCCGGCGGATGCGCATCCCTGGCGATCCGGATATTGACGACTTCCAGGTCAGTCGAAGCCAATATAGGATCCGACGAAGGCCTCCGCGGTACGGCCGGCGGGGAAGCGTCAGACGGCGGCGGAGCCTCGGTAGAGGAGTTTTCGTTGGGATCCACCTTGTCGCGCCGTAGCCGAGTGGTGGCGCCGATGGTCACCAGGCCAATCAGCAGCAGAACCGGTGCGGCGATCAACAAAGCGATCTTCAGCTTCTGCTGCAGCTTCTGCCGCCAGGTGCGGTTGGTCAGGTAGAGCGGGTCGGAGGGCGCCCTGCCGGAGATGAAGATTTCCATGCGGTCGCGTAAGGGGTGGAAGCGCTTGCGCAATCGATCGAGCTGTGATTTCCCCGCAGGCATGCCTTTAAGTAATTATAACTGGCTGGCCTGCGCCTGCCGGGCAGCCTCTCACCGCTAAGGGGATTTCCAGGAGCTCGCCCTTGTCGCTGAAGAAGATCCTGGGCGCGACGAGGCTTCCTTTGTATGTAACTACAAAAAGAGCTACCATAAAGGGTGAGGTACGAATGGGACGAAACGAAGAACCGTAGCAACTTCGCCAAGCGTGGCCTGGATTTCAAGGACGCCGAACAAGTGTTTGGCGGGTCCTGCGTCACCTTCGAGGATAACCGCTTCGACTATGGAGAGGAACGGCTTATCACCCTGGGCCTGCTTGCCGGGCGCGTGCTCGTCATAGCCCATGCACCGCGCAACTCGGCAACGCGCATCATCTCCATGAGGAAGGCGAACCGGCGTGAACAAGAAATCTATTACAAGCGACTTGCAGAGACTTGACCGCATGAAGGATGCCGATATAGACTATTCGGACATCCCGCCTCTCGGCAGGTCTTTCTTTACGAAGGCGACGGTGGCGTGGCCGCCTGTCAAAAAGCAGCTTACGATCCGCCTTGATGCGGACGTGCTGGAATGGCTTAAGGCCGACGGCAGGGGTTACCAGACGCGCATCAACCACATTCTGCGCATCGTGATGGAGAGCCAGCCCTCGCGGCTTAGATAGGTCGCCGCGCAACCCTGGCGGCCGAGGTAAGGCTCGCCAGATCCCGACCCGTGTTGCGGGCTGGAAATCGGCAGGGACAGGCCCGGAGGCCTGTCCTACTGCAATGGCAGCTCTGGCTGCCCATTCTCGCCGTTCTTCCCATCGCCCGTCTCCGCGGCTTCCGGAATCACCGATGCCGCCGCCACCTGGTCGTCATCCTCCATCCGAACCAGCCGCACGCCCTGCGTGGAGCGGCCCGCTTGCCGGATCTCGGCCGATTCCAGACGGATGATCTTGCCGTTCTTAGTCACGATCATCAGGTCGGTATCTTCCTTCACCGACAGAATACCGACCACCTTGCCGTTGCGCGTGGAAGTCTTCATATTGATCACGCCCTTGCCGCCGCGCGATTGCAAACGGTAATCGGTCAGCTTGGTGCGCTTGCCGAAGCCATTCTGGGAAATGGATAGAATCAGGCCCTCCTCTTCGACAATTTGCATGCCGACCAGGTAGTCGCCCGCCTCCAGGTCCATTCCGCGCACGCCCCGCGCCGGGCGGCCCATGGAACGCACCTGGCCCTCGGCGAAACGGATGGCCTGCCCGTTGTGAGATCCCAGGAAAATATAATTCTTGCCGCTGGTCATGTGCACCGCGATCAACTCGTCGCCTTCGTCGAGCGACACGGCTATGATGCCGCGCGCCATGGGGTTGTCGAATTCGGTTAGCTCGCACTTCTTGATCACGCCATGCTTGGTGGCCATCACGATGTACTGATCGGGCACGAACTCGCGCACGGCCATGAATGCCTTCACGGTGTCGTCCGGCTGCAGGTTGATCAGGTTCGAAACATGCTTGCCCTTGCCGACGGTGGCGGCGTCCGGAATCTCGTAAATTTTGAGCCAATACACGCGGCCTTTGTCGGTGAAGATCAACAGGTAGCTATGGGTGGAGGCCACGATCAGGTGCTCGAGGAAATCCTCGGTGCGCGTGCCCATCCCGATGCGGCCCTTGCCCCCGCGCGATTGCCGCCGGTAGGTATCGACGGAGGTGCGCTTGAGATAGCCGCCGTGGGTTACGGTGACGGCCACGTCCTCGACGGCCACCAGGTCTTCCAGCCGGATTTCGCCGGTGTCTTCGATGATTTGCGTGCGGCGCTCGTCGCCATACGCTTTGCGGACTTCCTTCAACTCTTCGACAATGGCTTCGCGCACTAATTTCTCGGAGCCCAGCAGTTCTAGGTATTCGGCGATGCGCCGCTGGATTTCGCCCAGCTCGTCGGCGATCTTCTGCTGTTCCATGCCGGTGAGGCGCTGCAACTGCAGCTCGATGATGGCCTGCGCCTGGCGCTCGGTGAACTGGAAGGCGGCAATCAGCGAATCGCGGGCCTCGCGGGGCGCGCGCGCCGCGCGGATCATGCGGATCACCTCGTCCAGATTCTCCAGCGCTTTCTTGAATCCGAGCAGCAGGTGCTCGCGTTCGCGGGCCTTGCGCAACTCATAGTCGGTGCGCCGGCGGACGACGTCCACGCGATGATCGATGAAGCGCTTGATGCAATCGATGAGGCCTAGCTCGCGCGGCTGCCCATTGACGATGCACAGCATGATAATGCCGAAGCCAATCTGCAACTGGGTGTGCTTGTAGAGATTGTTCAGCACCACTTCGGCCTGCTCGCCGCGCTTCAGCTCAAAGACGATGCGCGTGCCGTCGCGGTCGCTTTCGTCGCGGATCTCGGAAATGCCTTCGATCTTTTTCTCGTTGACCAGGGCGGCGGCATTCTCGATCAGCCGCGCCTTGTTCACCTGGTAGGGAATCTCGGTGACAATGATGTCCTCGCGGTCCTTGCCGCGGCTGGCGAAGGCCGCCTTGGCGCGCAGCTTGAGCTGGCCGCGGCCTTTGGTGAAGGCGTCGATGATGCCCTGGCGGCCGAGGATGAAGCCGCCGGTCGGAAAATCGGGGCCTGGAACCATTTCCAGGATCTTGGAGAGCGGCGTCTGCGGATTCTGGATGAGCGCGATGGTGGCGTTGACGATTTCGGTGAGGTTGTGCGGAGGAATATTGGTTGCCATGCCCACGGCGATGCCCGCCGAACCGTTGATCAGCAGGTTGGGCACGCGTGTGGGCAAGACCTCGGGTTCCTGCTCGCTCTCGTCGTAATTCGGACGGAAATCGACGGTCTCCTTGTCGATATCCTCCAGTAGCGCGGTGGTGATGCGCGCCAGGCGCGCCTCGGTGTACCGCATGGCGGCGGCCGAGTCGCCGTCGACGGAGCCGAAATTCCCCTGGCCTTCCACCAGCGGATAGCGCATGTTGAAAGGCTGCGCCATGCGCACCAGCGCGTCGTAAATGGGCACATCGCCGTGGGGGTGATACTTGCCCATGACCTCGCCGATGATCTTGGCGCACTTGCGGGTGGGCCGGTTGGGCGTGAGACCCAGCTCGTGCATGCCCCACAGAATACGGCGATGCACCGGCTTCAGCCCGTCGCGGACGTCCGGCAGGGCGCGGCCCACGATCACGCTCATGGCGTAATCCAGGTAGGACCGCTTCATTTCGTCTTCGATATTGATGGGGATGAGGTTGCGGTCGCCGCCGCTGAGCGGCATCTGGGGGCCGGGCGGAGGCGCGGGTGGATCTTGCGGCGGATTTTCCTGGTCGGGCAAGCGATCTCCTTGGGTGGGTGGTAAGTTCTATTTTACCAAGAGGGTATGGGGCGATGGGAGGGACCTCGTAGCGCTGAAACGCCGGTAGCACGAGCTACAAGTTCCCGTAGTGGGTCGGTTTAGAATCGGCGACGGCGCCAGGGTTCCGCCAAACTTTTTGCCGCGTTCCCGGCGCTCACTGCCTGGACCCCCGCACCACTACAATCCTGAGATTGGGGGAAGCATCCCCTACTTCTTCTTTCGCAGATAGATCTTGCCGTTGAAAGTGGTGAACTGCATTTCCGGGCCGCCGCCGTTGATGGACCCGTAGGTGACCTTATCGAACTGCACCTTGAAGTGCCCGTCCTTGCCGTGCGTCTCGGAAACTTTGGGGGTCGCCGGATTGGCCTCCAGGTGAATGTCGAAATCGCTGTAGATCTCGCCGTTGTCGGATTTCAGCTTGACGCGCGCTTTCGCGTCCGCCGGCAAGGTCACGTCCACATCGCCGTTCATGGTGCTGAACGACATCGACTTTCCGGGAGTCACCTGGTCGAGGGTCACCACCACGTCCGCGTTGAGCGAGTGCGCCACTACCGCGCCCGAGATGTTCAGCAGCTTCACTCCGCCATTCAGGTCGTCCGCGTCGACTTCACCGCTCACATGCTCTACCTTGATGTCGCCATCGTTGAGGCACTTCAATTTCAAGGAAGCATTGAACGGCACTTGGATGTGGAGGTCGACCGTGCGATTCATCGCGCGCACTCCAATGTTGACCTCGTTATCCTGCTCCTCAACGCTCAGGCCGGTGCCCTGGCTATCCAGACGGCGCATGCCTTCGGCCTTTCGGTCCGGCTTGGATTCCCGCGCGTCTTCGTGGCGGGGGTGCGCTTCCACGATAACCTCCTTACCGCTATAGCCGGTCACGGTGATGCCCCCGTTCATCAGGGAGGCGTGTACCACCGCCGGCCGCGACGGATCGGTCAGCGGGACGTTGACATGATCCGATGTTTCCTGGGCGAGGCCGGTGAGGCTCGCCGCCACGAAAAATGAACATACAAATGCACATACATTGATTGGTGTTCGCATGATTACTGTCCTCGATTCAGAATTCGAATATTGCCGTTGAATGCGTCGAAGCTAAGCTCGGGCCCGCCATGGCCCACGCGCACCGCGGACCATTCACTGCTCTTATAGACAAACTTCCCGTCGCGCCGTTCGGCCGCGGCGGCCGGCAGGGGCAGGGAAGTCACCGGATAGTCCGTGTAGACTCCGCCATTGAATGTCTTGAAGCGCACGTCGGCATTCAGGTCCGGTTGGAAGCTCACACGGACTTCGCCGTTCAGCGAGCCGAAGGAACTCTGGGCGCGCGGGTTCTCGCGAAACGTCACCTTTACTTTGCCGTTCAGCGCGTAGACCTTGCCCGAGCCGGACACATCGGTCATTTCGATGCCGCCGTTGATGTTGTTCACCTTATAATCGCCGGCCACGTTGTCGACCCTAAGCTCGCCATCGTTGATGGTCTTAAGATCCGTGGCCGTATCGTGCGGCACCTGCAGTTCGAAGTCGTACTTTACTTCGTAACCAGGGTCCCGGTCGATGTGAATGCCGCCGTCGCGGCAGCGGAACGGCCCGTCCACATAGAAGCGCACGGTGTTGGCATCCTGCGAGATATCCAGCTTGACTTCGCGCCGCGCCTTTTCGGCGGTCTCGGACGAATCGGCGCGCAGGCGCATGTGCGCAACCAGGCGGACTTCGTTGCCCGCATAGCCGGTCACATGGACCGATCCGTTGACGTTGTCCACGATGACCTTCTTCGGCGCTGCGCCGGAGAGCGGATAGGTTTTTTGGATGGTTTCGTTCTGCTCCACCTCGGCCGCCATTAGGGGCAGGCAAGCGAGGAGCAACCCAAGGGCAATTGGAAATCGATTCTGCATAGCGCGTCTCCTTTTTACTTGTGGGGCAGGGTGGTAATCGGGCCAGCGCCGATTGCCAATCGGCGCGCAGGATGCCATCCTGCCCCACATTACTGCAATTGGGACAATCCCCAAAGCGCTTTCTCCTTGACATTCTTGTCCGCGGAGGGGCTGCGCTCCAAAGCCGCGAGCGAGGGCAGCGCGGCCTTGTCGCGCTCGTCCACGATGAAATCGATCAGCGCGAGCTGCACCAGCGGCGAGTCTTGTTTGACCAACGACTGATCGAGCGACCCTTTAACAGCAGGGTTCCCGGCGAACTTGCGCAGCGCGTCCACCGCGGCCAGGCGCACATTGACGTTCGGATCGTGATTCACGGCATGCAGCAAAGCCGCCAGCACCGGCGCGTCGGATTGGTCCACGCGGGAGGAATAGTCCACGCCGCGCAGCCGCTCGCTGGCGGATTGCTGCTCCAGCAGCGAGAGCGTCACCAACTGGCGCATGTGGTGTACTTCATCCTGCAAGGCGGCTAAATCCGCGCGCCCGCGGTCGCGTCCGCCCCACCATTGACCTGCCCCCAAGCCCGCGACGAGCAGGGCCGCCGACCAGGCCCATCCCTGCCAGCCCCAGTCGAAGAACCGGCGCTTGGCGGGCGGGGGAGTGGCGGCCTGGAGTCCCTGCCGGTACGCCTCCAGCGATTGATAGAAGCGCGGCCCCATTTGGGCACTGGGCTGGGCGCTGCGCTGCTCCTGTTCCAGCAGTCCGAGCATCTCCCAGGTTTCCGACAGGGCCGCGGTTTCCTGCTTGCAGGCGGAGCACTGGGCGAAATGCTCGTCCAATTCCTCAGCCTCGGCGCGGCCCAGGGCGCCGGCCAAATAATCGGCGATATGTTCCTTGACCTGATCACACGTCATGACGCCTTCTCTCCGGCTAGTTCAAAAAAGATCTGACTGAGCGCCTTGATGGCGCGATAGACCCGCACCTTGACGGCGCCCACGTCGCACGCCAGGATGTCCGCGATCTGCTCGTACTTGAGATTTTGAAACCGGCTCAGCACCAGCACCTCGCGTTTTTCCACGGGCAGGGCCGCCAGCGCCCGGCGCAGCAAGCCCAGATCCTGCCGGCGGCGCAGGATCTCGCTGGGATCCGGCTCTGCGCTGGCCGGCTCTTGCATTTCCCCCTCGCGGCGCACCTCGAACAGGGGCGCTTCTCCCTTGCGCTTCTGCAGGCCGTCGAGGTGCGCATTGCGCCCCACCTGGTACATCCAGGACGTGAACGGATTGCTATCCCGATATGTGTGCCGGTATTTCAACATCCGAAAGTACACATCCTGCACCAGGTCTTCACTGAATTCGCGGTTGCCGGTGAGCCGCAGGAAATAGCGGAACAGCGCGCGATGGTGGCGCTCGAACAGCACCGCCATCTTCGCCAAATCGCCATCCCGGACCTTCTGCATCAATACATTGTCGGCCCGCGTTTCCGGCATTCACCCAATAATACCGAGGGCGGGAGGAAAGGTTACAATCCACTGCGACGCGGAGACGCGGTGACACGGCGACGCGGCGATCTGGTGTGCCACACTGGGGGGAGATTGCGAGTTCTGCTGATTTCCACCTATGAGTTGGGCCATCAGCCGTTTGGGCTGGCATCGCCCGCGGCATGGCTGCGCCACGCCGGCGCGGAGGCCGCCTGCCAGGACTTGGCGCGCCAACCGCTCGACGAAGAAGCTTTGCGGACCGCCGATGCGGTGGCGTTCTACCTGCCGATGCATACCGCCACGCGCCTGGCCATCCCCGTGATCCGGCGTACGCGCGAGATCAATCCGGCGGCGCACCTGTGCGCTTATGGCTTGTACGCGCCGGTGAACGCCGAACTGCTGCGCAAATTGGGCGTGCGGACGATCGCGGGCGGCGAGTTCGAAGAAGCTTTGTTGACGCTGGTGCGTCCCGGTCCGGCGCCCTTGATCTCGCTCGCCCGGCAACGGTTTTTGACGCCGGATCGCAGCGGTCTGCCGCCGCTCGCGCAGTACGCGCAACTGGTGCTACCCGGCGGAGCGCGGCGCACGGTCGGCTATACGGAAGCCAGCCGCGGCTGCAAGCACCTGTGCCGGCACTGTCCGGTGGTGCCGGTCTACCAGGGGCATTTCCGGGTGGTGCAGCGCGAAATCGTGATGGAGGATATTCGCCGGCAGGTGGCTGCCGGCGCGCAGCATATCACGTTTGGCGATCCCGATTTCTTCAACGGCGTCGGGCACGCCGTCGCACTGGTGCGGGCGCTGCACCGCGAATTTCCCGAAGTCACTTACGATGCGACCATCAAAGTCGAACACCTGCTGCAGCACAGCGGGCATTTGCCGCTGCTGCGCGAGACGGGCTGCGCGTTCATCGTGTCGGCGGTCGAGTCGGTGGACGATTACGTGTTGCAGCATATCCTCGAAAAAGGCCACACGCGCGCCGATTTCGCGCGCGTGGCGCGAATGTTTCGCGAGCTGGGCCTGGCGCTGGCGCCGACCTTCGTCCCTTTCCACCCGTGGACGACGCTGGAAGGTTACGCGGATTTGCTGGCGACGATCGCGGACCTGGATCTGATTGAGCACGTTTCGCCGGTGCAGCTCAGTATCCGTTTGCTGGTTCCGGCAGGCTCGCGGCTGCTGGAACTGCCGGAAGCGCGCGCGGCCGTCGGCGAATTCGACGAGAGTGCGCTGAGTTACCGGTGGATGCATCCCGATGCGCGCGTAGACAAGCTGCAGCGCGAGCTGGAGGCGGCCATTGCCCGCGCGGTCACTGCCAAAGAGGACCGCCGAACGATTTTCCGCCGCGTTTGGGAAACGACGCACGCAGCGACAGCGACGCGCGCGCCGCGCCTGCCGGATGTGCCGCCGGGCCGGCCGCGCGTGACGATCCCGTATTTGACCGAGCCTTGGTATTGTTGAGCGGAACCCATTGAGGAGCAGTTGGCTCCTGTGTGAAGCTATGGCAAGCATACGGGGCCGCCTGAAAGGCGTCCCCAGAGGGAACCCCAGGGCAGGATTGCCCGCCCTTGGTAACCCCACGCCGTCATTTCTGGTAACCTAGGCAGATCATATCGCGCGACTATAGCATTCGTGTGGCTCGCGACCGCCAGCTCTCCGGGCGAGCCCTGTTGGCCCTCCTGCTGGTGTGTGTGACCCTCCTGGGCCAGTCCTTCGCGATGGCTTCCCAGGAAGAATCGCACCATGCGCCGGACCATTGCTGCCTGCTGTGTCACGTAGGACCGCTGCCTTTCCTGCAGGCTACCGTGACGGCCGCGGTGACACCCGTCTTTCTGGTAGCATGGCTGGCCCCCACCCCGGATTTCGAGCCTGCCCACGCAGCGATATTGTTCGCAAGTTCCTCACGGGGACCTCCCGCCGCGTAGCTCCTCCCACCGTCCATCCCTGTTTCTTTATAAAGAGGAGAAGAGTTTCGCCATGCAGACAGCATCGTCGTGCATTGGCATGCGGCTATTTCCATTCGCCGCATGCGCCCCGGTAGCGCTATTAGCGGCGCTGGGGCTGTCCCAACTGGCTTGCGGAGAGTCGAAAAAGGCCGAAAGCAAAGCCGCGTCCGAAGCCAGCGCGCAGCCCGGCCTCTTCACCGTGCCCCCGGATCAATTGGCGCATTTGAAAATCGCACAAGTGGCGAAGACCTCATGGGGAGTGGCGGTCCACACCACCGGCACGGTGGATTGGGACCAGGACCACACCACGCAGGCCATTACGCAGGTCAACGGGCCGATCACCCGGATTCTGGTGGATGTAGGCACGCCCGTCAAGAAAGACGAGCCGCTCCTGTACGTCTCGAGTCCCGACGTTGCCAACGCCATTGCGACATACCGCAAGGCGCGCAACCGCGAGCAATTCAACAAACGAATCGTCGACCGCATGAAGGAAATGCTGGATCACGGAGTGGTGGCGGTCAAGGATTACGAAAGCAGCGTGGCGGACTACAACGACGCCACCACGGACGTCCAGAACAGCCTGCAGCCCTTGCGCATCTTCGGCATTACCGCGCAGGAGATCGACCAGGCGGAGAAGCAAGGAACGTCCATCGGTACCGAACTGGCGGTGCGGTCTCCGATCTCCGGAGTGATTGTGCAGAAGTTGATTTCTCCCGGCATGCTGATCGAAGCGGGACAGACGGTCTGTTTCCAAATCAGCGACGTTTCCACCGTATGGGTGCAAGGGCACATTTTCGATCGCGACCTGCCGTCGGTAAAAAATGGCGATACGGTGGAGGAAACCAATCCATCCCTTAATCGCACCTTCCGCGGCGCGATTTCCTACATCGGCTCTTTCGTAGACCCCAATACCCGGACTACGCCGGTGCGCATCGTCACCAGCAACCCCGGCGGCCTGCTGAAGAAAGACATGTTCGTCGATGCGGTGGTCCGTACCAGCCGGCGGAACAACATTCTGGTGGTACCGGTAGCGGCAGTGCTGCGCGACGACAAGAACGAGCCGATCGTGTACGTGCAGGCGGAACCCGGCAAGTACGCGCAGCGTTCGGTAACGATCGGGCCGCAGCAGGATGGCCTGGTGGAGATCGCCACCGGACTGCGGGAAGGCGAAAGCGTGGTGGCCGACGGCAGTCTCTTCCTGCAGTTCGCCAACGCGATTCAATAGAGGCGCAAACGGCATGATCGCGAAACTAGTCTCCTTCGCCCTGCGGCAGCGATTCCTGGTTGTGATCGCTTCGCTCGCCCTGATGCTCTGGGGCGCCATCGCTTTCCAGAAACTGCCGATCGACGCCTACCCGGATCTGTCCCCGCCGCACGTGGAAATCATCACGCAGTGGCCCGGCCACGCCGCCGAGGAGATCGAACGGCTGGTCAGTATTCCGATTGAAATCGAGATGAACGGCATTCCGCGCCTGGAGGCGCTACGCTCGATCTCGCTCTACGGCCTTTCCGCCATCGAGATGAATTTCGAATACGGCGCGGATCCGTACTTCGTGCGCGAGCAGGCATTCGAGCGCATGGCCAACGCCGAGGTGCCCGACGGACTGCAGCCCACCATCTCGCCGTTATTCAGCCCCAGTGGCCTGATTTACCGCTATGTTTTGCAGAGTCCGGATCGCTCGCCGCAGGATCTGAAGGTGATCGAGGATTGGGTGCTGGAGCGCCATTACCGCTCCATACAGGGGGTGGCGGACGACTCGGGCTTTGGCGGCACCACCATGCAGTATCAGGTGCTGCTGGATCCCAATAAGCTGTTCGCCTACGGCGTGACAGTGCCGCAAGTGACTGCGCAATTGAGCAACAACAATGCCAACGCGGGAGGCGGATTCTATTCCCAGGGCGGGCAATTCTACTACATTCGCGGCTTAGGGCTGGTGCGGGATACGGCGGACATCGGGAACATCATTCTGCAGGAGAAGAACGGGATTCCGGTTTACGTCAAAGACATCGCCAAGGTGGAGATCGGCTATGCGCCGCGGCTCGGCCAGTTCGGATACATGCAGCAGGAAGAGGCGGTGGAAGGGGTCATCCTGATGCGCGTCGGCGAGCAGGCGCAAGTCATCCTGCGGCGCGTGGAAGCCATGACCAAGGAACTCAACGAACACGTGTTGCCGCCCGACGTGAAGGTGGTGCCTTATTACGACCGGCAAGGCCTGATCGAAGAGACCACCAAGACAGTGGAGAACAACCTGCTGCGGGGCATGCTGCTGGTGTTGGTCATTCTGGGCCTGTTCCTGTTCAGCGTGCGCACCGCCTTGATTGTCGCGGTGACCATTCCGTTTGCGCTGATGTTCTCGTTCATCTGTTTGGACTGGCGGCATATTCCGGCGAATCTACTGTCCATCGGGGCTATCGATTTCGGCATCATCGTGGACGGATCGGTGGTGATGGTGGAGAATATTTTCCGCGAGCTGGCGGCCCGCCACGAAGAGGATGCCGGCGGAGCGCGTGGGCCGGCGCATCTGCACTTCATCGAAGTGATCCGGGCGGCGGCGCGCGACGTGGAGCGGCCGATTTTCTATGCGATCGCGGTGATCATCGCCGGGTACCTGCCGATTTATGTGCTCACGGGGCCATCGGGCCAACTGTTCCAGCCCATGGCGGACACCATGTCGTTCGCATTGTTGGGCGCGCTGCTTTGCGCCCTGACGCTGCTGCCCGTGCTGTGCTCGTTTTTTCTGCGGAAGCACGTGCATGAACCGCGCAACCGGGTCTACGAGGCCATTCGCGGCGTGTACGGCCGAATGCTGGGCTGGTGCCTGCGCAACCGGTTGATCACGGTGGCCGTGATTCTGGCGATCTTCGCCGCATCGCTGCTGCTGATTCCCGGGATCGGCGGCGAGTTCATGCCGCACCTGGACGAAGGCGCGCTGTGGGTACGCGCCACCACGCCGTATACCATTTCGTTCGAAGAGGCCTCCAAGCTCTCGCCGCAGATCCGGAAGATTCTGCGGAGCTTTCCGCAGGTGACTACGGTGGCCAACGAGCTGGGACGGCCGGACGACGGCACGGATACGACAGGATTCTTCAACAACGAATTCTATGTGGGCCTGAAGCCCTACAACGACAGCGCTTGGCATGGCAGCATCAGCACCAAGCCCGAGTTGACTAAGGCCATTCAGCAGAAGCTGGCGGCATTTCCCGGCATCATCTTCAACTACACGCAGCCGGCCGAGGACGCGGTGGACGAAGCCGAAACCGGGTTGAAAAGCTCGCTGGCCGTGAAGATTTTCGGTCCGGAGCTGGCCACGCTCGAAGAGAGGGCCGTGCAGGTGAAGAATGCGATCGCCAAGGTGCCGGGGATCACCGGGATCACGGTGGTGCGGGAACTCGGCCAACCCACCCTGGTGATTACCCCGGACCGCGCCAAGCTGGCGCGCTACGGCCTGAATGTGAGCGACGTGAATACGCTGGTAGAAACCGCCATGGGCGGCACGGCGGCCACGGAGGTGATTCAGGGTGAGCGCCAGTTCGACCTGGTGGTGCGCATGCAGGAGCAATACCGCAGCGATGAGAATGCCATCAAGAGTCTGTTAATCGCCACACCGGACGGCCAGTATCTGCCGCTCAGCCAGTTCTGCGAGATCAAGGTGGAGAGCGGGGCGTCCTTTATTTACCGCGAGGGGAATTCGCGGTTTATCGGCGTGCAGTTCAGCGTGGAGGGCCGCGATCTGGCCAGCGCCGTGGGCGAAGCCCGGCAGAAAGTGGCCGCGGCGGTGAGGCTGCCGATCGGGTACCGATTCGATTGGGGCGGGGAATACAAGGAGTACCTGGCGTCGCAGCAACAGATGAAGGTCATTGGGCCCTTGACGGTGCTATTGATTCTGCTGATTCTGTTCGCGCTGTATGGAAACTTGAAATTCCCGCTGATCATCTTCTTCAGCGTGCTGGTGACGGAGCCGGTCGGCGGACTGCTGGCGCTGCGCATTACGCATACCAATTTCAGTGTTTCGTCGATGCTGGGTTTCGTGGCATTGATGGGGGTCGCGGTGCAGACCAGCGTGATTTTGTATTCGTTCATCAACAAGCTGCGCCTGGAAGGACGAGACATCCCGACGGCCACGCTGGAAGCCTCGCTGCTGCGGCTGCGCCCGATCATGATGACGGCGCTGGTGGCTTGTTTCGGGCTGCTGCCGGCGGCCATGTCCACGGGCATCGGCAGCGATTCGCAGAAGCCGTTTGCCATCGTGATCGTGGCGGGGTTGGCGTCGCGGCTTTTCCTGTCGATTTTCCTTTCGCCGGTGCTGTACGCGCTGGCGGCGCGGGACGGCGATACTTTGCAGGTTTGATGGGTTAGTTGGGATAGCGGCGCGGGAAGACAGAGGGAGCAAAAATGCGGCGATCGATCTGGCATCTACAAATAGGGGTCTTCGTGGGGTGTTGGGCGTGCCATGCGCAGACCACGCTGACGTGGCAGCAGGTGAAAGACAAATTCGAAGCGGACAATCCCAACCTGCGCGCGGGCCAACTGAATATCCAGGAATCCAAAGCGGACGAGGTTACGGCTTATCTGCGGCCGAACCCGAATTTCACCGCGAGCCTCGATCAGTTGCAGCCATTCAACGGCAATCCGTATCGTCCGTTTGCCTACGTCTTCCCGCTGGTGGCGTTCGATTATCTGCATGAACGGCAGCACAAGCGCGAACTGCGGCTTGAGAGCGCGCAGAAGGGCACGTCCATCGCGGAATCGCAGCAACTGGATTTGGAACGCACGCTGCTTTTCAGTTTGCGCAGCGCCTTCGTGCTCACCCTACAGGCCAAGGCCCTGTTGGCCAGTGCCAAGGAGAACCTGGATTACTTCGATAAAGAGTTGTCTATCAGCCGGGTGCGCTTCAAATCCGGCGATATCGCGCGCGTGGACCTGGACCGCCTGGTGCTGCAGCGCGCGCAGTACGAGTCCGACTATCAGACCGCGCTGGTCAACGCCAGAACCGCGAAGATCACGCTGCTGATGCTGCTCAACGACCGCACGCCGGTGGATCGATTCGACGTAAGTGGGCCGTTCGACTTCCAGGAGCGGACTATGCCGCTCGACGAGTTTCATTCCGTGGCGCTGGCGGCCAGGCCGGATCTGAAGGCAGCCGTCGAGACCGTGGATAAGGCCGAGACGGACCACAAACTGGCCGTTTCGAACGGTTCCACGGATCCCACCTTTGGCGTGGATCTGGGGCGCAACCCTCCCATCACGATCTATATAGGATTCAGCGTAAATATTCCGCTGCGCATTTTCGATAAGAACCAGGGGGAGAAGGAGCGCACGGAAATCGACATCGCGCATGCGCAGCGGCAGAAGGACGCCGCGGAGGCGCAGGTATTCAGCGACGTCGATTCTGCCTATTTCACGGTGGTGAGCTCGGTGAATCTATTGCTGCCTTATAAAAGCACGGACGGTTATCTGGAGACCGCCACGCGGATACGGGACGCCATGTCGTTTGCGTATCAGCACGGCCAGGCGGCGCTGCTGGACTATCTGGATGCGCAGCGGGACTACCGCGCCACGCAGGTAGCCTATATCAACCTGGTGGGATCGTATTTGAGCGCGGCGAGCCAGTTGAACACGGCGGTGGGGCGGGAGGTGGTGCAGTAGCAAAGCAGAAGACAGGAGTCAGGAGACAGAAGACAAGAGTCAGAAGCCGCAGAATCGCCAGCCCGGATTTGCTATCGACATTTCGTCCCGGCCGTCGGTATTATCGTCATGCCTAGATTCCTGCTTCTCGCGCTCGCGGGTTCCCTCCCGGTCTGGCCGCAGACCTTCCCCACCGGGGACCCGGTGATGACGCTGGCCACGGGGACGATGCCTCCCCTGACCCCTGCCGATTACGAAAAGTTTGCCGCCGCCGCGAAGGGTCATCCCAGCATCGTTGTGATCGCCAAACTGCCGCCGAACCTCGGCCCCGATTACCGGCTCGGCTACAACTTCGTTTATGAACATGCCAACCACAGTTGGATCGTCGACCACGATTCCGATGGCTACAAGCTGTACCTCGATCGCAAGGGAAATGGCGACCTGAGCGCGGCCGAACCGCTCCGCTTCCATGATGAGGGCGGCGTTCAGCGAATCGACGTCGCCATGCAAGATTCCGATGCTCGCTGGACGGAACGCTTTGAGGTCGCCAAGGCACGCTCCGGCGCGGACGGAACGGAAGCGATCGTCGTCAGAAGGAGCGACGGAGCCACACGCAACGGAGTCATCGAACTGGGCGGACATCGTATCCCGTTCCGGCTTTCCGGCTCGAGCGGCCGGTACGGCGTCCTGGGAACGCATGTGGCGTTCGACCGCGAAGGCAACGGCAAGTTCGAATCCTACGAGCCGTCCGAACGCTGGGTCAACCTGGCGGGCAAGACTTACGAGTTTCACGTCGATCCGGAGGGCGCCTTCCTGACCCTGAAGGAGAGCGATTCGCGCGCCGAACGGCCATCCCTGAGGAACGGCACACCCGTGCCCGACGTCTCGCTCGCCGACTTGGAAGGCAAGACTCACGCATTCCGCGACGGGTCCAGCGATCTCACCTTGATCGAATTCTGGAATACCAACTGCGGCCCATGCCGGGAGGAGATGCCGCTGCTGAAAAAGCTGTTCGACCAACTGCCTCGCGCACGCTTCAATATCCTAGGCGTGACCAGCGACGAATCACTCGAGACACTGCGCAAATATGTCGCGGAGCTATCGATTGCCTGGCCCGAGTGCCGCGAATCGGACAGCGGCCCCGTCCACCAGATCATGCGTATCGAAGGTATCCCCGCCTACTTCCTGGTCGCCAAAAACGGGGAGATCGTCGACCAATGGGTCGGCTCCGGCGGTTCGGTGAAACGCATCGAGACGGCGCTCGACGCACTCCTCCCCAAGAATCGCTAGATCCGCCGACCTAACTAAATGGAGGTGGGATAGGCCTCCTGGCCTGTCCTTCTTCGCGTGGTTAAAGGACAGGCCAGGAGGCCTGTCCTACTTCCTAGTTCGATTTTTCCACTAGCGCGCGGACCGGAATCCGGTTTTGAAGAATTAGCCGACGGATTTCAGCGGGGGTAAGTTTGGCGATGCGCCGCACTTGACGGCGTTTGCGGAGCACGCGCGGGAGCAGGCGCACGGCGGCCAGGTCCGCGCGCAGGATGGTCCACGCCAGGCGCAGTTTGTTGGCGAAGCCCGGGAAGTGCGCCATCTCGCCTTTTCCGCCAGTTGCCGCCGCGACGCCGCTGGCGAGGCGCAGCGCGAAGTAATAAGGATTCAGCAGGAGCAGGCTCCACGGGAACAGCTTGGCGGCCAACAGCACGCGATTGCGCTCGATCAGGAAGATGCGCCGGGGCGAGCCCGCATCCAGGCTGGCGCCGCGACGATGCCGCACCACCGCGCCGGGCATGTACAGGCAGCGCCAGCCCGCGATGCGCGCGCGCAGTCCGAGTTCCGCGTCATCCGCGAACATGAAGAAGTCTTCGTCGAATCCGCCGATTGCGTCGAGCATAGATTTGCGGTACATGGCGGCGCAGCCATCCGGCCACAGACACTCTTCGACGCGTTCGTATTGGCCGCTATCGTTTTCGCCCGTGCCGCGGCCGCGGTTCTGGCCATCGGGATAGATGAGGTGCCCGACCTTGTCAATGCGGTCGATGCGGCGGGGATCTTCCCAGACCAGCACTTTGGCGGCGGCCATGCCGATATCCGGCGCCGCATCGAAGGCGCGCCGCAGGTTGGCGAGGAAGTCCGGCGCGGCTTCCGCATCGTTGTTGAGCAGAGCGATGAACTGGCCGCGGGCGGCGGCGAAGGCCTGGTTGTTGCCGGCGCAGAAGCCCAGATTGGCCGCGTTGGCGATCACGCGCGCGCCGAATTCCGAGCGCGCCATTTCGACCGAGCCGTCGCGCGAGCCGTTGTCCACCACGATGACTTCGAACTCCGCGCCGCGCTGGCCGGCCAGGGATGCCAGGCAGGCGCGCAGGTAGTCGCGCCGGTTCCAATTGACCACCGCCACGGTGATATCGGGCGGCACGTTAGGGCACAGGAAGCGGGTCAACCCGCGCAGACTTGGAAGTCTGCCCCACAAGCGGATTCGCCAAGTGGTGCTCCGCGTAATAGCCGGGCCGCACGCGCTCCACGATCTGGGCCACCGGACGCTCCAGCACGCCGAAGTACGACTGCGGATTCAAGCCGATCCAGAAAGCCCAGACTATCAAGGGCGCGAAGACGGCGATCTCGCGCCACGACAGGTCGCGCAGCTTGAGGTTCTTCTCCGAGACATCGCCCAGCATCGTCCGCTGGAACAGCCAAATGAGATACGCGGCGCCCAGCGCGATCCCCACGACGCCCCAGAAGGCCCAATTAAAGGACATCTGATATGCGCCTTGCAAGATCGCGATTTCGCCGATGAAGCCGTTGAGCGCCGGCATACCCAGCGAACTGAGCGACGCGATCAGGAAGACGATGGTGAATACCGGCATCACCTTCATCAACCCGCCATATTCGGAGATCTCGCGCGTGTGCCGCCGCTCGTAGACCACGTCGACAATCAGGAAGAGCATCCCGGTGGAGATGCCATGGTTGACTTGCTGGATAATCGACCCGGAGATGCCCGCGGGATCCAGCGCGAAGATCCCCAGCGTACAGAACCCCAGGTGGCTGACCGACGAGTAAGCCACCAGCTTCTTCCAATCCTTCTGCATCAGGCAGGCCAGCGCGCCGTATACGATGCCGATGATGGAAAGCACCGCCATGATGTTCACGATAGTGGGATTCTTGGCGGATTCCGGCAACAGGGGCAAAGAGAAGCGTAGGAATCCGTACGTGCCCATCTTCAGCAGGACGGCGGCCAGGATCACCGAGCCGGCCGTGGGGGCTTCGGTATGCGCGTCCGGCAGCCAGGTGTGGAACGGGAACATGGGAACCTTGACGGCGAAGCCCACGAAGAACGCCCAAAAGACCCACCATTGCATGGCGGGCGAAAGGCTGGTGCGCATGAGGTCGGCCAAGTCGAAAGAATAGGTTTGAAATTGCGCGTAGTGCTGGGTATAGAGGATCAGGATGCCGAGGAACATCAGCACCGAGCCGATCAACGTATAAATGATGAACTTGATGGCCGCATAGGCGCGCCGCTGGCCGCCCCAGATGGCGATGATGAAGTACATGGGCACCAGCGTGCTTTCCCAGAAGACGAAGAACAGCAGCAGATCGAGCGACATGAACACGCCCAGCATGGCGGTCTGCAGCAGGAGAAAGAACGCGTAGTATTCCTTGAGCCGGATTTCGATGGCGTTCCAACTCGACAGGATGGAGAGGAAGCCCAGCACGGTGGTGAGCATCACCAGCAGGAGGCCGAGCCCGTCGATGCCCAGGTGGTAGGAAGCGCCGATGCTGGGAATCCAGGAGGCCTGTTCCTCGAAGGCCCAGGTGCGCGTGCGATCGAACTGGAAGACCAACGGCAGGGATACCAGGAATCCGATAAACGATGCGATATTGGCCCAGAGCTTGATCAGGCGCGGGTTCGATGCAGGCAGGAACATCAGCACCAGGAGGCCGGCCAATGGCGTGAGAAGGACGATCGAGAGAATGTGGTCCATAGGGCGGATTGGAGAGATTATATTAGCACCAAGGCGGGGCGGGTCTCCCGGCCGACGTATGCGTTACCCGCATTCGCCGGCATGCGGGAACCTTTCACCCTCCACCCAACGTGGGCAGCGCCGTGGCAATCCGGAAGCTCAACTGCGCATGCGCCCGCCGCAACGCCCGGTCCACGTCCGCCGGATGGCTGCCGCGCGCGAAGATGAACCCGAGGTACGACGCTCCCTCCGGCAGGGGCAGGAGAATCTGACCCTCCTTCGCCGTCACCATCAGGTCGTCCACGCCCTCCACGGCGCGCGCGCCGTCCACGCCCGTGACGCCTTCATACACTCCGCCGCGCGGAATCGGAATCATCATCACGCCCGAGGCCGTGTCCGCCAGCCGCAGGGCGGCGATGTCTTCGCCTATGGCATGCCGCAGCACCAGTTCCTCCAGCGGCATGCCGGCGCCGAAGCGCAACGCTTTCGAGCAGAGCCCGCCTATGGGCCGCGCCGCCACCTCCAACATCCAAACGCCGCTATCGTTGAAACGCAGCTCGGCGTGAAACGGCCCGTGATATAGGCCCAGCGCCCGCACCGCCCGCTCGACAGCCTCGCGCATGCTCCGTTGCGCCGCGGCGCTTTCCCGCGATGGCGTCACATAAATCGTTTCTTCGAAGAAGGGGCCTTCCAGCGCGTCGGGCTTGTCGAATATTGCGAGTATGCGGAGCGAGCCGTGGGTGAGGATGCCTTCCACGGCGAATTCCCGCCCCGGAATATACGCTTCCACCTGCAAATACCGGCTCTGCTCCTCGTGCGCCATCCGTATATCCGGGCTCCGTTCGAGCATCGTCCGGATGCGCGCAAAGGCCGTCCGGAATTCGTCCGCATCGTTCGCCCGGATCACGCCCCGGCTGGCGGAAAGGCCCAGCGGCTTCAGTACGCAGGGATACGGCGCGCGGCGCGCGGCGGCATCCGGTCCCTCGGCCAGCGCCACGCGGAAGAATTGCGGTACGGGCAGTCCGGCCGCATCGAACAAGCGGCGCGCCAGATACTTGTCGTGACAGGCGCGCACCGCGGCCGGAGGATGAAACGCGATGTCCAGCATGCACGCGGCTTCCGCGGCCAGCACCGTGGGCGTGTCGCCCACCGCCGCCACCGCATCGAAGCGCCGCCCGCGCAGAGTTTTGAGCGATCCCGGCACGTCCCCGAACCGCACCGGGATGGCGCGATCGCCCCACGGATCTTCGAGCACATGGCAGCGATCCGTGGCCAGCGTGAGATCCACGTCCAGCCGCCGCGCCGCCTCGGCGAAAACGCGGATCTGGTAGCCGGTAGTCGCCGCGAACAGCAGCAGCCGCGCCAAAGTCAGTCCTCGGTCCGGAAGGATTCCATGGTGCGCGGATTGTAGGCCCAGTGGAATTCCAACTCATAGGCCAGCGAGCGCGCCAGGCCGTCCAGGTCCGGAAACAGAGTGGCGTGCGTGATGTTCATGCGATACAGTTCGCGCAAGCCGGTTTCGCGCACTTTGGCGGCCGGCAGGATGAACTTCGCCATCATGTCTTTCGGATCGCGGTATTGGTGTACGATCTCTTCCATGGGCTTGTCCAGTACTCCGGGAAGCGCGAATGTTCCGGATTGTGCGATCAAGCGGCGGTTCATGGTATCGGGTTCGCCCAGCCAGATGAATTCCCGATCGCCCTTCAGAAAATAGCGCGCGAAATTACCCTTGCGCCGCGGGTCCATGCCGCGCGTGGTGACGGCGGGCTTCTGCGATTTCGCGGAACGCCGGATGCCGCCCGCGCTGATATTGGCGGGGTTGAGCGCCCACACCGCCGCGTCGCCAGTGGCGTGTTGCAGCGCGAAGAAGGCCGCCACATAAGGCGACCAGGTGAAATCCAGCAGGCGCGTGGGCGCGCCATGATGCTGCATCAGGGCCAGCCACTGAAAGTCGTCGTCCGGGTCCGGGGGCTGCGTCAGAAACTGGTGCGCCTTGCGCTTAAAGACGCGCAGGATGCGGCCTTCCTGCTGCGGCCATGCGCGCCGGTCGATGTGAAAGTTGCGGAAATAGCGCGAGAGCGCGCTGGCCAGGGACCATTCCTCTTTGCGATGCCCGCGAAACGCCCAGTTGGAATACGGCGAGCCGGTGATGATCTTCAGAAACGCGTCCCACGATTCCAGCCGGTGCTGCTTATAGATGGTGGGGATGGTGGGGCAGGCGCTTTCGCCTGCCAACCTGACTCTGTTGCGCATCGCTCTCCATCATTTTCCCATCATTCGCATCAAGCACGCGCCAAGGCGTTTCGTCGCGGCAGATGAGAACGAGATCGGGCCGGATCTGGCAGTCGCGGTGATCGTTCCATTCGCCGGACAGTGGCTGATCGAAATTCCGGCGCGGCAGCGGCGTGTCGGCGGCGAGCAAGTTGACGGCCTCCATCAACTGGGCGTCGAGCTTCTTGCCGTGCCGGCTGGATTTCTCCCGCCTGTAGTCGCGCTGAAAGCGGGTGGTGTACTTAACCTCCCGCATGCAGACGTCGCAGCAGTTTGTCCGGTTTGCCGGCCTTGACTAGCTCGCCACGGCGCGCGGCTTTCATGGCGGCGACGGTATCGGCGTTGGGATTGAGCGGCTCGAACGGCAGGGCCTTTTCCGCCGCGACGCGCACCAGCAGCAGGCGAAACGCATCGGACACGGTGAGCCCAACTTTCTTGAGCGCTGCGGCGGCCTCCCTCTTGGTGCGACCGTCGATGCGGGCGCGAACAACGGCATTGCCAGTCATTGCGTCAATCTCCTCTTGAGCTACATTGTAGCCCAAGCGCAGGGATATGTCCAGGCGAGGGTGGCTCATCGTACCCAGCCCGCCATGGCTCGACAGAGACCAGTTCGCCGTCACCGAGCGCGCCCGGGAACGGGAAGTGACATAATTATGGCATGAGCGTCCGAACCACAATCGACATTCCAGACGATCTGCATGCCGCGCTCCGGCAGCGTGCGGCCGCGGAGCGCACTTCGATTCGTTCGCTGATTACCGGCGCCATCGAGAGCACATTCCGGCCGCAGCCATCGCGGCCCGTGACCGGACCATTGGTGGGAAAGAAAGGTAAGCCCGCCGCCGGCAGTCCCGACAGGGAGAATCCATACGACGTCTTATTTGCCTGATCTGAACGTATGGCTTGCCTTGAGCTGGGCCAACCACGTACACTCCGATGCCGCGTGGACTTGGTTTTCCCGGCAGGAGGACAACCGTTTCTTCTTTTGCCGCTTCACGCACATCGGGCTGTTGCGACTGCTGGCAACGTCCGCGGTAATGGGGAAGGATGTGAGGACCATCGGCGAAGCCTGGAAGGTGTACGACCGATGGCTTGAGGATTCGCGAATCGGAATCCGGCAGGAGGCGGTTGAACTTGAGGTGGCCTTCCGTGCGGCTACCCGTCCGTTTTCCCGACTGTCGTCGCCGAAAGCGCTTGGCGATTGCTATCTGCTCGCGGTCAGCCAGGTCACAGATGCCACGCTGGTCACGTTTGACCGGGGTCTGGCATCCGCATGCCAGAAATCCCGTCAACGCGTGGCGCTGCTGTAAGCGGGCACTTGGCCGGAGGCTGAAAGCCGGGTCTGGCATCACACGGTCGCGAAGACCGCGCCCGATTCAATGAACACGAGGGCGAACGCGGCGAGCGGGAAGCACAGGACAGGGAACCGCAAGAGCGGCGAAGGGAGCGCGAACGATATGAGGCGGGGGGTTACGTTGTGAATCTCAAGAAGGCGCTCTACGTGCTGCACGCCTTCATGAAAAAATCCGAGCCAGGGATCGGCCTGCCGAGGCCGGACGCAGAGCTGATCGCCTTAACGCTACGGCGCGCACGGGAGCTGGATACGGAGGACTAAACATGGCCAAAATCTCCTTTGAGAAAAGCAGCGGCAACGTGTTTGCCGCCATTGGATTCACGCCGGCCGAGGCGGCGGAGCTAACCGCCAAAAGCAGCTTGATCATCGGCATCAAGGACACCATCGAGCGGCGCAAACTGACGCATCAGGAAGCGGCGCGGCTCTGCGGCACAGATCAGCCTACGCTTTTCAAAGTGTTCCGTGGCCGCATGGAGAGCGTTACAATCGACCGTCTTGCGAGCTGGCTCAACGCGCTTGGACGGGACGTAGAGATCGTCGTCAAATCAGCCCCGCGAATGCGCCGCCGAGGCCGCCTGCGCGGGATCGAAGCCGCGTAATGGCTTGACTGATGCGTAGCTGCCTCCTTCAATCTCACTTAGGATCGAAGGCGACAGGCCAGGAGGCCTGTCCTACCTAACGTCCATAAATAAACCGGCTGCGCCGTGGATCCGCCCCGCCCGTCAGCACGCCATCGGACATGTTTATCCGAATGGCGGTGGGCGCGGAAAGATTGCCCCAATCGCCCACCACCGTGACCTTATGGCCCATAGCCGTGAGCTTATCGATGGTGGCTTGTGGAATGCGCCGTTCCACATTCAAATGGCCCGGAAGAAATTCGTGGAAGTCGAAGGAAGTATAAAGATGCGCGCTATCGAAGCGCGGCGCTTCGATGGCTTCCTGCGGCGACATATTGAATTCGACCATGTTGAGGAACACCTGAATCAGCGTCTGGTCCTGCAGATCCCCGCCCGGCGTGGACATCGCCAGAAACGGCTTGCCATCCTTCAACACGATCAAGGGACTGAGCGTCACGCGCGGTCGCTTGCCCGGCGCCAACTGGTTGGGATGGCCGGGCGTCAGCACGAACGTCTGCATGCGCTCGCTCATAGGCAGCCCCGTATCGCCGGCGATCAACGAGGGCAGCCAGCCGCCGCTGGGCGTGGCCGAGAACATGTTGCGCGCGCGGTCGACTACATTCACGCAAGTCGTGTCGCGCGCCGCGATGGTCGATTCGCGGGAAGCCGGCATCGCCAAAGGCCCGCCGAATGCGCCGGGGCGGTTCTCCAACGACGCACGGTCGGGATCGATCAGCTTGCGCCGCTCGGTGGCATAGTCCTTCGAAAGCAGAGTCGCTTCGGCAATCTTGGAGAATTTCGGGTCGCCGTAGTAGCGGTCGCGATCGGCAAAGGCCAGCTTGATAGCTTCCACCAGGGTATGAATGTACACCGGACTGTTCTGGCCCATGGCCCGCAGGTCGTAGCCCTCCAGCAGGTTTAGGGTCTCGATCATCACGGGGCCCTGCGACCAGAAGCCGGGCTTGAAGATTTCATACCCGCGATAGGTCCCGGTGCGCGGCGTGTCGGTCTCCGCATGGAATCCGGCCATGTCGTCGTAGGAGATCAGGCCGCCGTTGCGCGCGCAAAACTCGTCATACTGGCGCGCGATGGGTCCTTTGTAAAAGTAATCGCGGACCGCGCGTAATCGCTCGCCCCGGTCGCCTTTGGCTTTGGCCTCGGCGTTTACCAGCGCGCGCAAGGTCTTCGCCAAGGCCGGCTCGCGGAACACGTCGCCGCGCCGGGGCGCCAGGCCGCCGGGAAGAAAAAAGTCGCGCGAAGTGGGCCAGAGCTGCAACAGCGGCTCCGAGCCGCGGATCCAATCGGCCATGACTTCGGTGACCGGGAATCCGTCGGCATATTCGATGGCGGGCGCGGATACCTGCTCGAATGACATCGTCCCGTAGCGTTCCAGCGCCAGGATCAGTCCGTCCATCACCCCGGGCACCGGAGAGGCCAGAATACCTTCCGCGGGCATGGGCGGCATGTGGCCCGGCTGTTCCCAAAGTTCGCGGGGGCGCGCTTCGTAGAAGGCGACGGTAGCGCGTTTCGGCGCCGTGCCGATGCCGCTGATGGCGATGACCGGCTTGCCGGCCAGTTTGATGAGAATCGGAATTTCGCCGCCCAGGCCAAAGTGATCCAGCTCCGTGACGCCGGCCGCAAGCGTGGTGGCCACGCCCGCATCCACCGCATTGCCGCCCGCGGCCAGGATGCGCATACCCGCATCCACTTCGAAGTTGTTGCACGATCCCACCATTTCGTGCAAGCCGCGCACGGGCGGAAACATGGTCAGCTTCGATTGCGCGCCGACCCTTGCTGCCAACAAGAGGGCACCGACTGCCACCACAGTCAGTCGCCGTGTCGCCGTTTCACGCCTCATAGCGGAACATCGCCCCCGCAATCGGCACGCCGCGCACATCGATTCTGCGCAGGTCCGCCGAGCCCACCCCGTGCCGCTCGGCGAGGAGCAGCGTATTCTCACAGGTCCGGAACGGCGCGGCGCCCCGCCCGTTACGCGGATCGTAACCCATCACCGCCGTCGACACGGCATCCGTCGAGACCGGATTCAGCCCCGCCAGCAGCACCCCGGGCTGCACCCGGCGGATGCCCTTGACCCACGGCCCTTCGCCGCCCGCGATGGACTCGATGCCATCGATAATCTCCAGATCGATGGGCCGCGACTTCACCAGGTCGGCGACAATATGCGGTACGCGATATCCCGGCTCGCGGCTGGACGCCGTGTCCAGCTCCGATGGCGCCGATTTGGAAGGCTGCCGCCCGCCCTCGTGCATGGTCCTGACGCGGCCCGATGTGGGGTTTTCGTTGGGCGCGTCCACGCCCGCATCGTCGCCATAGATGGAAGCCGGCAACATGCCGAAGCAGTTCTTCATGGAAAGCGTGACGCCGCAGGTGGCGTGATTCTTCAGCTTGGCCATGCTGACGAAAACGTCCGTATCCTCGTATGCGTGATTCAGATCGTAAGCCGGGAACAGATACCCGCCGCCCGGCACTTTGAATCGCGCGTATTTCTTGCCGTTGCCCAGCGCGTTGGTGTTTTCGAACTCCACGCCCGGCGCGGCGGCCAGCAACTGGCGCACGTTCCACCCGGAATCGAGCAGATACTCTTCGAGCGGCCCGGCGGTTGCCCAGGCGCTCTCCACGAAGCGGATGCGCCGCGCGCCCGCCCGTCCCATCAGGTGCGCCGTCGCGCCCACCAGCTTGGGATGCACGTAGTGCGTGACTCCCGGCGGCCGGCCGTCCACGCGCAGCGCGGGGCTGCCCGTCATGTTCAGCTTGATCGTCACGGTCTTGCCGCGCACGACGCGATCGAGGCCCCCAAGCTGGTCGAACATGGTGGCCAGGCGCGCCGCTACATCTTCGTCATACGAGGCGCACTTGGCGATAGACACGGGCGCGGCGAGTGCGGCGCCTCCTGGGTCTGGCGCGGCTTTCAGCAGCGGCGCCGAGGTAATAAGCGCAATCCATTCTCTGCGAGTCATTCTTCTAGTTTAAACGCACCCTGGCGCAGGCGGAAACGCGCTCGATATCCACGCCGGTGCCGCCTTCCTCGGTGACGTAAACCCCCGGGTCTTTTTGGACGCCTTCGGGAGTAATTAGTTGCGCGTGTTTGAACGCTTCCAGCACCTGCACGGCGACGTTTTCGATGGGGTACGCCGAGTAGTTCGCCAACTCCATCACCATCTGCGTGCCGTCAACAGGCGCGCCGAGACTCCTGCGGCCGGTCACGGTTCCCACGTCGTGCCAGATGTCGTTCAGCCGGTCGAGTTCGGCAGTGTCCGGCGTAATCTGTCCGGGCTGAGGGCGGACGGCGGGGCGATGGAAGCCAACAACGGCATCGCGGAGAGGAACACCAGCCATAGCGCGGTGCGCAGCGCCATTCTTCTACTTTACCTTGCGGCGTGGGAGGGCGCAGCAGTGAGGACAAACGGCGACCCTCGGCGACCGTCTAGCGACTCACAAGTTCAGATCCGTACACATTCGGCCGTCGCTTGCCGACTTCTTCGTTAGGCCCAATCGAGTTCTTTGAGGACTCTTCCATCCTCGGTTCTCCACTCAATGAGTCCATTCGCACTGCCCCCCTCGATCACAGTTGCGGCCGCGCTTGGACTGGAAAACTCTACATCCTTGGTAAACCGATAGAAGCCGTCCTTCTGGACGAGGGTGCCTTCGGCGATCAACTGCTTGCGCAGTGCGACGACGTATGGCCATCTCCTCGCGGACTGGCGCTCTTCCAATACAGCCGTGGAACCCTGAAGCACCACGAAGCCGTCGGGTGTGCGATGACCGCGACCTTCAGCACCTTTCATGCGACAAAACAGCGTGCCGCCGGACTGTTGCTTCGCGGCGGGTTGGGCGATTGAGATGAGGAGGTCGGATCCGAGCACCGGCAACAACTGGCGAATGCGGGAAAGAAAAACCTCCATATCCTCCCGATCGGACTCCGGGAGCTTCGATCCGGCGGCTTGGTTCTGCTCAAGCGCAAACCTGCCGACTTGGATCGCCTCGGCCAGGAGTCTGCTCTCGAGGTATCGCACGTGAGCCTTGGTCAGGTTCTCATCCTTGCTGACGAACACAATAGCCGAAATCCAAAATTCCTTGGCCTTGTGTTGCTTGAGACGCTCGCGAATGATCTCCGCCTCGCCGATGTAGGCACGCGGCGATCCGGAAGACGGATCCGCACCAGTTAAGATGTAAATACCCGCCTTTTCGAGTTCTTCGCGCAGAAGAAGATCGTCCATCTCCGTTCGTGGCGCTGCTATCGCCTTGCCAGTCCAGTTGGAGATTTCGGCTGTTCGGAGACTCTTCGCGTCTCCGCGGGGCAGGAATAGTTTAATCGTGGCCGACGTCAATGTGGCGCTGCTCATAGATTCGGCGGACGAAGGCTCCGAATTCCTCCTCCGTTCCGGTTCTTGCCTCCTCCGGATCGCGATCACTTCTTCAGGATCCCCAAGCGTATCAGATCGTCTTCGTTCCAGCGGCACTGCACAATCATTGACTTCAGCGTTTTTGGCGGGAACGTATCCGACGATTTATGGAAGGTGACGGTCACCCGACGGCCGTCGGGATGCTGATAACGCTGGTGGCTGCCATCTTGCCGCCGAAAGAAAAAGCCATCCCGCCCTAGCGCGCGTATGATCTCGCGGGCCGTCGCCGACCTGAGGCGGCCGTATTCGATTGCCATGTCAGACGGTTACCGCAACCCGCGTGTCCGGCAGCACCTCGACATCTTCGCGCGGGCTATCCGGGAGGGCGATGCCGTCCTCGGTAAGCTCCCCGATGATCGTCTGCACGACTTCGTGAATATGCTTGAAAGCCTCTTCTTCCGTATTGCCCCATGTGGAAGCGCCGTATTGTTCCAGGGCGGGACAGTACGCGTGCCAGCGATCGTCATCGGGTTCCACAACCACTTTGAAACTGTAGGTCTTCATCTTGGCTCCAGCCCTCTCCTACTCTACTCCGGGGCAGCCAGCTCCAGCAAACGCCGCACCTGGTTGATATGGTTGACATCGTGTGCGGCCATGTGGCGGGCAAGGTCTGCGACTGTCATGCGGCCGCGCTCGGCGTGCCTGCCGTAGCGCTGCCACTCCTCGGGTGTGAGCTTGCCGAACATTCTCAGATTGGCCTCTCTCAGCATACCGAACATCTCGAAAGCTTCCCGGGGCGTCCATGCATCGTAATCGCCAAGTCTCGCCCATTCGTCCTGATCGAATCCCGGCAAAGTCGCGCCGCTGTGCTCGATCATCTGGCGGTAACGCCAACTGCTGACCAGTTCGTCCTCGGCCAAATGCGCAAGAATCGCGCGGACGGACCACTTGCCGGCCGCCGGCCGCCGACTCAGCATATCGTCCGGCGCGCCCTCGATCAGGCGAGCCAGTGTGTGCGGCGCCTCGCGCTGCATGGCGATCGGGTCTCTGTCTCCGACATACGAATCAAGCCGGGACCTGTACTCGCCGGCAGTCTCATGCGCTGCTGCATCGGACGCTGCTTCCCGCATCCCGGTATTATCTCGCAGTGGCGCGCGGTTCAGCAGGCGATCCTGGGCGACCCGGAGGAGGAGTGGGTCCGGCTGTTTACCGACGGGTCGTGGTACACCATGCGGCGGCAGCGGCGACCGACTCCGAACTCAATTGTTTTGGAAGGGCCTGATTTCTGCGCGCTCCGACGCAGCGGACCGCAAAAGTCTAGCGTCAAAGCCGGAACGGTCGGGGTTCGGCAAACCGGATTCGTGAGAAATTCGGATGCTCCGGATTCAGTACGAGATTGGTTTCGAACACAACTCACTGAGGGAACGCGAAGCACTGGAGAACGCCTGCTGCGAGTCCATTCGTCGCCAATCCTGCGGGTCAGGGCTTGTTCCTTGGGTAGCGGGGTCTGCCAGTTGTCCCCGAGTTCGACCTGGGAAACGTCCAAAGCGAGATCGTCGGGAATCTCAGCGGACCCAATGACATATTTGTCGGGCAGATTATTGGTGAAGTGGACTAACACTTCGAGGACGGCGAGTGCCCGGCTCTCGCTCATATACAGGACCTTCGTGCCTCTTGGAGTTCCAACGCCCCCCGAATAACCGCGCACCTTCCCCATCGTAGGACGGATGGCTGGCGCGGCATACTCGAAAAGCCCACATCAGCCGAGCACGCCGTATTCTATGCGGCCGAGGATGTCCTCGACTTCCTGACAACCCGCCTCTGTTTCTATAGCGTGGAGCGGAGTAGCTCCGTGAAGCGCCGGGCTGGGAGTTTGAAGCCACTCCAGCGCCTTGTCGCGGTTGGCGAATACTTCACCTGCGCGCGCTGAGATAGATAAAACACGCAGCCATCTGTCCGGCAGCCCTATTTGCGCCGGTTGGGGCGGGTTCGGTCCTTGTTCCTCTACCATAGTGCCATCTCCTACTCTACAACTTTGTGGACGAGGTCGCTCGCTTGTTTCGACGATGCCGCCAGAGAGTGCGCATCCTCACCGCCCCCGCCCCTCCAGCTCCTCCAACAACGCCGAAAGCCGCACCGCCGCGTCCGCCTGTCCGCCAAACCGCAGCGCATTATACGCGGAAGTGAATTGCAGCACCAGCATCCCCACTTCCGAAGGAGGCAGCGAGCACGCGAATTCGTAAGGCGTGAACCAGGCCGGCTTCTCATAGCCGCGCCGCTTCAACAGCCGCAACATGCGCCGATAAAGCAGCGTGGCGTCGGCCACGCTCACCTGCCCGCGCCGCAGCCGCCACACTCCCAGCCGCGTGCGCCATGCCCGCCAGAACTTTGGCGCGCACCACGCCCCGAGCACTCCGCCAGCCAGCCCCAGCAACCACCACAGGCCGGTGTGCGCCAGCCACTGCCGCGCCGATGTCCAGTTGTCCCCCACATCGAATATGCGGTCGAGCCACCGCAGACTCACGCGCCGGCTGGCCTGTTCCATGTGATCGGCCAGCGTGGCCTGATGGCCGAGATCGTAACTGACCACCCACTCCTGCCAGAACGTCTCTACCGCATCCGCATAGAGAGCCAGCTTGATCAGCAGCGCGTTGGCGCCCGGTGAGGGATCCGGCGGCGTCGGGTCGAACGTCACCCAGCCCCGGCCGGGCAGCCACGCCTCCACCCAACTGTGCGCGTCGGACGCGCGTACCACGTACAGATCCGTCAGTGGATTGAAGATGCCGCTCTGGAAACCGGTCACCAGGCGCGCCGGAATTCCCAGCGTGCGCAGCATTACCGCCATCGCCGATGCGAAGTACTCGCAGTGCCCCTTCTTGCGCACGAACAGGAAGTAGGCCAGCGGGTCGGCGACTTCGTGCGCGGGCAGCTCCAGTGTGTAGCCGTAGCTGCTGCGCAGGTACCGGGCCAGGGCGGCCGCGCGGTCCGTATCGTCATCCAGGCCTTGCACCGCGGCGCGCGCCAGCGCCGGAATCCGTGGATCAAGCAGGGGCAGGTTCAGATACCGCGGCCTTTCGCGCGTGCCCAGGAAATCCTCCGCACCCGTATCGCTCGGCCAGCCCCACACATCGTAGTAGAATCCATCCGCCGGCGGCTGCCCCAGCCGGTAGCTGCCATCCCCGCGGGCCATGATGGTGAGTTGCTTCAAAAAGACGCTGTCGGGGCGCCCGGCGAAAAACAGAACGTCCGAATCGATGCTGTTCAAGCCAACACGGTAATTGGTGCTGCGCCCCAGACGCCGGCGCTGCTGGTCGTTGGCGAGTTGAAAGGATCCTTTGGCGACGGCCCGAATCCAGCGCGGATCGGTGGAATGTTCGAACCATGACCGGCCATTGAAATCGCTTAACGTGGCTCCGCGCCATTTCAGGTTGGCCGGCGCATCGCCGTCGGGGAAGTGCACATGCATCACGGGCCGGGACGTGGTCTTGATCTCCCCGATGTCGCCCAGCGTCACCTGGTTCGAGAAACCCGGCAGGTAGAAACGCCTGGCCACCAACCGCCGCAGCGCTGCATCGGCCGTGCGCGGCAGCATGAAGAAGAGCCCCGCCGTCAGGCCCAGGATGCCTGCCGTGACGACGGCCGTCAGCGCCGCCAGCCGCGGGTGGAACCTGCGTAATCCGCTGCGCGCCACCGTCGACCGCTTCTGCATCGAGCGGCGGATCTCGGCGCTGGTGAAGGCGGCCATGGCGAACAGCAGGTACAGCACCAGGAAGAGGAAGAAGTTCGAGTTGGTAGATAGGATCGCGGCGGCCAGCAGTTCCAGGAACGCGATCATGGCCATGAAGAAGTAGTCGCGATTGGTGCGCGAGGTCAGGATTTGGATCACCGCCAGGAAGAATACCAGATGTACGGTGGATTGGATGAATGCGCGCGAAAGGAAAAAATAATCCAGCGGAAAAAAGACGACGTACGCGAGCGTCAGCCCCACTACCACCTTGGGCGAAACATCGAAGCGCAGCGCGCCGGAGATCAGCAGCGCGCGCGCCAGCAGCCCGGCGCCCGTCAGGATCACGGTGGGCGTATCCAGGTAGCCGGAGCCGGCTACGGCCAGATAGCCGCTGACCACCAGGCCCCACAATGCGAACTGAAAGAATCGCTCGACCGAAGCCGCGGCATTCGCCGGTGGGCGGGACATATTTATATTGTAACCGTGGGGGCAGAACTCCAGCCCTGCGGACGGTGACCTGGAGGTCACCCGGTTTCATACGGTAGCAGGATCTCGACCCGATACCGGTGGTCGCCGCTCTGCACCGCCATGTCCGCCCGGATTGCCACGGCGCTGCCCAGCTTCTGAATCCCCTCTTGCTCACGCGCATGTTAGCGGCGTTTCTCTACGGCACGGCGGCCGCGGATCCGATTACTTTTGGTTCCTTGCGGGTATTGATCCAGCGGCTCCGCCGAGGCGGCTGCACAACGCAGCACCAAAGGCTGCGTATCAGCCGGCGATTCCCTCTTGACAACCTCGCATAGGCATCGATACAATACCCCTATGCAGTCTATGCCTAAAACCGACATGCCTTCGGGCGCTTTGGTGCTGCTCATCTTGCGCGTGCTGCGATCGGGCGCCTTACACGGCTACGCCATCGCGCAGCGGATACACGCGCTCTCATCCGAAGTGCTGCGCGTGGAGGAAGGATCGCTCTATCCCGCGCTGCAGAAGATTCTGCTTAAGGGCTGGGTGACCGCCGAGTGGGGGATCTCCGAGACGAATCGCAAAGTCCGTTTCTATCGCCTCACGCCGGCCGGCCGCAAGCAACTGGAAGCCGAGCTATCCGAATACGGCCGGGTGAACGAAGCCATCCAAGCCGTGTTGCGCACCGCCTGAGAAACCACCGATGAAACAGTTCATTCGCCGTCTCCGATATCTGCTGCATCGCCGGCGCTTCGACCGGGAACTGGCCAACGACCTGGAATTTCATCGCGAAATGGCGGAGCGCGCAGGCAAGCCGTTGGCCCACACGCTGCTGCTCCGCGAAGAGGCGCGGGACGCCTGGGGCTGGACATGGATCGACCGAATCGCGCAGGATGTGCGCTACGCCGCGCGCATGCTGCGAAGATCGCCCGGCTTCACCGCCGCCGCGGTTCTGATGCTGGCGCTGGGGATCGGCGTCAATGTAGCGGCTTTTGGATTCTTCGATTTGATGTTCTTGCGTCCATTGCCGGTTCGCGATCCGGGCAGCTTGCTGCGATTCGATCGCAGCGCACCGCAGGGTTACGCGGACAATTTCATGTACCCCGAGGTGGCGTTTTACCGAGAACACTCGAGGACGCTCTCGGCCGTGCTGGCTTCCGGCGACGCCAAGGTGACGATCGAGGGCGATGACAGGCAACTTGCCGCCAGGTTTGCGACTGCCAACTTCTTTAGCGAACTGGGGGCCAGAGCAAGGCTGGGAAGACTGCTCGATCCCGGGCGGGACGAAGCTTCGGACGCAGGGCCGGTGGTGGTTCTGGGTGAAGGGTTGTGGCAACGCCACTTCGGCGCGGATCCCTTGATCGTGGGAAAGACTATCCTGCTCAATGGCAACCCGGCTACCGTAATCGGAGTTGTCTCCAGCGAATTCAGCGGTCTTGGTTTGGGTACGCCCGACTTATGGGCGCCTATCAACCAGCAGCCTTACTTCGTCAAGGGCAGCCGGCTTACCGACTTTTCCGACAGCGGCATTGGCGTCTTCATGTGGGGCCGCCTGCAAGCAGGACTGACTCCCAAGGTGTCTGAGGAAGAGCTGATGTCGCTGGCGGCCGAACTGCACCGGCAGCACCCCAAGGATGTTTGGGAAAAGGAAGGCCTTCCCAGCAAGCCGGGCGGCTACGCCAACAGCATCCGGCACGAGATGGTTCCGGTTCTCGCCCTGGTGGGCGCGCTAGGACTTCTGATTCTCGGCGCGGTCTGCGGTAACCTGGGCAGTTTGCTGCTGGCGCGCGGCGTGGCCAGGGAGAGGGAGATCGCGATTCGCGTCGCGGTGGGAGCCGGCCGGGGGCGGCTGATTCGCCAATTGTTTACCGAAAGCCTGGTGCTCGCGCTGCTCGGATCGGCGGCGGGGCTGGCCTTGGGCTACGTTGTCCAGCGGTTCTTGCTCGCGTGGGCCGAGGTTCCGGTATGGCTGGATGCGACGCCCGATCGGCGAGTTATGCTCTTTGCCATTGGCATGGGATTCGCGGCCGCAATAATGTTCGGTCTGACGCCAGCCTGGCAGGCCGCCAGGCAGCGCCATCGGGCCACTATCACGCGGCAGTTCCTGGTCGGCACGCAAGTCGCGGCCAGTTGCGTACTGCTCATCGTGGCAGGCCTGCTGGTGCGGGCCTTGAATCGCGCCATGTTCGAAAATCGGGGTTTTGAATACCAGCACGTGATTTCGATAGACCCGCATTTTCATGGAAATTCATCGGCTGAGGCGAGGGCATATCTGGACACACTGGAGAACCGCCTGCGCGGCTTGCCCGGCGTGGACGCCGTGTCGATGGTATCCAATCCTCCATTGGGGAACCGTTGGACCGTATTCAAGTCCGAAGTCGCCGGCCATGCGGTGAGTATTCACTACAATCACGTCGATCCGCCGTTTTTTCAGACCATGCAGATCCCGCTGCTGCGAGGCCGCAATCTGATACGCGGCGATCTGCGTGCGATCGTCGTCGGCGAATCTTTAGCGCGTCTGCAGTGGCCGGCGGACGACCCCGTAGGGAAGCTGTTCCGCAATGGGGCGGACACGTATACGGTGGTGGGAGTTGTAGGCAGCGCGCGGCTGGTCTCGCCGGAGGATTCGGACGCGGTCGAAATCTATCAGCTCGCCAGCGGGGACATATTGCCTTCGATGATGGTGCTGGTGAAGACGTCCGGCCCACCCGAAGGCCTGGTTCAAGTTGTGGCGTCCGTGGCGAAGGCCATTGCCCCCAAGCTTTTTCCGGAAGTTCAATTGCTGAAAGGCGCGTTTCGAGACAAACTCCAGACGGCGGAATACAGCGCACTGGCGGTCAGCCTGCTGGGCGCGGTTGCGCTACTGCTGGCAGGCGCTGGAATCGTGGGGTTAGTAGCCTACGGCGTGACGCAGCGCACCAAGGAGATCGGCATCCGCATGGCGCTGGGCGCGCGGCCCGCGCATGTGCTGGCCGTGGTTTTGCGCCAATTCGCGATACCGGTCGCCGCTGGATTACTGGCAGGGGTGGGGGGAGCGGCGGCGCTGTCGCAGATCCTGCGGCAGTTGCTCTACGGCGTCAGCAACCTGGATCCCATGGCGTACGTGGGCGCTGTAGGAGTTTTTGCCGTCGCCGTGGTGGTGGCGGCGCTGTTGCCGGCCCGGCGCGCGTTGCGTGTGGACCCCATACGCGCGTTGCGCTACGAATAGGCCACCAGTTCGGAAGGAGCTGCTAATGCCAGAGCAAATCTGGCCTTGTTGATCTCGTCCCGCATTTGTTCCGGCGGGACCGGAGTTTCCAGAATAATCGGCGGACCCACCGGGATCATGTGGGCTACATCTCGAAACGACTGAATAGTGGCATACGATAGGCTGTCATGTTTGCTGCGCGAGTTGACCTCGCTTACATGGATCTCGGTGATTTTATCGCGATAGCGCTTTAGAATGAAGTATGCTTCCGCCATTGTCGTATCGACCTGAGCAGCGTGGCCGATATCGAAACACAAGTTAGCATCAGGCAATTCACGGAAAATCGCGCCTAACTCCGGCTCGGTACGGCCGATCAGTTTTCTCATATCCATATTCTCTACGCACACAAGGCCGCCGAACTCCCTCCACGGGCCGAAGTCTTGAATCGCGTCGGGATGGAGAATCAGCGGATACCGACGGTCTCGTATCTGCGTGAGGCTCTCCACGACCGAGCTTTCGTCGGCGGCATTCATCGCGCTGGGAAGGTGGATGGATACGTAGTCGAACGCCGACAAGTCCAGGTGGTCCAGCGCTTGAATTAGCGGTGCCCACTCCGCCATTCGAAGAGCCGAAATCTCAACGATCGTCACATTCCGGTCGAGGAGCATCTGCAGGCCTCGCCGAAAGTCGGAGTAAGCGATCGCCCCTGTGGAAAAGCCTATCATCGGTCTCTTAGAAGATTCCATATACTCTGGTCAGTTGGTTGAGCATAGTGCCTTCATCGAAGAACAAATCCAGCACAGCATCGCGAAACTCGTGGCTAGCGCAGCGGAGTTCCTGATAAATGCCGTCGTCGTTCTCCGCCTCCGATGTGAGGTTCTCCAGGTGAGCGCGTTTTTGATCGTCTCTCAAAACGCCGAGAAATACGTCGTAGGCGCTAAAGAGTTGGGCGCCAACTGGCCGCAGGTGTGCATGGCGGTTGATTATTGAGGCAACGATCTCCAGCGGCGTCTGCGCAAAGACACGCCGCAAATGGCGAACGAACTCGTATGGCGCGTTAGCGCTACTCATGAGAGCGGATAGCTCTGGCGCAGTTATTAATATGTGACCCGAGAAGCACGCCAGCAGTCCGGAGACGAAAATCAGCTTGCGTGACATTCGAAGCTTGATATTTCGGATGGCGAACCCCTCTCTGGCCCGTGTCCGCCGCTTATATGCGAAGTCCACTGCCATCGTCCGCCAGTAACGCGCGAAGTCGTTCAGCAGGAACCGCGGAACATGAAACTGCGCCGACTCCTGTAAGAACCGGGCGTCCTCGAGGATGTAGCGGCTGAGAACACTGTCGAGTACACGATCAAACGCATCGCGACGGCCGACGGGCGCGGATTCGAGCAGCAACAGGATTCTTTTCGTCGTATTGCTATTCGTGTCGTCCTCACCGCCGATTTGATGGATGATCTCGTGGCTGAAGGCGAGCCTGCCAAAGATTCTCTCGCGGCCCGGCGCCCTGGCGCCAGGCTTTCCACAACGCGCTCGGTCTTCAGCGCTACATCGAGATGTTTAGGGTTGGCGATGCCGTCGACTAACACGGTCCAGTCCACGTCGCTGCCGGAGGTGAATTCATCCCGGGCTAGCGATCCAAACAAAACAATGCTGGTATCCTCCGAAGTGAGTCCATACAAGAGTGGTTCCAAACGCTGCCGGAACGCGCTCGCTTCAGCTCGGGCTCCGTCGATATTCAGCAATTCGATGCCGCGTCTCGCGCAATCGATCCAGCTCCGAGGAAGGGTCGAGGATTGACAATTGCTGCGGCATCGCGGAACCCCTATTATCACCGAAAATCGGAGACGCGTCGATCCGAAGTGCGCGCTGAGACCCGAATTGCCAAGGTCACCCGGTTTCGTACGGCAGCAGAATCTCGACCCGATACCGGCGGTCGCCGCTCTCCACCGCCATGTCCGCCCGGTCGCCATACCGCGCCAGCAATCGCCGCTTCACGATCTGCAATCCCAGGCCATTGCGGCCCGCGACCGCGCCCTCCGGATCGAACGGATTCTCCACGCTGATGTGCAGCGCGTTTTCGACCCGCCACGCTTCCAGGCGGATGGTCCCGCCTTCCACCATGCTGGCGATGCCATGCTTCACCGCGTTTTCGACCAGGGGCTGCAGCAGCAGCGGCGGCACCAGTCCCGCTTCGCATTCCGGAGCGATTTGCTGCTCCACGCGCAATCGGCCGCCAAAGCGCACCTGCTCCACGCCCAGATAGTTGTGCGCCAGCGATAGCTCTTCGCTAAGGGGAACGTTCTCGCGCTCGCCCACGCGCAGGCTGCTGCGCAGAAAGTCGGAGAGCCGCACGCACATCTCGCGCGCCCGCACGGCGTCGATGCCCGCCAGAGCGCTGATCGAATTCAGGCTGTTGAACAGGAAGTGCGGGTTGATCTGCGCCTTCAGCGCCTTGAGCTCCGCGTCGCGCGCCGCCACCAGCGCCTGCATCTCGCGATTCAGGGCTTCCTTGGATTCCTCGACCGACGCCATGGCGTAATGCATGCCGGCGGAGAGCAGGTAGAGCAGCACGCCCATGCCGAACACCAGGGGCGCGTGTGGACGGAAGCGCTGGTCGACCGACTCGTCCAGGATCCCGTACGGGAAAAGGGCGAAGCGCGAAAGCAGCACCGCCGTGGCGCGCGCGATGGCCAGCAGAAAAATGCTGCCGCCGATCGCCGCGCCGAAGTTGGTAGCCAGGATGCGCGCAAACGAGCCCGACCGCAGCGGCGTCATGCGCACCACATACCACGGCGACAGGCAGACGAAAGCGTAAACCAAGCACGCCGGTACAACGATCGCCGCGCTGGCCTCCCAGCCCAGGCTGCCGGAAGCTTCCAGGACGTAGACCAGCAGCGCGGCCAGCGGAATCCAACCTATCAGGTAGATGGCCAGCGCGGCGCCGGAAACGAGGAGCGGGTGCATCCGGGCGCCTCAGTTCTTGAGGCCCAGTCCCCCGAAGATCGCGGAGCCTCGCACAGTGAGGCGCTTAGGATTGGGCACCAGCCGGGGATCGGGCTGGTGGGTCTTATCTTCATGGCCTCCGAAAATGCCCGCCACCTGCAGTTGCAGGACCCAGTTCTCGGGCACACGGATCTCAAAGCCGCCGAAAATGGCGTTGACGTTAATTACGGCTTCATCCGCCGACATCGTAGCGTTCCGCAGGTCGAGCGAGCCGCCGCCGAAGACCGCCACCAAGTCCGCGCCTTTGAAATCGCCACTCACCTTTCGATTGCTGCCGCCGAATATGGAAAACATATTGACGTTGCCCGGAGTCGCCGGGGTACTTAAACGGCCGCCCCACGAGGCTCCGGCGATGCCCGCCATGCCCTTACCCTCCAGCGCTCCCCACAGCAACATAAAGCCGAGTGCGATGATCGCCAGGGGCCAGAGGTCCCAAAGATTGCGATTGTTCAGGAACGGCAAGTGGACTTTATCGGCGATCAATACCAGCCCGACTAGCATGATGATGGCGCCGCCCGTGCGCCCGCTAGTATCTTTGGAATCGACCACCTTAGCCATACCGACGGCGATCAGGATTACCGGCCAATACCCCCAGAGGAAGCCCACCGGTACGCCAAAGTTGTCCAACAGAAACAGTACGCCAACCGCGACGATGGCAAACCCGAAGATCAAGCTTGCACTGACGCTGCCGCTATCCGGATCCGATAGCTGCTGCCAAGTTCTGCGATTGCGGTCTTGCATATCTGCTCCCTCCGATTACAGGTTAGCCTGGGAGGACGGCTAAGTCCTGTGTTTTTCGGCAAAAACCCGTGCACAACCGGTGAGTGGCGAACTGCCGGGGTAGGCGCCAACTTCATGCCAATTGGATTTCTCGAACAGACGCACCTCTGCAAGTTCGCAGGGCTGGCAATCCGGCAATGGGAATTCTGGCCGCAGCGAGTAGATCGTGGTCGGCGGAACGTGCGCAGGCGCGGCTCATCGGTTTGCGGTCGAAGACCTCGCTAGGTTGATAACGGAATCGAACGGCGCCGGTTAGGTGGGTTGGGTGCGCGCGGCTTAGGTTAACTATGCTTGGGGCCCTTGGCGCATGCCTCCGCCATCTGCAGGTGCTTCTCCAGCACGGGAATCGTCGCGCTGGCGAAAGCCTTCACGTCGGCGGCCTGTCCGTGTTCCGCCTCCCGTTTGAAAATAACGATAGCCTCCCGATGCGCCGCAATTTCGTCCGCGGTAAACGCGCGGTCGAACGCCGCGCCCTTCAGGTGGACCAATTGCCGGATGGTGCGGTCCTTGCCGGTATCGATTCCGGTAGGGATCGAGACGCCGTCTTGGGCGGCCAGCGCCGTGAGCCGCGAATAATTTTCCGTGTGGTCTTGGACCATCGTCTTACCAAGATCCTTTACGTCGGCGCGCGCGGCCTGGTTTTCGGCGATCTGGCCTTCGTTAGCTTCCGTCATATCGGCTTTGGCCGCTGTCGTCAGGAATTCCTTGTCGGCGCTGCTCAAAGATGTAGCGTCGGCGATCCCGGCCGCGGCAATTAGAACGAGACAGCAGGCGCCCGATGAAACGCTGCGTTTCTGCATGGTGTGTGTCCTCCATTGGTTGATATTTCGTGCATCTCCATTACAGTTTGCGGCCTGCGAAGGCATAAGCCTATCCTGTCGTGCCCGTAGAAAACTGCCTGACCGTAAGTAAGAGTACTCAGGTAGAAGTACTTGGCTCAGAAGTGAAACTTGACCGCGGCTTGAATCAACCGCGGAGCAGCCGCGCTTACAACTCTGCCAAAACCCGGGTCGTTGATCTCGCCGTCCACCGCGGACGGCCCGTAGAATTGCGCGTGGTTGAACACATTGAACGCCTCCACGCGAATGTCGAACGATTTCGACTCCGCGATCGGCACAGTCTTGCCGATCTGCATGTCGAAGTTTGCAATGCCTGGTCCGTAGAAGAAGCGGCGCGCCGCGTTGCCCAACTGTCCCAGCGTCTCCGGCGCGAATAGGCTGGTGTTGAATTCCGGCCGTCCATTGCGCGGATTCGTGTTGATCTCGAGCGGCCCGGGCGTCATCTGCGGCGTGTCCAGCAGTTCGTTGTTGACGCCGTTGCCCAGCGTCCCGAGCAGAGAGCGGTCCGAATCGTCGGCCAGTGTCACGGGGAATCCTGTACTGAAGCGCGTTGTTCCGGAAAGGCTCCAACCCTCCGTCATCCGGTTGCGCCGGAACAACCGATCGAACGGCAGCGCATATGTGTACGTCGCCACGAAGTTCTGCGTCATGTCCCAGGACGAGATTACGCGCGTCAGCCTCGCATTGAAGGGATTGGTTTGCTCGCCGAGATTCGATGCTTGATCGATCGATTTGGAATAGGTGTAGCCGACTAGTACTGTGGCTCGCTTGCCGGCGGCTAAGCGCAGATTGACTTCCAGGGCGTTGTAATTCGAGTTGCCCACGGTCTTTTGGGCCGTCATCGATCCGTAGTTCGGACCCAGGCCGACGCGGGTTCCCTGGTACACTTTGCCCGAGGCAGATGTGTAGACGGCATCTTCGCCGAAAGGCCCGCAGGTAGAACTGCCCGGAGCCACCTCGTTGGGCTGGCTGAGACTGAGGCACAGCGCCGGGTTTCCCACGTTCTCCGGCGCCAGGACCAAGAGACGATGGCCCTCATTGCCCGCGTAACTAATAGTCAGCAGCGCGCTGGCGCCAATCTGCCGCTGAATCGAAAGCATATAGTCCTCGGTATAAGGCACACTGTTCCGGTAGTAAAAATAAGGATCTGCGCCGATCGGAGTGACCGCCGCGAAATCGAACCCAGTGAATGGATTTTGCGTGGAAACGTTATGCGGCGGGAAGTTCAATGGAAACGGGTCCGTATTCTGCGCGCCATCCGCCGAGTTGATGAACGGCGTGGCGAACAGCGGCGGTTCCGGACTCAGATAGTTGTATCCATAAGGCGGAACGCCGTACATGATACCCGCCGTTAATCCGGGAAATGCCGTGTAGAAAATGCCATAGCTGGAGCGAATACCGCTCTTTCCCGGCCCGCCGAAAATAGTCTTCAGAATTCCGTTATCGAAGTTGGGAGAATAAGCCAGGCCGACCCTGGGCGCGAAGTTGTGGTACTGCGATGGCGACAGCGTCGGCGGAATGCCAGGGTCGCCGGGAACCACCAATCCGTTCATGGCGTTGGGATAGAGAACGGATTGCTCGCCCGGAACGATCGTCTGGATCTGATTATATTTCTCCCACCAGGGCACGATCAGATCCCAGCGCACGCCGAGGTTCACCGTCAGATTGCTTCTCGCCCGCCAGCTATCTTCCACGAAAGCGGCCGAATACCGGTTACGCAAATAGAAGTGCGCGCCGGAGGTCTGTGTAAAGTTACTGGGGAACCCTAAAAGAAAATCCGCGAAGGCCGAGCCGGTTTCGGTTCCGTCGATATTGAACGTTCCATTGAATGTCGCGTTCGGCGCTTCATTGACTTGGTCGCCGTGAAACTGGCCGCCGATTTTGAGCGTATGCATGCCAATGACGCGCGACACCGTGTCGCTTACATAGAGCGTGTTGTTCCATTGATTGACGTTCGTAATCGGAACGCCCATAACGAACGACGGGAATACGATATTCTCGACGCCCTCAAACTGCGGCGCCTGCACCACGATTCCCGGCGTGCCGACGCCGGTCACGAAGCCTTGCGACTGCAGGGTAACGCCCAGGCCGCCGCGCGGCTGGCCGATGTTATTCGCATTCCTGATCAGGCCGACATGAAATTCATTCACAATAGTGGCGGCGAGAACCTTGGTGTCGCCGATCGAAAACAATTGCGCCTGGCCGACGGTCAAGGCATCGAAGCCGGGTATGCTGGCTCCCCCCTGACCCCCTGGGTAAGGATTGTCCAGCCGGTAATTGTCCACGAAGTAGTAGGCCGAAAGCTGACCGAAGCGGGTGTTGGCATCGAAACGGGCGCCGGCTTTGTCGTCCCGCACGGTCTCGGGATACGCGGATGTGGCGTACAGGTCCGTACCGATGTTAGGCGTTGGAATATATTTCAGAAGGTTCACCGCCGGCGACGACCACGCTGTGGTCGGGATCGTGGCGTTCGGAAGCACGCAGTTCGCCGCGCTGGAGCAGCCCGGCGTATAATACTGTTCGCCCTCGGTAACGCTATAGCCCAGCTTCTGCGTGAGCAGGTTGGCCGTATAGGGTCCGCTCACCGTGCCCGTCAGGGTACTCGCCATGTCGCTCAGGTTTCCGGCGCGATCCTGCAGGGAGGGCACGGACGTTTCAGCCGAATCGATGCCCTCCACCGTGCGCGTTCCCTGGTAGTCGAGAAAGAAGAATACTTTGTCCTTTTTGACCGGACCGCCGATCACGCCGCCGAATTGATTCTGCTGGAAAGCGCCGCGGGCGCGGTCGAAGAAATTCCTGGCGTCCAGATCCGTGTTTCGCAGAAACTCGAATGCATCGCCGTGAAATGCGCCGCTGCCCGACTTCGTGATGACGTTAATCATCCCGCCGTTATAATTTCCGTATTCGGGGTCGAAGTTGTTCGTCAGTACGCGGAACTGCTGGATCGAGTCCAGGTTCGGGATTATCGAGGTTCCCCCGTTCATGTGTTCCTGCACATCAATGGAATTCATCATGAACCCGTTCGACGATTCGCGCTGGCCATCGATCGAGAGATCGCCCGGATTCAAATCGCCGGACGGGTTGATGGTTCCCGTTACGCCCGCCATGATTACCGAGGTGGGCGTTAGCGTCGTCAATGGAGTCACGCCGGGCTGAATCGCGAGCAGATCCGTGTAGCTGCGGCCGTTCAGCGGCAGCGCCTCAATTTGCTTGTCTGTTACGACCTCGCCGAGATGCGTCGCCGCCATGTCGACCTGCGTCTGAACGGCTTCCGCGGAGTCCGTAACCGTGACCGCTTCGGTTGGCTGACCTACCTCCATTACGGTGTCGATGCGGAGCGCGGCATCGGTATCGACGGTGAGGTTCGTCTTTTGCTGCGTGCGGAATCCGGTCGCTTCAATCGTCAAATCGTAATGGCCCACGGGGAGGGCCGGGAACGAGTAGAAGCCCTGTGCGTCGGAGGCCACAGTGAATTTGGTTTTGAGGGCAGTGTGGACCAGCGCGAGTTTGGCGCCTTGAATGACGCCGCCGCTCGCATCCTTAATTAGCCCGGAGACGCTGCCCGCGGCGAATGCCCATAAGGACGCCAGCGAAAGCAGCGCAAGCGCGATCGCCGTTCCCGCCAACCTCATGGGAGGCGTCGATAAACCCCGCGGGCGTGAAACCAGTAGCAACAAGTCCGTATTCGTAACACTAACATCTCGTGCTACTGTTCTCAAGTACGTGATACGGCGTTCATTTGGATTTTTCCAAGCGTCGGGCGCATCCCTGGCTGCCTCGCGGGCAATGTATTCTAATGAGCATATGACCGACCTGTGCCGAATTGGCGTGGCCATCAGCGGCGATCTTCTGGAGAAGTTCGACAAGCTGATCGCCCAGCGGGGATATACCAACCGCTCGGAAGCGTTCCGCGACCTGATCCGCAATGAACTCGTCCAGGAGACCTGGAAGTCGTCCGATTCCGAGGTTTTCGGGACCGTGACGCTGGTCTACGACCACCACGCCCGCCTGCTTCCCGAAAGGCTCACCGAGTTGCAGCATCACTATCACGCCGCAGTGCTTTCCGCGCTGCACGTGCATCTGGATCACGATAATTGTCTGGAAGTGGTCTTGGTCAAGGGGAAGGCGGCACTGGTGGAGAAGTTGTCGAACGCACTGATCGCAATCAAGGGCGTGAAGCACGGACGCTTCACGGTGACGACGTCCGGCCACGATCTGCCCTGAGAAGTTGTGTGCCATGCAAGGGTCGCACGAAGATCACATTCGTGCTATGCTGCCTGGAGCGGCGACCGATGCACATTCCGGATGGCTACCTCAGTCCCTCGACGTGCGCCGGCCTGGCCGCCGCCGCCGCGCCATTCTGGTACGTCGCCCTGAAACGCGTGAAATCCGCCTTGCACGCGCGGCTCATCCCGCTGATCTCTTTGTTCGCCGCGTTCTCCTTCGTCATCATGATGTTCAACCTGCCGCTGCCGGGAGGCACCACCGGGCATGCGGTGGGCATGGGGGTTGCCGCCATCGTGCTCGGCCCGTGGGCTTCCATCCTGGCCATTTCGATCGCCCTGACGATTCAGGCGGTGTTCTTCGGCGATGGCGGCATCACGGCGCTCGGCGCGAACTGCTTCAACATGGCGATTATAGGGTCGTTGGTGGGCTATGCCACGTACCGGCTGGCCGCCTGGCGGGCAGGGATCGGCTCCGCGCGCCGTGTGGTAGCCGCGGGACTGGCGGGTTACACGGCCATCAATGTGGCAGCCCTGTGCGCAGCGATCGAGTTCGGAATTCAGCCGCTGCTGTTTCACGACGCCTCCGGAACGCCGCTCTATGCGCCGTATCCGCTGCGCATCGCGATTCCCGCCATGATGCTCGGACACCTGACCCTGGCGGGGCTCGCGGAGTTGGTCATCTCCACGGGCATGGTCGCCTATTTGCAGCGCACCGATCCGGGGCTGCTGCGCCTGACCGCGCCGGACGCCCCGCCCGCGGACGAACCAATCCGGCCGGCCGGGGGTACCATACGGTTGCCCACCGCGCGCAAATTATGGCTGGCGGTGGCGGCGCTTCTGATTCTGACACCCCTCGGGATTCTGGCGGTGGGCAGCGCCTGGGGTGAATGGAGCGCGCGGGATTTCGCGGATCCGCGGGTGCGGCGCGAAATCGCGGCGGCATCCCGCAACCTGGCGCCCCCGCCCGCCGCGCCCCGCGGTCTGGAGCGGCTCTCCTCTATTTGGACCGCGCCGCTCTCGCGTTACGCGCCGTCCTTTATTCGCGGCGCGGGATTCGGCTATTTGGTTTCCGCGATGGTGGGAGTCGGACTCATCATCGTGCTGGCGCTGTTGTTGAATTCGCTGCTGGCACTGCGCCCGCCTGCCGTGGGCCGCCCTCGCCGCAAAGGTTTCGTCGAAAAGACTGCCCGCGGTTTGCTGGAAGCCACCGGGCAAGCCCTCTTCGCCGAGGACATGGCCGCCACTTCCGGCTTCCTGCAGCATCTGGACCCGCGCGTGAAGTTGATCGGGATCGGCGCGCTCATCGCCGCCGCCGTGGCCGTGCATCGCCTCTGGGTGCTGGCGGGCATCCTGGCCCTCGGCGTGGTTTTGGCGCTGGTCTCCCACATCCCCATACGGCTGCTCACGGCGCGCGTCTGGCTGGCTGTTCTAGCTTTCACCGGCATCATCGCGCTGCCCGCGATTTTTCTGACGCCTGGCGCGGCCATCTATCGCCTGCCGCTGCTGGAGTGGCCCGTGACGCAACAGGGATTGCGAACCGCCGGTTTCCTTGTATTGCGCGCCGAAACCGCGGCCACCCTTTCGACGCTGCTGATCCTATCCACGCTTTGGACGCGCTTGCTGCGAGCGCTGCGATACTTTCGCGCGCCGGTCGTATTGGTCGCTATTCTGGGCATGACCTACCGCTATATGTTCCTGTTCCTGGCCACCGCGCGCGATATGTTCGAATCGCGGGAGACGCGCATGGTCGGCGTGTTGGAGCCTGCCGACCGGCGCCGCCTGGCCGCCGCCAGTGCCGGCGTGCTGCTCGGTAAAACGCTACAGGTGAGCGGCGAAGTGCACATGGCCATGCAGGCGCGCGGCTTTCGCGGCGAGATTCGCCTGCTGGACGAATTGCAGATGCGCCCGCACGACTGGCTGCGGCTGGCGGCGTTCGTGTGCGCCGCCACGCTGGCGGTGTGGCTGGGCCGATGACCAACTCGACGAGCGGCGTTGCCACGCGCGAGCTGGCTTTCGACGTGCGCGAAGTGTCTTACCGCTACAACCAGGTGCCGGCCTTGAGCTGGCTCTCCATGCACGTGCACCGCGGCGAACGCGTGGCGCTGTTGGGCGCCAACGGGTCGGGAAAATCGACGATGCTGCGCTTGCTCGCGGGGCTGTGCTTTCCGGAACACGGGGAAATTTCGTTCCTCGGAGAGAGCCTGACCGAACAGCGTTTGCAGGACGAGGAATTCTTCTTTAGCTTCCGCCGCCGCGTGGGCCTGGTCTTTCAGAATGCGGATGTGCAACTGTTCTGCCCCAGCGTATTCGATGAGCTGGCCTTCGGTCCTTTGCAACTGCGCTGGCCCGCGCCGCGAATCCGGGAGCGCGTCGAGGAAGTGTTGCGGGCCATGGACATCGCGCACTTGCAGGATCGCGCGCCGCATCGCCTGTCCGGGGGAGAGAAGAAACGCGTGGCTCTGGCGTCCGTGCTGGTCCTCGATCCGGAAGTGCTGCTGCTCGATGAGCCCAGCGGCGCGCTGGATCCCAGCAGCCAGGCGCGCATCGTGGATTTTCTGATTTCATGCGGCAATGGCTCGAAGACGGTGATTACTTCGACCCACGATATGGATACGCTGGAAGACATCGCGGACCGCTGCTACGTCTTTGCCAACGGGCGCGTGGTGGGAGCAGGCACGCCGCTCGAGATACTGCACGATGTGGAGTTGCTGGAGCGCGCCAAACTGATCCGGCCGCACGCCCACGTGCACGCGCATGGGGACGGTGGCGTGCAGCCGCACCCGCACGTGCATCGGTATGAGGGGTGACTGAGGCACACGCATCGGCAAGTGGTCTTGTTTGCGCGTTATGCCGAAGGAGGATGTTATGAGCAACGCCGCCATTCCTTCGTACCTGGAGAGTATCGATTTCATCGCGGCGGCACAACGCCGCAAGCCGTTGCCGACTACCACCCGTCCGCCGAGGCCCAACAGCGCGTCGCCGAACTGATTGCGCGGGAGAAGGAGCGCGGTTTGCCGCCCGAAGAGAAGGCGGAACTGGATCGCTTCATGGATCTGGAACATATCCTCCGGATGGCCAAAGCGCGCGCGCCGGCGTTGCGGCCCCGCTTCGTGAACGCCCGTTGACGCAAGCGCTGGGTCACTACCGGAAGGCATGACCCACTAGCGTGACAAGCGAGCTTGACACTTGCTTTGCCAAACACCTAGTCTTAGAGACGTATGGAAGTACATTTGACCCCCGACCAAGAGGCGTTCATCCGCCAGGGCATTGAGGCCGGCCGGTTCCGCGGCAAGGAAGATGCGGTGCAGGAAGCTATGTCGCATTGGGAAGAGCGTGAGCGGAGGCGCCTGGAAATCCTTACGGCCGTCGACCAGGCCGACACGTCCTTGGCCCGTGGCGAGGGGCGTACAGTCACGACGCACGCAGAGGCAGCCAAACTCGCCGAGGATATCAAGGGGCGCGGTATGGCGCGGCTTTCCGCCGAGCCGAATGCAGGGCGATGAGCGAGTTCCGCCTTTCGCCCGAGGCGGGGGCCGAACTTGACGGCATCTGGATTCACATGGCCCGCGCGAGCGGGAGCATCGATATTGCCACGCGTGTGGTGGAGAGCATCACCGAACGCTTTTGGTTGCTGGCCCGGTATCCGTACATGGGCCGACGGCGTGACGATCTGCGCCCCGGTCTGCGCAGCTTTACGGCTGGCGATTACGTCATCGTCCACCGCGTTGTGGAGGACGATGTGGTGCTCATTCTTCACGTCGTGCATGGCAGCCGCGACATTTGCCGCGCTCTTCGATCATTGACGGTGGATCTCGCTTTTGTTGCCGCGGGCCTGTACTCGTGCGCGGCCTCACCGGCGCGGCGGTCTTCTCGTCGTTCAGGGGTTCGTCGTCCGGTAGAACTACCGCAGCCACTCATCCAAATGCTCCCGCACGAAAGCATCGTCATTGAGGTGCGGATACGCGCGATACACCCGGTCGATCTCCACGGCTTGACCCGGCGAGAGATCCTCGTCCGGATTGAGGCGCCAGCGGCCCGCGAGCAGTCCCTGCCGCCGCAGGACTTCATGGATGCCGGCGATGCAGCCGCGGAACTGGTTGGCGGCATCGAACAACGCGGCGTTGGCATCCGTGATTTCCGCGCCGATGGTCAGCCAAGACGCGGGCTCCCCGGCGTGGATGCGTTGCAGCAGCTCCACCGCGCGCAGAGTCCAAACGGCCCAATGCCCCAGCAATCCGCCGACGATGCGCAGCGTGCGGTCGCCGAAACGAAACGGAGTTATCAGATCGGCGACGATGTTGTCGTCGTTGCCGGTGTACAGCGCGATCTCCTCCGCACGCCCGGAATCCGCCACCACGCGCAGCACATCCAGGGTCTGGTAGCGATTGAACGGCGCAATCTTGATGGCCACGACGCGCGGCATCTCCGCGAACTCGCGCCAAAACTCATATGGCAGGACGCGCCCGCCCACGGCCGGCTGAAGATAGAACCCGAAAAGCGGGATAATTTCGGCCACCGCGCGGGCGTGCGCCAACAGTTCGGGAATCGGCGCATCGTGCCATGCAGCCAGGCTCAGCAGGCCCACATCGTATCCGCACCGCGCCGCAAATTCCGCCTCGCGCGCGGCTTGCGGCGTGCGCCCCACGATCCCCGCCACCTTTACTACGTCCGCTGCCCGCAACTCCTCCATAGCCAGTTCCAACACCGGTTCGAACAGGCCGAAGCGCGGCTCGCGGATCTCGAATTGCGTGGTGTGCACGCCCACCGCCACACCGCCCGCCCCCGCCGCCAGGTAGTAGCGCGTGAGGGCGCGCTGCCTGCGCTCATCGAGCTTGCGCGCGGCGGTCAACGCCAGCGGATGCGCGGGGATGGCCACGCCTTCCCGCAACCGCTCGCGCCAGTTCACCGCTTGTAGCCGATCTTGCGCAGAAAATCGTGGCGCGCCCGCGCATCGGCTTCAGCCTCCACGCCCTTGGGTGGAAAACCGTCGATCACGCCCAGCACGCCGCGGCCCTGCTCAGTCTGCGCCACCAGTACCTCGACAGGATTGGCGGTAGCGCAGAAAATCGAGCAGACCTCGGGCACCTGCTTGATGCGACCGAGCACGTTGATGGGATACCCATTCAGCATCGCGATTACGAAGATGTGACCGGCCGCGACGGCCGTGGCGTTGCGCGCCGCCATCGCCTGCAGTGCATCGTCATTGCCATCCACGCGCGTCAGGCAGGGGCCGGAAGCCTCGTTGAAGGCGATGCCGAACTTCAGATTCGGCACGGTATTCACCAGCGCCTCATACAAATCTTCCACCGATTTGATGAAGTGCGTCTGTCCCAGAATCACGTTGCCGCCGTCGGGAATCTCCAGGCGAACCGTCGTCAGATCCATGGCCCCAGCATACCGCCGCGCCCGCCTGCCATGAACCCGAGTGATACTTGAGGGATGCAATCAAGACTCTTGCTGCTGGCGCTCGCCTCAGTCGGCTGTATGCGCGCGGCTACCGCGACTACCGACGATCGGTGCAACGACCTGCTGCAGCAGGCGTTGGCTAACAAGAATCCCGATACGCGCAAGCAGGCCGTGGTGGCCCTGAGCCTGGCCGCCACGCGCGATTCCGCTTACGCGAAGCTCGAAGGGATGCTCAAGGACAAGGATGTCGAGGTGCGGCTGGCGGCCGTGGGCAGCTTGGCCGAGATCAAGACTAGCAGCGCGCTGGCGGCGCTGCGCCAGGCGCTCGACGACGAGGTGCCGGAGGTGAGCTTTTCGGCGGCCAAGGCGCTCTGGGCGTTGCACGATCCCGCGGGCGAGCAGGCGCTGCTGGCGGTGCTCGGACGCCAAAGTAAGACATCCTCGAACTATTTTTCGAAGCAGAAACGCGATGCGTTGCGCATGATTCACACGCCGCGGGTTCTGTTCCTATTCGCGGTCCGGCAAGGCGTGGGATTCGCGCCGGTGCCTGGGCTGGGCCAAGGCATCAGCTCGATGCAGGCGTTGCTTACGGATCCCGGCGTCTCCGGCCGCGCGACGGCGGCGCTGCTGCTCGGCAAGGACAAATCGCAGGTCACGTTGGATGCGCTCAAGGATGCCCTGCTCGACATGGATTGGTCGGTGCGCGCCGCCGCCGTGCATTCGCTGGCGTTGCGCGACGATGCAACGCTAAAGAAGGATCTGGAACCTCTCTTGGACGACGACAAAGAGCCTGTGCGGCTGCGCGCCGCTGCCGGAGTCCTGAGGCTCTCGGCTATCGAAGAGGAGCAAACGAAGAAGAAGCAGACGAAGAGGCCCGCCAGCCACAAATGAACGCGTTGCGTAGCGGGTCAATTTGCGGTTTTGTGGGGCGGGCAATTCTGCCCTGGGGTCCCCTCTGGGGACGGCTTTCAGCCGGCTCTGGCCGCCTAAAAGGCGGCTGCGGCCAAGATTGGCCGCCCCGCATTGCGGCAAGCCGCAAACTTTAATGATGGCGTTCCCGAGAGGTACG